>Ga0335075_10018428_pt1 | contig 10347 bp, 7 predicted proteins | sample Lox_Sample_24_FD_206723 | JGI IMG/M metagenome (GOLD analysis project Ga0335075, IMG submission 206723) | Soil microbial communities from Loxahatchee National Wildlife Refuge, Florida, United States - Lox_Sample_2.4 | ecosystem: Environmental > Terrestrial > Soil > Wetlands | place: USA: Florida... | reverse complement strand
ACCAGATCGGCTCTCCGGCCTCGACCCGCTGCCGGCACGTGGTCGAGGAGATCGCCAGGGCCGGGATCTCGATCAGGCTGACCCGGTCGTCGGGCAGGCCAGCGCCGCTCAGGTGGTGCCCTGGCCGGGTACAGCCGACGAAATGTGCCAGTTTGAAGAGTTCGTCCGCATCTTGCCAGGTCATGATCTGCTCGAGTGCGTCCGCGCCGGTGATGAAGAAGAATTCCGCGTCCGGCCGGCGTGTGGCCCGCAGGTCACGCAGGGTGTCAATGGTGTACGTGGGCCCGGGCCGGTCGATGTCCACGCGGCTGACCGAGAACCGGGGATTCGAGGCCGTCGCGATCACGGTCATCAGGTAGCGGTCCTCCGACGCAGAGACCTCGCGGCCCTCCTTCTGCCAGGGCTGTCCCGTCGGCACGAAGATCACTTCGTCCAGCGCGAAGAAGTGACCGACCTCACTCGCCGCCACGAGGTGCCCGTGATGGATGGGATCGAAGGTGCCGCCCATCACTCCGATGCGCCTAGCGGTCTGCCCGTCGTCCATGAAGTGACTCTAGATGCAAGCCCCGGCAGCCCAGCAGAGAAGCACCCCGGATACCGGACCTCCGCCCGCCCGGTCGGCTATCCGATGCCGATGGCCAGGACGGTCCACGCACCCAGGTAGATGCGATCCCCCTCATACAGTGGGAGCCGCTCACCAGCGGAGATGTCACGCCCGTTGACCATCGTGCCGTTCGACGACCCGGGGTCGAGCACCGCCCAGCCGCCGTGGGGCTCGGCCAGCAGCACGGCGTGCAGATGCGAGATCCCGGGGTCGGCGGGCGGGCCGGTCAGGTCGATCTCCGGCTCGATGCCGCGAGACGCACTCCGCCGGCCGATCCGCATCTCCCGGCCCTCGAGCCGGAACCGGCGCTCCGGGCAGTAGCGGGGAAACTGGATGATTCCGGCGTCGGGAGCACCCATCGCCACCACGCGATCAAAATATCCGCGGTCGGCGGTGACGACCACGATCCAGGATCTGCGGGGCAGCGAACCCGGGGCGGAGCCGGATCCAGCGCTGAGGTCGCTCCGCGCCAGCGCTGCGTCGGAGGAAACAGCGCTGCCGTGCGGCGGCGTTGCGACCGAGACGGATCTCCTGGGCAGAGCGGTTGTCGGCGGCGTCGTCCTGGCCACCCCATCGGGAACAAGCGCCGCCGTGCTGAACGCCCACGACGGCCGTGCCGTGCCCGAGACGAAGTCGAACCCGCACGCCTCGCAGAACAGGCCCAGCCTGACGGTCCCGCACTGCGGGCACGGCTCGGCGGGGGCATCCGGGGCAGTCGGCTGTGGCGCGAGTGCTGGCTGCTCCAAGCGTCTTCCGCATACGTCACAGAAGTCGAGGCGCACCGAGTAATGATCGACAGGACAAATCGGCATGGCGACCTCACTTACTTCCTGGTCCTGACCGTCCTGGTTGACCTGGTATCGAGAGCCATCTCGTCGGCGTCGTGAACCCTCTTCTTCAGCCGCACGGTTCCCGCTGGCGCGTCAACGACGTCGACGACCCTGGCGAGCAGCTTCGCCGTGTCGACGTTCCCCGACTGCTCGGCGAGCGCCACCGCCCGGCCGAGCTTGGCTGTCGCGTTGCCCTCGTCCCCCCTCTTGCGGGCGTCCAGCCCCTCCTGGATGACCCTGGCGAGTTCCGCCTGGCCGGTGTAGTGAGCCACGTGCCTGCTCATCCGCGTCGAGAGCGCCTCATCCGCGGTCCAGACCGCCCGCACCAGCCCCTGCCCGAGCACCTCGGGGCTGGATGGCGAGCCGGCAACGATGCTCACGCGGGCGGCCAGCATTTCCTGCCCCACTGCCCCTGGGGTCACCCGCACGCAGACGTGATAGTCGCGGCTCTCGCCATCGCCCCAGGCACCGGTCGGATAGTCGGCGGCCAGCTGCCCCGAAGGCTCGGCCCGGCCGGTCAGGTCCTCGACGTCCGGCGCGACCTGCTTCACGAACCGGACCGACGCGTGCTGCGGCGTCCAGAGGCGCAACGACACGTCCGCGAGCCGTTTGGCCATCGCCTTGCCCATCATGCCGGCGAAATCGGCGGCGAGCCCCGCCGGGTCGGGAACGATATCGACGGTTCCGAACAGGGCGGTGGAGATCCGGCGCAGCTCACTCACTTCCCAGTCTGTGCCAACGCCCCGGCAGTCGCAGCCGAACGCACCTTCGCACAGTTTTATCGCCGCGCCCAGCTCGGCGGGCGATTCGTGCTGGTTCTTGCCGTCGGTCAGCAGGATGGCGTGCCGCAGGGCCGCCGCCGGATACGAGGCGAACGTTGCCTGCGCGAGCCGCAGCCACTGCCCCATGGCGGTCCCGCCGCCGGGACGCAGCAGCGATACCGCGCGCTTCGCCAGCTGCCGGGTCTGCGCGCTCGCGACGGCCATGCCGGCCGCCTCGGGGAAGACCGGCACCGCGACGTCGGTGCCGGAGATGATCCCGAACGCGACGCCATCGCAGATCGCGTCGACAGCGGCCGATGTGGCAGCGCGCGCTTCAGCGATCTTGGTCTCTGGCGCCCCCATCGAACCGGAGCAGTCAACGATGATGATCTCGGCGCGGTCCGGGTACGCGGCCATCGGCACCGGCCCGGCCGCGCCAGCAGAGGTGACCGTGACGACCGCGCTGACGTCGCGGCCCCCGTCGGGCAGGTACTGGTTCTGGAAGACCTCGATGGCGAAGCCGGGCTCGGTCATGTGCGGGCTCTCCTCGCAATCGGGTCGGCGGGAACCCGCCACGCCACCTCGCCCGGCGCGGTGCCCAGGCTCCAGGTCAGGGGAAATGGCGCGAGGACCGCGGTCACGTTGTCCATGCCGCCGGCGGCGAGCGCGAAGCCGATCAGCTTGCTCGCCGCGCCGAGCGGGTCGGTCAGCGCCGTCGGGAGCGCGAGCTGCGCCAGTCCGGCCGGGTCGGGCCGATAGTTCCACAGCCCGTCGGAGCACAGCAGCAGCGCGCCGGGGCCTGGCGGCTCGAACACCGCGACGTGCGGTGCCTCACGGATGTCCGCGCCGATCCAGCGGGTCAGCGTGTGGGCCTGAGGCATCGCGAGCGCCGCTGCCTCGGTTGCCTGCCCCGCCGCGACCATCTCCGCGGCCACCGAGTCGTCCGTGGTCAGCCGCTGGGTGGAACCAGGGCCGAGCCAGTAAGCGCGGCTGTCTCCCAGCCAGCACAGCGTGATGGCCCGGGCTGTCAGCGTCGCGGTCACGAACGTGGTCGCCGGGGCATCGTCCGCCGACGCATGCCGCGTCAGCGCCAGGCTGACCAGTTCCTCCCGCGCCGCCTCAGTCGCGGAGGTGGCCGTCCGGACCGGATCCTCGTTGTGGCACAGCCCGGCCATCAGCGCGCCGGCCAGGGCGCGCGCCGCGGCGCGGGCAGCGGCATCCGGGCTGGGCGAACCGGACACGCCGTCGCAGACCACGGCCACCGCAGCCGCGCCGGTCGCCAGATGCGTGGCGGCGAGCGCCATCGCGTCCTCGTTCCTGCGATGCCGCAGCCCCCGGTCGCTCACGCCCGCGACCAAGCCCAGGTCGAACTCGGTGGAGTCCCGTCTCGGCTGCTCCCGAGCGGATCCGTTCACCGAGGGCCGCTGCAGCTTCGACCCGCACGCCTCGCAGAACTTGTCCTGTGGCTCGAGCAGCCGGCCGCACGACGGGCACGACGCGGCGTCATCCAGCGACATCGGCCTGGCCATCACGACCACGTCCGCGGGCGGACGTCATTGGCCTTATCGACCAGCTCGATCCGCCGCCCGCTGTCCGGCGCGAGCCGGGCCTGCGCCCGGTAGGCCTTCTCCAGGCCGAAACGCAGCGACCGCTCGGTCAGCTCGCACCCGAGCAGCTGGCCGTCGCCCAGGAGCCCCGCGACGGCGCAGTCCAGCGCGGCCCGCAGCACCTCGGCCTCCAGGCGCAGCCTCCGGCCGGCATCCAGCTTCAGCCGGCCAAGCCGGCGCCCTGCTTCCTGCAGGTCGCCCGGTGACACCCACCGCTGGCCGCTGGCCGGTGTCGCCTGTACCCGCACGGCAGCGATCTGCGCGGCCACGTGGTGGCTCGAGGTCTCCGGCACCGCAGCGAGCGCGGCGATCGCGCCGGACCGGTCGCCGGCCTGGAGCCTGGCCCTGGCCAGCCCGAACGCGGCACTGACATAAGACCGGTCGACGGTCCACACCAGCTGGAACCAGCGGGCCGCCGCGGCCCCGCCCGCCGCCTCGGCGGCGAAACCGAGCGCGAGCTTGGGGGCCAGCTCTCCGGGCAGCGCGTCGTAGACGCCGTCAAACATGGCACGCGCGACCTCAGGGCTGCCGCCAGCCAGCTGGCGCAGGCCCTGATACCACGTGGTCCGCCAGTCGGCGAGATCGCTCGCGGCCAGGTCGCCGAGGACCGCGTCGGCTCCCGGCAGGTCCCCCTCCAGGATGAGCGAGCGGGTCAGGGCCAGGCGCGTCTCCGCAGACGGAGCCTGTCCGGCCGGCGCCCCGCGCTCCGCGTCGATCGCCGCGCGCAGCGCCGCGATCCGCTGCTCCGGCTGCGCCGTGCTCAGCGACACCAGGTACCCCGCCGCAGGGTCGGCGGTGTCCACCTGCGGCACCGGCAGGCCCGCCACGATCTCGCGAAGCGGCGGCGGCGGTTGCCGAGCCGACCCGGCGTCGGCGTCATCCAGCAGCGCCGACGCCACGCCGATGGCCTGCAGCTCCGGACCGAACAGCGAGGAGAACGCGGGCCGGGGGTGCTGGTCGCCGACGGCCAGCACCTCGCGCAGCACACCGGTGAGCTGATCAGCCATCTCGCTGGCCGAGCCGAAGCGGCGGGTCGGTTCGGGGTCGGTGGCCCGCCGCAGCGCGCGAAAGAACGACTCCTGCTCGGCCAGCAGCGGGACCGTCGCCGGTTCCGGCAGGTCGAACGAGAACTCGGCGCTCTGGTAGCCCGTGAACTCGAAGCTGAGCACGGCGAGAGCGCGCCCGACGGAGTACAGGTCGGATGACGGCGACGGCCCCACATCCGCGATCTCCGGGGCCTGGAAGCCGACCGTTCCATAGATCGGGCTGTCGTCGTCGTCGATCCTGCGCACGCCGCCCATGTCGATGAGCTTGAGCTGCTCCTCCGTCTGGATCGCGTTCTCCGGCTTGAAGTCGCAGTACACGAGCCCGCGGCTGTGCAGGTAACCCAGCGCGGGCAGCAGCTCGATCACGTACGCGAGCGCGGCGGGCAGCGGCAGCGACCTCCCGGCCTGGCGCTGCTCCAGCAGGATCTGCTTGAGCGACTTTCCGCCGACGTACTCCATGACGATGTACCCGGTCAGCTCGCCGGTGCGGAAATCGGCGTGCTCGACGAAGTTGTAGACGCCGACGATGTTGGGGTGTTCGACCTGCGCCAGGAACTGGCGCTCAGCCAGAGCCGCCTGCTGCGCGTCGGAGTCCCCGGAGTTGAGCAGGCCCTTCAGCACGACCCACCGGCCCGCGAGGTTGTGGTCGGCGGCCAGGTAGAGCCAGCCGAGGCCGCCGTGCGCCAGGCAGCCGACCACCTCGTACTGGCCGCCGACGAGCTCGCCGGGGACCAGCTTCGGGGTGAACGAGAACCGGCTGCCGCACTGCGCGCAGAAGCCCTCGGCCAGCCCCGGCTGCCCGTGCCTGCTGCGGCCGATCGGGTGGCCGCAGTCCCCGCAGAACCGCTTGCGCTCCGGCACCTGAGGGTCGGGGATCACGACGCCGGCCGGGTCCCGCGCGGGGATCGGGAGGATCTCCACCAGCCCGGCGCCCAGGCGTCCCCTGGACGACCGGCCGCTTCCCGGCCGCGATTGCCGGGTGCTCAGCGACGACGAGCGCGGCGCCGACGTCGAGATCGACTGGGATGCGCGCCTCCGGCTGGCGCTGCTCGGCGCGGAGGCGAAGATCCCGCGCAGCGCCGGCGCGGGCGTCGCCGCGAGCCCGCAAACGTTGCAGTACCCGCCGTCGAGGATCCCGGTGCAGCGCGGGTTGACACACGCCACGGCCGCGGTGGTCATGGCCGCCGCCCGGGCGTGCTCTGCGCCAGCACCACCTGCTGGTAGGCGGTCACCGCGCTGGCTGACGCCGACAGGTCGCACGGCCGGGTCCAGAGCAGCTCGCGGGCCTCTTCGTAGCGTTCCTGAAGATCGCCGCTCCCGGACGCACCGAGCCGTGCGGCGCGCGCCCGGTAGCCGTCCAGCAGCCCGCGAAGCTCGTCGCGCCGATCCAGCAGCGCAGCCGCCTCCTGCTCGGCGGCGCGGCACAGGCTCACCGCGGCGGCCGCCCGGCGTTCGAGGTCGGCCAGCTCCGACGACAGCCTGGTCCAGTGCCCGGCCGCGGTGAGCTCGCCGAGGGCGGTCACCCGGCCGGCGAGCCCGGCGACGTCGGGAAGCGGGGTCAGCGGCCCGGTGATCCTGGCTGCGGCCTGCTCCTGCACGGCCGCCGCATCCTGCCAGGCGCTGCGCGCGTCGGACACAGCCGTCTGGGCCGCCGCGGTCCGGCGTCCGGCGTCGTCACGCAGCCGCGCCAGCTCGCTGGCCCTGGCCGAGATCGCCGCTGTCTGCTGCTGCAGCCGGTCGAGCCGGGCCGCGTCGAGGTGGTCGCGCCGCGACAAGGCCATCGGATCGGAGTTCAGCACGCCACGCAGCCGGCCGAGATCGGCATCGGCCGTCGCCAGCATCCTGGCCAGCTCGCCGTCGGTCATCCCGATCGCCCGCCGCTTCGCCTCCGCGAGTTCGGTGCCGGCCTGCCGGAGCCGGTCGGCTGCCTCCGTCCAGACGGCCTCGGCAGCCTGCACCACGTCGGCAACGCTGGCGAAGATGTCGCGCATGTCCCGCACCGCCGCGGCCAGGGTGAGCCAGGTGTCGGCGGTTCCGGTCAGGTTACGGCTGGTCACCGGCGACGACGCGGCCGCAAGCCGGACCGACGGCCCGGTCAGCACGGCGGTGATCTCGGCGAGCCCGAGGCCATGGCCGTTGGCACGAGCCCGGATCGCGGCTGCCCGGTCCACGGCTGCCGAGTACGCCTCGAAGACCTCCCACAGCATGGTCAGGTCGACGGCCGCGCCGTTCCAGCGCCGCCGGGTGTCGCCGACCACGTTCGCCGCGGCCAGCAGTTGCTTGCCGAGGCTGCGGTCCAGGTCGAGCAGGCTCGCCCGGATCGTGTCCCGCTCGGCCAGCGCGGCCGAAACGGCCGCCTCTGCCTGCTCCCGGGTCAGTACCCCGGTCATCGTCTGCCTTCCCGTACCGGCCCGCCGCTCACCGGTACTCCGCGATGCGCCGGCTCAGGCCCCAGGCGGACCCCGCCGCCATCAGCACCGCCGCCGAGATGACCCCCACCTCCAGGCCGGCAAACGCACCGGCACCCGCGTTCGCGCCGCTGGCGAACACGACCTGGTCCGCGGCTATCGCCTGGCCCAGATCGGTTTCCAGCTTGCGGAACCCCGCAGCCGAGCTGCCTGGCCCCGTCCCGATCACCAGATGGGTCTCGGCCGCGTAGCTGGCCGCGACGTCCAGCCGGTACACCTGGTCGTTGCTGAGGTACCACACTCGGGCGTCGCGCCCGGCGGCCGATGCCGGCCCGGCTCCGGGCTCGCCTCTGGACGCGGCGGCCGCGCTGGTCAGCAGGGAGCCGCGGCCCGGGCCGAGCTCCGCGCGCACCGTCTCGAAGTTCTGCTGGAACGACGTGTCACCGGTTCGCGAGATCAGGTTCAGCAGCTCATCCCCGCGCGCCTGCTGCACGGCGATGCTGGCCTGGGCCAGCGTCTCGGCGGGTGCGGCACCGTGCCCGACGCCTCGCTGCAGATCCCCGCGCGCGACCACGAACGCGACGGCGAGCCACGCCGTGGCGACCACAAGCACCGCCGACGCCGCCAGCAGGCCGTAGTTCACGGCGCGGTGCGTGCGCCGCCGCAGCCACCGCTGGGTGCCGAGCAGGATCGCCGCGGACGCGGCGGCCAGGCACACGACGACAATGATCAGCGGCAGGCTGGTCGCGCGCCCGCTTGCCGCGTTCAGGCTGGCATTCTCCTGTTCGTAACTCATCCGTGCCGCCGGCAGCAGCGTCAGGTGCATCTCCTCGGAAGCCACCTGGATGAACGAGCCTCCGGTCAGCTGAAACCCGAGGGAGTCGTCAGCCTGGGCCTCGGCGACGTATCCGGCATACACGGGCAGGCCGCTCGAGATCGCGGCCAGGCTGCTGCCGAGCTGCGGATCCCCGCTGGCCGCCTGCTTCAGGTCGGACAGGTCGGTGGCGGCCCGGGTGATGTCGGCCTGGTAGCTGTCACGGGCGGCCAGGGACTCGTCCGGGCCCGTGAGGAATGCGGTCGTCACGATGATGTCGGCGTCTGCCAGCGACTGGTACATCCGCTGCGCCTCCAGGCTGAGCGGCTCGCTCGTGGCAACCACGTCGTGCGCCGCGGACGCGTGCTGGCTCACGGTCCACGCGGCCGCGGCGCCCCAGACCGCGAACGCCGTAATCAGCACGGCCAGCAGCAGCTGCATGGCGGCCGGCGCGGTCGCGGGCACCAGCCGCCGTGCGGGTGACGGCCTCCGGCTGCCCGCGGGCCGCTGGGCTCTTGTCAGGCGCCGCGCCGGTGCCGGGCGCTCCTCCGGGTCACGCCGGGATCGGCGTGTGCTGCTGCCGGTCTCCTTCAGAGCGGTCACGGCTAGCCGATCCTGGCGATCTGGTCATCAGAGAGCGACACGACCGTCGCCGGCAGCGGCTCGAACCGCACCTGATCCAGGTACTGCGCGGCGTTCCCCGTGGTGATCGCCCAGTGCAGGAACGCCTTGATGTCCCGAGCCCGGGTCGCACTCGGCTGGCGGGCGCTCACGATCGCGTACTCGAAGTTCACGATCGGGTACCCGCCGGAGGCCGGGCCGTCGACCATCGAGATCGTCTCGTTGGCGGGCGTCGACGACACGAAGCTCGCCACCGCGGAGCTGATCGTGGCGGCCGTGGGCAGTTCGTACCGGCCAAGCGAGTTGGCCAGCTGCGCCTCGCCGAGCCCGGCGGCGAGCGCGCCGGACAGGTAGCTGATTCCGATGTAGGCGACGCAGCCGACGGTGGCCTGGCAGCCGGCGAGCATGCCGGAGTTCCCGTGCTCGGCCAGCGCGCCGCGAGTGGCGGGCCACGCCACCGTGGTGCCATAGCCGATCGCGGTGTTCCACGGCGGGTACTGCGTGGCGAGATAGCTCGTGAACAGGAACGTGTCGCCGGAGCTGTCGGAGCGGTGCAGCGGCACCACCCGCGTCCCCGGCAGCGCCACGCCCGGGTTGAGCGCCGCGATGGCCGGGTTGTTCCAGGTGGTGATCCTCCCCTCGTACATCTGCGCCAGCACCGTGCCGTCCAGCCTGAGATGGACGCCGTGTGCAATGCTGGGCAGGTTGTAGTTGACCTGCTGCGCGGAGATGGCGAGCGGGATGTTCAGCAGCTCCGGGTTCTTGACCAGGTCGCCGCTGGACAGGAAGGCGTCGGAGGCCCCGATGTTTGCGGTCCCGTCCGAGGCATCGGCGATCCCGGCTCCCGAGCCGGTCCCGGCGGTGGTGACCGACACGTTCGGGTACTGCTTGTGATACGCGACAGCCCAGGTCCCCATCAGCGGGAATAGCAGCGTGCTGCCGGTCTCCGACAGCGACGCGCGCGCAGGCGCCGGAGACGACGGAACGCTCCCGGCCGCGGCGACCGCGTTGGGCGCGGCGGGCGGAGCAGACTGCGCGGCAGCGCCGTGCGACGCGCTGCCCCCGCATGCCGCGAGGGACAGTGACAGCAGAGCCAGCGGCGCTGCAGCGGCCACGGCGGTCAGCAGCGTCCTGTATCCCGGCGCCACTGTCCCGACGCTCCTTAACTGGCCTGCCTCGCGGCCTGTTAACTGGCCTCGCGACCTGCGCCCGCGCACCGTACGCCCGCGCCCGAAGGCGCGGGTCCGCCGGGCTGAGGGGGTGGTCCCGGGGCTCCTAGTGCCTGCTCCCAGCGGACCAGCGCAAGCGCCGCGGGCCCGTGGCATGTCCCTTTTAGCGTTTATCTGTATAATCGACTAAGTTTAACGAAAGAGAAACTTGCACTAAATGCCCGGTGTCCAGCAATGAGATGGCCACCGACGCCCCGGCAACGTCGCGGCTCACCGGCCACGGCAGCCCCACCACAGCCTCCCTGCCACTGGACCCGCGCGGCCACCCAACGCGCCGGCCTCCCCGCCCGCTGCACCCCGTGCCCGTGATCCTTTACCGGGGACGATTCTCAGTCGATAGAGCTGAAAATCGTCCCCGATAGGCGATCAGGGGGAGACGCGGGGCCAAGTGAATCGAGATATTGCGCGTTTGGCCATACGATGGCTC
>Ga0335075_10018427_pt1 | contig 10347 bp, 7 predicted proteins | sample Lox_Sample_24_FD_206723 | JGI IMG/M metagenome (GOLD analysis project Ga0335075, IMG submission 206723) | Soil microbial communities from Loxahatchee National Wildlife Refuge, Florida, United States - Lox_Sample_2.4 | ecosystem: Environmental > Terrestrial > Soil > Wetlands | place: USA: Florida... | reverse complement strand
ATACCAAAGGTCATCGGATCAAAGGGCGAGACCGATCCGAGCTGCGACGCGATCGCGTGCGCAGCGAGCGCCGCAATGATGAGGCCGATCGCAACGCCGGCCGCCGTCGTTACCAGCGTGCGGCGCAGCACGTCAGCGACCACTGCGGGTTCGGTCGCCCCCAGCGCCATGCGCACGCCGAACTCACGCGAGCGCTGCGTCACCGAGAACGAGACGACACCGAAGATGCCGGAGAGCGCGAGCATGAGCGCAATGCAGGCCAACGTCGTCAAAAGAATCGTTGCGAAGCGTTCTTGCGCAGTGTGGTTCGCTACGAGCTGAGCTACCGTATACATGTCGGGAGGCTGCACCGTCGGCAGGGCACCGGCAAATGCGCCCTTCATCTCGCGCGCGATCACCGCGGCGTCGATGTCCGGTGCGTAGACGAGCGCGGAGGTATATGCTGTCGGCCCTTGCGCCATCGGAACGAAGAACTCGGGGAAGGGCGGTCGCGCGATGTTGTCGCGTTCGTCGCCGACGACGCCCACGATCGTCGCCCAGGCCGTCGGTGTATCGTTCCAACCTTGGCTAAGGATGCGCACGCCAACGGGATTCATCCCTTGCAAATAGCGCTGCGCGAAGGCCTCATTCACGATGGCGACCGGCGCGGAGCCCATCGTATCACCGGAATCGAAGACACGTCCGCGCAGCAACGAAATGCCGAGTACGCGGAAGTAGTCCGATGTGACGTTGTTTGCCGTTGCGTGCGGCTCGCTGCCGATCGGATAGGTACGTCCGAAAACGGGCGCGTTACTGCGGTTGGTCATCGGTCCCAGCGGGTACTGCGCCGTCAAGGCGGCGGCGCGCACGCCCGGGAGCGACTGGAGCCGCGCGAGCAGGTCGCGCTGCATCGCCGCGCGCGCGGCGAGCGTACCGAGGTTCTTCTCCGGCAGCATCGTCAGCCCACTGGCGATCACCCCATTCGGGCGAATCCCCAGCGGGGTGTTAATCAGATTGACGAAACTGCGCACGGTCAGGCCCGAGACGACGACGAGCGCGAGCGCGAGCGCGATCTCGAGCACAACGAGCGTCGAGCGCAGCCGGTGATGCGCCGACGCGTCGCCTCCACGACCGGCCGCTTTGAGCACGCTCTGCAAATCGGGACGAGCGAGCGAGAGCAGCGGCGTGGCGCCTGCCAGCAGCGTCGTCGCGAACGCGGCGCCGATTGCATAGAGTAGGCTCGCACCGTCGATGTGCACGGTCGAGGCGCGTGGCAGCGCATTTGCAAGAAGCCCGGCGAGCGCGTGCAGTGCGCCGTAGGCGAGAGCGACGCCGGCCGCGGCACCGATCGTCGCAAGAACACCGGCCTCGATCAGCAGCTGGGTACCGATCCGGCGCGACGACGCGCCGAGCGCACTGCGCACCGCAAGCTCACGGTCGCGGGTCGACCAGCGGGCGCCGAGCAGATTGCCGACGTTCGCACAGGCAATCAGCAAGATACCCACGACCGCGGCGAAGACGATCCACAGTACGGACGCCGCGCTGCCGAGCAACTCGTCCCGTACCGGCACGATCGAGAAGACACGGTCGTGATCGATTTTCGGATAGAGCTTCTGGAGCCGCGCCGAGAGCAACGCTAGTCGTGCGTTCGTGCTCGCGATACTCGCCCCCGGCACCAGACGCGCGAATCCAGCCAAGTAGCGTTCCTCACGATCCGCGAACGTGGCGCGCTCGGGCAGCGCGGCGTAGTAGTCCTGCGATCTCAGCGAGCCGGTGGGATCGAGCGCGGGTTGTCCGGCTCGGAGCACGCCAACGATGCGCTGGGGGACGCCGTTGAGGCGCACGGTATCGCCGATGACGCTTGGGTCGGCGTTGAAATGCGAGCGCCAGACCTCGTCGGAAATCACGATGTTGTGCACGCCGGGATCGCCGTCGGCGGGCGCGAGCACGCGACCGAGTTCTGCCGTGATACCGAGGATATTGAAGTAATCCGGGATCACGTCGAGACCGCTGACCGCGAACGGCGTATTCCGAGCGAGCATCGTTCCGCCGTCGCTGGCGAGTGCGGTCGTTGCCGCGAACGCCGGCACCGACCGCATGTCGAGCGGGTCGGCCAATGAGAGGTTGTCCGCCACCTTGGCGCCGCCGCGAACCCCATCGAAAATCACGACGATTCCGTTGGGATTCTTGAACGGCAACGGCTTGAGCACGACCGCGTTGAGCACGCTGAAGACCGCGACGTTGGCGCCGATGCCGAGCGCGAACGTCAGCACGACGATCGAGACGAAGAGCGGCGCTTTGCTCAGGCGGCGAAACGCATACGTAACGTCACGAACGATATCTTCCGACCGCAGCCGTAGACCGGTGAGCGCGAGATCGACGACATCGCTTACGCGTACGTCGCCTTCGGCAGACGCATCGATCTGCGCACCGTAATGATCGCGAAACTCGCGCGGCGCGAGCAACAGCGCTAGGCGCACAAGCGTCTTCATCTATGCAAACGTGCTCGCGGAGAGCAACCGCCGATCCATCGCGGTGCGCACCGCGTCGGCCATACGCGAGGCCTCGGCGCGCGCGATGCGCCGCCCCCACGAGGTAAGGCGGTAATAGCGCCGCCGCGGATCTCCGGAGTCGACGCGGTCGACCTCGATGATCCACCCGTCGGTGACCATCTGTTTGATGACACGATAGAGCGTGCCGGGGCCGAGGCGTACGGTGCCGTTCGTCGCTTCCTCCACCTCCTTTGCGATGCTGTAACCGTGGCGCTCTTCGGCCGCGAGCACGAGCATGATGTAGAACGCGCTCGGACTGAGCGGCAAAAAGACGTGCGGATCGCCGGTCGCTTCCATCGAACCTCCAGTATATCCATTACAGGTATATCAGAGATGGACCTACCGCGCAAGGTCTATTCATAGCGGAGCGCCTCGACCGGCGCAACGCGCGTCGCGCGCAAGGCGGGCTGAAGCGAGGCGATCGCGGCGCTGACGAAGACCAAGGCGACAACGCAGGCGAACGTCGTCGGATCGAATGGCGAGACCGCGCCGAGCTGTGCCACGATCGCACGCGCCGCGAAGGCGGCCGCCACGACCCCGATGGCAACGCCGATCGCCGTCGTCGTAATCGCGCGCAGTACCACGTCGGCAAGAATGCCGGACGTCGAAGCGCCCAGCGCCATGCGCACGCCGAACTCGCGCGATCGCTGCGTGACCGAGAACGAGACGACGCCGAAGATGCCGGAGAGCGCCAACAGCAAGGCGATTGCCGCAAGCGATCCGAGCAGGATCGTCGTCAAGCGCTGTGCTCGTGTATCTTCGGCGACGCGCTGGGCGATGGTGAACGTCTGCGGTGCCGGGGTGAGCGGCATCGCCGCCGCAAACGCGCTGTCGACTTCTCGCCCGGCGACCGCGGGGTCGAGGTGCGGCGCACGCACGACCGCGGAAAAGAAGGGCGTTGAAAGCTGACCGAGCGGCGCGTAGTACTCGGGCAGCAGCGACGCCGCATCGGCGTCCGCGCCGACACCAACGCGTTCGTCGGGAACGACGCCGACGATCTGCGCCCAGTGCCACTGGGTCGGGCCGGTTTGGATGCGAATGCGCGCCGTGAGCGGATTCATACCGCGCAAATAAAGTTGCTCGAACCGCCGGCTCACGATCGCGACCGGAGCAGCGTTTGCCGTATCCGTATCATTGAAGCTGCGCCCGAGGATCGGATGCACGCCGAAAACGGTGAAGTATTGCGGCGTGACGGCGTTCGAGAGCGCCAGCGGTTCGGCTCCCTTCGAGTAGGTCCGGCCGAAGACGACGGCCGGTCCCTGCAATTCCACGTCGCCGACGGGATACGTCAACGCGAGCGCGGCCGACTCGATGCCGGCAAGCGCGTGCAACCGGCGCAGCACGTCGTTCTGCAGGCTGGTGTTGCCGGCCGTTTGAAACGGCAGTCCAAGCGACGGCAGCGAGACGGGGGCGCTCGCTACCACGCCGCTCGTGTTCACGCCCAGCGGCGTGTCGATCACCGCGAGAAAGCTGCGCAGCACGAGTCCGGAGATCGTCACCAGCGCGATCGCGAGCGCTACTTCCAAAACGACGAGCGCCGCGCGCAAACGATGGCGGCGCGAACCGTCGCCGCCGCGTCCGGCCGACTTCAACACCGTCTGTAGATCCGTCGCTCGTAGCGAGAGCAACGGCGAAAGACCGGCGAGGAACGTTGCCACGATGACGACGATTAGCGCATAGAGCAGGCTCATGCCGTCGATGCCGATCGTTCCCGCACGCGGAAGCGCGTGTTCCACCAGACCGGCAAGGCCGCTCAGCGCCGCGTACGCCAGCGCAATACCGAAGCATGCGCCCAAAGTCGCGAGTACCGCCGTTTCGATCAGGAGCTGCCCCGCGATACGGCGCGAGGAGGCGCCCAGCGCGCGGCGCACGGCTAGTTCGCGATCGCGCGAGGACCAGCGCGCGGCGAGCATGTTGCCGACGTTGGCGCAGGCGATGAGCAAGATCGCGACGACGCCGGCGAAGACGACCCATAGTGAGGAAGCGGCGCGGCCGAGAGCGAGCGCGCTCAACGATTGCGCGAAGAACGACCAGCCCTTGTCCGTATCGGCGTACTCGTGCGCAAGATCCGCCGAAACCAGCTTGAGATCCGCGTTCGCATGCTCGAGCGTCACGCCGGACGCGAGACGGGCGATGCCTCCGCCCATTCGCTCGCCGCGCTCCACTGCCGGGAGATGCGCGGCCAGCGCCGTGAGCACGTCTTCGCTGCGGATACCGGCGAAGTTGCCGTCGGGCAGGAGTTGCCGCGGTGCGAGCACGCCCACGACGCGGTACGCGCTGCCGTCGAGCGTAATGCTGCGCCCCACGACGCCGGGATCGGCGCCGAACCGCTCGCGCCAAACCTGATCGGAGATGATCGCACTGCGCGCGCCCGCCGAGCCGTCCGCCGCGGTGAATGCGCGCCCGAGGCGCGGCCGCACGCCCAGGAGGCTCAAATAGTTCGACGAGACCTGCAAGCCGTTCAATGCGTACGGTTTCCCGTCCAGCAGCAGCGTCGGCTGCTGCGAGACCGTCGCCGCGACTCCCGCAAAACCGCGCTCGTGCGCGGCGATGTCCTGCGCATCGAGCGGAGAGACCGCCGGAAAGACGTCTCCGCGCGGTCCTCTCGAGCTGAGTACGGTGAGCGAAGACGGATCGGCAAACGGCAACGGCCTGAGCACGACTGCATCGAGCACGCTAAATACTGCCACGTTCGCACCGATGCCGAGCGCGAACGTCAGCACGACGATCGCGACGAAGAGCGGCGCCGCGCGCAGCCGCCGAAGGGCGTAGGCGACGTCGCGGGCGAGCGTATCGAAATGCATGCGCACGGATCCTTTGAAGAGGTCGAAACATTGAGCAAGAGGGTTAGCCGAGCCCGCGTCGAGATCGGCGAGCATCTCTTCCTCGTACTCCGAACGAAAATCGCGCGGGTACGTCAGGAGCGCGGCGCGCGCGAGAAGACGCCGCAGCGTCACGCGTGCGTTGCCGGTAAGAGTGCGAATGACCGCGCCACGCGAACCAACGCGTCGAGACGGCGCGCTTCGGCTTGCGCGATGCGCTTGCCCAGAGCCGAGAGTCGATAACGCCGGCGGCGCGGATCGTGCGCATCTTCACCGAGCTCGTGAATCCAGCCGTCGGTCAGGAGTTGGCGGATCAGTGGATAGAGCGTGCCCGGTGTGACTCGCACGGTGCCGCCGGTAATGGTTTCTACCGCTTTAGCGATCGCGTAGCCGTGACGCTCTTCTTCCGCCAGTGAGAGCAGAATGTAGAAGACACGAGGATTGAGCGGCAAGAGCGACTCAACATCGTTGGGCACGAATCACCTCGACGATGGACGATTGTGTTGGCTTCCACTATATCGATTAGCGATATAGTCTGTCAAGCGGCTCGCCCTTACAATGCGTGGCCGACGCCGTGCCTCCGACGTTCGAACGACGGAGCTGTGACGCTCTAGGGTGAGAGAACCGGCGAGGGGCGCGTGTGCAGCCAAGAAGCGATATCGGTCTTGCTGACAACGTAGCTGCCGCTGCGCAGTTCGTCACGGAACTCGCCAAAAAGGCCGAACGCCTCCGCAAACGCGTCATGCTTGTGGATCGACTCGTAGTTGACCTGACTCGCGAACACGAACGTATCGTCCGGTAGATCCGCGTACATGTCGAGCGAGCGTGAGAGAATGCCGCGCACGACGTCTTCGACGAACTTCGGATTTTGGTGGGCCTTGTTGACGATGAAGAACTCGTCGGGACGTTTGAGCAGGTCGTAGGTCTCGCTCGACATCGAACCCTCGACGATCTCGACCAGGTCTTCCGCGCGCACGACGTCTGCGTATCGTTCGTCTACGCCGAGCAATATCGCCCCACGCCCGCGCTGATTGTGGGTGGCAACCGGTAACGCATCGAGCGCGCGCTGCGCTTGCTCTTGCGTGAATCCCGATTCCATGAGTTGATGCAGCGAATGCTCGCGCACCATGAGCTGGGCGCACGGGCAGGCCGTCATGCCTTCCGCTTCGACTCCGACCACGCGACGCGTGCCTTCCTCATCGGCATGCGCGATCCCGACGAGCGTGTAGATCTCTTCCCCGCGCTTGCCCGAGACCGGCGTCCACCGTTCGAGCGCAAAATCCGCGCGCAGCCGCACGTCGGCGCGGATCGCGCGCTGGCTGCGCACGATCTCACGCGCGATGGCCTCGACCAACCCTTCGATGCGCTTGGGCTCGGGTGATGCAGCGAGAACGTCGAGCGTCGCTTCTTCGAGGATCTCCGAGAACCGGGACATATGGACGCCGGCCTTGTCGGGCGCAAGATCGGCAACCATCGTAAATTCGCCGTTGAACACGCGCGGCTGCCCGTCGATCTCGAGCTGCACGATGCGCCGAACGTGCGAAACGCCGACGCGGTTGAGCGAGAGACGAACGTCGGGCGACTCCTCTTGACGGTTCGACAGGAAATGCAAACTGCGCGCGCGGCGGCGCGGCCCGGCGCTACCGTTGCTCTTCGCGAACCGCGAAAACTGCGGGGCGATCTCGGCGAGCGGCGTCGCGTTGTACGGCCGGTCCGCGAGCTGCGGATGCGTCCAATCACCGAAGACGAGAATGTCGATGTCGATCGGCCGTGCTTGCAGGCGCGTGTTCGAGATCCGGCCCACCGAGAGCTCGACCTCGGAGAGGATGCGCTCGAACGACTCGCGATCCAGCGAGGTCTCGATCTGCGCAGCCACGTTCAGAAACGGCGGACCGCCGGCGCCGTCGGCCGGTTCGCTCTCGTAAAATGCGGAGACGCGGCCGATGCGCGCGGATGCGCGCAGCCGCTGCAGGGCTGCAAGGATATTCGCTTGCCGGTCTCCGAGGTTCGAACCGATGCCGATGTAGACGTGCACGCCTGACTTTTCTTTAAGGAGCCTTCAGTGCTCCGCGAGCAGGGCCTCCGTCGTCGAACGCACGAGGTCGTCTTGCGAGTCGCCGACGATGACCTTCTGCAAGCGACCGTGGCGATCGAAGAAGAGTTGCGTCGGCCAGGCGTTGACGCCATACGCGTTCCACAGGTCGAACGCGTTGTCGACGGCGACCGGCCAGACGATGCCCTGCTGCCGAAGGTTCTCCACGACATAGGCCCGTTGCTTCTCGGCCGGGGTCTCGGGCGAATGAATGCCCACGATTTCGAGACCCTTGGCATGGTCGGCCGCATAGAGCGAACGCAGCGTGGGTACGACGTTCCGGCAGTTATAGCAGTCGACGGTAAAGACGTCGAGAATCACGACCTTGCCGGCAAGTTCGGCCTCGTGGACGCGGTCGCCGATCCAATCCTTCCAGGTCAGGACAGGTTGAAGCGAGGTAATTGCCGCAAAGAGCGTTAGCGCTGCAAGTTTGAACATACGTCAAGAATACGCCGGACAGCCGAATGCGGATGAACGTGGAGCCATCGTGAGCGACGACTCGATCTATCCCTATGCCGTCGAGCCCAAGGAGGCGCCGGCGATCTGGGGCGGTGATGCTTTGGTGACGCGTTTCGGCAAACCCGGCGACCCGCACGCGAAGATCGGCGAGTCATGGGAATGCTGGGACGCCAATACGGTAAAAAACGGGCCGCTCGCCGGCAAGACGATCGCCGACCTGCGCGCCCGGCTCGGCGCAGAGTTCCTCGGCGACCTCGATCCGCAACAGATCTTCCCGATTCTCACCAAGCTCATCGATGCGCGCGACACGCTTTCCGTACAAGTTCATCCTGACGACGCGTACGCGCAGCGCGTGGAACGTCAGCACAACGGCAAGACGGAATGCTGGTACATTCTCTCGGCGCAGGACGGGGCCGAGCTCGTCTACGGATGGGCGCACGACACGAACCGCGCCGAGTACGAGCAGCGCGTGGCCAACGGAACGCTCGGTGAGATCTTGCGCCGCGTTCCCGTAAAGGCGGGTGAGACCTATTATCTGCCCGCCGGCACATTGCACGCGATCGGGGCCGGCATCATTCTCTTTGAAACCCAGCAGGCGAGCGATCTCACCTATCGCATCTTCGATTGGAATCGTATGGGCTCGGACGGCAAGCCGCGCGAGCTGCACGTGCAAAAGGCCGCCGACGTGCTGGACTACCATCAAGGCACGCGGGGCGCCGCTGAAACGATCGCCTATCATTACGAAGGCCTGGACCGAACCGCGCTGGTTGCAGGCAGTCGCTTCATCGTCGAGCGCGTCGTGGCGACGGATGAAGCCGCGTCGCTCGATACGGGCGGCCGTCCCGTCGTTCTCATGACGCTCGACCGTCCGATGACGGTGCGCGCCGGCGACGTGGCGTTGGCATTAGACAAGTATCAAACCGCGCTCGTGCCGGCAGCGGCACGGTGGTACACCGTGTCGGCTATCGACGGTCGCGGCGCGCCATTCATGCTCGTCGCTCCGCCGAAGACCGCGCAAACAATCGCGGTGCGACTGCTGGCAGCCGGTGTCGACCAGACGCGCGTCGATTCGTTCATGGCACAGTTCGCGTGATCGCGATCGGGGGCGAACGCGCCGACGTCCTGGCGGAGCGCTTCGGTACGCCCTTCCTGGCGATCGACCTGCGCGTCCTCGACGCGGCCCTCGATGCCATGCTCGCTGCGGCCGCACCGCACGGCATCGCCATCTCGTATGCCGGCAAAGCGTTGTTGTTGACCGGGCTCGTCCGCCATCTTCATCCGCGACCAATCGGCATCGACGTTTGCTCTCTCGGCGAACTTGCCGTCGCCGAACGCGGCGGTTTCGAAGCGGTGCGTCTTACGCTGCACGGCGCGGGCAAGACCGACGAAGAACTCGACGCCGCGCTCGACGGCCGTGTGGGGCGGATCGTGGTCGACGGGATGGACGAGTTGCATCGCCTCGTCGCGCGCACACACGGCCGGAGTGCGCCGGTCATGCTGCGCTTCAACACCGGCATCGAGGCGCACACGCACGACTTCGTGCGAACCGCAGGCGATCGCAGCAAATTCGGCTTCGCGCCCAGCGAGGAGACGGCGGCGCTCGAACTGCTGCGTAAGAGCGAGCTACGATTGCTCGGCGTTCACGCCCACATCGGCTCGCAAGTCTACGATACGATGCCCTACGTAGAGAACGCGCAGCGGCTGCTCGCGATTTTGCAGCACGCGCGCGACATGGGCTTCGACACCGCGAACACGATTGTCGTCGGCGGTGGATTCGGGGTGCAGATGCACCCGGATACGCGGGATGAGATCTTCGACGTAGCGGGAACGCTCGACGCGGTCGCGCGCGTGATTCCCGAGGGCGTGCGGGTGGAGATCGAACCGGGACGCGCGCTGATCGGCCCGGCGGGCACGTCGATGTACCGCGTGTGCGCGGTAAAGCATTTCGAGGGGCGGCGCTTCGTCATCGTCGACGGGAGCCTTGCCGACAATCCCCGCCCGGCGATCTACGGCGCCTACCATCATTTCGAAGCCGCCGAGCCGCGCACGCGGCTTTGCGCTGCGACCGTCTGCGGCCGCTCGTGCGAGAGCGACGAGCTCGGCGAAGCGATGTTGCCCGAAGACCTCAAGGCCGGCGATCTCGTCGCGATGCGCACGACCGGCGCATACACCTACAGCATGGCGAGCAATTACAATTATTTTCCACGGCCCCCCGTTATCGCCGTCGGCACGGGCGAACCGCAGCTGTGGGCACGCAGAGAGACGATCGAAAGATTGCTGGGGTAGTGGTATCCTCTACTCATGCCGCATCCGATGCTTGCTCCGCTGCCTTATGAGGACTGGAAGCCGACAAAGACAACCCTGCACTTGATGTGTCAGATCGTCGGAAAGATTCGCCTCGGCCACGTGCCCTACCGCTCGCACTGGTGGAACGTAACGCTGC
>Ga0335075_10018425_pt1 | contig 10347 bp, 10 predicted proteins | sample Lox_Sample_24_FD_206723 | JGI IMG/M metagenome (GOLD analysis project Ga0335075, IMG submission 206723) | Soil microbial communities from Loxahatchee National Wildlife Refuge, Florida, United States - Lox_Sample_2.4 | ecosystem: Environmental > Terrestrial > Soil > Wetlands | place: USA... | reverse complement strand
GTCAACACCCGCTACGCCGCCGGCGTCGTCCGAGTGCTCCGCAGCATCGCTCCGGCACTGATTGAGGTGCACAACAGGATCGACGTGGCGTTGTCGCTGGCGGCGCGCTTCCCGCGCATCCCGGTGATGCTGTACCTGCACAACGACCCGCAAGGGATGCGCCAAGCGGTCAGCCCGGCCGACCGTGCGCGACTGCTTTCTCTGGTTGCCCGTGTCGTAACGGTCTCGGACTATCTGCGCATGCGCCTGCTGGAGGGCGTTGAGCCGCCACCGCGCTGGCCGCCTGTCGTGCTGCCCAACCCGGTGGAGTTCGCCGTGCTGCCACCTGCCGGGCCGCGCGAGAAGCTGATCCTGTTCGCCGGCCGCGTGGTGCCGGAGAAGGGGGCCGATGCCTTCGTCGCCGCCTGCGCGATCGCCCTGCCGCGGCTGCCAGGATGGCGGGCGCAGATCATCGGCGCCGACCGCTTCCGTGCCGACAGCCCGGAGACACGATACGTGCGCACGGTTCGGGCTGCCGCCCAGCGGGCAGGGGTTCGCATGCTGGGCTACCGCGACCATCCCGATGTGCTGGCGGCGCTGTCGAGTGCCTCGATAGCGGTGGTGCCGAGCCGTTGGGCCGAGCCGTTCGGGCTGTCGGCGCTGGAAGCGATGGCCTGCGGCGCGGCGCTGCTGTGCTCGCCGCGTGGCGCCCTGCCGGAGGTGGCAGGCGAGGCGGCCGTGTTCGTCGATCCCGACGATCCGACGCGCATGGCCGCTGCCATCATCGCCCTGGCGAGCGATCCGCCGCGTCTCGGGGCAGTCGCCGCCGCCGGCCGCGCGCGGGCACGAAAGTTCGGGCTGCAGGCGGCGGCGCTGCGGTTGGCCGACTTGCGCCGGGAGGTGATGGCGGCCGGTGGCTCGGCCGCCGCCGCTTCCCTATATACCGCGCCACAGAACAGGATGGAGCCGCGATGATGGCCGATGCCACGACCCAGGACCTGGTGCCGGTGACTGTGCTGACCGGCTATCTCGGGGCCGGCAAGACGACCCTGCTCAACCGCATCCTCAGCGAACGGCACGGCGGCAAATACGCCGTGGTGATCAACGAGTTCGGTGAGCTGGGTGTCGATAACGACCTCGTCGTGGATACCGACGAGGAAGTGTTCGAGATGAACAACGGCTGCATCTGCTGCACCGTGCGCGGCGACCTGATCCGTATCGTCGGCGGCCTGATGAAGCGGCGCGACCGGTTCGATGGCATCATCATCGAAACGACCGGCCTCGCCAACCCGGCGCCCGTGGCGCAGACTTTCTTCGTCGATGATGGCGTGCGAACGAAGACGCGCCTGGATGCGATCGTCACCGTGGTGGATGCCAAGCACGTGCTGGCCAGGCTGGAGGACAGCCACGAGGCGGCCGACCAGATCGCTTTCGCCGACGTGATCGTGCTGAACAAGACCGATCTGGTTTCCGCACAGGAGCTGGCCGAGGTCGAGCGGCGCATCCGCCAGATCAATCGTTTCGCGGTGATCCACCGCACCGAGCGCGCCGCCCTGCCGATTGATCAGGTGCTGAACCGCGGCGCCTTCGACCTGAAGCGCGTGCTCGACATGACGCCCGATTTTCTCGAGAGCGACGAGCACGAGCACAACGACGAGGTGACGTCGGTCAGCTTCGAGGTCGGTCGGCCGATCGACCCCGAGAAGTTTAACGCGTGGATGGGCGTGCTGCTGGCCGAGAAGGGGCAGGATCTGCTGCGCACCAAGGGCATCCTGAACTACCAGGGCGACGATCGCCGCTTCGCCTTCCAGGCGGTGCACATGATGGCTGACGGGGATTTCATCGGCCCTTGGCGGGCCGACGAGCCGCGCCGCAGCCGGATCGTGTTCATCGGCCGCAACCTCAACCGCCCACAGCTCCGTCGCGGCTTCGAGGCATGCCAAGCCGACCGCTGATGGGGCGCATCGCCCAAAGACACCTCTCCCGCCTGGCGGGAGAGGTCGGGCCGCGAAGCGGACTGAGGGAGGGTCCGCCCGCCCCTGCACCCTCACCTGCCGCGCTCCGCGCGGCGACCTCTCCCGCAGAGCGGGAGAGGTGAGTACCGCGCATTTCCTGGTAGAAAGCCGGGGCACCGTGCGCGACCTCGGCGCCTTCGTCGTGGCGGCGCGCTTCGACCGCAACGGACGGATCACGGCCTTCGCCCTCGGCGACGGCACACTGCGGCTGGCCGATTGGTCCCAACCAGGCGAGTGGCGCGAGCTGAGGGTGCACGGCGGCGCAGTGCTCGCGCTCGCGGCACACCCCGGCGATGGCTGGATCACCGGCGGTGACGACGGCAAGCTGCGCCGCACCTCCGCCGATGGCGCCATTGCCGACATCGCTTCGTTCGGAACGAAATGGGTCGAGCAGGTTGCGACGGCGCACGGGGACAAAGGCGGCGTGCTTGCCTGCGCGGCGGGCAAGATAGTGCACGTGTTCGATGCCGCTGGGACGAAGCGGAAGGAGCTTGCGCATCCGTCCACGGTGACCGCGCTCGCCTTCGACGGCAAAGGCAAGCGGATCGGCGCATCGCATTACAACGGCGCGAGCCTATGGTTCGTGGCGGCGAAGACCGACAGCCCCCGGCTGCTGGAGTGGAAGGGCAGTCATATCGGGATCGTCATCCATCCGGACGGCGAGGCGGTGGTGACGGCGCTGCAAGAGAACGCCCTGCACGGCTGGGCGCTGCCCGACGGCAAGCATATGCGCATGAGCGGCTATCCGGCGAAGACGCAGTCGATGTCGTTCAGCCGCACCGGCAAGTGGCTGGCGACCAGCGGGGCGGATGCGATGGTGCTGTGGCCGTTCTTCGGCGGCGGCCCGATGGGCAAGGCACCGCTGGAGCTCGCCGGCGGTGACGGCATCCAGTGCACGCAGGTCGCCTGTCATCCGAAGGAGGATATGGTGGCGGGCGGCTTTGCCGACGGGCTGGTGGTGCTGGCGGATATCGGCTCCTCGCGCATCCTGCCGGTCGCGCCGCCCGGGCACGGGCCGGTCTCGACGCTGGCATGGAACGCCGGCGGCTCCCATCTGGCGATCGGCACCGAGACGGGGTACGCGGCGATCGTGGATTTCTCCAAGCGGGAGGAGTAATGCCGGCAGCCTTATCCGCTACGGCATTCGTCTCCGAACCGCGCATCGGGCGGCCCATCAACCAAACCCGGAAGCGGACATTCGGCATAGCTCGGTCCGATCGCGAAGTGCCGCGGATCGGATATCATATCGCGGCGCTCGTCGACGGTCGGGCGCTTGAGGACCACTGTGAGGCGAAATACGAGCCTTGCCACATTGAAGCGATCGATAGACTGCGCACGACGCCTCGCATCCGACATAGGAGCCGCCGCATGACTGACGAAATTCTACCGCCCGCGGGCGGCTATGCTGCCGCGCCTGGTTGGCTTCAATATTCGCGCGGTGTGCGCGCGCTACCAGGGCACGCGATAGTACGCGTGCGTTTTCAGCACCCGATCCCGCTCGATGCCGGCTTCGCCCGGATCGCCACCTGGCTACGCGACCGGGAGCGTCCGCTTACATCGCTCTGCGCCTGCGAGCTCCGTTCGCCCGCGCAGTTCACCGAGGACGGGTTCCGCGCCTTCAATCTGCGCTACGCCGAGACACTGCGCACCTGGGGCGTGATGCAGGGCGACGCCAATCCGGTGGCGCGCAGCAATGTCTGCCCGCCCATTGCGCCGCCGCCGGAGCCGAGCTTCTACGCTTTCTGCTACGCTGCGCCGGCGCCGGGCGCCACGCCTACCTTTGTCGCTGCCGGTGCTGGCGAGGCGATCGAGGGGACCGGTCCCTACCGCGAGCGGGTGATCGCATACGGCGACACTAGCGCCGTCGGGATGCGCCGTAAGGCCGAGCGCGTGATGGACGAGATGGAGCGCCGCATGGCCTTGATCGGCGGCAGTTGGAAAGCCGGCACCGCCGTGCAGGTCTATGCGGTACACGAGATCCACAGCTTCGTTGCCGACCTTCTGGTCGCGCGCGGTGCGGCGTCTCATGGGCTGACCTGGCACTTCGCTCGCCCTCCGGTCGTCGGCCTGGAATACGAGATGGACGTGCGAGCCGTAAACGAGGAGCGGGTCACCGCGTAATACGCCAACGCTGGTTCGTCTGGCTGAACCGCCTGCATACTCTGCACGCTCCGCCCGGCATGACTTCGATGTTCGGCCGAGTGTCCGCCGCTGCCTGCGACATCGCAGCGGCGGGTTCTACGCCGCGTGGGGTGACCGGCCAGACTGCTTCTGGCGCGTCCATGACGCGCAGCGGGCGGTGTAGGTATTTCGGCAGAGGGAGCACGATCAGTGGCTCCCGCCTTCCTCGTGGACCTGAGCTATGCCGCCGGCTGTTCAGGTAGGGGCTAAGTATGCTCAGTTGGACGGAACGATCGCTGTTGCTTGCCAATCATAAGTTGACGGATACGTCCCTTTCGCACGCAACGGAATGCGGTTCTTCGGGTCGAACCATGTCATGAACTCGTTGCTAAAATTATCTGTGGTACGGAACACCATGCAATTGTAGCTCTGGGAGCCAATATTTACGGTCTCATCCGGAAGCCGCTCCATTGTCGTGATGTTGGTTTTGTGGCCGGCTGGCCAACTGATCCGGGCCTTTGTGCCGATCGGCCCACTTCTGATTCTGGCCACGACATCCTTCACGTCTGCGACACTCCACGAGGCGAACGGCCTCAAGGTCCAGGAACCCCAAACCGATCGGGTGAGGGTGCCGTTGATACTGATGAGGCAGATCGCCGGATCGGACGGGTCCGCCCCCAGATAGACGGCGGAGGTGCGGTCTGACCTCGTCACAGTCAGATGATTGGCGCACGGTGGTGGTGCCGGCGGGTGGACCGTAGCCGCGGAAGCAGTGGCCCGTGCCGCGAGCGTTGCGATCAGACATAACCCAACAAATAACGCCTTCATTGTTGTTGCCCTCCCCATGATGCCCTCCTTTATGTCGTATTTGTATTATAGAGCAAGTCGTCGGTAACTCAATTTGAAAAACCAGGCGCCGAAGGCCCGCCTCGACAGTCAACGAGACTACGCAAGCAAGCTCCGGCGCCGAAGCACAACAAGGCTGGCGAGACCGGCGCCAAGAAGCAGGAATGAGGGGGGCTCCGGAACTTTCTCGGTGAGTGGGGTTTGCGTGCCGGTGAAGTCGCCGTCTGCCGTGAAAGTCAGGCCCGTAACGAAAGCAGTTGTATCGTCAGGGTTCAACAGCAGGGACGGGTCGATACCGGTCACTTCGAAAGTGCCGACGCCTTCAGTTGGAAAATCGAAGGTCCCGCCTGGCGCGACCAGTGCTGTGAACCACGAGCCGCCCAGGAGGTACGAGAGGTCGAACGGGTTGGGCTGGATATCGGGCAACTGGACAGAAGCGAAGTTCGGGTCGCCAGCGCCTATATCGTAGACGTAGCCAGTCGCTATTGTGGGATCGATGAAGTATTCAGTCCCGGCTACCACGGTCATACTGTATGAATAGGCACCGATCTCGGTCACCGTTGGCAGATAAACCGGCACACCGTGTGGAGACGTCGTGGGCGTGAAGTCAAAGAAGGAGTCGGACTGCGCGGCAATATTTGGATTAGCCAGCGGCCCGGCGGGATTGCGCAGGACCTCGGCCTTGAGATCCACCGCATATGGCGTTCCCGGGGTCAGCGTGTAGCCACCATCCAAAGTAGTTGGGAGAGTATAGGAACCGGTCGTGCCGGAGACGCTCTGACTGAATACCAGATCCGGACTACCACCGCTAACCAATGCTGCCTTGTCATAGATGAGGACGTCCACGCCATTCACGCCGGCCGGATAGCTCCATGCGAATGTCGGATTGAGGCCGGATCCGGATACCGTAACGTTGGTTGCGAATGGCGCGGGCGTCACCCCGACCAGTGAAGGCGTGGTGAGGGTGAGCGTGTTTGCACCGTTGGTGAAATTCACCGTCCAGGGAACGGTCAGATTGGCGTCGTCGGGAAATACCTGCTGGAATTGATTCGGAGCGGTCGTCAACGGGTCAAACGGAATGACCTGCGGACCAATGGAAAGATTGGTCGGCTGCGCGGTTACCTGCGTTCCCGCGTCGCCGTTCGGCGTCACCGAATCGGCTCCAAGTATTATCTTCGGGCCAGGAGTAAACCCGAGATCATTCGCCGAAAAGTCAGCCAGCCGCAGTGACAGGCCATCGGTACAGTACGTGGGGGTACCAGGCGGGGACGGGTCTTTATCCGAGGCGACACAGATCGGGTCCGCTTGTGCAGTCGCCACTCCGATTGTCACTATCCCGCCCGCCAGAGCGACCAGTGCGATAAAAGGCTTCCCCATGGGTCTCGGCCTCCGAACCGGTTGCGGGGCGACCGCACGCGGCCCGCCTGCGCCGCACCGCAAGCACGAGCCTCGCAGCGGAAACGGGCCGGGCGCATCACCTGTTTGGGTGAGGCAAGAAAAAAATGATGGAATTTCCTGGCCGCGCCGCGCGTCCCGCGTCCCGATGTCCACCAGCCCGCCCTCTATCCCCCCAACAGAACGGCGACGCTGCTCAGTATGAGGGCGACGAGCTGCGCCTGACGGGTGGTCCCGGTCTTGGCGAAGACGTTCTTGAGGTGGGTGCGCACAGTGTTCAGGGTCACGCCGAGCTCCGTGGCGAGGCCCTCGACCACCTTGCCGTCGGCAAGTGCCGCGGCAACCACGGCCTCGGCGGCGGTAAGACCGAACAGTCCCCTCAGCGCCAGGCTCTTCGGACTTGGGCTTTCGGGGTCGCGCAGGAATACGATCGCGGCCGGCAGCGGCGCACCGAGAGCCTCCCGCGCCGGCCGGAAGGGCGCAACTAGCGCCGTGAGCGGCAGGCGCTCGCCGCGCGATATCGCCAGTGTGCCGCCCGAACCGCCCGCCTTACCGGCAGCCAGGTCGCTGCACTCCCGGATGAAGGCGGTCAGGCGCTGGGCCGCAGCACGATCGGCGGCAGCGAGCCGCCCGCCGATAACGCGGATTGCATCGCAGGCTCGCAAGAGCTGCTCTGCGCTGTCATTGGCATAAAGCAAATGGCCGTCGCGGGTTACCGCCAATGTTGCCGTGCCGCTGCGCTTGAGGGCATCCAGTGCCGCTCCATGCTCGATTGCTGGGTCGGCGAGGCGGCTGCGGATTTGCAGTGCACGCTTGAGATGCGGGAGGAACTGCCTGACACGAGTTTTGTCCTGCTCATCATACGTGGCGCCGTCGCGCGGCCGGTGCATGCCGATGACACCCAGTCCGTCATTACCGATCGGGAAAACCGAACCTACAACGTAAAAGATGCCAATGTGCCGGGCAAGACCTTGATAGATTTCGGTCTGTTCGAACTCTGCATCCGAGATAAGATCTTTGCTGGCAAAGACTTTGGAGAGTCCGAGTTTGGCGGCCCGCTCGACCCAGACGTCGCGCTGGGCGTAGTAGGAATTGTATATCTCCGGGTCGGTAGCGCGATAGTTTTCGGAGAAAGTCAGCCGTTCGACGTGGCTGTCCCTGGTGTGGCGCACATGAATCTGCGCGCTCGTGGACTTGAAGGTCTGCGCGATGCGCGGCGCGAGACCGCACCATAGCTTTTCGTCCAGCGCCGCGTCGTAGACGTCTCCGATCAGGTCCAGGATATTGGCCTGCGCGTGCCTCCCCGCGCCCACAGAAGTCCCCCCCAAAAATTGCCCGGTGGGCTGTTACCCCGGCCAGCCGACCGCATCGTAACGAACTCTATAGCGGGGGCGTTTCAAAAGCCAGTGAATCGAGGACGCTCAAGCGCGGAGTCGTGGCAGCGGGAGCGACGAGAAGAGGCGGCCGAGGGAGGCCTGTTCGTGGTCGTTTACCAACAGTCAAGTTTCGCGTCGCTCTCGGCTCCGTTGATCGGCCCGCCCAAGTCACGCTGTGGATCAACCTGGTTTACCTCATGGCGCGCCGCCTGGTGCCCTTCGCCAGCAGCGCGCTGGGCGAGCACACTGCCAGCCGCTTCCTTGATTGCACTGAACGCCTCTATCAACTAGAGCGTAGCGAAAGCGGAGGGCAGCATGGGCGACCTCTACGACACTGACATCGTGGCTTGGTCGGAGCGGCAGGCCGACGCGTTGCGCCATCGCGCGGCCAACGAAGTCGATTGGGACAACGTCGCCGAGGAAATCGAGGATATGGGCAACGAAAGGGTGCATGCTGTCGCCTCGCACCTCGTCCAAGCGTTGCTGCATGACCTCAAGGCCGAAGCGTGGCCGGCCTCGCGGGACGTGCCGCACTGGCGAGCTGAGGCACGCGGGCAGCGAGACGAGGCGAGGGAGCGGTACACGCCGTCGATGGCGCAGCGGCCGGAACTGAGGATCGAGCGTCTCTACCGGCGCGCTTTGCGCCAGATGCCCGATACTGAGGACGGGGTGGCGCCGTTGCCCGTGCCTGCCACGTGCCCGATGACGCTCGAGGAGATTCTTGCCGACGAGCCCGCCCCCCCCGAGGGGCAATAGTGGCCAGGATAGTTTTCTCGACAATTACGCACATCCCACGCGCCCTCGGCCGCTATCCGCTCCTACCCGCCGGCGAGGCGCGGGAGCAGGAAGATCTCGGCGCCGTCGGGCAGTTCCTTGGACCAGGTGTCGCGATAAATCACGCCATCGATAGAGACGGCGATGCCCCTCTCGATGAAGGGCCCGAGCCCGGGATACTGCTCTGCCAGCCTGCGGAACAGCTCCCGGATATCTTTTGCCTCGACTTCAAGCTTCTGCTTGCCTCCGGTGGCGGCGCCGAGCGAACCCCATAGCGTCACCTCGACCATCAGCTCGCCCGTTCTGCCTCCAGTGCCGCCAGAATGCGCGGTGGCGACATCGGAATATGCGTCATGCGAACGCCGACCGCGTTCGACACTGCATTCGCGATTGCCGCCAACGGCGGCACGATCGATGTCTCGCCCACGCCACGCACCCCATAGGGATGATTCGGATTAGGGATTTCGAGAACCTGCGTGTCGATCACCGCCGCGCCTCGAAATCGATCCGCGGATCCACCACCGTGTACAGCACGTCCCCGACGATCTGCATCAGCAGCCCGAGCAGCGTAAAGATATACAGCGTCCCGAACATAACCGGATAATCGCGCTGAATCGCCGCCTCAAACCCAAGCTGACCAAGCCCCTGCAGCGAGAACACGATCTCCACCAGCAACGCGCTGGTGAACAGAATCCCGATGAATGCCTGCGGAAACCCGGCGACGATCAGCAGCATCGCGTTGCGGAACACGTGACCATACAGCACGCGCCGCTCGCTCGCCCCCTTGGCGCGCGCGGTCACCGTGTACTGCTTGCGGATCTCCTCCAGAAAGCAGTTCTTCGTCAGCATCGTCAGGCTGGCGAACCCGCCCGCCACCACCGAGATGATCGGCAGCGTCATGTGCCATGCATAGTCGACGATCCGGGCCGGCCAGCTCCAGTCCGCCGCGCCCTCGCTGGTCAATCCGCGCAGCGGGAACCATTGGAAATAGCTGCCGCCGGCAAACAGCACCACCAGCATGATGGCGAACAGGAAGCTCGGGATTGCATATCCCACCAGCACGATCGCGCTGGTAGCGATATCGAAGCGGCTGCCGTCGTGCACCGCCTTGCGGATCCCGAGCGGGATGGAGATCGTATAGATCAGCAGCGTTGACCACAGCCCGAGCGAGATCGACACCGGCAGTCGCTCGGCGATCAGCGACAGCACGCTCTTTCCCCGGAAGAAGCTGCGCCCGAAGTCGAACCGGAGGTAGCCGCCGACCATGTCCAGGAACCGCGTCAGCGGCGGCTTGTCGAACCCGAACATCTTGCGGATATCGGCGATGATGTGCGGGTCGAGCCCGCTCGATCCGCGGTACGACCCCTGCGCGCCCATGTCCGAAGTCTGGCCGGATATCACCGACATGTTGGCATGGCCGCGCAACTGGGCCACGATCTCCTCCACCGGACCGCCCGGAGCGAACTGCACCACCACGAAATTGATGGCGATGATGCCGAACAGAGTCGGGATCACCAACAGCAGCCGACGCAGCAGATAGGCAGCCACGACCCGCCTCTATCCGCCCTTCTTGCGCGCGGTATCGACCGCCACCGCCTTCCCCGAGTCGACCCACCACAGGTCGAAGTCGAAGCCCTCGCGGATCGGCGCGTCAGGATGGCCGAAACGGTTCCAGTAGGCGACGTGGAAGCTCGTGCTGCTCCAGCCGGGCACCAGGTACCAGCGCCACAGCAGCACCCGGTCCAGCGCCCGCGCCGCGGTCTCCAGGTGCGGCCGGTCCGGTGCGGTGATCACGTCGCCGACCAGCGCATCGACCGCCGGATCGCAGATGCCCGGCATGT
>Ga0335075_10018424_pt1 | contig 10348 bp, 10 predicted proteins | sample Lox_Sample_24_FD_206723 | JGI IMG/M metagenome (GOLD analysis project Ga0335075, IMG submission 206723) | Soil microbial communities from Loxahatchee National Wildlife Refuge, Florida, United States - Lox_Sample_2.4 | ecosystem: Environmental > Terrestrial > Soil > Wetlands | place: USA... | reverse complement strand
ATCTACCTGGAGAACTACCAGCAGCTGAGCCGTCTGGAACTGCATACGCTGGCCGGAGCGGGCCACGTCCCCCGCTCCGGGAGCCGGGTCTGCTTCCTCGGCGGCGGCCCGCTGCCGGTGAGCGCCCTGCTGATGCACCGGGAACTGGGCGCAGAGGTGGATGTCGTCGACAACGAGCCCCAGGCCGTAGACCTGGCCCGGCGTCTGCTCAACCGCCTCGCCGTCGGCCCGGGCCTGCGGGTGACGCAGGCCGACGCCACGTCGGCGCAGGACATGGCGCGGCTCTTGGCCGGATGCGATGTGGTCGTCGTGGCCGCCCTGGTCGGGCACACCCGCATGCAGAAGCGGGCGGTGCTGCACGCGGTCGGCCGGGCACTGGATCCGGGCGCCTACCTGGTGCTGCGCAGTGCCCACGGCCTGCGCTCGCTGCTGTACCCGGTGGTCGAGCCCGGCGACGTGACCGAAGCAGCCGGCTGCGTCCCGCAGCTGCTGGTGCACCCGCTCGGTGACGTGGTCAACTCCGTGCTGGTGGCGCGCCGCCGCTGAGCGAGATCGCCCGGCCACGCAGGACCACGGACGGGCCGGGTCAGCGCTGCGACGTCGGCGGATCTCCCCGCGCCAACCCGTAGTCATCGGCGAGCAAGATCGCCATGTCGATACCGCAGTCGTCCATCTTCCGAACGAGCTTGTCAAAGCCTGCGCTGTCAGGCGATCGCATCTTGCGGCAGACCGACTTGGATCCACTCTCCGACCACTCTCACCTCGTACGTCACTAGTGGTAGCCGGGCGGGGCCTCTAAGCACATGACCCGTTCGCACGTCGAAGCATGCGCTGTGCAGGGGGCACACGACCACCGCGTCGTCGGTGTCCCCGTCCGCCAGGGAAGCGTAGGAGTGCGTGCAGCTGTTTTGGGTCGCGTAGATCTGATCCTCCACCCTGAAGAGGGCAATCTCTCGACCTTGGCACACGATCTTCTTCGGGCGGTCGGTACTCACCTCCGATCTTCTGGCGACCTGAACGAAGTCGAGGGTTCTCACGTCGCTTATCTCCGTCATTGCAGCGGTGACATCTTCGCCGGTACATATAGGCCAGTTTCCATCGAGGTGCCGTCGAGATATTCGGGGCCCATCTTCGGTGGCCAATTACCGTCCTGGACGGCCAGGGCTCGCACGCGCGCTCGGTCCTCGAATGTGCGATAAGCCCAGAGATGCGTCAACGTGAGCTCGCCGTCGAGCGTGTACATCACGGCGAGTAGGCGGGACAGCTTCGCTCGCGCTCGCACGGCTCGAGACCATTCCGCTTTAAGCTGAGAAAGACATCCCGGCTGCACGCGATACGATCGGATCTCGTATATCGGCCCGTCCGTGCCTGGTCCTAGCGACGGCAGGTCCACGACACTCGCATACGATCGCACAGTCAGATGGGCTAGCCGGGAAGCGCATCCGAACGGATTGTCGCTCTCCAGCGTACGGTGCCGCTCTTCCGTGAGCTCAGCAAGGGTATCGAAACCCCGCAGGACCGCAGTGCGGTTAAGCTTTCCTATCTCGGCGTGCCAGCAACCGAGAAGCCGGCCCCGTGCAGCTGGAGCTGACACGAAGTCCGTGATGCCACTCTCGACTTCCCTGATGTCGCCGATTCCCAGGGGCATCTGGAGGAACCCGAGTTCAAACAATGTGGCCGTCACGATGACTCCTCAAGCCTAGGGCGCCATGGTTCACGCTGATAGACACCGAAGCTAGTTGCGGTCGTACTCGGCACTGTGCCGTGCGATCACCGGGTCTCCATCAGACCGAGAAACTCGTGGCCCCATGTCGCGTGCGAGTCATGCCACGTAACCTGCCACGTGTCATCATTGTCTATGTGGAGTCCTCCCCAGCCGATCTCCCAGGCAAAGCCGGCGGGGGTTTGCATGTAGAAAGATACGGCACCGTCGGCAGGATGCTTGCCCAAGGTTGCCACGACGATGTTCTCGGCTTGAGCACGGTCGTACGCCGAGCCAACATCGTCGAGGTCCCGCGCCTCCATGAAGATGTGGTGCAGGCGTTTTGTCGGCGACCCCGGTGCGGGCGCCTGTATCAGCGCGAGTGAATGCTGCCTCTTATTGCATCGAAGGAACGCCACCGTCATGTGTTCACTTCGGGCCCAATCGCTGACCCGCATACCCAGGGCGTTGCAGTAGAAGGCGACGGTCGCGTCGATATCATCCACCCAGATAGCGCAGTGGCCCATTCCTTCCTCGCCCGTTACGAACCCATGATGAGGAACAGCCGCCTGGAAGCTTGCTACCGGTTCTACCTTTAGACCCTGGACGATCTCGCATCGAATCCCATTCGGATCGGTGACCTCAAGGAGCTGCAGCACCATACGTTCGTGAGCGGCTTCCTTAGTTCCTCGCGACGCCGTCCAGCCCGCGGCGCGAATCTGCGCCTCAAACTCATCCATTCCGCAACCATCCGGCAGCGCCCATCCCAAGGCGAGAAGATCATTCTTCGCCCCAGGAAGGACCCGGAGTCGATATGACTTCTCATCATTTCGCATCAGGAGGCAGCCGTCGGTACCCCTCCGTGTCTCCAGGCCGGCAAGCTGCTTCGCGAATGTATCGACAGCGCCAGGGTTCTCGACCTCAGCCGTTATGTAGGAGAGTTGACTCACTCGTATCATTTCCGAAGTCCTCCTATCTCTGTCCCTTATCGCATTCCTCAGCCCTGGCCATCACGGGAGCGGATGTACGCTGAACATCGAGTCGAGCGGCATGTTGCCGGTCAGGTGGTACTGCCGGACCCTGTCGCCGACAGCCGGGTCCGGTCCATGAGGCCAGCGCCGTCGACGATCATCCGAAACGGTGACGCTGAAGCTTCCGACGCCGTCAACCTCAAGCGTGACCGTGTCGCCGTGCTGTATAGGGCCGAGACCGCTATGGTTGGTTCCGCATGCGATCACATCGCCTGGCTCCAAGGTCATGACGCTCGAACCAAATTCGATCAGCTCAGGAATCTTGTGGTGCATATCGCTCGTGCTGTAGTCCTGATGCAAGATGTCATTTACCCAGAGGCGTATCCTCACGTCACTGACATCGTGCATCTCGTCGGCCGTCGTAATGCACGGCCCGAGCGGGCAGAAGGTATCGAATGACTTGTTCTGGATGCCGCCTACAGGGCCGATGCGAGCCGATACATCGATGACCCCGATGTAGCCGAAGATGTAGTCGTTCGCTTCGGCCGCACTCACATTTCTGGCGTACTCACCGATGACGACTCCGAACTCCGCCTCATGGAAGAACAACTGGGTATCGTTAGGCGGTAGTACAACTGTCCCCCCAGGATCCAGGATCGACGACGGCGACTTCAGGAAGAGATCGACTGGTTCGTTGAATGGATCGAGGCCTTCTAGATAGTTCCCCACGCCGAACAGCATCTTGCCAGGGCGTCCGGTCGGAACCCGAAGCTGCACGTCCGCCAAGGCGACATCGCCCGTCGTACTCTCGACCAGCTCGCGTACCGATTCCTCGACCTCTTTGAAACGCGCTACGAGCGCTGGCATTTTCTGCATCGGGGGGGCCGGGCCGACAATATGCTCCACCGCCCTGGAGATGTCGACGGTCCTGTTGCCCTTCACGACGCCGGGCACATAGTCGTTAAATGAAACGATCTGCACGTTCTCAACTCCCCTTAACCCTCAACATTCCGGTGGACGGCTTCAGAATATGATGGTGACGCTATCGATAGCGTTGTGGTCGAGGAGGACGCAGCGTGACTTGATCTTCAAGCCGCCTTCGAGTCGGACCAATTTGTCTTGCCTGGCGCCGACGTACCAGCGTTCGCTGCCAAGTCGGCTCTTGAAGCACATGATGTAGGACGTGACCGACAGCTCTCCCCCTTCGGTCTCACCCTCCACCCTCACATTTGACACCACGTGGCGCACACGCGCCGGAGGCTCATCAGCCCAGGCTAGGCCGGTGCGGATTCGCTGCACGCGAATGGCTAGCGACTCCTTGCTCTCCTCGTAGTGGGCCAGCAAGCCAGGATTGTCGAGGTCCTCGGCACCTCGGTCCACATCACTACGGACAGGCGCCCAGTAACGAACGTCATCGGTGAGCAACTCGAGCCACTCCTCGTATCTGCAGTTGTCGAGGAGCCACGCCTCCTGGAAGAAGAAGTCCTCGACCTCCTGACGAACTGCCACCAGCGCTTCGTAGACCGTCATCGCTCTAGCCCCCGTACCTGGTCATAAGATCGCCCCAATGTTCGTAGAAGTTGAATGCGCCAACCTCCGTCGGCGCGTCATGCAGAATCCCCGGGCGGTCGTCGTCCCTCCTGCCGTGCCCCCTGCCCATCTGATAGTTCAACGGGAATCTCGAGCGGTAGGGGGCTCTATGGTTCTGGTAAGCCTGCCTCCATACCTCTGTATCATCGACTTCGATGGTGCCCGGGGGAGCGACCTGTTGAATGATCTGTGCCCGCGCCTCGGCCCTCGCCTCCTCGGGCATCTCTGAATCGACCACTACCCACGTCCAGCACTCGGTGAGACCAGGACCCTTGGGATGCATGACGCGCATCAGCGTCCACCCGAAGGCCTCTATCCAGCCGAAGTTCGGAAAGATGTTCCCGATAAGGACTGCCCCTCCACCCGTAGCGGACTCAGAACCGGCCAGCGACGCCTGGAGTGGCGCGAGGCGTTTGGCCGCTTCGGCCCCCAGCTTCGCTCGATTTTTGGCGAGGGCCGGCCCAACGAGCGCCGTGTCATCAAACAAGTCGCACACGAACATGTGACCGTTCTCTGTATAGCCCTGGAAGTTCAGGCCACGCTCTTCTGGCCTGGAGTCGTAGAATAGATTGGACATCCATTCGTGGGTGAACGGAACGTGTGCGTTGTCACCGCCCAAGTTCTCCGACATCTGTTTCCAGTTCGAGTGGACCACTAGCTTGTGCGTTCCAGGAAGCACTTCCACTCCGTGCTCAGTTCGGCCAAAGATGAGGTCCGTGTACCAGCGCATACCGCCGAGATGTTCGTCAAGGGGCTCGATGGTCTCATCGAAGGAACCGAATATCAGGTCCCGATAACTCTCGACACGAGGGACCTCGATCAGCAGAGGTCTTCGGGTTCGGCACGCTCGACGCCCCCGACGGCCTGTACCTGCGCACCGACACCCGCCATCACCGCGTCGCCCTGATCCGCGGGCAGCGGCCGGCCGTGGCCTATATCGGCTGGGAAACAGGCGGACCGGACGAGCTGGCCGCGATGAAAACGGCCCTCGGCGAGGTCGGCCTGACCGGTGAGACCCTGCCCGCCGAGGCGACCGCCGAGCGCCGGATGACCGAGGTGATCGCCGTCACCGACCCGCACGGCTTCCGCCACGAGATCGGCTACGGACCCGTGCAGACCAGCCCGTTCACCCCGCCCAACGGCTCAGCCGGCTTCATCGGCGAAGACGAGGGCCTCGGGCATTTCGTCCTGGTCATCCCCGAGCTCACGCAGGCATACCGGGACTTCGTCGTCAGCGTGCTCGGCCTCACCGTGTACTACGACGACACCTACCACGGGATGAAAGTCCTGTTCGTCCGCTGCAACCCGCGCACGCACTGCATGGCACTGCTCACCATTCCCGGCCTGAAGGGCCTCGATCACTTCTTCGTCGAGGCCAGGAACCTGCGCGATGTCGGCATCGCACACGACAAGGCCCTCGACCGGGGCCTGGAAATGGCCATGACTCTGGGCAGCCACCGGCTCGACCCCGGCGTGTCCTTCTACCTCCGCACGCCGTCAGGCTTCAACGTCGAGCTCGGCTCGGACATGATCCGCGTCGACGGATCTGAGCACCCCGTCATGGAAGAAGTCTGGGGACACCGGATGGCCGACATCGCGCCAGGCGCGGCAATCCAACCGGTCGGCTGACAGGAGCCCGCCAGTGATCATCGACCCGCACTACCACCTGATGGCCGAGGAGTACTTCCCCGACGAGATCTGGACAATGCTCGCGCATCAGATGACCGGCCACGTCACCGGCGACCGGGCAGCCCAGGCATCCGCTGATCAGTTCCGCGCCGAGGTAATACCCAGGTTCTGGGACCCCGACGGGGAACGGCTCCTGGCCAAGATGAGCGACTGCGGCATTGACCAGTCCGTATTGCTTGCCGACGATTTCGGCGTCCGCTTCGGCGGGCTGCCAGCGCCGTTGCAGGAGCAGAACAAGGCCATCGCGGACCTGGCAGCATGCCACCCCGGCAGGCTGATTCCATTCTGCTCGGTTGACCCGCGCCGGCCCGACACCCTCAAGATCCTCAGCACCTGCATAGAGGAGTTGGGAATGAGAGGGATCGGCGAGCTCCACCCTGACACCGGCTGGGAGCCCTCCGGGCCCGAGGCCTACCGCATGCTCTCGCGGGTGGAGCACTGGGATGTGCCGATCCTGATCCATACCGGTCTGTTCTTCCCGCCCCTGCACAGCAAGTACGACCTGCCGATGTACCTCGACGACGTCTGCGCCGACTTCCCTGACCTGAAGGTCATCGCCGCGCACGCGGGCCGGACCTTGTGGTGGCGGGAAGTCGCCCACCTCGCCGGGATTCACCCGAACCTCTACGCCGAACTGGCCGGATTCCAGACGCTCGCCGTCAGGAAGCGGCCGGAATTCCGGGCGATGCTGCGGGAATTCATCGACATCTGCGGCGCGGACAAGATTCTCTGGGCCACCGACGACCCTGTCTATGACGAGACCGGCATCAAGACCAGCGCCTACCTCGACCTGTTCCGGCATCTGCCCGATGACACCAGCGACGGCATCACCTTCACCCAGGCCGAGATCAGCGCGATCCTGGGCGAGAACGCTGCCAGAATCCTCAAGCTCTGATGCCGCCGCTGAATACCCATGGGCCTCGGCACAATTCGTGATTCGGGCGAAGTTTCGGTGGATCAACCGACGATGCCTGAACGGCCCCATCGGACCGTGGGTGGCGGGCTCACGAATGTTGCGCGGGCCGGCAACACGAGGCAGCCGAGCAGGTCGTGGGGGAGATCACCCGATCAGGCGGCACTGCAGCCGCCTACCAGGCGTCCGTCGACGACCCGGCTGCCGTGACCGCCATGCTCGAAGGCACGCGCCGCGACCTCGGCCCGGTCAGCATCGTCGTCAGCAATGCAGGGACAGCCAGCCGCGGCGCACACATCGGCGCGCTACCCTTTCGGCCGTGTCTGCCAGCCTGAAGACGTCGCCGCAACGGTTCGCTACCTTGTCTCGAGCGACGCCAGCTACCTGACCGGACAACGGATCGTCGTCGACGGCGGCGGAGCGGACGTCGCAATCGTGTGAGGTCCTGCTCACTGTCACGCGGCCAGCCCGGAGAAGATGATCGTCAGATAGCTGTCCATGACGGTCTCGATTGACGTCGAGTGCTCCGGGTTATACCAGAGATTGAGAGAATTCAGAAGCGTCAGGACGGCGTGGGTAGCTGTCGCAGGATCGAGGCGAGGATTGAACCAGCCGCTCTGCTGTCCGCCGATGATCAGCCTCTGCACATAGTGACCGTAGCTGGCGCGGCGGCCGCGGATGTCCTGAAGATAGTCACCGCGCAGGTGCTGCCAGTCGGCGTAGCAGACGCGAGTGGCCTCGACGTTGTCGGCGAACCCGCAGAGATGGGCCGTGACCAGGCGGCGTAGCTGCGTCGCCTCGTCGCCGCCTTCGGCCTCGATGAGCTCCGCCTGCCGGCCGAGCGGCTCGTAGACCGAGCGGACGATCTCGTAGAGCAGGGCCTCCTTGGACTTGATGTAGTAGTACAGGCTGCTGTTATCGATCCCGACTGCCTCGCCGATCTCCCTGGTTGTCGTGGCAACGTAGCCCTTGCGGCTGAAGATCGCAGCGGCAGCGGCGACTATCTCCTCCGCGCGGCCACTGTCGGCTGTGTCAGCGCTGACGCTCGCCATAGCTCGCTCGGTCCTTCGTTCGCTCACCGGATCAATTTACCTTACAACATGGCTCCGAGCAGATGCTGAACCTTAACTTCCAATCTGCCTGAATAGCGCAGAACCGTTTCACTAAGCTCCGCCCAAATGCAATTTGGCAGCAAGTCATAAGTCCCAGCTCCTGAATCTCAATCGTCGCGTTTCGGGATACCGCCAAGACGGATAGGCCGACCGCCGATCCGGAGCGTGCGGTATCAGCCACGATGCCGCAATGAATAATGTCATCACATGCGGCGGAAGCGACTTTTGTGAGATCGAAATGCCTGCCGGAATATTTGCCGGACGGCTGTCGCGAGGTCTTTCGAGTTCTTCCGGCAACGGAAGGCGGCCTCTTGCCCCGGAGGACTGGCCGCAGCGATGGGGCCATGCCGCAGCTCGGGATCGCCAGCTCGACCGTCCTGGCCCGGGCGTCCCACAGGCGCTGGTGCACCCGCTCGGTGACGTGGTCAACTCCGTGCTGGTGGCGCGCCGCCGCTGAGCGGGATCGCCCGGCCGCGCAGGACCACCAGCCGCGGCCGGGTCAGCGCCGCGACGTCCGCGGCCAGGTCACCCTCCACCACGAGCAGGTCGGCGGCCAGCGCCCGGCGGAGCCGGCCGCGGCTGCGGCCCAGGCCACATGCGTCGGCCGCCGCCGACGTCGCGGCGGCCAGCGCCGCGGCGACCGGCAGCCCGGACTGGACCAGCTCGGCAACCGAGTACGCCAGCACCCCGTGCGGTTTGGCCGGGTGGATGCCCGCGTCGGACCCGGCCAGGATCGGTACCCCGGCGGCGAAGAGCGCGCCGACCTGCTCGAACCGAGCCTGCAAGGTCATCCCGGTGCGTCGCATCACCTCGATGGCCTGCGGGGAGGGCGGCAGCCCGGGCAGGCGGCCGAAGGTGGGGCACACCTGGATCCCGAGCTCGGCCAGCGCGCCGATCAGCGCCGGCGGAGTGTGGATGCCGCGGCCAGTCAGACAGGTGCAGTGCTCGATCCCGTCCACGCCCGCGGCGGCGCACACCTCAACCGACGCCACGGAGTGGGCGTGCGCTGTCACCGGCAACCCCCGGCGGTGCGCTTCCCCGACGACCAGCCGGACGTCGTCCAGACCGAACTGCAGCTCGAGCAGGTCCGAGCCGGCGGTCATCGCCCCGCCGCTCACCACGATCTTCACGGCCTGCGCGCCCCGCTCGTGCCGTTGCGCCACAAGAGCGCGCAACGCGGGCGCGCCGCTGGCCTCACCGCCCATGGCGGAGCAATGCCCGCCGGGGGAAGTGATCGGGGGACCAGATCCCACGACGGACGGCTCGCCGTCCAGCGGCTCGCGGTCCTGCACCGCCCACCGGGTGTCCCCGAGGTCACGGACGGCGGTGACGCCCTGCCCCAGGTGCTGCTGCAGCGATCGGCGGATGACCTGCTCGCGCTCGGCGGCGGACCGGCGGGCGTCCAGTGCCAGCGCACCGGGCTCCCCGCCGCCCACGAGATGCACGTGGGTGTCGATGAGCCCGGGCAAGACGGTGCCGCTGCGATGGTCGATCACCGGCCAGCCGGCGGGATACGGGCTGCCGTGTGACTCCACCGCCACGATCAGGCCGCCGTCCACGAGGACCCGGGCGCCACCGGCCAGGAAGCGCGAGCCGTCGAAGGCGTGCCCGGCGCTCACCACGTACCGCACGCCCGGATCACCGGCCCGCTCGCCCTCGCCACCATTCGATCCACGCCGACGACTCCCCGCGCGTGCCATGTTGCGAATGTACCGAGTTGCGAAAGCCACGACTTCCTCAGAGAGAGCTCGACGCGACACGCCGACACGACATGTGGTGCTTGGTCTTGTCAGCCCCCCCACATATGGTGCTGCTCGCCGAGTTCGCGAGGAGGCAGCAGCTATGACGGTTACCGAGGCCAGGCCCGCGCAGGTGAGGATGCAGGTTCGCAAGCGGAACGGGGACGCCGAACCCGTTGACGTAAACAAGATTGTCCGAGCCGTTGAACGGTGCGCGGGCGGCCTGGACGAGGTCGACCCGATGCGGGTGGCGACCAAGACGATCAGCGGCCTGTACGACGGGGCGACCACGGCGGAACTGGACCGGCTGTCCATCCAGACGGCCGCGGAGATGACCGGCGAAGAACCGCAGTACTCGCGGCTGGCGGGCCGGCTGCTGGCCGGCTACATCGGCAAGGAAGTGCGCGGGCATCCCGTCGCCTCGTTCAGCCAGTCGGTCGCGCTGGGCCAGGCCGAAGGGCTGATCAACGACACCACGGCCCGGTTCGTCAAGGACAACGCGCGCAAGCTGGACGACGCCATCAACCCCGACGCCGACCTGGGCTTCGAGTACTTCGGCATCAAGACGGTCTATGACCGGTACCTGCTGCGGCACCCCTCCACCCGCCTGGTGATCGAGACCCCGCAGTACT
>Ga0335075_10018421_pt1 | contig 10350 bp, 7 predicted proteins | sample Lox_Sample_24_FD_206723 | JGI IMG/M metagenome (GOLD analysis project Ga0335075, IMG submission 206723) | Soil microbial communities from Loxahatchee National Wildlife Refuge, Florida, United States - Lox_Sample_2.4 | ecosystem: Environmental > Terrestrial > Soil > Wetlands | place: USA: Florida... | reverse complement strand
GACGGCCGCGATCGCGGCCTTCTTGGCCAATCGCATGATGTTTCGTCCTTTTCCTGAACGCCGGCGGATGCTCCGGCCGGCTGGTCCGGTAAACGGAGAAGCACTTTCACCCGGCACCTGGTCCCGGTCACCGGGACGACGAAGCCCGCTGGCCGGACTTCGCACCAGCGGGCAATAACCCGAGCGTTATTCGTTCCCTGCCGAATTCAGCAGTACCCGCCGTCGGACGCAAACCAGTTCCGCCTTCTGGCGCATTTACCGCTCCCCCGTTTGCCGATGCCGCTGATCACTAACACCGCAAATAGCATCGCCCGGCCACGGTATCGCCATTACCGTAATTTCCGGTGACGTACCCCACATTCCATTGGGGCGGTTTACCCGGTTAGGGTGCCGCCCCGGCCCGCCCGAACCGCATTGAGCAGCAGGTCACAACCGCTTAGATACAAGATGAGACGCATGCTAGCGTCTATCTGGTGAACGCTGCCAAACCTTCCGGTGCCGCCGACCGCGCCTATCAGCTCACCAAGGAGCTGGTGCTCAGCGGCGAGCTGCCCGGCGGCCATCTGTTCAGCGAGGGCGAGATCGCCGAGCGGCTCGGGGTCAGCCGCACGCCGGTGCGGGAGGCTTTCCTGCGGCTGCAGGTCGAGGGGCTGCTCAACCTGATCCCGAAGCGCGGCGCGATCGTCGTGCCGGTTTCGCCGGGCGAGGCCGAGGACGTGCTCGAGGCACGGGAAGCGGTCGAGAGCGCCGCGGTGCAGCGGCTGGCCCGCCGGCCGGAGTTGATTCCGGACGCGCTCGAACGGCTGCACGCGGTGCTGCGGCTCCAGCGCCAGCATGCGGAAACGGGCGACGTGCCCGCGTTCGCCGAGGCCGACGAACTTTTCCACCGCACAATCGTCGCGTCCGGCGGGAATGCGTTGCTGCTCGGTTTCTACGCCACCCTCGCCGACCGGCAGCGGCGGATGAACGTGCACGCGCTCGCGCCGATTCCGGCTCAATTGCCGTCAGTGGTCGGCGAACACGAAAAGCTGGTCGAAATCATCGCGGCAGCCGAAACCGAAGCCGCGACATTCGCGTCCGCGCTCCGGGCGCATCTGGATCGGGTGCATCGCCGATGACCGCGACCGCGGAAACCGTCTCGGAGACCGCGTCGGGGAATACGGTCCGGCCGGCCTGGTTCCCGGCCGCGGCGGCGGTGTTCGCGTGCGGCTGGGGCGGCAACCAGTTCACCCCGCTGCTCGTGATGTACCACGCCGCCGGTTACTCCGCTTTCACCGTTGACGCGTTGCTCGGCGCGTATGTGGTCGGGCTGGTGCCGGGGCTGTTGCTGTCCGGCGGACTGTCCAATCGGTACGGCCGCCGTCCGGTGATGTTCGCCGGCACCGCGCTTTCCCTGTTCGCGAGCGGGTTGCTGGCGCTCGGCCCGCTCGGCGCCGGATGGATCGCCGCCGGACGGTTCGTCACCGGGATCGCGGTCGCGGTCGCGATGGCGGTCGGGTCGGCCTGGATCAAGGAACTCGCCGACGCCGATCCGCTCCGGCCGGCGGCCGATCTCGGCACCCGCCGGGCCGCCCTGTGCCTGACACTCGGGCTCGGCATCGGGCCGGGCGTCGCCGGAGCGCTCGCGCAGTGGGGACCGTGGCCGATGGTCCTGCCCTACCTGGTCCACATCGGACTCGCGGGCGCCGCGCTGGCTGCCTTGCGGCGGAGCCCGGAAACTCTCCGCGCACGAACGGATTCGGTGCGTACCGGCCTGCCCGCCACGACGAAACATCCCCGGTTCCGCCGGGTCATCCTGCCGATGGCGCCGTGGATCTTCGGCTCCTGCGGCGTCGCGTACGCGATCCTTCCGCAGGTGGTCGAGCATCGGACCGGATCGTGGGCACTCGCCTACTCGACGCTGTTGACCGTCTGCGCGATCGGCGCGGGGGTGGGGATCCAGCCGATCGCCAAACGGGTCGACCGGGCGACCAGCGCCCGCGCGGTGCTCGCCGGGATGGTCGTCCTGTGCGCCGGACTGCTGCTCAGCGTGGCCGCGGCAGCCGCGGAATCGCCGTGGCTCGCGCTCGGTTCGGCAGTGGCGCTGGGCGCGGCATACGGCATCGTAGTGGTGTCCGGATTGCTGGAACTGCAGCGCCTCGCCGGACCGGGCGAAATCGCGGAACTGACCGGCGTCTACTACGCATTGGCGTATGCCGGATTCCTGCTGCCGTCAATTTTAGCGGCCCTGAACGGAGTAGCCGGGTACCCGGTGCTGCTCGCCGGTGTCGCGGTGCTCGCGGTCGGCGGAACCGTTGTGGTGGCACGGCACTCGCGCCGGCATCTGCCGCGGGACTGATCGCCGATTCCGGCAATCCGGACCGAATACGCACCCGCGCGGCAATTCGGTCCGGATTGCCGGAATTCTTTCCCACTATTGTCGCTTGTGGATCGGACGGGGGCACGAAAGAGTTCTCCGGCAGGGAAAACGAGCGCGGTCTCTTCGCGCCCGATTTCGTCGGGGCCGGTAACTCACGAACCATTAGAACAGGAAGTGGGAACTGCACATGGGGCGTTCCTCGCGATCCGTTCGCGCCCTCGTCATGGCTGCGACCGGCAGTCTGGTGCTGGCTGGGGTAACCCAGCCCGCGCTGGCTGCCCCGCAGACCGCCGCGACGGCCGACGGCACACCGCAGTCCGTCATCGTCGTCCTCGCCGACCAGCTGCCCGGCGCACCGCCCACCAAGGCGGAGTCGGGCACTCGCCGCGCCCAAGCCACTCAGCAACAGGATTCGGTGCTGGCCAAGCTGGCCGGCGCCGCCCCGGCCAAGGTCAAGCACTTCGCGCTGGGCAACGCGTTCTCGGCGACCGTCACGCCCGCGCAGGCCGCACAGCTCGCGCACGACCCGGCGGTCGCGCAGGTGCTGCCGGACAGCAAGGTGACGCTGCCGGACACCAAGCCGGCCGCCGCGCCGGCCGGTGCGCCGGCGGCGAGCGGCAAGACGCAAGCCGCCTCGCCGAACGCGATCTGCCCGGCCGACCCGGCGAAGCCGTTGCTGGAGCCGGAAGCGCTGACCTCGATCCACGCGTACAGCACCGACGGCTCGAAGAGCGCGTCCGACCTGGCCAACGGCGCCGGCGTCAAGGTCGCGTTCCTCGCCGACAACATGGACCCGAACTACGCGGACTTCATCCGTCCCGACGGCAGCCACGTGTTCTCCGACTACCAGGACTTCGGCGGCGACGGTCCGAACACGACCGACGCCGGCGCCGAAGCGTTCGGCGACGCTTCGTCGATCGCCGCGCAGGGCGTCGTGGTGCACGACCTGTCGAAGTTCGTCAACGAGAAGCACCCGCTCCCGGCGGGCTGCAACATCGTGGTCAAGGGCGTCGCGCCGGGCGCCAGCCTGGTCGGCCTGAACGTTTTCGGCCACACCGCCACGAATTCCGCGGTGCTGCAGGCGATCGACTACGCGGTGACGGTCGACCACGTCGACGTGATCAACGAGTCGCTCGGCCTCAACCAGTACCCGGACTCCAGCTCCCGCAACCTGTTCCAGGTCTTCAACGACCAGGCGGTCGCGGCCGGCGTCACGGTCACCGCGTCCAGCGGCGACGCGGGCACCACCTCCACCATCGGCAGCCCGGCCACCGACCCGCTGGTCATCTCCGCCGGCGCGACCACCGACAACCGGCTGTACGCGCAGACCGGCTACGCGGCTTTCCCGTTCTCGAACGGGAAATGGGTGAGCGACAACATCTCCGCACTGTCCTCCTCGGGCATCACGCAGAACGGCCGCACCATCGACCTGGTCGCCCCGGGCGAGGGCAACTGGGCCGACTGCGCACCGGCGTACGCGGAATGCCGCAACTTCAAGAACAAGCCGGAAGGCACCGACCTGGAGTCGTTCGGCGGCACCAGTGAGGCCGCCCCGCTGACCGCGGGCGTCGCCGCGCTGGTCATCCAGGGCTACCGCACCACCCACCACGGCGCGTCGCCGACGCCCGCGCTGGTCAAGCAGCTCATCACCAGCACCACCCGCGACCTCAACCTCCCCGCCGACGAACAGGGCACCGGCCTGCTCGACGCGCGCGCGGCGGTCGAAGCCGCACTGACCGCTCCCGGTTCCACCGGGGCGCCGGCCGGCGTCGCGTCGAACATCTCGCTCTCGGCCGACCAGGTGACGCTGGAAGGCGCTCCGGGCAGCACGCAGCAGGCTTCGGTGAACGTGACCAACGTCGGCAGCAAGCCGCTCACGGTCAGCACCGGCACCCGCACGCTGGCTCCGATCGGCACCCAGACCCAGACCACCCCGTTCGACGCCACCACGCTGCCGACCTTCCCGTACTTCAACGGCCCGGACTGGGCGTACAAGAAGGTCACCTTCTCCGTTCCGGCCGGCGCGCAGCGGCTGCTGGCGCGGATGGCGTGGCAGGGCAGCCCGAAGACGGTCAACGGCCAGTCGGTGACCCCGGTGGTGCGGCTGACGCTGCTCGCGCCGGACGGCACCTTCGTCGCCAACAGCCGCCCGCAGGGCGGGGCCTCGACGGCGAACTACGCCAACGTGGACGTCACCCGCCCGGTCGCCGGCACCTGGACCGCGGTGCTGTACTCGGCGGCGGGCAAGGCCGGCTACACCGGCGACGTCCAGCTCGCCACCACGGCGCAGCGGGCCGTTCCGTACGGCCAGGTGTCGCCGCAGATCCTGGAGCTCAAGCCGGGCCAGACCAAGCCGGTGCGCTTCTCGCTGCAGACCCCGGCCAGCGGAGGCGACGCGGACTACTCGGTGACCTTCGGCAGCTCCGACGGCCACCAGACGTCCCTCTCGGCGGTGCTGCGCTCGCTGATCCCGACCAAGAACGGCCCGGGAACCTTCAGCGGCACGATCACCGGCGGCAACGCCCGCGCCCAGTCGCCCGCGCAGACCTTCTCCTACGAGTTCGACGTCCCGCGCGGCAAGCACGACCTGGACGTCGCGGTGAAACTGCAGGACCCGGGCACGCTGCTGGACGGCGTGCTGGTCGACCCGAACGGCGAACTCGCCGACGTGAACAGCAACGCCTACCTGACCTCGGCCACCACGCTGGGCCAGGGCACCGGCTTGCAGCTCACCGACGCCAACCCGCTGCCCGGCCGCTGGCACCTGGTGCTGGTGGTGCAGAACCCGGTCACCGGCAAGCAGCTGGAACAGCCGTTCACCGGAACGGTGAGCTTCGACCAGGTCTCGGTCAGCGCCCCCGCGCTGCCCGCGTCCGCCGCGAAGCAGCTGGCCGCCGGCCAGGCGGTGACCGTGCCGGTGACGGTGCGCAACACCGGTGTCGAGCCGATCGCGGTCGGCGTCGACGCGCGGACGAACAAGCAGGAAACGCTGCAGCCGCAGCCGATCCAGGGTTCGACCGAGGTGAACCTGCCGGAGCTGGGCTCGGACGCGCCGGTCTACTCGATCCCGCCGGACACCAGCAAGTTCTCCGTCGCGACCTCGTCCTCGGTGCCCGCGCAGGCGGAACTGCAGGGCTCCGCCGCGGGCATCGACGTGCTGGGCGACCTGAAGGCCGCGCAGAACGGCAGCACGGTGTCGGTGGCGACGATCGGCGAGAAGGTCGGGTACGTCACGAAGGGCATCTGGTACGCCGACGTCCAGCAGATCGGCCCGTTCGGCCCGGCGGGCGCGCCGGCCGGCCACTCCAGCTACACGTCGTCGATCCGCACCGCGGGCTTCGACGGAGCGGTCACGTCCTCCACTGGCGACCCGTACGGCCAGTCGGTGGACCCGAACGGCACCGGCGGCACGCCGACGCTGATCAAGCCGGGCGAAACCGCCACCATCACGGTGACGATCACCCCGTCCGGCAACCGCGGGACGACGGTGACCGGCCACCTGAACCTGGTGACGGTGCCGTCCCTGCCGACCGGCGCGACCGGCCTGCCGTCGATCGGAACCGGCGAGGTGCTGGCGGCGCTGCCGTACAGCTACCGGATCGGCTGATCGGCTGAGGCAGTGAAGCAGTGAAGCAGTGAATCGAGGAGGGGCCTTGCCGGGCGGGTGCGTTCGGCGGGGCCCCTCTTTGGTTCGGTTCGGGTTCGGTTCGGGTTCGGTTCGGGTTCGGGTTGGGATTCGGGTTGGGATTCGGGTTGGAGTTCGTTGAGTTGGTCGGGTTCGGGCCGGGCTAGGCGGGTCGTGGGTTGGGTTGGGTTGGGTTGATCGGGTTCGGGCCGGGTCCGGCCTGAGTCCGGTGGCCGGCGGTTGCTCGGCCCGGACCATTCATACGCCCCGGGGACGGGCGGCGGGACCGTTCGCGCGCGGGCTGTCGCCAGGGGTCCGTTCGCGCGGACCTGTTGAGCGCGACGGGTCCACTCGCGCACACAGCCACACCCAGTCAGGTGCGAAGGACCCCCTCGCACGGTCCGATCATCGCGAACGGTTCCCTCGCGCACCCCCGTCAGGCACGAGGGGTCCCTTCACCGCACCAAGCCACCGTAAATCCCGTCCGCCGCCGACACCGCGTGGCAAGCGCCGAACCCCTCGGCACGGAGAACGATCCGTCCGCTATGGACCCGAATCGCCGTCTCGGTAGCATCGCTCACCGCCGAAACCCCGGCCGCGGCAGCGACCAGACCGGTGTCGTCCACCACCACCCGCACCCGTGGCCACGCGCCTTCCGGGCACGACCGCCGCAGCAGGCCCCGCAGGTCCGCCAGTACCAGGTTCGTCAGCGGTGTCAGCTCCCCCGGCTGGCCGGTGACCACCACCAGCGTCGCCTCCCCCGCCGCGCGCACCGCCTCCTCGATCGCGGACAGCCGGTGCAAGCCGATCACCGCGACCACGCCATCGCCGTCGATGCGCGCGGAAGAACCGCGCAGGGAGTCGAAAACCTCCGGCGGGGCCCAGGTTTCCGCGACTGCCCGGGCCTGCGGCACGATCGGCGGCTCCGGCCAAGCATCCGCCAATCCCAGCGCGGGCAACGCTTCGCACAGCCGTACCACGTTGAACGGTTCGCCGAACCCCGGCGCCGCGGCGGCGAGCTGGCTCGCTCCGTGCAACGTCGTCAACGCTGCCTCCGCGACCCGCACCAAGCGGCCGGACGACGGTGAAAGCCGTTCCAGGGCAAGGCCGAGCACGATCGCGTCGAAGCGCAGCAGCTGCGCGTACGGGCGGTGGGTGAGTTCGTCGGCGAGGATTTCCGGCAGCAGGTCGACGCCGAGGCGGGCGTCCGGGTCGGTGGCCAGCGGCAGCCGGGCGACCCAGGCGCGGGCGAACGCTCCCAGGACCTCCGCCGGGGTCAGACCGGGGTCCGGGTCCGGCGGGCCGGCGGCGAACCGGTCCGCTTCGGCGGCGAGCACCGCGAAGTAGAGCGCGCGTTTGCCCGGGAAGTTCGAGTAGACCGCGCCGCGGGTCAGCTCGGCGCGTTCGGCGATCACGTCGATCTTGGCGTCCCGGAACCCGCGCTCGGTGAACTCCTCCCGCGCCGCGGCGAGCACCCGCGCCCGGTTCTGCTCCTGCATCTGTGCCCTGGTCAGCCGAGCCATCGTGCGCCCTCCTGGTCCGTCCTCGCCAAGATACCGTCATCATGCATATGATGAGAACATCTGAACTCACCATCTGGAGGTACCGGTGTCTTCCGTTCCCGAACTCGCCCTGACCGACCCGGCCGTCGTGCTCGATCCGTTCACCGCTTACGGCACCGCTCGCGAGCAGGGGCCGCTCGCCAAGCTCGTCGGGCCGGGGTTCCCGCCGATGTGGGTGCTCACCCGGCACGCCGAGGCGCGCGCGATGCTCACCGACCCGCGGTTCGCGCTCAGCGAGGGCAGCTACCACCACCGGCCGGAAATCCCCGAGCACTGCCGTCCCTACCTGCGGACCATGCAGGAAATGGAAGGCGAGGAGCACGCCCGGCTGCGCCGGCTGGCCACGCCCGCCTTCGCCGCCCGCCGCGCGCTGGAATTCCGGCCGCAGATCGAGAAGATCGTCGGCCAGTATCTGGACGCGCTGCCCGCCGAAGGCCCGGTCGACCTGCTGACCGAGTTCGCGCAGCCGCTGCCGATGGCGGTGATCTGCGAACTCGTCGGCGTGCCCGAGGCCGAACGGCCGCGCTGGCACGAGTACGGCGCGGCGGTCGTCCAGGCGCACGGCGAGGGATTCGCCGCCGCGGTGCCGGGGATCATCGACAGCTCGCGGTCGCTGATGACGCATCCGGACAGCGCGTTGCTGGAGCACTTGACCAGCGCCGGGCTGACCGACACGGAAACCGTCGCGCTGGTGTGGCAGCTCGTGCTCGCCGGGCAGACGCCGGCGAACTTCATCGCCAACTCGGTCGAAACCCTGCTGTCGCACCCGGACCAGCTCGAGATCCTGCGCGCGGAACCGGAACTGTGGCCGGGGGCGGTCGAAGAGCTGATGCGCTGGTGCGGCTCGCAGTTGCTGACCATCCCCCGGCAGGCGACCGAGGACGTCGAACTGCACGGCTCCCTCATCCGCCGCGGCGAGCAGGTGACCGCGTCCATCGCGTCCGCGAACCGTGACCCGCGAGTTTTCGCCGACCCGGACCGGTTCGACGTCCGCCGTACCGAGGGCGCGCACCTCGGCTTCGCGCACGGGTCGCACTTCTGCCTCGGCGCGTCGTTCGCCCGGGTGCAGGTGGAAGTGGCGCTGACCGCGCTGTTCGACCGGTTCCCCGGCCTGCGGGTGCTGGAGGCGAACCGGATGCCCGACCCGGGCACCTGGCACCTGGCCGGGCTGCCGGTGGCCTGGTAGCGCCCTCGATCGGGTGAGGTCCCAGCGCCGGCGGCCTCACCCGGTTACCGTTTTCCCAGGTCAGCACGACACCCGGGAGGCAACCCCATGACCATGCCCACTCCGTCCGTGATCGGTTTCGCGGTGCTCGACCCGCGGCGCGCGTGGCCGCTGGTGCTCACCCGCGGGATCCTGGGGGTGCTTTTCGGCGTGCTGGCGCTGGTCTGGCCGGGGATCACCGTGCTGGCGCTGGCCGTCCTGTTCGGGATCTACGTGCTGATCGACGCGGTCGGCGCGATCGTGCAGGCGTTCCGGCCGGGCGACACCGGGCACCGGTTCGCGTACGCGCTGCTCGGCGTGCTCGGCCTGGTGGCCGGCGTGATGACGCTGGTGTGGCCGGGCGTGACCATCCTGGTGCTGGCGACGCTCGTCGGCGCGTGGGCGGTGGTCACCGGCGTCATGGAGATCGTCGCCGCGATCCGGCTGCGCAAGCAGATCACCGGCGAAGCGTTCCTCATCGTGGCCGGCGCGCTGTCCGTGCTCGCCGGGATCCTGGTGCTGTTCCACCCGATCGCCGGCGCGTTCGGCGTCGCCCTGCTGATCGGGATTTACGCGGTGCTCTACGGGGTAATGCTGGTGGTGCTGTCGTTCCGCTTGCGGAAGCTGTCCGCCGACCCGGCGAACGCGCCGGAATAGCGAGACAATCGGGGAACGACCGCCCCGGCGACGGAAGGACCGCGATGGCGCAGCAGCAGTACCCCGGCGGCTACAGCGAAGACACCCGCCCCGGCATCGATGCCGCCCGGCTGTGGGCGGGCGGCATCGCGACCGCCGTGGTAGCCGCGCTGGTGGCGGTGGTCGGCCTGCTGATCGCACGCGGCATCTTCGACGTGCCGGTGCTGGCCCCCAAGGGAGACGGCTTGTGGGGCAAGGCAAGCACCCCGACCTACGCGATCTCCGCGGCGGTGGTCGCCTTGCTGGCCACCGGATTGATGCATTTGCTGAGCGTCGCGACGCCGGCCCCGGGGCAGTTCTTCGGCTGGATCATGGTGCTGGTGACGGCGATCGCGGTGGTACTGCCGCTGACCCTGACCGTCGGCCTGGACGCGAAGGTCGCGACGGCGCTGATCAACCTGGTGATCGGCCTCGTGATCGCGACGGTGGTGAGCAGCATGGCGGCCAGCGCGCGGACCCTGCACCGCAAGAAGCGGAGCCGCCCGGACGCGCCTACCCGGCAATGGCCGGAGCCGCCGAGTTCGTATTACGACCGGTGAGCGGGGGGTGCTGGGTTCCTTTTCGCCGGGGCTCGATGCTGATCATGGAAGGCCCCATGCAGGCGAATTCCGGCGGAGACAAGGCCGCCGGAATGCCGCATCGCCGGGCGACCATTCCTCGCGGGTCCGGCGGGGATTTCGCAGGTGCCGATCGCGCACCACGCATGCGGTATCCCACGCACCGCTGCTTGCCCTTCGCCGGTTCGGCTTTCGCCATAGGCGGCCCGTGCCGCCGTTGAGTGGGACTGCCGCCGAGCCTAGCCATCGCTAGCGCGCTCGCCCAGCGATTTCCAGCCCGGCGGCAGTCCCCCGTGCGTCAGTCCTTCAGCAGCTGCCGAGCCATCACCACACGCTGGATCTGGTTC
>Ga0335075_10018420_pt1 | contig 10350 bp, 6 predicted proteins | sample Lox_Sample_24_FD_206723 | JGI IMG/M metagenome (GOLD analysis project Ga0335075, IMG submission 206723) | Soil microbial communities from Loxahatchee National Wildlife Refuge, Florida, United States - Lox_Sample_2.4 | ecosystem: Environmental > Terrestrial > Soil > Wetlands | place: USA: Florida... | reverse complement strand
ATGCGCGAGCCTCCGACACGTCAGTATCGGCGTATGGCTTCTGCTCAGTTCCGGCGGCGGTCTCCCTGATCCCGTCGGAAGCTAGTACCCGTAGCTGTCGGCTTGTCAGAATGGACCGCACGCGGGCCGGCCGCCATGGCGTATGCCAGACCGGAACGTAGAACCACTCCCTGCGGCGAAAATTGATGTGGCCCACGCTGTCGGCGGCTCTGCGCATCCGGAAGGAAGTCGGAAACTGGGATATCCCCCAGAGCGCGCACCAGGCCAGAGCATTGTCAATCGGCCCCGGGCTGGCTAGCCCGGTCGGAGTTCGGCTGTCAGGCTTGTCGTGGCCGACTTCGTCCCTGACCGTGTCGCCGCGCAAGCCACCGAGGACTTTCGCGGCGTCGCGTCCTGAGACCGCTTCGGCCAGCTTGCGCAGTCTGTTGCCCACGAACTCCGAACCCTGATTGCGTGGCTGCATCTCCAGGCGGCTGGCGCCGTCGTCTTGAAGCCTGCCGCCGGTGTTGTTGAACCGCCAGTAGCACGGTTCACCGAGGGCGCCTACGAGCCGCAGATCGAGCCAGCGATGTTCGCCCGTCAGCGTGTCTAGGACCTCGTGCCGTGACTGCTGTACGACTATCCACTGGTCGTCCTTGAAGGAACTCAGGCGTGGACTCATCAGCCCGCGGCCTGTTCCACCGAGGTCGACATCGCGCTGTATCCAGGCTCCGTCGATAGTTGCAGACCGCGCGTGCCGGAGCACCAGCGCCGCGATTCCGGCCTCGTCCAGATTAGAGACAGAGACCACCGGCCTGGGCTTGGCTCCGTCCTCCGTCCACCGGACCCGCACGTCCAGTGCCCCTTCGGCGTGGAGAATGGCGGCAAGGCCGTACAGTGCCGTGTGCGAGAACATGGTGAGCGGCTCGCAATTACCCAGCGTGAGTTCCGTCATTTCCCCTCCCCGGAAACCTGGCAGTCAGCGGCGCGGAGCACCGCCTCGAGGTAGGCGCAGCCCCATACGCCGTAGCGGAGATGCGTCAGCTCAATCAGTTCATCCCAGCCACCGAAGTCGAACAGATCGGACGCCCGCTTGAGCCAGTGCGCCGGATCCGTGGGTCCAGCCAGCTCGCGTGCGGTGTGCGGGAACCCTGACCTTCCGTGACCATGACTGGTGCCGATCAGTCGCAGGGCCAATGCGGGATCGACGTCCTGCGCGTGTATGGGGTCCCATGCGTCCACGACCGACCGCTGCTCGTGCCGCCAGTGGGATGGCAGGCCCGCCTGCCGTTGATCTCCACGTGCCTCGCGGATGGTCTCGCGGCGGCTCTTGGCGAGAAGGTTCCCGTCGCCTCGCTTGCCGAGTCGGTACGTCTGGAACCGGTGATCAGCCTTGCCGTCGTCATGGTGCAGGCCTGCCAGGCGTAGCGCGGTGCGCAGGCCGTCCGGCAGGTTCAGGTTCTTCGCGAGCCAGCTCGCTCTTTCTGCGACGGCCCCCTGATGCTCCTCTAGGAAGACTTCCTTCTCGCGCTGCGCGAAGATCTGCCGGTCCTCTTCCGCGATCGCGCGCCGGCGATCGAGCACCAGGATGCGGCAGGGGGCTTCGTCCGGCTGCACGATGATGTCACTGTCCTTGACTGGCCCGCTGACCAGGTCGGTTACGGCTCTGACTAGTCGGCCAAGATTCGCGGGGATTGCATCGTCCGCTATCTCATTGAGCAGGGCGGCGAGCGCCGAGTGCCGGTCCCCTTCAGCCAGACCTTCGGCATTCTCCGGAGAGTCTGCGAACTCGGTGACGATTCGCCGTGCCAGGTCGCGCGGGAAGCCGGCGATCCGATCCTTGCCCTCGGCCCACTCAAGCCGGAGAACCAACCTCCCCCGGTATCGCGCGTCCAACTCGCGGTAGGGCGGGTCAAGAGGCGGGAGGTAATGCAGCAGGTCCTCTGCCTGGACGCGGCTTGACTGCTCGAGCTCGTCTTCAGCCTCAGAGTCAGGCGCGGCCGGAGCGACAACCACTGGCGGGCTGAACATGCCTTCGATCGGTGTTGCGATCTTCTCGGAGCTGTCGATCACCACCAAGTCGCCGGGCCTGATGTCGACACGATCGCTGTCACGCCGCTTCAGAGCGGAGATGTCCTCTCCCCGGACCCTAATGGGAACCGGCGACGGATCGAGTTCCTCCGCTTGGAGCAGGTCGCGGAGCACCGCTTGTGCGGTCCGGTACGGCACCGGGAACACTTCCCGCCGGTCTGGCGGCAGGCCACGCACGAAATCTTCGGCTTCCGTCGGATCTACCGGTATGACGTCCCTGACAACGATCCCGACGGAGGTCTCGCCGTCGAACGAATCCGATAGCCACAGGTCAAGCTCGGGCTCCGCGGCGAGCTCGTCGCTCGTCCTGGCCCACTGCCAGGCGTCCGCAAGCTCCGGACGCTGGTAGAGGATGCGGTCAGCGTCCTGCTCCGGGACCGCCGATTGATGCACTGCCCACGGCGCGATGCCCAGCCGGTCAGCCTCGAGGCCGCGTACCCAGCCCAGGGCCTCGTTGAGTTCCTTTACGGAGTACGGGCCGGAGTGGTTGTTCTTGAGGTCTGGCAGCTCGTCTGGCGGCACGAGCACCGTCACGGCGGTGACCGCGTGCTTACCGTCCTCCGCCGCGATCTCGTAATCGCGCTTCCCGATCCGGTTCACCCGGCCAGCTCGCTGTGCCAGTGCGGACGCGCTCGCGAGCTCGGTGACGATGCCGGCTAGATCGAGGTCCGCGCCGACTTCGAGGCTCTGAGTCGTTACCAGGACGTCGACCTGGTCGCTCCCCTCGACAGTCAGCAGGCCGGGATACTCCTCCCTGAGCCGTTCCAGGTCCGCGGGGCGTACCTGACCGCAGACCAGCACCACTCGCAGCCCTTCACTGCGCAGCGCTTTCGCGACCGTTACCGCCATCGGCACCGAGTTCACGTAACAGCCGATCGTGGCGGCTGACCGGCTGGCCGTTTCCTGGTGCGCAGAGGCGAGCTCCGAGCGCATATCCGACACCGCCCGCGCTGCGGCCGATGCGATTTTCGGAAGCTGCCGAGCATTAGGCCACTCCGGAACCGGCACAAGCTTGACTGGCTTAGGAGTCGTCAGCCGCTTGTTCAGTTCCGGGTTGGCAGCCAGGTCGTCGTCCTCGACCGCAACCGACGACTTCACTTGCCCGCGTTTACCCGGAGTGGCCGACACCGCGACGACCTGAAGCGCTGGGACTCCGGACAAGGGCTCTTCCGCGACAATCGCGAGTTCCGCCACCCGGTCGGCGGTGACGAGGAGTTGCCGTGATAGATGTGCCTCGTCGACCAAGACGACTGAGTCGAACGCGAGCAGCCCGGCCTCCCGGGATGCCGCCCGGTCCGCCGTCCCGTATCCGCCGAACAGCAGGCGGCTGCCCCACATGTCCGGAGTAGCGCACAGCACCGCGCACGCATTCGGGTTATCCCGCCATGACCGCGACGGCACCGAGCCGCCGCGGAGCCGCCCGGTCACCAGAGGGTACGGGGTCGTGGCTTCTCGATTAACGCGGTCACCGAGCTTATCGAGTGACGAGAGGGCCAGCGCCACCTCACCCAGCACAGAATCCTCGGTGGCGGCCAGCGCTTCTTGCAGCCTCGCGGACAGGTATCGCGCCCGCTCGTACTGGTCGTCGACGAGCACGCGTCGGTTCACGACCAGCGCCAGCCGCCGTGGCAGCCGTGGCCAGCCATCCTGTGCGCTCAGGGCGGTCGCGAACACGTGCACGTCGATGGCGGACGTTTTGCCGCTCCCCGTGGGTGCGGCGATGCGATCAGGCCAGCGTCCATTTTGGAGAAGAACGCTAAGAAGATTCTCCTGCCATCGGAACGGACCGTGGTTCCCGTTCACAGCCTTGAAAAACTTCTCAAAGTCGCTCAGCGTCAGGCCCATGTTTCATCTCCGCCCGGAGCGGTGACTTCGTCAGCCGCGACGCCTTCGGGAACGTCAAACGGAACGAGCAGCCCGCCACCGAGATGACGACTCTGCCCGATCGCCTGGATCGTCTGGGTACCAGCGAGGCTGCCCATGGACAGGTAGGCGGTGTACGGTCGAACGACCGCGTGCTCGTTGATTTTGTGCACGTATCGCCAGACATCGGAGGTGCGGATCGCCGCCGCGTGCACAACCGCCACGCCCGCCTCGCTCGCCCTGACTGCCAGATTCCGGTGGTAGACGTCCCCCCGGCCGGAGGCCTTGGGCAACTGGTCCTTCCAGGCGAAACCCACGGAGAGGAGAGCGGCGTGCGCGAAGTTCCACTGGGCGCCGCGCCCGCCTCGGGTGTCCGGGATCGCCGGGGGAGCGGTATGCCACAGCCGGATCATCCCAGGTTCCGGCGGTGCCCAGAACCGGCTGCCGTCGATGACCCGGAGCGCATCGACGTCCAGCCGGACGGGTATTTCCCGATCGCGGCGCGCGTCCCGAGGGCCATACAGTTCCGTCATGCGCTCTGCCGCGCGGTGCAGGGCCTCGAGATCGGCCGCATCGACACCTGCTCCGGGGACGAGGATGGCCAGTGCGGGCTGCTCTGCGACCCCGCTAAGCAACTTCAAGCCCGGGTTGAGGAAATGCAGGGCGATCCTATTCGCGGGTCTACCGACGCCTTCCGGATAGGCGCCCGTGATCATCGCGGGTGCGCCGTAGCCGAGTGCCCTGACCATGGCGCGGTGAGCCGCCACGGCCCACGCCACCCGGCGCTGCTCAGGAATCGCCTCGGACATGGGGATGACGATCACCTGAGGCCACGGCACATCAGACGCGGGGGCATGGACCGGGGAGTACCAAGCCGTCTCGATGGCTTCGCGGTGCGGAATCGGCGACTGTGACACCTCGGTCTGCGTGGGCCTGTCCCTCGCGACCGGAGGCGTCTGCCCGGTCATCTCCCGGTGTGCCTTGGCCAGCTCTGCGAGCCGGCCGGGCAGCGGAAGGGTAACGCCGGTGGCGCCGACGGTGAACAGCCCGGCGCGCCGGTCACGCCGGTGGGTAGCATCGACTTCCCCGGCCGCCGTCGCCAGGAGCCGTACCGGCGATTCGCTTGTGCCCAGGTAGGCGACGTCCGGGCAGAGCTGCTCGAGAACGGCACGCACCGGCTCGGGAGGCAGGTTCTCCGTCCAGATCCACTGGAACGTGCCGTTGACGGCTGTGCCGTTGTCCGGCTGCTTGCCGAGCTTCTTGATCCGGAGGGTGTCGGACGCCGCCTTGGTTTTGGTGCCCTTGACAGGTGGCTTCTCCAGGGTGCCATCATCGCGCCAGGCGGTCACGCGCCCCGCATTGACCTGCAGTTCCGGAATGTGCACCTGGTCCGGCGGGTTGTTCTCGATCCATTGCAGCGCGAGCGAGTCGGCCTCGCTCAGCTCAAGCGTGTCCTTGCGGTCCCCGGGCACTGCCCGGGGACCGAACCCGGCCGCGCACAGCAGCGCCGAGTGCAGCCGGGCCAACGACGGGATCCGCTCCGGGCGCCCGTCCCCGGCCGCGCCCCGGTAAGTGCCGAGCGGCAGCTCGGCGACGATGGCGAACGGCATCTCAGGCCCCCGCTCCGCCGTCGTTCTCTTCGTCCACCGCGCCCTGGACGATGTTTTGGTTGCCGATGACGCGAAGCACGGGACCGTTCCACTGGATGCCTGCCCGCCGTCCGGCGACGTCGAGCGCGGCGTCGAGCAGCGCGTCCGCCTCCTCGATGGACAGCGGCTTCAGGGCGAGCAGGCCGCCGCCTCGCTGGTCCATCCCGACGGCGGCCGGACCGCTTTCACGCAAGTCGCAGTTGGCTCTCAGGTACAGTTCTGAGTCGGCCCTGGCGAGCGCGTTGAGGGCCAGCGCGGCCAGCAGCGCCCGGCACGCGGCGTCGCCTTCCGCTCCCGCGCCGAAGCGAAGCTGGCGGAGCGCCGCGAAGCTGAGCACGTGCGAGCGGATAATTCGCTCGCACGCGACGCCGGCAAGGGCGTCAAGCGTCGGTGGGATACCGCCCAGGCCCAGCATGGAGGCCGAGGCGGTGACCTCGGCCTTCTCCCCGCTCTTGGCGGGTTTCGCCTTGTTCTTGCCGACGGCGTTGACGGCCTTCTCATACGTGTCGGGGGTGAGCTCCGCCCGCTGCGCTTGGGCGATGTCCTTGAGGCTGGCCTCGTTGAGCCGGACCTGCATGCCCACCGGGTCGACTCGTGCGCCGCCGCGCAGCGCCGGGCTTTTCTCCCTGCCCTGGGCATCCCAGTGGTCCTCGCAGAAGCCGATGATCTCGCCCACGAGGATGCTGCGCCACCGTCCCTGACGGGTCGAGCGAGAGGAATCCCAGCTGCCGAAGATCAGGCTGACCGGGCTAGCGTCCAGCACAGCGCGAGCGTTCGCGGGGGTGGCGTTGCGGATCGCGCGATACGCCTCGACCTGCGTGACTGGCGTTCCGCTAACGGAACCTGCCCGGATGTGTCCGTCATACACCCGGTGGGGAAGCGTGAGGTCGGAGTAGGTTTCAGTTTCTCCGTCGCGGACATACGTCACCTCCACCCGAGGCATTCGCGACAGTGTCGGGTGACCATCAACGATCGCCAGCTCGAGTGCGGCCTCGCACCTGTTGAGCTGGCTCTGCTTGCTATCGATGATGACCGCGGTGGCCGAGCGCTTATCAAGAAAGCGCCTCTCGTAGGCGTACTCTCCCCTTTTGTCATTCGAGTTGCGCGCCGCCGCGAACTTTGCTGGAGCCACCGACGCCTGAGGCCCTGCAGCAGGCTCAAGATCGGTCACCGAAGTGAGGCAGCTCGCGCCTCCAGGAGTGGCGGCCTCCATCAGCAGGTCGAGCGTAATCTTGGACATTTCACCTATCTCCTTCCGAGGTGTCACCCGCAGGTATCGATCCGCTAGTACGCGGTCCACCGTACGGTGATTAACCAGTCATTTCCAAGAAAGTCCAAGTTATGGGGAAAGCGTCGGAATTCGATCGATTGCCAACTTCAGGTGGCGCAGTCGATGCTCGTGACCGGGATCGATCTCGTCGAGGCGTACGGGTCGCCAACGGCGAGCAAGGTGGTGCTGAGCAGTCCCGCGATACCCACGTGGTCCGGCTGGCGATTGTTGTTCACAGTGCCCCTTTTGCCATCGCAGCGAGCAAAAGGATAAAGGCTTCTTCCTGAGATACACATTCGCGAGTGACATGCTGAAGCATAGCAGTCGCAGAGGCGGGCACACGGCGACTCGCGGAGTGCGTTCGCAGCCTCCTGAGGCGTGGCCGCTTGGCCAGGTAGACTCCTGCTCACGGCGTTGCGGTGCCTGCGTTGCCCTTCATCGAGGCAGGCTTCTTCCGGAGATGAGCTAGATTCGCGGCGAACGTCACCCTTCGCTTTCGCCGGGGCGTTCATGACCACTGGTCAGCGCCCCGGCGCCCTTGGCTTCCACCTCCGCGCGGCCCCACGAAGGTGAACCCTTTCCGTCCGATCTTGTCCGACTGTCAGCCGTCGTGGGTCGACCGCACAGCCGTGTCCATGGATTTCCCAAGCGTGAGCGAACGGTCACAGGGTGTCTTGTCCGCGGGCGGGTACGGGCCTACGCTCAGCGTGTGCCCGTGATTCCAGCGAGCGTGGACCCGGTCATCAGCGCGGCGCTGCGCGAGGTGTTTGACCCGTGCTGCCGCGACAAGGGCATCTCCGTGGTCGACATGGGCCTGCTGCACCGGGCCGATATCTCCGACGGAGTCGCGCGGGTGGACCTGCTGCTGACCTCGGGCTGGTGCCCGTTCGCGGCTGCGGTGCTCACCGCCGTGGAGTCCGCGGTGACCGCGCTCCCTTCGGTCACGCGGGCCGAGGTGCGCGTCGTCTGGGACGAGGCATGGAGCCCGGAACGCCTCAGCGACGACGCGCGCGGCAAGCTCCGCTTCCTGCCGCCGCCGGCCGCGGTGGCGGACCGCGCTTCGTTCATCGCCAATCGATTGCCCGGCTCTCGCAGAGAGGATCGCCATGATCGGTGACGCGTTCGTCTTCGACGGGGTCGCCCACCCGTTCAACTTCGAGGCGGGCAACGCCTACGGCCCGGCGGGGGTGATGTTCTCCAACCACCTCTACGCCTTCCACGCCGCGCTCACCCCGGCCACCGAGCCGGTGACGCCGGCCGACGAGTGGCTGCACAAGTGGAGCATCGACGAGATCGGCGAGATGGTTTACGACCACTCGGACACCGACATGCTGGTCGCGATGCCGCTGCCGCTGACCGACCTGTTCCGGGACGGGCTATCGCCCTGGCAGGAGTGCGCCCGGCTCGCCGAGCGCGACCCGGACCGGACCGTGCTGTGGGGCACCGTCAACCCGCTGCAGGGCCGGGCCGCCCTCGACGACGTCACCCGCCAGGTGGAGGAGTACGGGGCCAGGGCGTTCAAGTTTTACAACGTCCGGTACGAGGACGGCGGCCCGGTGCCGTGGCGGATGGACGATCCCGAGATCGCCTTCCCGGTCTTCGAGCGGATCCGCGACCTTGGCGTGAACCTGATCGGCGTGCACAAGGGCGTCCCGCTCGGGCCGCAGCCGATCGAGTACACCCAGACCTGGGACATGGACGGTGCCGCCTTCAACTTCCCGGACATCAACTTCGTGATCTTCCACGTCGGCCTGCCGTTCATCGACGAGGTGTGCTGGCAGCTCATCCGCTACCCGAACCTGTACGCGTCGCTGGCGGCGACGATCAACTTCGTCGTCCGCGCACCGCGGCAGTTCGCCGAAATCCTCGGGAAGCTGCTCTTCTGGTGCGGCGAGGACAAGATCATCTACGGCTCCGAGGCGCCGATCTGGCAGCCGCAGTGGGCACTGGACGCTTTCTGGAACTTCTCGATTCCCCAGGATCTCTGCGACGGCTACGGCTACCCGCAGCTGACGACCCAGGCCAAGAAGAAGATCCTCGGCGAGAACCTGCTCCGCCTGCACGGTATGGATGTCGAGTCCACAGTCGCCCGCCTCGGCCGCCCGGCGGCCTAGGCAACAAGTTCCCGCCTCGTGCGCCCGGCGGCCTAGGCAACAAGTTCCCGCCTCGTGCGCCGGGCGGCCTAGGCAACAAGGTTCCGCCTCAGGCGCCCGGCGGCCTAGGCATGAGCTCCCGTCTAGCCGCCAGGCGGCGTAGACGGGAGCCACCAGAGACGGGAGACGCCCCAGTTCCCCGCGACGGCCCCGGTTCCGTCCGACGGCCCAGCTCCCGGCGACCGTCTAGGTCCCAGAGACGGCCAGCGAATCCGCAACACCAGCCACTCCCGCTGACGTTGTATGCGCGCCGCACATTATCAGGGCCACTTTGTCCCGGTTTGGCAGTGCGGCTCGCATACAAGGAGCGTGCGCCGCAGATGTAGCACGCCAGCCCTATATCACCGTGCTCACCAGTCACATGTCGGACGCACCTTCGAAGACAGGGGATCATTAGGCACCGCCCAGGGTGCCTAATGATCCCCTATCCCGGTGAAGCGGCGTTGGCGCAGTGCGACGGCAGCGATCACGGCACCAACGGTGCGCAGGCTCACGGCCTTCTCGGGCTAGGCGGAGTCCGCCCGGACGGTGCGGACCACGGCGGCTAGCAGGATGACCGCGCCGGCGATGCCGGCCGGGCTCAGCCTGTCTCCGAGGACGAGCGCCGCGAGCACGGCGGCGGCCAGCGGTTCGATCAGCGACAGCAGGGCGGCGGTGCTGGCCGGTGCTTTCCGCAGGCCACGGAAGTACAGCGTGTAGGCCGCGGCCGTCGGTCCGATCGCGAGCGCGGCCAGCAGCCCGACCGAAGCCAGGCTCGGCCGGAAACCGAGGCCGCCGCCGAACGCCGCGGCCAGCGGCAGCAGGACCAGGCCGCCGAGGCTGAACCCGAATCCGTTCAGGGTCAGTTCGTCCAGCCCTGTCACCGGCGACGCCCCCAGGAGCGTGACAGCGGCGAACCCGGCGGCGGAAAGCAGCGACAGGCCGGTGCTGGCGAGCACCGCGCTCTCACCGAACCCTCCGCCGGGACGGCCGGCCAGCAGGCCGAGTCCGGCCAGCGCCAGGGCAATCGTGGTCACACCCTTCCTGTCCAGGGTGCGGCGGCCAAGCGCCCGTTCGGCGATGGCGACGATGACCGGGGTGCCGCCGATCGTGACGAGAGTGGCCAAGCTGACGGAGGTCAGCGAGATGGCCGCGAAATAGCAGCCCTGGAAGAGCGCCGACAGCAGGCCGTTGATGGCGATCCGGGTCCAGGCTGCCCGTCCGACGGGCCACCGCCTGCCGGTGGCTGCGAGGAAGGCGATGATGAGCCCGCCGCCGGCCAGCAGCCGGTAGGCAGCGACCAGCATCGCGGAAAGGCCCGCCGCCCGCCCGAAAAGGGTGCCGATGACGCCGCCGCTGCCCCACA
>Ga0335075_10018419_pt1 | contig 10350 bp, 7 predicted proteins | sample Lox_Sample_24_FD_206723 | JGI IMG/M metagenome (GOLD analysis project Ga0335075, IMG submission 206723) | Soil microbial communities from Loxahatchee National Wildlife Refuge, Florida, United States - Lox_Sample_2.4 | ecosystem: Environmental > Terrestrial > Soil > Wetlands | place: USA: Florida... | reverse complement strand
CGGACGACGCCAGCCTCGACGAGGGCCTCGGGCTGGTGTCCACGCACAAGAGCGATCTGCCGCACAACTTGCCGGCGCAAACGTCGGCTTTCATCGGCCGCGACGCTGAGCTCGCCGTCGTGAGCGACCTGCTGGGCGGTTCCCGCCTGGTCACGCTGACCGGCGCCGGCGGGGCGGGCAAGACCCGGCTGGCGCTGCAGGTGGCGGCCGGGCCGGCGGGCCGCGCCGGCAGAGACGTATGGCTGGCTGACCTGGCCCCGCTGGCGGACCCGGGCCTGGTCGCGGTGACGGTGGCGGATGCGCTCGGCGTGCGGGAGGAGCCCGGGCGCCCGGTGCTTGACACGGTGCTGGACGTGGTCGGCGGGCGGCGCCTGCTGGTGCTGCTTGACAACTGCGAGCACGTGATCGGAGCGTGCGCGAAGCTGGCCGACGCGCTGCTGCGCGGCTGCCCCGGTGTGACCTTGCTGGCCACCAGCCGGGAGCCGCTTGGCATCGACGGTGAGCAGCTGTACCGGATCCCGTCGATGAGCGTCCCGGCCGACGGCGATGACGCTGCGGCGATCCTCGCCAGCGAGGCGGTGCGGCTGCTCGCGGACCGCGCCGCCGCGCAGGGGGCGCCGCTGGCCGACGACGCGGAGACCACCCGGCTGGCGGGGCGGATCTGCCGGCGGCTGGACGGCATCCCGCTGGCGCTTGAGCTGGCGGCGGCCCGGCTGCGGGTGATGTCGGCGGCCGAGCTCGAGGCCCGCCTTGACCAACGATTCGCGCTGCTGACGGGTGGCTCGCGGGCCGCCCGGCCGCGACAGCAGACGCTGCGAGCGGTGGTCGACTGGTCGTGGGAGCTGCTGACCGGGGCCGAGCAGGCGGTGCTGGCCCGGCTGTCGGTCTTCGCCGGGGGGTTCGGGCTGGCTGCGGCCGAGGCGGTCGCCGCGGATGCCGGAGTGCCCGCCGCGGGGGTGCTCGGGCTGCTCGGCGCGCTGGTGGACAAGAGCCTGGTGCAGTTCGACCGGACCGGGGCGGGCGCCGGCCGGCACCGGCTGCTGGAAACCGTTCGCCAGTACGCGGCCGGCCGGCTGGACGCGCAGGGCGCGGACGCGGTGACCGCGGCCGTGATCGCACACCGCGACTACTATCTGGCCCTGGCCGAGACGGCCGCCCCGCACCTGGTAGGGCCGGGCCAGGCCGAGTGGCTGGACCGGCTCGACGCCGAGCTTGGCAACCTGCGGGCGGCGATCGCGTACAGCCTGACTCAGGCCGATCCCGAGCCGGGGCTGCGGTTGGCCAGCTCACTGCGGGTTTACCTGGTGGCCCGCGGGCACGCGGCCGAGGGAGCCGACGCTCTGCGCCCGCTCCTGGACGCCCCGGCCGCCCGGGCCGGGACGCCGCTGCGCGTTCGGGCGCTGGCGGCGGCGGCCAGTCTCCTCAAGCAGACCGGCGGCTACGCGATCGCCGAACGCTACTGCCAGGAGGCGCTTGCTATCGCCCGCGCCGTCAATGATGACCGGCTGGTCGCCGAGCTCCTGTGCGAGGAGGCGTGGGTTCCGCTGCATCAGGGGCAGCCCGGGCCCGCGCTGCCGCTCATCGAGCAGGGGCTGGAGCTGGCCCGCCGCCTCGGGGACGTCCACCTGACCGCCCGTCTGACCGCTGCCCGGGCGTATGCCAGGAACGCTGAGGGCGATCCCGCGGCCTCGGCCGTTGATCTGGCCGAGTGCTTGCGGCTGTTTCGGCAGGCCGGCGATCAGCTCCTAGTCGGCGTGCAGCTGACCAACCTCAGCGATTACGAGATCTCGGCTGGTCACCTGGATTCCGCCCGGCGCCACCTGGCCGAGTCGCTCGGCATCGCCCGCGCGGTCAGCAACCGCCCCGGCGCCGCCCACGCGACCTTTAACCTGGGGCTGGCCGAGTACCTCGGCGGCTCGCCGGGCACGGCCGGGGCATTGTTCGCGGAGGCGCTCGACCTGAGCCGGCGCATCGGAATGCGCGCGATGACGGCCTACGCCCTGGTGGGCCTGGCCGCGACCGGTTACGGGGGAGACGGTCCGGGCTGGTCCGCCCGGCTGCACGGAGCAGCCGATCAGGCGATGGCGAATCTAGGCCACGCTCTGGAGCCGGTGGAACGCCGGCTGGCCGACGCCGACCGCGGGCGGCTGCGCGCCGCGATGGGAGACGAGGCGTTCGAGGCCGAGTACGCCGCGGGCCGCGCTTTGGATCTGGCAAGCGTCCTGCCGGCGCCCGGACCTGCGGATGCTGCGGCTACCGGCCCGGAGCAGGCGCCCGCGCCGGCATCGGGCGACGCGGTGACCGTGCTGACGCCGCGCGAGCTCGAAGTGCTCACGCTCGTCGCGCAGGGCTTGAGCAACGCTGACATCGCCGGCCGGCTCGTGCTCAGCGAGCACACCGTGCATCGGCACCTGGCCGATATCCTGCGCAAGCTCGGCCTTCCCGCGCGCGCCGCGGCCGCCGCCTGGGGCGTGCGGTCGGGGCTGGTGTGAGCCTGGCCTGATCGGGCCATCGGCCGTCGCCGCCGGAATCTGGCCCGTCCGGGCGAAGCGCCGGGCTGACGCCGCCGGTTATCACTGGAACGGATGGAGCGTGAGGCGGCCGCGACACCCGCGGGCGGTTGAGCAGGCGTCGGCTGGCCTCATCGCCTGACCGCATCGCACCGCACCGATCACCCGCACAACGAGAGCACAGGGGGCAACCATGATAGCCAGCGCAAAGGCGGCGGCAGCGGCATGAACAACGACGACAGCGCGGTCCCCACAGTGGTCGCGGTCCTGCTCGCGGATGGCTGGCACCAGATCGTGCCCGGCTCGTTTTCAGCCGGCCCGCTGCGCCTGGCCGTAACGGGCGACCCGCGCGTGCCCGGCTTCCGCTTCGAGGAGGCGGACGTCGGCCGCCCCTATCGGCCCGCAACCCTGATCGGCCCGTTGGACAGCATCATCGCGATCAGGCAGGTCGGCCCGGCCGGGCGAAGTGCCGCCGAGTCGGACCGAGCCCGGCCGGCGCGCGACGGCCAGCGGGCTGATCAGGGCGCGCAGTTGCGGGTCATGCGGGCCGACGGGCGGCAGGCGCAGAGGCAGGCACTGTGATCGGGTCCGCCACGGCCGCCGGACCGCCTCGCGACCGGCTCGACTGGCGGGCCGACGCCGCGTGCCGGGACGCCGATCCGGACTTGTTCTTCCCTGACGACGACATCAGACCTGGTCGGGGCAGCGTCAAACAAGCCAAGAGCATCTGCCGGGGCTGCCCGGTCAGCGCCGCCTGCCTGAACTGGGCACTGGTCATCGGCGCGGCGGGCGGCATCTGGGGTGGCCTGACCGAGCCAGAACGACGTGGGCTTTCTCGCCGCGGCCGCCGCTCACGACCACCGGCGGATTTCCGAACCTGGGAGATGACATGACCACGACCACGCTCCGGCGCCCGGCCCCGCCCGGCCGGGCCGGGCCGACCGGGCCTTCAGGGCCGGCCGGGCCCTCATGGCCGGCCGGCTTCCTGGCCGCCTATCCCGGCTATCGCAGCACGGGTCTGGTTGACCGGCTGCGGGCGAGCCAGTACTCCTACCTCGATGAGGGCGGCCACGTCTACCTCGACTACAGCGGGGCCGGCCTGCCGGCCGAGGCGCAGCTGACCGCTCACGCCGAGCGGATCCGCGGCCGCTGCTACGGGAACCCCCACTCGGAAAACCCCGCCTCGGCGGCGTCGACCGAACTCACCGAACGGGCCCGGCGAGCGGTCCTCGCTCACTTCAACGCGCCCCCCGACGAGTACGCGGCCATCTTCACCCCGAACGCGACCGGCGCGTGTCGGCTGGTCGGCGAGGGATACCCATTCGGCCCGCGCACCCGCCTGGTGCTGACCGAGGACAATCACAACTCGGTCAACGGCATCAGAGAGTTCGCCCGGTCGGGTGGCGCGCGCACCCGGTACGTGCCGTTCTGCTCGCCTGAGCTGCGGGTCGATGATGACGCGATCCGCTCGGAGCTGGCCCGGTCGGTCCGGCCCGGCCACGCCCGCCGGGCGGCGGCGCGCTCCGCGGCCGCCCCACGCGGGCTGTTTGCCTATCCCGCCCAGAGCAACTTCAGCGGCGTGCAGCATCCGCTGAGCTGGATCGCGGCGGCGCATGAGCATGGCTACGACGTCCTGCTTGACGCGGCCGCCTTCGTGCCGACCAACCGGCTCGACCTGTCCGTCGTCAAGCCCGACTTCGTCGCGGTCAGCTGGTACAAGGTTTTCGGCTACCCGACCGGCATCGGCTGCCTGATCGGGCGGCGGGAGGCCCTGGAGCGGCTGCGGCGCCCGTGGTTCGCCGGCGGATCGGTTGGCATCGCGGGCGTGCGGGCCGAGTGGCACCGGCCTGCCCCCGGCGAGGCCCGGTTCGAGGACGGCACGCTCAGCTTCCTGCAGATACCCGACCTGGAGGTCGGGCTCTCGTGGGTCAACGACATCGGGATCGACCTGATCCATGAACGGGTGACCTGCCTGGCCGGCTGGCTCCTGGACCGCCTGGCCGCGCTGCGGCACGGCAACGGGGAGCCGATGGCCCGGCTGCATGGCCCCGCCAGCACCCCCGACCGCGGCGGCACCATCGCGTTCAGCCTGCTCGATCCGGCCGGGCGGATCGTGGACGAGCGCGTGGTGGCACGCGACACCGCCGCCGCCGGCATCTCCATCCGGGCCGGCTGCTTCTGCAACCCTGGCGCCACCGAGGGCGCGTTCGGGGTGACCAAGGCGGACTGGCGCCGAGTCCGGCGGGGAGGCGCGGTCACCATGGATCGCAGCATCGGCCTGCTTGGCCTGCCGGCCCTGGCGCTTCGCGCGTCGCTCGGCCTGGCCTCGAACGTCGACGATGTGGAGCAGTTCCTGGCCTTCGTGGAGACGACCTACCGGGATCGGATCATCGGAACCGACCAGCTGGCCCCCCGTCAGGGCTGTTGAAGGCGCTGACGACTCGTCACCGCCGCTGCGCCGCGCGGATCAGCCCGCCGCCGATGATCAGCCGCTGGATCTCGCTGGTGCCCTCGTACAGCCGCAGCAGCCGCACGTCGCGGTAGATCCGCTCGACCGGCACGTCGCGCATGTACCCGGAGCCGCCGTGGATCTGCACCGCCAGGTCGGCCACCCGGCCCGCCATCTCGGTGCAGAACAGCTTGGCGGCCGACGGGCCGATCCGCCGGTCCTCGCCGCTGACATACCGGGCGGCGGTCTGCCGGACCAGCGCCCGGCCCGCGAGCACGCCGGTCTGCTGGTCGGCCAGCATCGCCTGGACGAGCTGGAAGTCGCCGATCACGGTGCCACCCTGAGTGGCCGAGGCGGCGTAGGCGACGGACTCGTCGAGCGCGCGCTGGGCGGTGCCGACCGCCAGCGCCGCCATGTGCACCCGACCGCGGGCGAGCGAGGTCATCGCCGCCCGGTAGCCGGCGTCGGCGTCGCCGCCGACGAGCGCCGACGCGGGCACCCGGACGTCGGAGAACACCACGTCCGAGGTCCAGGCGCCCTCCTGGCCCATCTTCCGGTCCTTCGCCCCGACCTCCACGCCGGCCGTGTGCGCCGGGACCAGGAACACCGCGATGCCCGTCCCCGACGAGTCGGCGGGCCGGGTGCGGGCGAACACCACGAACAGGTCGGCCGACGGCGCGTTGGTGATGAACCGCTTCTGCCCGTCGATGACCCAGTCGTCACCGTCGTCAGGCCGGACCGCGCTGGTCTGCAGTCCGGCCGGGTTGGAGCCGGCCCCCGGCTCGGTCAGCGCGAACGACGCGACCACGGCGCCGGACGCGAGCCGCTCGAGCCAGGCCGCCTTCTGCTCATCGGTGCCGAAGTTGACCAGCACCTGCCCGGCGATCCCGTTGTTGGTGCCGAACATCGAGCGGACCGCCAGCGACGTGTAGCCGAGCTCCATCGCCAGCTCGACGTCCTGGGTCAGGTCGAGCCCGAGCCCGCCCCACTCGGCCGGGATCGCGTAGCCGAACAGCCCCATGTCGGTCGCCTGCTTGCGCAGGTCGTCGGGGATGGCATCGGCGTCGGAGATCTCCCGCTCACGGGGCACCACGCGCGTCCGGACCCAATCGCGCACCTGCGCGAGGATCGCGGCGAAGTCCTCTGAACTCACAGCGTCTGACATGGACCCATTATCCGGACGACTCAGCCGATGTCGAGTCCGCCAGGCACGCGGCGCACTTCTCCCGCGCCGCCCCACCCCGGCGCCACGTAGACTCGCCCGCCATGAGCGCCTATTTCGACAGACCAGTGCTGGCCGGCCGACGCGTGCGATTGGAGCCGCTCACCCTCGAGCACGCCGAGGGCCTGCTGGCGGCGGGAAAGGACCCCGGCGTGTGGACCTGGCTGGCGGTCCGGCAGCCGGCCGACCTGCCGGAGATGCGCGCCTACGTCAGCGACCTGCTCGCCCGGCAGGAGGCGGAGCTGCAGGTGACCTGGGCCCAGATCGACGCGCGGACCGGGGAAGTCGCGGGCGTCACCGCTTACCACGACGTGGTCCCCAAGGACCGCGGCCTCTACATCGGCTCCACCTGGATCGGCCGCGAGTGGCATCGGACCGGGATGAACCCCGAGGCCAAGCTGATGCTGATGGAGCGGGCGTTTGACACCCTCGGCATGATCCGGGTCGGCTGGATGACCCACCACGAGAACCTGCGTTCGCAGCGCGCCATCGAGCGGCTTGGCGCCAAGCGCGACGGTGTGCTCCGCAACGACAAGATCATGCCCGACGGCTCGATCCGGCACAGCCACGTCTACTCGATCACCGACGCCGAGTGGCCCGCCGCCCGCGATGCCCTGCGCGCCCGCCTCCAGTCGCACTGACCCCGATATTGGGGGTATTAACCGTCAGATAGCAACGCGAAGTACCCCCAATAACCGCTCAGGCGTCCACCTCGGCTGATAACAGCAAGAAGTGTCGATTGATTGATGACGAGCGCGACGTCGTTACCAGCCGCGCAGGTCCACCGGCCACGCCTCGACGACGCGGTCGTCCGACACCAGGTACAGCCGCTCGTGGTAGGCCATGGTCGGGTCGACGTGGGCGGGCAGCACCCGGACGCGGTCGCCGACCGAGGGCAGCGACCCTCCGGGCGGCGGCGAGAACGTGAGGTGCTCGTCGGAGCAGAACCACACGACCGAGCCGTCGGCCAGCGACGGGTTGCCATGGTCCATGCCAAGCGCCTTCAGCCCGCAGTCCGCCACCGCCCAGCCGCCCTGGTTGACCGAGATGACCGTGGCGAGGATGCTCAGGGCCGGCCCGAACGGCAGCCCGAGCGAGGCGTAGTCGGTGTCCATCAGCGCGTAGGAGCCGGCCTGGAGCTCGGTCGCCGAGACGTTGAGGTCCCAGCTGCCGGTCCCGCCGGCCGACCGGATCGGCCCGCCCACCGCGGCGTGGGCCTGCTCGAGCAGGGCCATGCTCTCGGCCACCTGGCGTTCCCGGTCGGCCCGGTCCTTCACCATCATCGTGTGGCCCTCGTAGCCCATCACCCCGCGCACCTCCAGGCCCGCGGCGCGGGCCAGCTCGGCCAGGCGGCCGGCGTCAGCGGGCGAGCAGCCGCAGCGCGGCAGGCCGACGTTGACGTCGATCACGACCTCCCGCACGCCGCCCCGCGCGGCGGCCTCCACCGTAGCGACAGAGTCCACCGCCGCGGTCACCCGCGCCCCGCCTGTCACCAGGGCGCCAAGGCGGGTCGCGTCGAGCACCTCGTTGGCCAGCAGCAGGTCCTGGCCGAGGCCGGCCGCGACCATCCCCTCCGCCTCCCTGATGGTGGCGCAGGTGAAACCGGGGTGGCCGACGTCGCGCTGGTAGCGGGCGAGCTCGGTGCACTTGTGCGCCTTGACGTGCGGCCGCAGGCGCGGGCCGGGCCAGGCCTCCGCCATCAAGGCCAGGTTGGCCGCCAGCAGGGCGGCGTCCACCAGCGGGGCGGGGGTCTGCAGTTCGGCCAGGTTACGGGGGATAGACGTGGTGGTCATGGTGCCAGCATGTCCGAGCCGGTCGGCCGCCGGCAACTGGGCCAGGTCAGCATGGCCCGCTTCAAAGCGTCAAAATACGTCGAATTCCTTCTCGCGCTGCCGCTGAACGCGACCGGAAAAGTCATGAAGGATCAGTTCGAATAACGGCTCAGTTGTTGATCTTGACACCTTATGCGCAGGATGAGTCAATTTGGGATAACTGACCGGGCCGCCGCCCCTTCAGCCACTCCTTCGACGCCGGGAGGGCTCGTGTCGGACGAGACCACAGAGCGCGCGGTCATCAGCGCCGATCAACAGCGGCTGCATGAGCTGGGCTACGCTCAGGAACTCCGCCGGCACATGTCCGGCTTCAGCAACTTCGCCGTCTCGTTCACGATCATCTCGATCCTGTCCGGCTGCCTGACCCTGTACGGGACCGGCATGACCGACGGCGGCCCGGTCATCATCACCTGGGGCTGGCCCTTCGTCGGGGTGATGACGCTGTTCGTCGGGCTCGCGATGGCCGAGGTGTGCTCGAGCTTCCCGACCGCGGGCGGCCTCTACTACTGGTCCGCCAAGCTCGCGCCGAAGAACCCGGCCGCCTGGAGCTGGTTCACCGGCTGGTTCAACTTCCTCGGCCAGGTCGCGGTCACGGCCGGCATCGACTTCGGCGCCGCGTTCTTCCTCAACGCGCTGCTCGACCTGGAGTGGAACTTCAGCACCACGCAGCACTGGCACACGATCGTGCTGTTCGCCGCGATCCTGGTGCTGCACGGCGTGCTCAACCAGTTCGGCGTCCGGCTGGTCGCGCTGTTGAACAACGTCAGCGTCTGGTGGCACATCCTCGGCGTGCTGATCATCGTCGGCGTGCTCGCATTCGCGCCCAGCCACCACCAGAGCGCGTCCTACGTGTTCACGCACTTCGCCAACGGCAGCGGCTGGGGGTCGAAGATCTACGTCCTGATGCTCGGCCTGCTGCTCGCCCAGTACACCTTCACCGGATACGACGCGTCGGCTCACATGACCGAGGAGACCAGGGACGCGGCCACGGCAGGGCCGCGTGGCATCGTCACCTCGATCATCGTCTCGCTGTTCGCGGGCTGGGTGCTGCTGATCGGCGTCACCTTTGCCATCCAGAACTACACCAACGAGGTCGGCGCCACCGTCCCGCCCGCCCAGATCTTCATCGACGCGATCGGCGGGACCGGTGCCAAGCTGCTGCTGCTGATCGTCATCGTCGCCCAGCTGTTCTGCGGAATGTCGTCGGTCACGGCGAACTCCCGGATGATCTACGCGTTCTCGCGCGACGGCGCCCTGCCCGGCAGCAACGTCTGGCACCACATCAACCCCAAGACCCGGACCCCCACCAACGCGATCTGGCTGGCCGCCGGCGGCGCGCTCATCCTCGGCCTGCCCTACCTGTGGAACAGCACCGCCTACGCCGCCGTCACCTCGATCGCGGTCATCGGGCTCTACGTCGCCTACGTGCTGCCGACGTTCCTGCGGCTGCGGCTCGGCTCGGCCTTCCAGCGCGGACCGTGGCACCTCGGCCGCTGGTCGCGGCCGATCGGGATTATCGCCTGCGTCTGGGTAGTGTTCATCACTGTGCTGTTCATGCTGCCCACCGTCAACCCGATCAACTGGGACAACTTCAACTACACGGTGTTCGCGGTGGTGGCCGTGATCGGCTTCGCCGGCATCTACTGGCTGGTCTCCGCGCACCGATGGTTCACCGGCCCGAAGGTCCAGGGGAGCCCCGAGGAGATGGCCGCGATCGAGGCCGAGCTGGACTCGCTCGCGTGAACGTCGAAGCGCTGCGCGAACTCGTCCGCATGCAGGAGATCGACACCGTCGTCGTCGCCATGACCGACATGCAGGGGCGGCTGCAGGGCAAGCGCTTCCACGCAAAGTACTTCCTCGACGAGGTGGTGCCGCACGCGACCGAGGCGTGCGCCTACCTGCTGGCGGTCGACACCGAGATGAACACGGTCGACGGCTACGAGATCACCTCGTGGGAACGCGGCTACGGCGACTTCGTGCTCGTGCCCGACCTGAACACGCTGAGGCTGATCAGCTGGCAGCCGGGCACCGCGCTGGTGCTGGCCGACGTGCACGCGATCGACCACACCCCGGTCCGGGTCTCACCCCGCCAGGTGCTCAAAGCGCAGCTGAACAAGGCAGCCGAACAAGGCTGGACGGCGCTGTCAGGCACCGAGCTCGAATTCGTCGTGTACGAAGGCAGCTACGAGCAGGCCTGGGACTCCGGCTACCGCAACCTCACCCCCGCCAACCGCTACAACGCCGACTACTCGGTGCTCGGCACCGGGCGGATCGAGCCGCTGCTGCGGGACATCAGGAACTCGATGGCGGCGGCGGGCCTGTGCGTGGAGTCGGCCA
>Ga0335075_10018418_pt1 | contig 10350 bp, 4 predicted proteins | sample Lox_Sample_24_FD_206723 | JGI IMG/M metagenome (GOLD analysis project Ga0335075, IMG submission 206723) | Soil microbial communities from Loxahatchee National Wildlife Refuge, Florida, United States - Lox_Sample_2.4 | ecosystem: Environmental > Terrestrial > Soil > Wetlands | place: USA: Florida... | reverse complement strand
CATCGCCGGGGTGGTGACGGAACATGGCCGCATCGCCTGCGATGCCGCAGTGCTGGCCGGCGGCGCCTGGTCACGCTTGTTCTGCGGTAACACCGGCATCGACCTGCCGCAGTTGAAATTGCTCGGTTCGGTGTTCCGTACCGCGCCTCTTTCCGGCGGTCCCGAAGTCAGCGCTGGCGGCAACGTCTTCGGCTGGCGCAAGCGGTTAGACGGCGGCTATAACATCGCCCGCCGCAACGCCAACGCCGTCGACGTTACGCCCGATTCATTCCGCCTGCTGCGCGACTACTGGCCGACGCTGCGGCAATACTACGGCGAGTTCCGTTTGCGCCTCTCACGCCGTTTCATCGAGGAATGGCGGCAGATCAGGCATTGGACTCTCGACCAGGCCACGCCATTCGAGGCGGTGCGTGTGCTGGATCCCGCGCCGAACGAGAAGGTGCTGGATGAAGCACGGGCAGTGCTGGCCCGCTTGTTCCCGGTGTTTGCCAACATGCAGGTGGTGCAGAGCTGGGCCGGGCTGATGGACGTTACGCCCGACGCCGTGCCGGTCATCGACCAGATCGCGCGTATTCCCGGGTTCTTTATCGCCACCGGCTTCTCCGGCCATGGCTTCGGCATCGGCCCGGGGGCAGGCCGCCTTATGGCTGACATGGTTGCCGGCGATATACCGATCGTCGATCCGGCACCGTTCCGGCTGGATCGATTCGCCCGAGCTCGCTGAGACCCACGGCTACGCTGAACCCCCCCATGACCCTCTCCCCCGCCGCGCGTCAGCGCGCGATGTTCCTTACCCTGTGCTTCGTCTGGGGCACCACCTGGCTAGCCATGAAGGTCGGCATCGCAACAGTCCCGCCGGGCATCTTCGCCGGCACGCGATGGACCGTCGCCGGGCTCATACTGCTGGGCATCCGCAAGCTTCAGGGCGAGCCTATACGCGCGACGCCGCGCATTGCCGGGCGCCTGATCGTGGTGGCATTGCTGATGGTGACGCTGAACCAGGTCATCCAGCTCTACGGCCTGAAATGGATCGCCGCCGGCCTTGCCGCCGTCATCAATAGCGCGCTCACGCCGATCGCCTTGCTCGCCTTCGCGGTCGCTTCGCGGCAGGAGCGGTTCAGTCCCCGCCAGCTCGCCGGCATGGCGGTGGGCGTGCTGGGCATCTTTGTACTGTTTGGTCCCGCGGCCTTCGACGGCACGCTCGACCTGTGGACCTTGCTGGGCGCGATCACCGTGGTGATTGCCTGCCTCAGCTATTCCGCCGGCTCCGTCATGGCACGGCGCCTGATGCTGAATCTGGCGCCGGGGCAGATGTCGGGCCTCACCAACCTGATCGGTGGGGTGATCCTGCTGATGTTCTCGATTCCGCTGGAACCGGGGGCAGGGGAGGCGCTGCGGTTCCACTGGGGGTGGCCCGCTTTCCTGGCGTGGCTCTATTTGCTGCTGCCTGGCGCGGTGCTGGCGACGACCATCTATTTCCAGCTTGTGCACGACTGGGGCGCCAGCAGGACAGGGACGTACGCCTTTGTCTCCCCGATTGTCGCGGTGGTTCTGGGCGCGCTGCTGTTTGGCGAGCATGTCACTGGCGCCGACCTCGCCGGCATGTCGCTGATGCTTGCCGCTGCCGCCCTGGCGTTGCCGCCGCGGCCAGCCAAACCCCGCGCCAAACCGCCGGTGCGGGCAGGGCTGACGGTTTTGTGAGTCGTGCAGTGAATTCGTTACAACTTACCGTGGTAGCGCTACTCTGGCTTCGTGCGTTCGATTAGTGTCCGACAGGATCGCGCGGGAGATGCGCCATGTCGGAATCCACTGCCGGAATGGGCCTCGCCAGCAATCTGCGCCGCGACGCCCGCATCATCGGCCTGCTGTTCGCCAGCACCACCAGCATGATCGGCTCCGGCTGGTTGTTCGGCTCCTATCACGCCGCCAAAATCGCCGGCCCCTACGCGATCTGGAGCTGGGTCGTCGGCGCCATCATCATCATGCTGATCGCGCTGTGCTTCGCCGAGCTTGGCGCGCTGTTCCCACGCAGCGGCGCCCTGGTGCACATGAGCCACGCCAGCCATGGCGAGGGCCTGGGCCGCATCTGGAGCTGGATGCTGTTCCTGGCCTACGTCCCTGTGCCCGCGGTTGAAGCCGAGGCAGTCGTCACCTACGCCAACAACTACCTGCCGTACTTCATCCAGCCCCATAGCAGCGGCCTGTTGACCGGCCTGGGCTTCCTGGTCTGCGCAATCCTGCTGGGCATCTTTGCACTGCTGAACCTGCTGGCCGTCAGACTTTTGCTGGATACCAATACCATCGTGACCTGGTGGAAGATCTTTGTGCCCATCATAACCGTGGTCGCTCTGATCGCTGCCAGCACGCATTGGGGCGTGATGCAGGCTGACCCGAGCAGTTACCACTTCACCGGCATTTTCACCGCGCTGCCCGCGGCAGGGATCGTGTTCAGCTATCTCGGTTTCCGCACGGCGATCGACCTGGGCGGCGAAAGCGCCAACCCCCAGGTGCACATCCCAATGGCGGTGATCGGTTCGGTGCTGCTGTCGGCGGCGATCTATATCGGCCTGCAAGTCGCGTTCCTGCTCGCGCTTCGGCCCGGCGATCTGACGCATGGCTGGCACAATCTCAGCTTTACCGGGCAGCTTGGTCCGTTCGCGGGGCTCGCCGGTGTGCTGGGGCTGAGCTGGCTGGCGGCGCTGCTTTATATCGACGCATACATTTCGCCCGGCGGCACCGCGCTGATGTACCTCACGGGCGGGGCGCGGATTCTCTACGGGACAGGCGAAATGCGCGCGGGGCCGCGCTGGCTGATGCGGTTGAATGCGGCGAGGGCGCCGTGGGCATCCGTGCTGGTGATGTGGGTGGCCGGCGTACTATTCTTGCTACCGTTCCCGGCGTGGCAGCTTATGGTCAACTACATCACCTCGATCACCGTGCTGACGTACGGGCTGGGGCCGGTGGTGTTGCTGGTGCTGCGGAGCAGCCATCCGGACATGGCGCGGCGCTTCCGATTGCCGGCGGCGGGCTTGCTGGCGCCCATCGCCTTCGTCTGCAGCAACTGGATCATCGAGTGGACGGGGTTCGAGACCAACTCATTCTTGTTTGGACTGATCTTTGTAGGGTTTGCTCTGTACGCGTTGCAGTACCACCTGATCGCGCGGCGTCCAGCAAGGGATTTCGGTTGGCGCAATATCGCGTGGCTGTTCCCGTGGTTCGCCGGGATGTGGGTGTTGTCCGCTTTGGGGAACGTGGGCGGCGGGTTGGGCGTGCTGGGCTTCTGGCCTGCGGTGGTGCTGGTGGCGATCTGGAGTTTGGTCGTGTTGACGCTGGCGCAAAACAGCGCGGTGTCGCCGGAGGAGACCGAGGCGATGATGCAACGGACGTAAGCTTCACCCCGCCCATAACCTCTCCCGCTTCGTGGGACAGGTTATGTCGCCTCTTGGGAGAGGTTGCATCGCGTCGCGTCCCCCGTCACCTTCCGCCCGCAATGCGCGCCGAGGGACTCCATGCGCGGGAAGGGCATCGTCGCCGCAGTCATCTTCTTTGCGGTCTGTCTGATCGTTCTGGGTCGCACCAGCAGCCTGGCGATCGACTGGGATTGGTTTTCGTCAATTGGCCACGTAGACGTCTTCTGGACGATCCTTTTCGCCAAACTGGGATTGTTCGCGGCGGTCCTGGTCACCTCGGCGCTGTTGCTATGGGTCAACGGCGCCGTCGCGTTGCGGCTTGCTTCGTGGCGAGGCTTGCGGCTCGCTACGGCCTTCGGTTCGGGCACCACCGGCGTCCCCGCGCTGCCGGGTACGCCGCCTGGCTTGTTCCGCCCCACCGTGCCGCAATTGCCGTGGCGGCTGATCCTGGGCGGGCTTGCGCTTGCACTGGGCGTGCTGATCGCTGTTGGCGCATCCAGCCAGTGGGAACTGGTGCTTCGCTACATCTACCAACTGCCATACGGCAAAACCGATCCGATGTTCGGCAAGGACATCGGCTTCTATTTGTTCTCGCTGCCGGCCTGGCTTGCGCTGAATGACTGGATGTTCTGGTTGCTGGCGCTGAGCGCTGCCGTGGCCGGGGCGGTGTATTTCGTGCACGGGGATATCGACGTCGACCACTTCCCGTTCCGATTCTCGCCCAGCGTCATTGCCCACGGTTCCGCCCTGCTGGGACTGTTGTTCGTCGTGAAAGCGTGGGCTTATTTCCTCGACCGTTACCTGCTGCTGTACGACAACAACGGCGTGGTGATCGGCGCCAGCTACACCGACGTGCATGTCGTGCTGCCGGTCCTGTGGCTGCTGCTTGGGCTGTGCGTCACCGGCGCGATCGTCGCCTGGGCCAATTTGTGGCGGCGCAGCGTCCGGCCCGTCATCGCCGTCCTGGTGCTGGTCTTCGGCGGGTCTTTCCTGTTCGACGAAGTGGTGCCCGGATTGTTCGAGCGCTTCTACGTCAAGCCCAGCGAATTGCAGTTGGAGTCGCCCTTTATCAGCCGCAACATCGCGATGACGAGGGAAGCTTATGGCCTGGACAAGATCGAGGTGAAGCCGTTCCCCGCCGAACAAGGCCTGACCTACCAGACGATGGAGCGCGATAAAGGCACGGTGGATAACATCCGCCTGTGGGACTGGCAGCCGCTGATCGACACCTACGCGCAACTTCAGGAAATCCGTACCTATTACAAGTTCCTGGATGTCGATGTGGATCGTTACCATTTCGGCGACCGCCACCAGCAGGTGACGATCGCCGCGCGCGAGATTGCTCCGTCCCTTCTCGCAGCCAATGCGCAGACCTGGGTGAATCTGCACCTCTTGTTCACGCACGGATACGGCGTCGTCATGTCGCCGGTTACCGAAAAAACCAGTGAGGGTTTGCCGGATTTCTTCATGCGGGACATCCCGCCGATCGCCTCCGGCGGCGCGCCCGCGATCACGCAGCCGCGCATCTATTTCGGCGAAGGCCCTCAGAACTACGTTATTGTCAATGGCAGTATAAAGGAGTTCGACTATCCGAAGGGGAATAATAATGTCTATAATCATTACGATGGCACGGATGGCGTTCCGATTGGCAGCTATCTCTGGCGTTCGCTGTTCGCCTGGCATTTCGATGATGTGAACATCCTGCTAAGCCGTTACGTAACTGGAGCGAGCAGGATTCTGATCCATCGCAACATTCAGGATCGTGTGCACATGATCGCGCCGTTTCTGAAGTTGGACCACGATCCCTATGTCGTGGTCAGTGGCGGGCGGCTGTTCTGGATCCAGGATGCCTACACAACCAGCGACTGGTTCCCCTATGCACAGCCGCAGCCGGACGGTCTGGATTACATCCGGAATTCTGTGAAGGTCGTGATCGATGCGTATAATGGCACGGTGTCATTCTATGTTGCCGATCCAACCGATCCAATCATCGCAACTTACGAACACATTTTTCCCAGCTTGTTCCAGCCGCTTTCCGCGATGCCATCCGATCTGCTGCGTCACATCCGCTATCCCGAGGATTTGTTTACCATCCAGGCGATGGAATACCGCGCCTATCACATGGACACGCCGGAGGTATTCTATAACCGCGAGGATCTCTGGCAGTTTCCGCGTGAGCCTGCCGCGCTCGATGGCGAGGGGCCGGGCCAAAGGATGGTGCCTTACTATATGATGATGCGCCTGCCGGGCGAGCAGGAGACTCAATTCTTTCTGATGCTGCCGATGGTGCCGAGCCAGCGGGAGAACATGATTGCCTGGATGGCTGCGCGTTGCGATCCGCCCGAATACGGCAAGCTGATCGTTTATGAATTTCCCAAGGACAAGTTGGTCTACGGACCGTTCCAGATCGACGCGCGGATCAACCAAAATACCGAGATTTCGCAACAGATCTCGTTGTGGAACCAGATGGGATCGCGAGTGATCCGCGGTAATCTGCTGGTGGTACCGATTGATAATTCGATCTTGTACGTTTCGCCGCTGTACCTGCGCGCCGCGGCAGGTCAGTTGCCGGAGCTGAAGCGAGTGATCGCTGCCTACGGCGACCGCGTGGTGATGGAGGACACGCTGCCCGAGGCGTTGGCGGCCTTGTTCGGACAGGCAGTGCCGACAGCGCCGATGCCGGTGAGCGCGGGTGTGGCGGCGCCCGGTACCATGGACGCGCGGGCGCAAGCGGCGCTCGCGCATTATGACAAGGCGATCGAACGGTTGAAGGCCGGCGATTGGGCGGGGTTTGGCGCAGAACTCGACGCGATGAAGCCGCTGCTGGAGCAACTGTCGCGCCCGCATTGAGTTAAAACCTGTCCCGCGAGAGCGGGAGAGGTCGAAACGCAGGTGACCGGGCGGTAGGCGCTTATTTTGTGCTGACCCGATCCCCCTCACCCTCGGCGCTAACGCGCCTCGCGTCGATCCGTTTCGCTACTCACCGCCACTTCGTGGGAGAGGTTACGTCCAATTATGTACCCCTGGCACAGAGCCCGCGCGAGCCCGTGTTGGCTGAATCCGCCTGCGGATTCGCCGCCACAATACAGCTCGGCAATGTTCGCGCCGTTCAAATCCACCACCTGACAGTGCGCATTGATCCGCAACCCCATGCGCGTGTCGTGAATCACCGGCGTCGCCCAAGCAGCATAGAATGGCGGCTTGGCGATCTTGTAGCGAGGCGTCGGCTTGCCGAAATCTTCGTCAACGCCGGATTCCACAAACGCGTTGTACCGCGCCACCGTCCGCACCAGATTCTCCAGCGGCATCGGAACACGCTGGTATTGCATCGCAATCCGTTCCGCCAACGCCGCCACCGTATCGGCACGAAAGCAGAACCCATCCGCGTAATCGACATGCGGGGGCTCGGGCACCCATTCCTCGCGCTGCACCGCATCGGAGTCGAAAATCGCCCAAATCGGGCCGCCACCGTTGCGGCCGTCGCCAATCCCGGCCATCGCTGCATTCAGCCAGTTGTTCGGCCGGAACTTTGCGTTCTGAGCGTTCCGATAATCACCCTGGGTGTAGGGATTTATCGAGTTGTAATTGTTGGTCGTGAACCCTCGCCCGGTCTCGTCATAGAAACGTTGGCCCAGCATGTTCACCGTTATCACGTTCTGCCAATCGCGCACAGGCAGGCCGATCGCCCGTGCGCGATCGAACACTGTGCAGCCGGGATACCAGCGCAGGTTCTGATAACCGTACTGACAGCCGATCGCCGCTGGCTTGGTGACGCTGTAGCCGAATTCCCCCACCTGGTTGTACGTCCCCCATAACGAGGCGCCGATCGCCATCGCGGCCAGTTCGCCGCTGGCGTCCTGGTCGGACCAGGGCATACCCGACAGACCGCAGTACTCCTCGGTCAGGCGCGGATCGGCGATGCGGCGGAAATTCACGTTACCGGTGGACCCGCCGGTGCCGATTACCACCGCCCTGCGTGCGCGGATCGCCAACCGCGCGCCAGCATGCTCCGCGGCAATTCCCAGCACGTGGCCGGCATGCGGCGCCTCCCGGTAGATCGCCAGCATGCGGTGTCGTAGCAGGATCTCCACCCCGACCCGGCGCGCGGTGGCTTCCAGCGGACGCATGAGCCCGTTGCCGGAGGACCGCGTCGCTTGCTCTTCCGCCGCGGCCGGCCGGCCGGTCTGCACCATCGGCCAATGCGACACCGCGCAGTGCATCTCCCGCGGTGCTGAGTTGCCTACCGCGTTGCCGCCTTGCGCGTCAGGTGCCTTGTCTACAAACACCACGCCATGCGCGACCAGCCATTCGAATGTCTCGGCGCTGTGGTCGGCGAAGGCGCGGACGATCTCGTGGTCGTTGTAGCGGTAGTCGGGAAAACCGTTTGGTTCCACCACCGACCAGTCGGTGAGGTCACGGAACAGTACATCGGGGGAGTCCACGATGCCATATTTCTTCTGCGCGCTGGTTCCGCCCCCCAGAGGCACATTGCCGCCGCTGGTGATCGCGTGGCCGCCGATGTCGGCCTCTTGCTCCACCACGATCACCGACAGGCCGGCTTCTCGCGCGATGATCGCCGCTGTCATGCCGGTGGCGCCGGCGCCGATCACCACGACGTCCGCCGCGATGTCCCATTGGGCCGGCGGCGCCTGCAGCGCGGTCGCGATGGGGGTACGTGCGGCGTTGGGCCACAAGCGAGTACGTTCTTCCGTCATGTCGATTCCTGAACCGTGGCGGCATGGGCCGTTCCGACCACGCTCGGGAGACCGCGTCAACGCTGCGGGACGCCCGGGGTATGCGAGGGTGCGCGGTGTGCAGCCCTCGCCGGTAGCAACTGCGCGCTACGCCACCCTTGAGCGTTCAGTATCGGCGCACGGGCTGCTATCGGTCGTGTTACGCCCCCACAACAAATTGTGCAACATGTCCTCCAGCGGGGCGCTCCTGGAGGACGGCTCGAACCGCACGTGCAAGTGCCGATCGCTATCAGTGGCGACGACTTCGAATTGGGCCTGTATGCCCGGATGCCCGTCCCAGGTCATCCTGCCACGCTGACCCTGTTTGGCGCTGATCCCGTCAGCAGAAATTGCTGCGCCGCTCTCCGAAATGTCGACCGTCATCGCAGCAATGCCGCTTGGTCCGCCTTCGAATGAAATTGTGCAGGGCTGACTCACGGCGACGCGGGCACCCATTCGGCGATCCGCTTCCTTGCTTGCCGTATAGATCGTACGTACAACAGCACCACGCAGAGTCGTGATCTCGGCGGCGACCGCACCGGAGCCGGCACGCAGATGCGCCGCCTGAGCGCCTGCGCTATTTGCCTCTTGCGACACTGCGGCGATGCGGTTGGTCACCTCCTGCACGGCGGCGCTGCTCTCCGCCACGTTGCGGGCGATGTCCTGAGTTGCCGCAGTCTGCTGGTCGATCGCCTCCGCCACCGACGCGGCAACGCCCGCGACGTCGTCCAGCGTGTGGCCAATATCCTCAATGGCCGCTACCGTTCCGTTCGTTGCTCCCTGCAGGCCAGCGATCTGGCGTGTGATCTCCTCGGTGGCCTTGGCGGTCTGGGCCGCGAGCGTTTTCACCTCGCCGGCCACCACGGCAAAGCCTTTTCCCGCCTCGCCGGCGCGAGCCGCTTCGATCGTGGCATTCAGCGCGAGCAGGTTGGTCTGGGCGGCGATGCTCGCGATCATATTGGCCACGGAACCGATCCGCTCTGCCGCCTCGGACAGCGACCGAATCGTTTCCCGGGCACGGGCACCCTTTTCCGCGGCAGCCTGGGAAACCGAACTGGCGTGCTGCACTTGCTCGGACACCTGGCGGATCGAGGCCGCCAGTTCCTCGCTGGCCGCGGCAACGAGTTGCGCGTTCTTCAATGCTTGGTTGGCTGCTTCGGCCACGAGTTCGGCGTTGGCGCTCACCCGCTCCGCCGACTGGGCCATGGCATCGGCATCGCCCGCCATGGCGTCGGTACGTTCCGCGACCCGCTCTACCGCGGCACCTGCCTCCCGCTCGATGGTCAGCGCCATTTTTTCCACGGTCTCGCGCCGCATCGCGCCGGCCTTGCGTTCGAACTCTTTCGCTTCCCATACTTTGAATGCGAGATGGGCGCGCATCGCGCGCAGCATCGAGGCCATGCGCCGGAATTCGCGCGCCGCCGGCATCGCGATATCGGTCGTCACGTCGCCGTGGCTGATGTTCCGAAAATGGCCTTCGAATTTATCTACGCTGCGGCGTATCGTGCAAAGCAGGCCCCAGCCGAGCGCGAGGATCGAGGCGGTCCCGCCGCAGGCCACGATAGTGCCGAGGATCAGGCGCCTTCGAAGACTCGCTCCGGCATTCTGATAGGCTTGCTGGCCGAGATCGATCTGCAGATTCGTCAATTTTCGGTTGCCATTGAAAACGGCCTGGAACAAGGGCGGCGCCTTGTTCTGGAACAGGCTATCGAGACCGGCCGAGTCGGCGCGCTGTGCCAGGGCAAGCGCCGGTTCGAGCGCATTGTGTAATAAAGCTGCGTAATCCGCCGCGAATTGCCGGGCCAGGGCCTGTTGCTCGGGTGTGAGTGCCGCATTCTGATAGGCGGTCCACAGGTCCGCGGCCTTGGCCAGATTGCCGCGCACCACCGGTTCGCGTTGCCGCAGCGCTTGCTCCGCCGAGGCGCCATGATCCAGCGACACAGCCACCTGTGCGATCAGGTTGCGATCGTCGCGGATGAGATCCACCAGGCTCCGCAGCTGATTCACCGCCACCAGGTCCTGTTCGTAGACATGGCGCAGCACGCCGTTCGAAGCCGCCATACCGGCGAAGCCGAGCCACCCCAGCCCGATCATCAGCAAGACCGCGGCAATGGCTGCACCGGCAAGGCGCCCGGCGACCGAATTCATCACGTCCGCGATGGTTGTTCGCCATCTTGTTCGCACCAAGGCCCCATCGCGCAGGCCAA
>Ga0335075_10018417_pt1 | contig 10351 bp, 6 predicted proteins | sample Lox_Sample_24_FD_206723 | JGI IMG/M metagenome (GOLD analysis project Ga0335075, IMG submission 206723) | Soil microbial communities from Loxahatchee National Wildlife Refuge, Florida, United States - Lox_Sample_2.4 | ecosystem: Environmental > Terrestrial > Soil > Wetlands | place: USA: Florida... | reverse complement strand
CGCGGAAGAGTGCCGACCACCAGGGAAGGGCGCTGAAGGGGCGCCCTTCTTTGCGTCAAGGCGCCGTTCCGGGACGCCGCATAAGAGTTTCCCAATCCAGCCCGAACCGCGATGGATTTCAGGCTGCTTCCCTGACACACGGAGGAACCGATGGGCACGGTTGGACTGAGTTTCGGGTCGCCCACGAGCGGCGCCGGATTCGATGTAAGCTCGACGGTCGCCGAGATCGTGGGTAACCTGCAGAGCGTGGAGACGCCCTGGAAGAACCAGTTGACGACGCTCGAGAGCGAGGATACGGCCATCTCGAACCTGGGAACGCTGTTCTCGAACCTCTCGAACGACATGAGCTCGCTCACCGATTTTGAGGGGATCCTGGCGCAGAAAACCGGCTCGAGCTCCGACACGAACGTGCTGGAGCTGACCTCTGCGACATCGTCAGCGACGGCGGGAACGCATTCGGTCGTGGTCGAGAATCTGGCCCAGACGTCGAGCGGTTATCTGGACGCGATCGCCAATGCTTCCGACACGCTCAGCGGCGCACTCTCGATCGAGGTCAACGGAAACACCGAATCGTTCGATATGTCCTCTCTGTCCGATCCGACCCTTTCGGGCCTTGCGTCTGCTATCAATGCGTCGGGGATCGGGGTCACCGCCAACGTATTGACCGATTCTTCGGGTGCACGGCTGAGCCTGGTGTCAGGCACCTCCGGCGCGGCCGGACAGATGACGATCACTTCGACCATCGCGGACCCCACCAGCGGGACGCTCGACTACAACTCGACGGTAACCGGCAAAGACGCCAATCTGACGATCGACGGCGTGCCTTTGACGAGCGCCTCGAACACGGTCACCAATCTCATTCCGGGTTTGACCTTTCAACTGCTGGCGCCCAGCCCGTCGACGGATTCGAACGGCGACCTGGAGGCCGTGCAGGTGGTGATCGGCAACGACAACAGCGACGTGGAAAGTACGATCAACCAATTTGTGACCGACTACAACTCGCTGGTCAGCGCCATGAATACGCAGGAGGGGAACGACAGCTCGGGAAACCCCGAGCCGCTGTTCGGCTCGCCCACGTTGTCCCTGCTGCAGCAGCAGCTTTTGAGCAGCGTGAACATGCAGAACCCGAATGGGTATCTGACCGCGATCTCCTCGGGTGCGGACGCCACGCTCAGCGGTTCGATGACCATCACCAACGGCAGCGGAGTGGCGGAGACCTTTGCCGTCGGCAGCGGCACGTCGAGCGGCGGCACGATCTACACCGGAAGCGGAAACAACACCCTGGCCGATCTTGCCAGCGCAATTAACTCGGCGAACACGAGTTCTGCGGTGAGCTATACGGCTTCATCGGATGGAACCAGCGGAACGATGACGGCGAACGCAAACGCCCAGCTCTCCGGAACCCTTACCATCCAGTTGGGAAATGGGACGGCGCAAACCATCTATCTTGGCCCATCGGCGGACGCTCCGGCGGGGGACCTGGCGACGGGGAGCTCCAACAACACGCTTTCGAGCATCGTGAGCTACATCAACGCGAATTCCAGCACGCTCGGGATTTCGGCTTCGGCCACGGACGATGGCGGGGGATGGTCAACCGTCACCCTGTCGCCGACCGCGGCGAACTCGGGGTCGACGCTGGCGGTGACTTCCGATGTGACGAGCCCCGGCCTGGGAGTGACGGCGGCGGTGGTGACCAGCAACGGGCAATCCACGCTCACACTGACATCGCAGACCGATGGCTCGAGCGGCGCGGTGACGGCGACCTCGACGCTGGCTACGAGTCCCGTGACCCTGAGTTATACCGGCCTGGAAAACGACACGGGTACGACGGCGGACAGCGGCACGCTCGGCTCGGTGGCCGCGAGCAGCGATGTGCTCTCTGGCTCGATCACGATCCAGGTGGGCGCCGGCACGGCGCAAACCGTTCATGTGGGCGATTCGTCCACGTCCGACACAATCTCCGGGCTGGCTGACGCCATCAACGCGGCCGGCATCGGGGTGACGGCTACGGTAGTGAACGACAGCGACGGATCGTTAAGCCTGTCGCTCGAGTCGGGAACGAATGGGCCGCAGGGAGCGCTGACGGTGACCTCCGCCATTCAGGACACCACAACGACCTCGCTCGACTACAGCCAATCGTCGGACGTCAACACTCTTACCGACCTGGGCATCAGCGTGAACAACGACGGGTCGCTGAGCTTCGACGCCAGCACGCTCGATTCCCTTCTCAACTCGGATTTCAGCAGCGTGGCGGGGTTTTTCCAGAACGCGAACAGTTGGGGTCAGAGCTTTTCGACCATGCTGACCAACGCGGGCACCGGTTCCTCGACGGGCATTCTGGCGCTGGCCTCCAGTTCCAACAGCAGCATCGAGTCCACGCTGAATCGGGAGATTTCAAACGAGAACAGCATGATTTCGGTCGAGCAGGCGAGCCTCACCGCGGAGCTGAACAGCGCCAACGAGATCATGCAGCAACTGCCGACGCAGCTCGAAGGGGTCAACGAGCTTTACTCGGCGATCACGGGCTATAACGAGAACACCGGCGGCTAAGGAGCCTTTCTTCTATGGGAAGTTATCGGGAACACGTGCTGGACGGGGCCTCGGCCGTCGATCTGGTGGTGGCGCTGTATGACGGAATCATCCGGTTTTTGTACGCAGCGATCGCGGCGGTGGAGCGGGGGAACGCGGAGGAGCGCCGGGCGGCGGTGAAGCGGGCGCTGGACATCATCATTCACTTGCAGGCGCGGCTGCGGATGGATGTGGGCGGGCGGCCGGCACAGGCGCTGAGCGAGTTCTACGCCTCCATCTTCGCCCAGATTCTGCAGGCTTCGCAGTCGGCCTCGCAATCGAAGTTCGAACACGCGATTGGCTGTGTGCGCAATGTGCGCGACGCATGGCGGCAGGTGGCGCAGGACGTGGACTCGAATCCGGCTCCGGCCAAGGTGATCGCGATGCCCTCGCGCCTCCAGCCGGAGTTCGGTTCCGGCTCGGCGATGGAATCGGGCGCCCCTTCGCACTGGACGGCGTGAGGCGCCCGGGCACGGATCCAGCGCAGGTTACCCGGCGACGGTGAGCTCCTCTTCAAGCTGCTGCTTCTGGTAGAGGCTGGCGTAGTAGCCGTCGAGGGCGAGCAGTTCATCGTGCCGGCCCAGTTCCACGATCCTTCCGTGGTCGAGGACGGCGATCTGGTCGGCGTTGCGCACCGTGGAGACGCGGTGAGAGATGAGGATGGTGGTGGATGTGGCCGCGTAGGCGCTCAAGCCTCCGAGGATACGCTCTTCGGTATAGGTGTCTACGCTGGCCAGGGCGTCGTCGAGGATGAGGATGGCCGGGCGCCGCATGAGGGCGCGGGCGATGGCCGAACGCTGCTTCTGGCCGCCGGAAAGGGTGACGCCGCGCTCGCCCACCATGGTTTCAAAGCCCTGGGGAAACTCCTCGAACTCCTGGCGGATATGCGCGGCTTCGGCGGCCTCGAGAAGCTCTTCCGAGCCGGCGCCGGGAACACCGAAGGCAATGTTTTCGCGGATCGTCTCGCTGAACAGGAAGGTCTCCTGTGGGACTACGCCGATGTTGCGGCGCAGCAGGGCCAGCGGGTAATCGCGTACCGGGCGGCCGTCGATGAACAGCGAGCCTTCCGGGGCTTCATAGAGCCGCGTGATGAGGTTGACGAGCGTGGATTTGCCGGAGCCGGTGGGGCCGACAATGGCCAGGCTTGTGCAAGCGGGTATGCGCAGCGAAACGTCGCGCAGCACGGGCATTTCGTTGTAACCGAAGTTGAGATGGCGGAATTCGATTTCGCCTTCGAGCACGAGGTCGGCCGGGATGGAGGGATCGGCGGCGCGGTCGTCGATGGCCGGCTCGGATTGGAGCAGTTCGTCGATGCGCTTGACCGACGCGGTGCCGCGCTGAAAGATGTTGACGACCCAGCCCACGGCGATGATGGGCCAAATAAGCAGGATCATGTAGGTATTGAAGGCGACGAACTCGCCGACCGTGATGCGGTGCGAGAGCACCTCGTGGCCGCCGGCCAGCAGGGTGATAATCATCGAGACGCCGAGGATGAATTCAAGCGTGGGCCACAACATGCCCATGAGCTGCACCAGGCGCAGGGAGCGGCCGATGTAGCGCTGGTTGAGCCGCTCGAAGAGGCCGATCTGCGACTCCTCGCGGGCAAAGGCGCGGATGAGGCGCGCGCCGGAGTAGTTTTCCTGGGCCTGGGCGGATATTTCGGAGAAGCTGGCCTGGATGCGCTCGAAGCGGTCGTGAATCTTGCGGCCGAGGTATTGGACCAGAATGCTGGCCAGAGGCATCGGAGCGAGGGCCACAAGGGTGAGCCAGGGGCTGATGCGCAGTAGGAAGAACAGGGCAAAGACGGTGAAGAATACCGTGTTGGCGCTGTACATAATGGCCGGGCCAAGCAACATGCGGACGGCATTCAGGTCGTTGGTCATGCGCGCCATGATGTCGCCGGTGCGGTAGCGCTGGTAGAAGCCCGAGTCCTGGCTTTCAAGCTTACGGAAGAGATCGTTGCGCAGGTCGAATTCGATCTCGCGGGAGATGCCGATGAGAATCCAGCGCTGGGCATAAAGAAAGACGCCTTTGACGACGGCGATCGCGACCAGCAGGCCGGCCAGAATCAGGATTCTCTGCCGGAGAACGCCGTGGTTCAGCTCGTCGACCGCCTCCTCGAGGACTACGGGGAACACGACCCAGACGGCGTTCGTGGCAATGACGCAGAGGCCGCCCCAGAGGTATCCCCAGCGGTAGCGGCGCATGTAACGGAACAGAGGGCCGAGATCGCGCAACATGGCTCTATTGTACGGGGCCGGGGCCTTCCCTGCTGCTCAGGTGGGCGTGCGCAGCAGGAGATAACCGCCGACGAGGCCGAAGAGGACATCGGAGGACCATGCCGCCATAAGAGCCGGCAGGTAGTCCACATTGCCCATGGCGCTGAAAAGGCCGTTCACGACCCAGTAGGCAAGTGCGACGGCGATGGCTACAGCGATAGCGCTGAGCGAGCCCCGGCGGCCCATGGAGAGCGCAAACGGGATGGCCAGGACTGCCATCACGATGGTGACGAGTGGGTAGGCCAGCTTTTGCCAGAGCTGGACGCTGAGGCGCATGGTATCGAATCCGCTCTGGCGCAGGTCGCGGATATAGTTTTCGAGCTGACCGAAGCTCATCTCTTGCGATTGCAGGTCTTCTTTCTTGAAATAGCCCGGGTCTTCGTGGATTTCGGGGAAGGTTGTCTGCTGGAATTCGCGGAAGCTGGTCGGGACACTGCTGACATCAAAATCGCGCACCCAGCCTTTTTGGAAGCGCCAGGAGCCGGAGTCCTGATCCCAGTAGACGCGGGCGGCGAAGATGCGGCGTTCAAGCTGGAATGTGGAGGGATCGATCTCGAAGATGGAGAGGTTGGCGAACTCGTCGCGATCGGGATCGAAGAACTGGTAATAAAAGATGCGGGAAGGTTCGCCGGTGTGAGGCTGGCCGAAGATCCATTGCTGCTCCGGATGCAGGAAGGTCTGCGGCGGACGGCCTTTGATGATGTTGCGCAAGGCATCCTGGCGGCGGTTGGCCTGGGGAAGATCGTACTGGTCGAAAAGGAAAAGGCCGACGGCGAGAATGGCGGCGATGGAGACGATGGGGATGACCAGCCGGTAAAGGCTGATGCCGGTGGCCTTCATGGCGATGATTTCGCTGTTGCGGTTGAGAACGCCGAAAGTGACCAGGGCAGCGATAAGCACCGCGAGCGGCGCGATCTGATAGATCATGCTCGGAGTAAGGTTGACCAGGTAGTCGCCGACCGTGATGAGAGGAATGTGGTTGCGGAGGATGTCGCCCATCAAATCGAAGAAGGTGAAAACAAGCAGCAACAGCACGAACCCGGCGAGCACGACGAAAAAGGTATTCAGAAACTCGCGTACCACGTAGGTATCCAGGATGCGCGGATACGAGTTCCGCGTCGCAGCGGGCGTTGCATGGCAACGCAGGCTGTCCAGAAGGCCGGCGCGCGGCGCACCGTTGGCCTTGGCCTCCTGGGCGGTGCCGGCCCTGGCGGACCGCGCAGCCCAGCTTGCGATGGCGCTGAGGACCCAGCCTCCGGTGGCCATTTGCCACAAAAGGAAGATGCCGGTGGCGGCGAAGAGCAGGTTGGCCGACCATACCCCCAGAAAAACGGGCAGTCGGTTCTGACGGGCAAGGGCAATGCCTGTGGACGACAGAAAGTAGTACAGAAAGACCAGCAGAATGGTAAGGACGAATCCGGAGCTCTTGCCGCCGCGCCGCGAGGCCACGCCCAACGGAACGCCCACCAGCATCAGCACCAGGCACGCGGCGGGATAAGCGAAGCGGTTGTGCAATTCGATGAGGAACCGCTTGGGGTCGGGGCCATGGATGCGCTGGAGCAGCAGGTTCATCGGCAGAGCGTAGATGGCGGTATCCATGCGCCCCAGATGAACGTCGCTTTGCGCGCTTAGCTCGAGGGGCCGGTCGGTCGTGGCAAAGGCGGTAATCTTGGACTGGTCGGGATGATCGGCATCGGTGTCGTGCTCGGCTCCGTTGCGCAGACGCATGAGCAGTTCCTGGGGCGAATCGCTGACGACGGTGGCTGAAGCGGCAGTTGTAACCTTTGGGTCGGCCGGATCTGTGACGTTAGCCATAAAAACCTGGCGCCAGTTGGCCGCACCTGTGCCCGAGCGCACGTCCTGCACATAGAGAACGAAGTTCTTGAAGTCTTCGTAGAAGACGCGCGGCTGAATTTCGTAAGATGCCTGCGAGGTCTCGAGCGACTGCTCCATCTGCAAGATCGCCTGGTTCGCTCGCGGGGCGAGGTAGAGCGAGTTGGCCAACCCCAGCAGGGTGCCGGTGACGGCCACAATCGAAGCAACGCGCACGAAGTAGGAGATGCCCAGCCCAGAGGCGCGCATGGCGACGATTTCGCTGTCGGCGGCCAGGCGGCTGAGCCCCAGCAGGATCCCGACCAGCACGGCCATGGGAATCGTGACCCTGAAGAGGTTGGGCACGGTAAAGAGAAAGACCTCCAATACATTTGTGAGCGTGGACGTGTTGCGGACCACCGCCTCCAGAATGTGCGGGAGCTCAGGCATGAAGAGAATGAAGGTGAACAGCGCGCAACCGATCAGCGTGTGGGAGATGATCTCGCCGAGGATGTAGCGGGTAAGGGTGCGCACGATAAAGCCTTGCTATGAGTTTACGGCGGTTCCAGGCCAGGTACACTCAATTTTAAGTGTCCTCAACGTCGTTGCTCCCCGGTGTTGGCATGGACTTGGGTGTAATGGCTTTGGAGGTACGGCAACCTGGGACCGCCATGGCCTGATTACGCTTCGTGCAAGGCCGCAGGCTGCCAGCGGCGCAGGCGTAGGCTGTTGGCCAACACGCAGACTGAGCTGAGTGCCATGGCGGCCGCGGCTAGCCACGGAGTCAGCAAAATGTGCAAGGCGGGATAAAAGATGCCGGCGGCCAGTGGAATTCCGAGCAGGTTGTAGCCGGCCGCCCAGCCCAAATTCTGATGCATCACGCGCAGCGTGGAGCGGGCCAGGCCGAGCGCGGCGGGAATCGACGAAGGCTGGGTGCGCAGCAGCAGCACGTCGCCAGCCTCTTGCGCGAGATCGGCGCCGGAGCCCATGGCGATGCCGGCGTCCGCCTGGGCCAGTGCGGCAGCGTCGTTGATGCCATCGCCCACCATGGCCACGCGCAGCCCGGTCTTCTGCAATGCCCGAATGCGGGCCAGTTTGCCGGCGGGATCGAGACCGGCTTCCACCTCCGTGATCCCGGCCTGACGCGCGATGGGTGCTGCGGCAGCGGGCGAGTCCCCGGTGAGCATCAGCACGCGCAGGCCGGCCTGACGAAGCGCGGCGACGGCTTGGGGTGCATCGGGACGGAGCGCGTCGCGGGCATCGAAATAGCCGGCGGGCTGGTTGTCCAGGGCCATCCACAACCGCGTGATGCCGGGCTCCGGAGGCGGAATGTTGGGAGGGAGTGAAACAAAGAACTCCCGAAACAGCGCTTCGTTGCCCAGCAGGCAGTCGCGCCCTTCGACCTTGGCAATGAGTCCGCGGCCGGGCAGAATCTGCACGTCTTCGGCCGGCTTCCAGGCGAGGCGGCGCGAACGGGCACGGTCCACTACCGCGTGGGCCAGTGGATGGTTCGACCGCTCTTCGGCCGCAGCGGCGATGCGGAGCAGGTTGTCTTCCGAGTAGTCGGCGAGCGGATGCACGCCCGACAGTACAGGGCGGCCCACCGTCAGGGTTCCGGTTTTGTCAAGGACGATGGCGTCAAGGTGTGCGAGACGCTCCAATGCTTCGCCGCCTTTGAACAGCACACCAAGCTGCGCGCCGCGACCCACGGCCACCGTCAGTGCGGCAGGCACCGCCAAACCCATGGCGCAGGGACAGGCGATGACCAGCACCGCAACGGTGTTGGCCAGGGCCAACTGGAGTGAATGGGAGGCGATGAGCCACACCATCAACGTGACGGCCGCGAGACCCAGCACGGTGGGCACGAAGATGGCGCTGGCGCGGTCAGCCAGACGCTCCATGGGCGCGCGCGAACCTTGTGCCTGCTCGACCATGCGCGTGATCTGCGCGAGCACCGTGGCCTCACCCAGCGACTGCGCCTCGCAAACCACCGCGCCGTCATAGTTGAGCGAGCCGGCGAGCACGCGGCCTCCGGGCTCACGCGGCAAGGGTGTGGATTCGCCGGTCAGCATCGATTCGTCCACTGTGGTGCGGCCTCCGAGTATCGTGGCATCCACGGGGAACCGCTCGCCGGGCAGCACCAGAACGCTGTCGCCTGGGCGAATCTCTTCGAGAGGGATAAGGGTTTCGATGCCGTCCACCACTCGGCGCGCCGTCACGGGGCGCAGCCGGGAGAGTGAGTCGAGCGCGGCAAGGGCACGGCGCTTGGCGCGCGTTTCGAGGGCTTTGCCCAGCAACAGAAAGCCGAGGATGAGCAGCACCGCGTCGTAGTAAACATTGCGGCCCATTGCAGGCCGGATCGTGGCATAGGCTGAGTAAGCGAAGGCAACCGCGGTTCCGAGGCCCACCAGCGTGTTCATGTTGGTGGCGCCGTGGCGCAACGCGCGGATGGCGCTTAGATAAATCCCCTGCCCTGCCCAGATCACAACCACCGCTGTCATTCCGAGCAGCAACCAGCGCAGCAGGTCCGGTGGAAGCACGTAGATCCATGGCAGGAGACGCATCAGCGCGTGATCGAGCGGGCCCATTTGGCTCGAGAGCGGCATGGCCAGCAACATGGCCACCGCGCCAGCCACGAGCGTGACCCACGCCTTGCGTGCGGACTCAGCTTCACGGTACTCATCCGAAGCGGCCGGGCCGGAATCCGCGCGCCGGGGTAGAACCGCGTCATAACCCGCGCCGCGAATGGCGGCTACGAGCGCATCGGGCGCGGCGACCGCGGGATCGAAGACCACGCTGGCGCGATGCGCCATGAGATCGACCCGCGCCGATTCCACGCCTGCCGTTGAGCGCAGCGCTTCTTCCACGTGATGCTGGCAGGAGGTACAGGTCATGCCGAGCACCGGCAGAGTAACCGATTCTGTTGCAGATAAGGCCACTAGGAACGCTCTGATCTGGCGGCCGGCCTTCCCTCAGGGGCTAAGGACCGCCGCTTATCTCTGTCGCATGGACGACACTGCCAAAAAGTTGCGGAAAAAACTCCTGTGTTGCGCGGGCATCCCGAGAAGCACGTCTCAGAGCTTCGAGACCCCATTGGTTCTGCGCTCTTCACACACGGTCTGAGGACCATACCCTGCAATGCGTCGAGTTTTTCCGCAGCCCGTAAAATCGCACCCTTTCAAAAACCTCGCATGATCGACCGCTCCCCTTGCATTTCAGATGCGCGAACTATCTTCCAGATGCGCGCTGAAGCCGGCCTTGGCGAGCGCGGCGATGGCAAGATCGACGGGCGCGATCGGCTGGGCCGAACTAAGCCGCGCCGATCCGACACTGACCTCGTTCACAACCACGCCCTCCGTCGCTCCAAGAGCCTGGGTCACGCGGCGAACGCACGACCCGCAATGCATCCCGTCGATCTTCAACGTAAACTCAACCATGATTTCACTCCCCGCACTGTTTGATGATAGTGGGATGGGCTCGATTCGCGCCTGGTCCCACGTTGCGGAAGGGTGAGGTCGGCGCGTTATCGTGGAAAGGTTCGCGGGAACCGGAGGACTATGCAGCGTGAGTTTCCATCGGCACCCGTGGTGGGGGTCGGCGCGGTGGTCGTCGAAGCGGGCCGTGTGCTGCTCGTGCGCCGCGGGACAGAACCGCTGCGGGGCCAATGGTCGCTGCCTGGGGGCGCGCTCGAA
>Ga0335075_10018416_pt1 | contig 10351 bp, 6 predicted proteins | sample Lox_Sample_24_FD_206723 | JGI IMG/M metagenome (GOLD analysis project Ga0335075, IMG submission 206723) | Soil microbial communities from Loxahatchee National Wildlife Refuge, Florida, United States - Lox_Sample_2.4 | ecosystem: Environmental > Terrestrial > Soil > Wetlands | place: USA: Florida... | reverse complement strand
ATTGCGCGGCGCACGGCCTAGATTTGGGTCGTCTCCGCAGCTATCCGCAATTCTTTTGTAACGGAGCGTTTATGAAAGTCTGGCAAATCCGCACCTTTGGTCTTGATCAGCTTGAGATTGAGGATCGCCCGGTGCCCGATCTCTCGCGGGGGAAAGCATTGATCAAAGTCCGGGCCGTATCCCTCAACTATCGCGACCTGCTTGTTGTGCTGGGTAAATATAACCCCAAGATGGCTTTGCCCCGTATACCGTGCTCGGACGGCGCGGGCGAAGTGGTTGCCGTGGGAGAAGGCGTAACCCGGGTGAAAGCGGGGCAACGTGTCGCCGGCATCTTCATGCAGAACTGGATTGAAGGCGCTCCCGATGCGGCGAAACAACGTGGGGCGCTGGGGGGCGATATCGACGGAATGCTCGCCGAATACGTCGCTCTCGATCAGGATGGGCTGGTTGAAGTTCCCGAGCATTTGAGTTGGGAAGATGCCGCAACGCTGCCGTGTGCGGCTGTCACCGCGTGGAATGCGGTGGTGCATGCAGGAGAGATCAAGCCCGGCGATACAGTGGTGATTCAGGGGACGGGGGGCGTTTCCATCTTCGCCCTGCAGTTCGCCAAACTGCTGGGGGCGCGTGCGCTTGGCACGTCGAGCAGCGACGAGAAGCTGGCGCGTGCGGAGAAACTCGGACTCGATGCGGGTGTCAATTACAAGCGCGAAGACTGGGCGAAGTGGGTGCTGGAGCAAACTGGCGGCAGGGGTGCGGACCTGGTGGTCGAGGTTGGCGGCGCAGGAACTCTGATGCAGTCATTGAAGTGCGTCCGCGTGGGCGGACACGTGGCGCAGATTGGGGTGTTATCGCAATCGGAAGACCCGATTCAGATCGGGCCACTTTTACACAAGCAGGTTCGTTTACGGGGCATTTACGTTGGCTCGCGGGCCGATTTTGAAGAGATGAACCGAGCCATTGCCCAACATCATCTACAACCGCAGGTAGGTCATGTATTTAGCTTTGCCGAGGCGCCAGCCGCCCTGGCCATGATGGAAAGCGGCTCGCACTTCGGAAAGATCGTTATCCGCATTGACGCGTAATTTTTTCCGGAAAGGAGCGACATTTTGCCCGCTCGAGCATCATAATAGGCGCGTGGTTGGCCCCAAAACGCCTGGGCATTTCGGATTCCGTTCTGTGATGCCAGTCTGTAGACATTTCCGAGGGGAGGCCAAATCCGATGAACGTCTTCCGAGCGATCTTCAATTTCTTCTATGAAATCTTCTTTGGTTGCAGCCATGAGAGGCTGACCCGGCCGTTCACGCTGCAGCACCATACCTATAAAGTGTGTCTCGACTGCGGCTCGCAGATTTATTACTCGCCGACGACTATGCGTCCGCTGAGCCGGCGCGAGGTTCGCCGCATGAAAGCGGTGGAGATCAGCGAGGTGAAGGTCATGCCCGCTGCGGCCGTCAACGCCACGCTGGTTACGACGAACGGCAGCGAGCCAAACGCAGCCTGAACCGCATTCCGGGACGTTGATTTGACAGGACGGCCATCGTGTTCCTGCCTCGTCTCGTCGACTCGATCGTGCGTTTCCGCCGCTGAACCGCCGGTGCTCTTCCGTATACTGAAGAAAATGACTCTTCAATTACGTGCGGACAGGGACTGCCTCGGTGATTGTTGAAATCTCCGAACTGAGCAAGGTCTATCAGGACAAACAGCAGCGCGTCAAAGCCGTGGACGGCATCGATCTCCGGGTGGAAAAGGGCGAACTGTTCGGATTGCTGGGCCCGAACGGCGCCGGCAAGACAACCACCATCGGCATATGCACCACGCGTATTCTGCCCACCGGCGGGAGGGTGGTAATCGCCGGCATCAATGTCGTCGAAAGGCCGGCGGCGGCCCGGCGCAACATCGGAGTGGTTCCGCAATACAACACGCTGGACCGATCGCTCACGGTCTTCGAAAACCTGTACTTCCACTGCAAGTATTTCGGCTTCAGCGGATCGGACGCGCATAAGCGTTCGAAGAACCTGCTGGCGCAGTTTCATCTTGAAGAGCGCGGTACCAGCTTTCCATCGCAGCTCTCGGGCGGATTGCAGCAGCGGGTGCAGATTGCACGCGCCATTGCGCATCGGCCCAGTGTGCTTTTCCTCGACGAGCCCAGCGCGGGGCTCGATCCCCAGAGCCGCATTGCCATGTGGGATGCGGTGCGATCACTGCGCGAAGAGGGCATCACCGTGGTTCTGACTACGCACTACATGGAGGAGGCCGACGAGCTTTGCGAGCGCGTGGCAATCATGGATCATGGCAAGGTGCTGGCCCTCGACGCACCCGCGCACCTCAAGAAGAATCTGGGCGCGGACACGGTGATCGAATTGATGCTGCGGAGGAGCGACGGCAGGCAGCCGCTGCAACCGCTCATGGAGCGGCTCGACTCGCTGGCCCAGATCAAGCGACTGGAGGAGATCAATGGCGGCCTGCGCCTGTTCGCGCAGGGCACCGACGGACTTCTACCGGAGATACTTCAGGCTTCGCACAGTTACGGAGTGAGCGACATCCGGATGAATGAGCCGAATCTTGAAACGGTATTCATCCGCCTGACGGGGAGAGATTTACGTGAGTAGCCTCGCTGAGATAGAGCCGTTACGAATTGAGCCCAAGAAACATTCCTGGGCGGCCGCGTTTGCGGGACTGATGCTCCGCGACCTGCGAGTGCTGCGACGCGAACTCGGGCCTTTCGTCGTAAGGGTCGTGATGCAGCCACTGCTGTTCCTGTTCGTGTTCACATACATTTTCCCTCGCATCGGACAGGGCAACGCGGTTGGCGGGGCGAATTTCGCCACTGTCCTCCTGCCCGGACTGATGGCTGTGGCCATTATGTTCAGCGGGATTGCAGCCGTCGCCCTGCCGCTCTCGCAGGAGTTCGGTGTCACACGAGAGATTGATGACCGGGTGATGTGTCCGCTGCCGGTGGCGGCGGTCGCGATTGAGAAGATCTGCTTCAGCTCGATTCAGAGCGTGCTAGCCGCCGTGCTGGTGGTGCCGCTCGCCTATTTCATTCCGGCCACGCCGGTACAGGCGCATGTGGCCAGCTGGCCCATGCTGGTGGCAACGCTCGTTTTGGCAAGCCTGGTATCAGGGGCCCTTGGGCTGACGATCGGCTCCAATGTTCGGCCTCAGCAGATAGGCCTGGTCTTCTCGATCGTGGTGGTACCGATCACCTTCCTGGGCTGCGTCTACTATCCCTGGGCCGTCCTGAGCCATGTGCGCTGGCTGCAGTTTGCAGTCCTGCTCAACCCAATCGTCTATATGAGCGAGGGGTTGCGTGCGGCGCTGACACCCAGCGTTCCGCACATGCCTTCTCTGCTGATACTGGTTGCCCTCCTTGCCTCGCTCGGGGTGCTGGGTACGCTTGGGATCAAGGGTTTTTTGCGGCGCGTCATCTCCTGATCTTCGGCTCTAAATCCGGAAGGACTACGCCAAATGGGTTAGTCCGTGCATTTTGATTAACCGCTAATTGGAATTCTCCGTCTAAAATGAAGGCTCACATTCACCGCCATCCCCCTTGCAGATGTTTTATGCCAAAGCGCACAAAACGACAATTTATGGCCGCGATGCCGGCTCTGTTGCTCGGCATCGCGGGATGCGGGGTAGGCCAATACAGCGGATTGGGGGCAAATGGCGGAGCATTCTCCATCACATCGTCCGCCAGTGCAATTCAAACGAACGGACGGGCGCAGTTTACTGCGCTGCTTCCGAACGGCGAGCCTGCAGCCGTGAACTGGTCGGTGGCCGAGGGTGAAAATGCGTCCTCGCTGGGCGAAGGACATATTGATGCGAATGGGCTCTATACTCCTCCGGGCGCGCTCGCACGGGATTCGGTGCAGATTCGTGTCCTGGCCACGCTCAAGAACAATCCAGCTGCGCAAGCCAGCGATCTGCTCACTGTAACGCCGGGGTTCGTGCAGTCCTTGCTGCCCGAGAACGCGGCTCTGACACCGGGCAGCACGCTGGAGGTCACCGCGGAGATAGCCGAGGTGAACTCCGGCGCGGTTGTGTGGTCGTTGACCGAGGCCGGAGCGAATTCGAATGCAGGGGTTCTGAACAACTCAAGCTGCAGCCACGGCCTCGACCAATACACAACCTGCAAAGTCACCTATACGGCGCCGGCTGCGCTCTATGGCAAAGAAACCGTCTTTCTTTCCGCATCGGTGAATGGCACAACCGTCGCGTCCCCGCTAAGAATTCTTCTCAATACCAATGGATGGAATACCAGCCCTTCAACCAATCAGGCGACGCAGACCGGCACCATCTCACTTGGTACTTCTGGCGGCAACGACAACGACTACGACACCTACGAAGACAAGTCCGGTACGCCCTACATTGCCAACTGCTGCGGCGGCACACTCGGAGCGCTTGTCCAGGATGGCGCTGAGAATCAGTACATTCTGAGCAACAACCATGTGCTGGCGGAGTCCGACCAGGGGAAGATCGGCGATACCATCGACGAGCCGGGCCTCATTGATAACGGATGTGTGCCGTTGAGCCACGCCGGATCGACACTGCGGCCGGTGGGCACGTTGAGCTATTTCGTTCCGTTAGCCAGCAGGCAGAGCAATGTCGACGCAGCCTTGGCCGCCGTTGCGCCCGGTGCAGTCGACCCCGCGGGCAGCATTCTTCAGCTCGGCGAAGCTGCTGCAGGCGGCAATGATTCTCTTGGCGCTGCGCCACCGATGGCGGGGACGGGCGAAGTATTGAACGCGAGTAACCTGGGCAGCGTGCAGCTGGTAAAGAGCGGCCGCACCACGGGGCTCACCTGCTCTACCGTCGAGAGCGTTGATCTGAGCGTGAGGATCAACTACTTCAAGGATTGCGCTGAGACTCAACCCTACTACACCAAGACCTTCAACAATCAGATCGGCATCGCGGGAGAGAAATTCTCTGACAGCGGCGATTCGGGCGCGCTGGTGCTCGACTCCAGCAACGCGGAGCCAATAGGGCTTCTTTTTTCAGGCGGCACTGACGGCGATGGCGCGGGACTGAGCGTGGCCAATCCAATCTCCGATGTACTCCAGGAGCTAAGCTCGGAGGCGGGAACGAAGTTCACGGTCACAGGCACCAATGTGCCGCACAAGGTAGCGTGCGTGCAGTATGAAACAAAGCCGGCCGATGCGTTCAGCAAACTTGCCGTTTCCAACGACGACGCCACGCGCGCGCAATTCATTGCCGAGACCACGGGCCAGTCGCTTATCCAGCGGCAGGCGGGTATCCTCGCCGTGGCCGGAGGCAAGAGCCTCGACAGTCCTGGCGAGGCCGCCCTGGTCATCTATACAGACCAGTCGAAAGGCTTCGTCAGCGTGCCTCAAACCTTCGATGGTCTGCGGACGCAGATGATCGCTACCGATGCCGCCGCCCTGGCCCGCGACGAAGCGCCGCAGCATCCCGCCACGACGAGCGGCATTCACCTCTCCGCGAATCTGCTGGCTGGGGCGTCGGCCGTGGTGCGCCAGTATGCGCCAGAGTTGCTGCATGACCCGGCTATCTTCGGCGCAGGTGTGACTCAGAGCCAGGACAATCCTGACGAGCCAGCGTTGCTGGTGCTGGTGGATATGGACCGCACGCCGAAGTCGATGCCGCAAACGATTGGCGGTCTGCGCGTGCGGTACATGAAATTGCACCCCTTCCACGTAACGCAATCGAAGTATTCGAGCCAACGCCACGCATCGGCGTGCGCGCTTCGCGGGCTTCAGTCGATGGGCACGGGACGGGCGAGGATCGAATCCGGGGTGGACTCGCAGCAAACCGTATTCCCTGTCAACTAGAGAACCGCTCGCAATGCCGAGTACTGCGACGGACGCTCGTCAGCTGTTCTTTATCGAGACATCCGCACACAGAGAACCCGGCTCTTTTCTGCGCGTTTAGGAAAAATGCTCTAGACAGCCTCAGAGTGCTCCAGTTCGATGGCAGTCGCCTGGAGCATTCTCTCCAGGTCGGAGGGGAAGAAGAGCGAGAAGACAGTTCCGCCAACGGCTCCATCGGCGCATCGTGCACGGCTGCGAATAGTAACGACTCCTTTGTGCTTCTGGATGATCTCCGCGCTCACCCACAGGCCAAGGCCCGTGCCCGTGTCTTCCTTGGTGGTAAAAAAGGGCTCAAAAATATGACGCCGGACCTCGCTCGTCATACCTGCCCCGGTATCTGCTACGGTAACTCTTACGCCGGCAAGACCGGACCGCGGATGGCGACGGACATGCTGAACGCGGAGCAGTAGCCGTCCGCCGCCTGGGGTCATCGCGTCAATCGCATTGGCAATCAGATTGTTGAAGAGCTGGCGCATTTCCCCGGCGAAGCAAAAGAGCTCGATATCCGACTCGTAATTGCGCGTGATCTGTATCTGCAGGGCGGCGGCACGCCTCTGGTGGAGCGCGAGCACAGAGTCGAGAAGTCCGCTCACGTTCGAGAGCACCGGCTTCGTGGACTGCCGGTAGAAGCGAAGCATTTGCTGGGTAATCTCAGACATGCGGGCGACCTCGTCCTGCGCGAGTTCGGCGTACTGCATCGACTTCTGATCGAGGTTGCCATGCCGTATGAGATAGAGCAGATTGGTAACGGCTTCGAGCGGATTGTTGATCTCGTGGGCGATGGATGCAGCGAGCCTTCCGGTTGCGGCAAGCTTCTCTGACTTGCGCAGAGCCTCCTCTGCTCGACGTCGCTGCGTCGTCTCCACCAGGATGACACCAACCCAGCGTACCGTCTGCGCGTCCGTGCGCACGGGATAGATGTTGGCCAGCCAGCTGCGCGTCTCTGTCGCCCCGCGCGAAGGTCCGGAAACCGGCTCGTCGCTTTGCACCTCGAGGTCGCGCACCGCGTTGCCATCTTTGAAGACCTGCTCGATGCCGGTTCTAAGTCTGTGCGCAGCCGAAGGAGCAAAAATCTCTTCGATGGCTTTACCCAGATGACGGCTGACGGGAAGTTCGTTCATTTTTGCCAGGAATTGATTGACGCGCACCATGCGCAGGCGAAGATCGAAAAAGGCAAATCCTATTGGCGCATTGGCCAGCATGGAATCGAGCAAGGCCAGCGTGTCGTTCAGCCCCGCACGCTGTTCTCCGATCGAGGCCACCATCAGGTTGAAGGCCATGGTGAGGTCAGCCGCCTCATTGGCAGACGTCACGGGAATGGGAAACGAACTCGTGTTCTCAGGATCACGGATAAGCTTCCGCGTGGCCTGCATTAGCACACCCAGCGGCCGCGCGATTTCCTTGGCCATCAGGCTCGCAAAGATGGTGCACCCGGCTATTCCAAAGACTGCGGAAAGAAGGGTGACGCGCATGAGGTCTTTCAACTGCTGGCGATCTCGGGAATCGTCTGGATAGATCCAAACCAGCGCTTTTAGCTCACTGCGTATGCGGATCGGCGCTACGGCTTCGCGTGTGCGCGCATCCGCCCAAAAAATGGCCGGTTTGCTGAGGTCGCGCAGAAAGGTACGCTCGCGCGGAGATAGAGTGATCGTGCCCTTTATCTCAGGCCCGCTGCTCACCAGGGTTCGGCCCTGCAAATCCGTGATTCGAACCGAACGGATTCCAGGCGCCGCGTGCATCGCATTTACCATGTGGTCGAGAGAAGCAACCTGGTTGTCTTCAAGAGCCGTGCCGCTCTGCAGAGCGATGAAGGAGGCCTCGTATTCGAGCCGCTGATCGGTCCGCGTCTGAAGCTCAGTGCGCTGTTCACGGACAACAAGAATGGAGAGAATCGCTAAAACCAGAATTTCGAAGAGAATGAGCCCGCCCATCAATTGACCACGAATTGTGCGAGGTCTCAAAATTCCCATGGACTACCTTTTCTGCAAAGAGAAAGCTTTATGCTCATTTCAGCGAAGAGCGGCTGCAAGTCCGCTATTCAAAGCCAATTTCCTCTCTAAATCGACGGCGATCTGGCGGCCATGGAAGCGGCCGTTCTCAATAAATATCTCGCTGGTACGCGATCCGGCAACGATCACGCCAGCGAGATAAATTCCCGGGATATTGCTCTCCAGAGTCTCGCGATTGCACTGTGGAAGCAAGTCCTGGCCTTCGAGTTGAACGCCCAGTGTCCTCAGGAAATCGAAATCGGGGTGGTATCCGGTGAGGGCGAACACAAAGTCGTTCGAAATGGTCTGTGCGCCAGCGCGCGTTTCGATGGTTACGCTGTCGGTTGCGATACTTGTGACCCGGCTCTTGAAGTAGGCTGTGATCTCGCCGTTCTTGATGCGGTTTTCGATATCGGGCAGTATCCAATACTTCACGTGCCTGTTGATCTCTGCACCGCGATGCACCAATGTTACGCGCGCGCCATGCCGCCACAGTTCCAGCGCCGCGATTGCCGCTGAGTTCTTTCCCCCGATCACCATGACGTCAAGATTGTAGTAGGGATGCGGATCGTCGTAGTAGTGCATCACCTTAGCCATCTCTTCGCCCGGAATGTCCATGTAATTCGGCAGGTCGTAGTAGCCGGTCGCGACGATCAGTTTGCGTGAACGGTACAGGCTTTCCCGTCCGAAGTTGTCGCGAGTGAGCACCTGAAAATTGCCGTCTTCACCGCCGGTCGAAATCACGGTCCGATATTGGCGGACATCGAGGTTGTAGTGGTCTGCGACCTTCCGGTAATACTCCAGCGCTTCGTTACGGGTGGGCTTGGCATTAGGACTTGGAAATGGAATGTCGCCAATTTCAAGCAGCTCTGAGGTTGTAAAAAACGTCATATGCGACGGATAGTGAAAGAGCGAGTTGCAGAGACAGCCCTTATCCACCAGAACGCTGCGAAAACCCGCGCGCTGAGCCTCGATGGCGCACGCCAGCCCGGTCGGCCCCGCACCGATCACCAGAACATCAAACACATCCGCGGCAGCAATCCCGACCTGCTGGCTCATCTCTTAACTATAGACAATAGAGGCGCATTGAGAGAAGAAAGCAGCCGTCATCACCGCCGATTCTCGACCGGTCAGCGCCTAGCGGGCATTTCATTTACCCTAAGAAAAAGCATAAAAGGCACAAAGCATGGCGACAATTCGACAGGAAGACTTGGTAGAGAGCGTGGCCAACGCTCTGCAATACATCAGCTACTACCACCCGGTGGACTACATCACCAGCCTGGCAAAAGCGTATGAGGCTGAAGAGTCTCCGGCTGCGAAAGATGCGATCGCACAGATTCTGGTGAATTCGCGTATGTGCGCCGAGGGGCATCGGCCTATCTGCCAGGACACCGGCATCGTCACGGTCTTCCTCAAGATCGGTATGGACGCGCGCTGGGATGCGGAGATGACGGTCGACGAGATGGTCAACGAGGGCGTGCGCCGCGCTTATCTGCACCCGGACAACAAACTTCGCGCTTCGATCCTGGCCGACCCTGCAGGAGCGCGCAAAAATACGATGGACAACACGCCCGCGGTAATTAATGTGCAGATGGTCCGCGGCGGCAATGTAGATGTAACGGTTGCGGCCAAAGGCGGCGGATCGGAAGCAAAGTCGAAGTTCGTCATGCTCAATCCCTCCGACTCGGTCATCGACTGGGTACTGAAGACGGTGCCGACCATGGGAGCCGGCTGGTGCCCACCCGGCATGCTCGGCATCGGCATCGGAGGCACGGCGGAAAAGGCCATGATCATGGCCAAAGAATCGCTCATGGACCCGATCGACATCCAGGATGTGATCGCACGCGGCCCTCGCAACAAGATCGAAGAGATGCGCATCGAACTGTATCGCAAGGTGAACGAACTCGGAATCGGTGCGCAGGGCCTGGGAGGGCTCACGACGGTCCTCGATGTCAAAATTCAGGACTATCCGACCCATGCGGCGAACCTTCCGGTGGCCATGATTCCCAACTGCGCCGCCACGCGCCACGCTCACTTCGTGCTGGACGGATCGGGGCCTGTGGCGCTTGAGCCGCCTTCTCTCGAAGACTGGCCGAAGCTCACTTATGACGTCTCCTCGGCGCGGCGCATCAATCTCGACATGGTAACGCGCGAGGAGGTGGCAACCTGGAAGCCGGGAGAGGTGCTGCTGCTCAATGGCAAGCTGCTGACCGGGCGAGATGCGGCGCATAAGCGCATAACCGACATGCTTAGCCGAGGTGAAAAGCTACCAGTCGACTTCACCAATCGTTTCATCTACTACGTTGGCCCGGTTGACCCGGTAGGCAACGAGGTGGTGGGCCCGGCCGGTCCCACGACGGCCACGCGCATGGACAAGTTCACGCGGCAAATGCTGGAGCAGACGGGACTGCTGGGAATGGTCGGTAAGGCCGAGCGCGGGCCCGCTGCAGTCGAGGCGATTCGCGACAACCGGGCCGTCTACCTGATGGCTGTCGGCGGGGCCGCCTACCTCGTTTC
>Ga0335075_10018415_pt1 | contig 10351 bp, 10 predicted proteins | sample Lox_Sample_24_FD_206723 | JGI IMG/M metagenome (GOLD analysis project Ga0335075, IMG submission 206723) | Soil microbial communities from Loxahatchee National Wildlife Refuge, Florida, United States - Lox_Sample_2.4 | ecosystem: Environmental > Terrestrial > Soil > Wetlands | place: USA... | reverse complement strand
CCGGCCGGAGCAGCGGCATCCGGTGCCGGCGGGGCCGGGGCCGGGCGGGCCGGGGCCGGAGCGGGCGCCGGCGCAGCAGGCGACGGAGCCGCGGGCGGCGGGGAAGCGGCCGCCGCGGACCGCGCCGTCAGCTGCCCGGACTGGCGCTTGCGCAGCAGCAGGGCCACCTGGTCCGGATCCAGCAGGCCGGGCAGCCCGAGGTAGTCCTCCTCCTCCAGCGACCCCGCCTCCGCCGCGGTGCCGAACTCCCCGCCGTCATACAGCACCCGGTCGAACGTCGCGGAGGCCGCCAGCGCCTCGAAGGTCTTCCCCATCACCTCGAAGTCCGGCGTGTCACGGGACCGTTCCGCCTCCGCGAGCTCCGCCTCCGGGTCACGGGACAGCGCCCGCACCACGTGGTCACGCTCGGCCTCGAGCTCGGCCGCGAACCCCAGCAGCACCGGCACCGACGGCACGAACACCGAGGCGGTCTCGCCGCGCTGCCGCGCCCGCACGAACCGGCCGATCGCCTGCGCGAAGTACAGCGGTGTGGATACCGACGTCGCGTACACGCCGACCGCCAGCCGGGGCACGTCCACTCCCTCGGACACCATCCGCACCGCGACCATCCACCGCTCGCCAGACCCGGCGAACGCGGAGATCTTCCGGCTCGCCGTCGGGTCATCCGACAGCACCACGACCGGCCGCACGCCGGAAACCCGCCGCAGCACCGCCGCGTACGCCCGCGCCGTCTCGTGGTCGCCGGCGATCACCAGCCCGGCCGCGTCCGGCATCGCCCGGCGCACCTCGGTGAGCCGCCGGTCGGCGGCCTCGAGCACCCGCTGGATCCACTCCCCCGCCGGGTCGAGAGCCGTCCGCCACGCCTGCGCGACCTGGTCTTTTGTCATCGGCGTGCCCAGCGTCGCGGTGATCTCGTCGCCCGCCCGCGTCCGCCAGTGCATCTCGCCGGAGTAGGCGAGGAAGATCACCGGCCGCACCACGCCGTCGGCCAGCGCCGGCCCGTACCCGTAGACGAAGTCCGAGGCCGACCGCTTCACCCCGTCCGCTTCCGGCACGTACGTCACGAACGGGATCGGGTTCGCGTCCGACCGGAACGGCGTCCCGGTCAGCGCCAGCCGCCGCCTGGCCGGCTCGAACGCCTCCCTGATCGCGTCGCCCCACGACAGCGCGTCGCCCGCGTGATGGATCTCGTCGAAGACCACCAGCGTCCGGCGGTTCTCTGTCCGGTTCCTGTGCAGCACCGGATGGGCCGCCACCTGGGCGTAGGTGACCGCGACGCCCTGGAAGTCGGCACCCGTCCGGCCCTGCGCGTTCCGGTAAGACGGGTCGATCGCGATCCCGAACGCCGTCGCCGCCCGCGCCCACTGGTACTTGAGGTGCTCGGTGGGCGTCACCACGGTCACGGCCGCGATCTCGCGCAGCGCCAGCAGCCGCGCCGCGACCGTGAGGGCGTACGTCGTCTTGCCCGCGCCAGGCGTCGCTACCAGCAGGAAATCACGCCGCGCAACCCGAAAATACTCTGCGTAAGCAGCCTTCTGCCAGCCACGGAGAAGATCAAGGGAGTTTTCGGGGGGGTCCGGGGGGTAGGCCCCCCGGCTTGACCGAACGTACGCGGCTGACTGTTCGGCCCCACTCACTCCGCGTCGTCGTCGCCGCCATCGGGCAGCGACTCGTAAATTTCCTTGCACTCCGGGCAGACGGGGAACCTCTTCGCGTCCCTGCTCGGCACCCAGACCTTGCCGCACAACGCCTTGATGGGAGTGCCGAACACGTGGCTCTCCATCATTTCGTTCTTGTCGACGTAGTGCGCGAACCGCTCGTGATCGCCGTGCGACGTATCGACCCGCACGTCCTCGTGGACGCGCAGATCACTCTCGGGCATTACCTCGGTGCCATTGCTCACGAGCCCAAGTTTACCGTCTCGCTCACTCCGGCCGGGGCCTTCGGGGTACGTGGCGCGCCGCGGTCAGCCGTCGTAGAGGGAGTCGATCACGTCGGAGTACGTGGCGTGGATGACACGGCGCTTGAGCTTGAGCGTGGGGGTCAGCTCGCCGGTTTCCGCGGTCCATTCCACGGGCAGCAGGTGCCATCGTTTCACCTGCTGTACGCGGGCCAGCCGCTCGTTGGCGGCGGCGACCGCGGCCGCCACTTCGGCCAGCACCTCCGGGTCTGATGCCAGCCCCGCGAGCGAGCCCGCCGCGATGCCGCGGCCGCGGGCCCAGCCGGGCACGGCTTCGCCGTCCAGCGTGAGCAGCGCGACCACGTACGGGCGGCTGTCACCGTAGGCCAGCGCCTGGCCGATCAGCGGGTGAGCCACGAGCGCGTTCTCCACAGTCGCGGGCGCGATGTTCTCGCCGCCGGCGGTGATGATCAGTTCCTTCTTCCGGTCCGTCACGGACACGAACCCGTCCGCGTCGATCGACCCGATGTCCCCGGTGTGCAGCCAGCCGTCGGCGTCGATCAGGGCCGCGGTCAGGTCGGGCCTGCCGTGGTAGCCGGGGGTGTTCAGCGGCCCGCGGGTCAGGATCTCGCCGTCGCCGGCGATCCTGACCTCCGTCCCGCCGACCGGCCGGCCCACCGTGCCGAGCTTGAATTCGGCCGGCGTGTTGCCGGTGAACGCCCCGGTGGTCTCCGTCATCCCGTAGACGTCGAGGATCCTCATGCCGAGCCCGGCGAAGAAGTCGGCCACGTCAGGGGGCAGCGGGGCCGCGGCGCTGACGACCGACTTAGCCTCACCGAGGCCGAGCAGGCCGCGGATCGGGCCGAGCACCCGCTCGTCCGCCGCCTGGAACTGGGCGGCCAGCTCCGGGGACGTGGCCTGCCCGTACTGGCAGCTCTGCACGTAGCGGCGGCCGGTGTCCATGGCCTGCCGGATGGCGGCCCGCTTGCCCTCGTCCTGCTCGACCGATAGCAGCGCCCGGATGCCGGCCCTGATCTTCTCCCAGACCCGGGGCACGCCGAAGAACGCGGTGGGGCGAACCTTCCCGATCGTCTGCACGAGCCGGGCGGAGTCCGGGCAGAAGTGGACGTGACCCGCGTAGTGGACAGGCAGGTAGACGCTGAACATGCGCTCGGCGATGTGCGCCAGCGGCAGGTAGGAGACCCACCGGACCCCTGGGCTGAGCGTCCCCATCGCGTCGACCGTCGCCACCGCGTAGCGGATGTTGCGGTGCGTGAGCAGGACGCCCTTCGGGTTGCCGGTGGTGCCCGAGGTGTACAGCAGGGCCAGCGGGTCATCGGGCCTGATCACCGCCACCCGGTCCGTGATCTCAGCAGGCTCGGCGGCGAACCGCTCCCGGCCCAGCACCACCAGGCCGTCCCACGTCAGGTACCGGTCCCCGGCCGGGCACGCGGCCGCGTCGCGGACGATGACCTTCTTGATCCCCGGCAGCTGGTCGAGGACCGGCTGCCAGCGGGCGAGCTCGGCCGCCCCGTCCAGCACCGCGAGCCGGGCGTCGCAGTCCGCGGCCACGTACGCGACCTGCTCCGGCGCCAGCGTGCCGTACAGCGTCACCCCCAGGCCGCCCGCGTGCACCGCCCCGAGGTCGGCCAGCACGTGCTCGCTGCGGTTCGGCAGCATCAGCGCCACCCGCTCGCCTGGCGCCAGCCCCAGCGCGGCGAACCCGGCCGCCACCTCCAGGATCCGGCGCCTCGCCTGCTCCCAGGTCAGCGTCCGCCAGCCGGGATCGCCGTCGTCCTCGTCGGAGTACGCGCCGAAGGTGCCGGAAGCCTCAGCCACGTCCCTGAGGTCATCGCACAGGGTGCGGCCCGCGATCGCGTCCTCGATCTCGGCCCGCCGCCGCGCTATGTCGCCGCTCGCCATTTCCATGGACCGTACGTACCTGAATCCGTCCCGGATGTCGAGCCACCCGGATCAATTCAGGCCCGGGTCTTCCGGGTAGGTGGCGAGGAACGCGGTGTCGCCTTCCTGGCGCTGCAGCACGGCGCGCCACAGGTGCTCGGGATCGGCGGCGAAGATGTCACTGGGCTCGGCCGGGAGGACGAGCCAGGCGCCCTCGTCGATCTCCCCCTCGAGCTGCCCGGGTGACCAGCCCGCGTAGCCGGCGTAGACGCGCAGCGACTGGATCGCGGGCGCCAGCAGCCGGGGCGGCGCGTCCAGATCGAGCAGGCCGAGCCTGGCCAGCGCGGGCGCGCCGTCCAGCGCGCGCCAGCCGAGCGGCTCATCCGTGCCGGGGACCATGGCGAGGGCGAGCGCGCTGTTCTGCGCGACGGGACCGCCGCGGAACAGCACGGAAGGGTCCGTGGTCAGCTCCGTCCACTGCTCGAGCACCTGGCCCACCGGGATCTTCGTCGGCCGGTTCAGCACCACGCCGAGGGTGCCTTCGGTTTCCTCGTGCTCCACGATCAGCACGACAGCCCGCTTGAAGTTCGGATCCGCTAGCAGCGGCGTCGCTACGAGCAGCCTCCCGGCTCTCGGATCCGACTCCATGTGATCCATGTACCTATGATGGGTCAGGTTCCGGGGTGCCTGCATCGGCCTCGAGGGCGACTTCGCGAACGGCGGCGGCGACGCCGGACGCGACGTCCGGGTGGAACACCGACGGGATGATGTAGTCCGGGCCGAGCTCGTCGGGCGCCACCACGTCGGCGAGTGCCCGCGCGGCGGCCACCAGCATCCGCTCGGTGATCTTCCTGCTCTGCGCGTCCAGCAGGCCGCGGAACACCCCGGGGAACGCGAGCACGTTGTTGATCTGGTTCGGGTAGTCGCTGCGGCCGGTGGCCACCACCGCCGCGTACTCTCTCGCCGCGTCCGGGTCGACCTCAGGCTCGGGGTTCGCGAGAGCGAACACGATCGAGCCGTCGTTCATCATCTTGACGTCCTCGGCGGAGAGGATGCCGGGGGCGGACACGCCGATGAAGACGTCCGCGCCGTGCACCCCGCTCCCCAGGTCGCCGGAGTACCCGGCCGCGTTAGTGTGCTCGGCGATCCAGGTCAGGCTGTCGTTCATGTCGGCGCGGCCGCGGTACACCGCGCCGCGGTCGTCGAACACGATCACGTTCGCGGCGCCCCCGTGGAGCAGCAGCTTCAGCACCGCGGTGCCGGCCGCGCCGGCGCCGGCCATCACGATCTTGACGTCCGCCAGGTTCTTCCCGACCACGCGCAGCGCGTTGGTCAGCGCGGCGAGCACCACGATCGCGGTGCCGTGCTGGTCGTCGTGGAACACCGGGATGTCGAGCATGGCGCGCAGCCTGCGCTCGACCTCGAAGCAGCGCGGCGCGGAGATGTCCTCCAGGTTGATGCCGCCGAACCCGGGGGCGATCGCGGCGACCGTCCTGACGATCTCGTCAGTGTCCTGGGTGTCTAGGCAGATGGGCCAGGCGTCGATGTCCGCGAAGCGCTTGAACAGCGCCGACTTGCCCTCCATCACCGGCAGCGCCGCGTACGGGCCGACGTTGCCGAGGCCGAGCACCGCGGAGCCGTCGGTGACGACCGCGACGCTGTTGCGCTTGATCGTCAGCCGGCGGGCGTCCTCAGGCTTGGCCGCCAGCGCCAGCGACACCCGCGCCACGCCCGGCGTGTAGGCCATCGACAGGTCGTCGCGGTTGCGCAACGGCACCTTGGACCGCATCTCGATCTTGCCGCCCAGGTGCAGCAGGAACGTCCGGTCGCTGACCTTGTGCACCGACACGCCGGCGATGTCCGCCATCGCGGCGACCAGCGACTCGGCGTGCGCGGTGTCGGTCGCGGCGCAGGTGACGTCGACGCGGAGCCTGCCCCCCTGGCCGGGGGTCACGTCGAGCGCGGTGACCACCCCGCCGGCGTGCTCCACCGCCCGGGTGATCTCGCTGACCGCGCGGCCGTGCGACGCAACGTCGAGCCGGACGGTGATGGAATAGGAAACGCTCGGCGCCATCGTCACGTCGTTCTTCTGCCTCTCGGGGTTTCCTCAAGGTTACGAGGTCCGCGCCGCACCGCGTAATCTTCATGCATGGCGCGGGAAACTACGATAAGCCCGTCGACCGCCGGCGCGAGCATGATGGACACTCAGGCCGGCGTGATCGATGTAACACGGCTGCGCGTCGCCATCGCCAGGCTGTCCCGGCGGCTGCGCAGGCACGAGCTGGCGGGGCTGACGCCGACGCAGCTCGCGGCCCTGTCGACCGTGGAACGGTCAGGGCCGCTGCGGCTCGGCGACCTGGCGGCGGCCGAGGGCATCGCGCCGTCCACGCTGACCCGGCTGGTCGCCGTGCTCGAAGAGCTGGGCTACGTGCAGCGGTACGCCGACCCGAAGGACGCCAGGGCCAGCACGCTGACGATCACGCCGAAGGGCCACGAGACGCTCGAGCGGCTGCGCGAGGAGGGCACCGCCCTGCTCACGCAGTCCCTGATGCTGCTGACCCCGGAGCAGCGGGCCGCCCTGGCGACGGCCCTGCCGGCGCTCGAGCAGCTGGCCGAGGATCCCGCCAAGCGCTAACAAGATCCCGTGCGCCCGATAAGATCCGCGAGGATCGGGCGCGCACCGGGGCCCGGGGGGTCGTCCCCCCGGCTAGAAGAGCAGCGCGGTGAGCTGACCGCGGGCCCGCTTCACCTGCGGGTCGTCAGGCGGGAAGATGTCGAAGAAGCTCAGCAGGTGCACCCGGGCCTTGTTGCGCTCGTCGCCCGTGGTCCGGCGGATCACGCCGAGCAGCCGGTCGAAGGCCTCGTCGGTCCGCCCGCTGGCCAGCTCGATGTCGGCGACCCGCAGCTGCGCGTCCACGTCGGACGGGCTCCCGGCGGCGTCGCGGCGGGCCGCGGCCTGGTCGTAGCCGCCGACCCGCTTGATCAGGTTCGCCTGCGCGAGCCAGCTCTTCAGGATCGGGTCGCCAGGAGTCTCGGCGAGCGCCTTCTCGATGACGCTCGTCGCGGTGTCCATGTCACCGCGCTCCATCGCGTCCTGCGCCTCGGCGTAGGCGGGCGGCAGGGCGTCGGCCGCCAGATCGTCCGCGCCGTCCTCGCCCGGCGCGCCGTCAGGAGCCCCGGCGGCGACGCCGAGCTGATCCGCCACCGCGAGCACCTGCGTCAGCCACTGCCTGATCTGGGACTCGGGCATCGCGCCGAGGAACGCGTCCACCAGCTGGCCGCCGATGATCGCGACGACCATGGGGATGGACTGGGCCTGGAACGCCTGCGCGAGCCGCGGGTTCGCATCCACGTCGATCTTGGCGAGCACCCAGGTGCCGGCCGCCTCGTTGGCGAGCTTCTCAAGCACCGGGCTGAGCTGCTTACACGGCCCGCACCAGTCCGCCCACAGGTCGACGATGACCGGGGTCGTGCGGGACCTGGCCGCCACGTCGGTGTTGAAGGTTTCCTCGGTGACGTCGAACACGAACGCCGACGCCTCGCCGTTGCCTGACTCGCCAGACTCGGCGGCCTTGGCCGCCTGCTCCCTGCGCTGCGCGGCGACCTGCCGCGCGCCAAGGTCAACGGCACCGTAGAGGGAGAAATCCCGCGGCTGCTGCATAACTTCTATCCTGCCCCATGTTCAGTGCGCACTGTGCACTTAGCCTCAGCGACTCCGGCGCCCGGCTCATTCCCGCGCGACACGCCCGCCATTACGCTGCGCGCGTACGAGTGTAGCATATGTGTGCTACACTCGGTTCATGCCACAGAAGGGCGACCGGCGCCGGGGTAAGCCGCTAAACCCGGACCTGGGCTACTCCGGAGACCCGGTCCACCACGCGTCGACGACCGTACCGCGGCGGATCGGCATCAGGGAGCTGCGCCAGCACGCAAGCGTTTACGTCGACCTCGTGGAGCAGGGCTACACGGTCGACATCACCAACCGCGGCCGCCTGGTGGCGCAGATGATCCCGGTGCGGCAGCCCGACAGCCCGCTCGAGCGGTGGGTCGCGGCCGGCGTCATCGAGCGGGCCGAAGAGGCGGGCAGCGTACTCGACGTCGACCCGTACCCGGCGTCGCCCGGCCGGCCCAGCGCGAGCGAGCGGCTGCGCCAGGCGCGCGCGGACGAGGGCGAGGCACAACAGTGATCTACCTCGATTCCTCCGCGCTCGTGAAGCTCGCGCTGACCGAGCCTGAGTCGCAGGCGCTCACCAGCTGGCTGGCGGAGCGCGCGGACCAGTCGCTGGTCTCCAGCGCCCTGCACAGGGCCGAGGTGCTGCGCGCCATCTGGCTCGCCGAGCCAGGCGCGCTGCCCCGCGGCCAGCGCGTCATCCGGCGGATCGGCCGGGTGGCGCTCAGCAACGACGTGCTGGAAACCGCGGCGACCCTGCCGCCCGCCGGGCTCGGCACCGCCGCGGCGATCCACCTCGCCTCCGCGCTGGCCATCAGGCGCGACCTCGTGTCGTTCGTCGCCTACGACAAGATGCTGCTGGCGGCCGCGCGGGACGCGGGCCTCCCGGTCGACAGCCCCTCCTGACGGCCTGCTTCGGGCGCGAAAGTCACCCGGAAATCACGGCAAAAGGGGCATAAAGCGGGACGATTGCGCCCTACGTGCCAGACGCTGCTCTGCAGTCTCGATCGCGAGGCGGCGCGCTGGGTGTTTGGTGCGTACCGCTAGAGCAGGTCAATTGCGCAATTGACAGGACGGCGACGCCGGACGGGCTCAGACCCGGCGGGCGCGGAAGACCGTGTCGTGCGCCGTGACAGGCTGGCCGTCGGGGTCAGTAGTCTCCCGTTCCGCGGCGACGTTCGTGACGATCTCCCAGCCGTCCCCGCCGATCTCGCTGGCGAGTTCATCGCCGGTGAAGAGGAGCTCGGGATGATTCGGCCGGCGCAGCGCGGTGTTCTCCAGGTCGGAAGGATGGTGGCCGACGATCAGCAGTGTCCCGCCGTCGCGGACGGCGGCGGCCATCCGCGCGAAGAACGCGTGCCTGATGGCCCCGGGCAGGTGGATGTACTGAGACGACACCAGGTCGTAGGCGCGCTCGGGCGGTGTCCACGTGATCAGGTCCTCGCGTAGCCAGCGGATCCGCGCGGCGACCTCGTCGCCGGCCTTGGCGGCGTGCTCCGCCGCGCGGCCGAGCGCCACGCCTGAGACATCCACGGCGGTGACCTGCCAGCCGCGCTCGGCCAGCCAGATGGCGTCGGCGCCCTCTCCGGAGCCGGCGTCCAGGGCGGTCCCCGGTGCGAGATCGCTGGCCTCTTCGACCAGGTGGTGGTTGGGTTTCCCGCTCCACAGCGCGTGCTTGGAGTTGTACCTAGCGTCCCAGAACTCCTCGGTGAACATCTCAGGTCCGTGGTCGTGATCGCTCATCGCTTTCCTCCTCAAGCCCGGCAGCCATGATGCACCGCGCCGGCGTGATTCGCAAACGGCTTTGCCGATATGGCAAAATAGGCAGATGACTGACGAGACAGGCCAGGCGCTCGCCACCGTCGGGCCGCGGCTGCGGACGCTGCGCCAGGATCGCGGGACGAGCCTGGCCGAGGTGTCGGCCGTGACCGGCATCTCGGTCAGCACGCTGTCCCGGCTGGAGTCGGGCCAGCGCCGCGCGACCCTGGAACTGCTGCTCCCGCTCGCGCGCGCCTACCAGGTCAGCCTGGACCAGATCGTCACGGCGCCGGTGGCCGACCCGCGGGTGCGGCCGAGTTCCTTCCGGCGGCACGGGATGACCTACTACCAGCTGAACCGCAGCCCCGTTGGCCTGCAGGCGTACCGGCTGGTGATTCCGGCGGGCAGCAGCAGGCGGGTGCCAGAGCCGCGCAGTCACGAGGGGTACGAATGGCTGTACGTGATCGACGGCAGGCTCCGGGTGGTGCTCGCCGAGCACGACGTGGTGCTCACCGCGGGCGAGGCGGCCGAGTTCGACACCCGGGTGCCGCACTGGTTCGGCGCCGCCGGGCCCGGGGCCGTGGAACTGCTCAGCCTGTTCGGCCCGCAGGGCGAGCGGGTGCACGTCCGCGCCGGTCCAGTGGAGCGGGACGGCGGGGAGACGTCACGGGCCCGTTCAGAAGAATCCTAAAAAGCCGCCGGTTCCGAGTAGCTGCCCCACTCGGCGCGCAGCGCGCCGCAAATCTCGCCTAGCGTGGCCTCGGCGCGCGCAGCCTCGAGCATCGGCGGCACGAGGTTGGCGTCGGTGCGGGCGGCGGCGGCCATCGCGGCGAGCGCGCGCTCGACGGCGGCCTCGTCGCGGGCGGCGCGGCGGGCGGTCAGCTCCTTGACCTGAGCGCGCTCGACGTCAGGACTGATCCGCAGGATCTCCAGCTCGCCGCCGACGGTCCCGGTGTGGGTGGTGACGCCGACGACGTGCTTCTCGGCCTTCTCCAGCTTCTGCTGGTACTCGAACGCGGCGTCGGCGATCTCGCCGGTGAACCAGCCGTTCTCGATGCCGCGCAGGATGCCGCCGGTCATCGACCCGTCGGGCGACATGTCGCGGATCTTGGCGAAGACCT
>Ga0335075_10018414_pt1 | contig 10351 bp, 9 predicted proteins | sample Lox_Sample_24_FD_206723 | JGI IMG/M metagenome (GOLD analysis project Ga0335075, IMG submission 206723) | Soil microbial communities from Loxahatchee National Wildlife Refuge, Florida, United States - Lox_Sample_2.4 | ecosystem: Environmental > Terrestrial > Soil > Wetlands | place: USA: Florida... | reverse complement strand
CCAACCTGTTCCTGCACCAGCGCCAGGTGGAGCTAGCCGAGCGGCTGATCGGCCTGCTGGGCACTGATGGCCGGGTGTTCCTGGCCAACTCCGGCGCTGAGGCAAACGAGGCGGCGCTCAAGCTCGTGCGCAAGGCCCAGGGGTCTCGCCGGCCCGTGATCGTGGCTGCCGAGCACAGTTTCCACGGGCGGACAATGGGCGCGCTGAGCCTCACCGGTAAGAGCTCGATCCGCGAGGCGTTCGGGCCGTTCGGCGTAGAGGTCAGGTTCGTGCCCTACGGAGACGCGGCGGCGCTTCAGCGTGCGGTGGGCTCGGACTGCGCCGCGGTGTTCCTGGAGCCGGCGCTCGGCGAGGGCGGTGTCGTGCCGGCGCCGCCCGGCTACCTGAAGGCGGCACGTGAGTTCTGCGACGAGGCCGGGGCGCTGCTGGTGCTCGACGAGATCCAGAGCGGCATCGGCCGCACCGGCGAGTGGTTCGCCCATCAGCGCGAAGGTGTCACTCCGGACGTGCTCACGCTCGCGAAGGGCCTTGGCGGCGGGCTGCCGATCGGCGCCTGCATCGGCATCGGGCGGTACGGCTCGGTGCTGGAAAAAGGCGATCACGGCAGCACCTTCGGTGGGAACCCGGTCGCCTGCGCGGCCGCGCTGGCCGTACTGGACACCATCGAGCGCGACAACCTGCTCGCGCACGTGACGACGGTGGGAGCGCAGCTAGCCGCCGGCATCGAGGGCATGAACCACCGGCTGGTGGCCAGCGTCCGCGGCACCGGGCTCTGGCTCGCGATCGCGCTGACAGGTGTCGCCGCTACCGCGGTCGCCGCGACCGCGCAGCGGCACGGCTTCCTGGTCAATGCGGTTCAGCCAGACGCTGTGCGCCTTGCGCCGCCGCTGATTCTGTCAGCCGAGGAGGCTGGCACCTTCACCGCGGCGCTGCCTGCCATCCTCGACGCGGCAAGTGTCGTGCTGGCCGGGCAGGCTGTGTCGGCTGGACAGGACGAGTCGTGACCGCCCCGGCTTCCCCGGCGGCTGGCGCAGCGGTCGCTGGCACGGTAGATCCGAGCACGGCAGGCGCCGTCCGGCATTTCACCCGCGACGACGACCTGTCCCCGGCCGAGCAGGCGGCCGTGCTGAGCCTGGCTGCCCAGCTCAAGGCAGACCGGTTCAGCCGGCAGCCGCTGACCGGTCCGCGCGCGGTGGCGGTCCTGTTCGACAAGCCTTCGTTGCGCACCCGGGTGTCGTTTGCCGTCGGCGTCGGCGAGCTTGGCGGCTTCCCGCTGGTGATCGACGCCCAGGCAACGCACTCAGGGCGCGGCGAGTCGCTGTCGGACACAGCCAAGGTACTGGCTAGTCAGGTGGCCGCGATCGTATGGCGCACGTTCCGCCAGGACGATGTCGACGAGATGGCTGCGGCTAGCAGCGTGCCGGTGATCAACGCGCTGACTGACACGTTCCACCCGTGCCAGGTTCTCGCTGACCTGCTGACCATCCAGGCCGCCTTCGGCAGGCTGGCCGGGCTCGCGCTGACCTTCCTCGGCGATGGCTCGTCCAACATGGCACACTCCTATCTGCTGGGCGGTGCGACTGCCGGGCTCCACGTGCGCATCTGCGCGCCGGAGGCGTACTGGCCGGCCCCGGACGTGCTCGCCACCGCCGCAGCAGTGGCAGAACACACCGGCGGCTCGGTGACGATCAGCGCCGACCCGCAGGATGCCTGCAAGGGAGCCGACGTGCTGGCGACCGATGTCTGGACCTCGATGGGGCAGGAGGGACAGGAGCGCACCCGCATCGCGGCGATGGCGGCATACCAGCTAGATGCTGCGAAGCTGGCACTGGCGAGTCCCGCCTGCCGCGTGCTGCACTGCCTGCCGGCGCACCGCGGCGAGGAGATTACCGCCGAAGTGATCGACGGCCCGGCCAGCCTGGTCTTCGAGCAGGCCGAGAACCGGCTGCACGCGCAGAAGGCACTGCTGTGCTTCTTGCTTGCCTCATCGGCCGGCGGGCCGCTTGGCAGGTCACGATGAGCATCAGCCCGCTGACCAAGGCGGCAAGGCACGCGCAGATCGCCGCGATCCTGAGCCAGAAGTCGGTCCCAGTTCACTCCCAGGAGCAGCTGGCTGACCTGCTCACCGAGCGCGGAGTGCGGGTCACTCAGGCGACTTTGTCACGCGACCTGGATGAACTCGGCGCTGTCAGGCTGCGCGGGCCAGACGGGGCGCTCGTCTACGCGCTGCCCGGCGAGCCGGGACCCGGCGGCCTGTCCACAGGCCTCCGGAGCGTCCTCGCTGGCGGCCCGTTCGCGCCGTCGGCAGCCGATCCAGCCACGCGGCTGGCGAGGCTGGCCGCTGAGTTGCTGATGTCCGCCGAAGCCAGCGCCAATCTGGTGGTGCTGCGAACTCCGGCCGGGGCCGCCCAGTTGCTCGCCTCGGCGCTCGACCACGCGGGCTGGCCATCCGTACTCGGCACCGTGGGCGGCGACGACACCGTGCTCGTCATCGCCCGCGATCCGAATGGCGGCGAGGAAGTTGCCCAGGCCCTGTTGCGGCTGGCAGAACGGACCAGCCCGGCGCCTGGGCGCCACTGACGCCGCAAAACAGTAACAACCACATGCCAGTACTGACGAATAGCAGTGACAACAGATAGGCAGGTAGCCCGGTGACAGAGAAAGTCGTCCTCGCGTACTCCGGCGGACTGGACACGTCGGTGGCCATTGGCTGGATCGCCGAACAGAGCGGTGCTGAGGTCATCGCCCTCGCGGTCGACGTCGGCCAGGGTGGCGAGGATCTGGAGACCATCCGGGAGCGTGCGCTTGCTTGCGGCGCCGCCGCCGCCGAGGTCGTGGACGCGCGCGACGAGTTCGCCGCCGGGTACTGCATGCCCGCGCTCCTGGCCAACGCCCGCTACATGGAGCGTTACCCGCTGGTGTCCGCGCTCTCCCGCCCGCTCATCGTCAAGCACCTGGCCAGGGTGGCGCGCGAGACGGGTGCGGGGATGGTCGCGCACGGCTGCACCGGCAAGGGAAACGACCAGGTCAGGTTCGAGGCGGGACTCGCCGCCCTGGCCCCGGACGTGCGGGTCACCGCCCCCGTCAGGGACTCCGGCATGACCAGGGACAAGGCGATCGCGTTCGCGGGCGAGAAGGGCCTGCCGATCAACGTGACCTCGCGCTCGCCGTACTCGATCGACCAGAACGTCTGGGGCCGCAGCTGTGAGACCGGCCACCTGGAGGACATCTGGAACGCGCCGCAGCCGGACGTCTACGGCTACACCGGCGACCCGGCCGCCGGACTGCCCGCAGAGGAGATCATCATCAGCTTCGCCAGCGGGCTGCCGGTCGCGCTGAACGGGGAGCCGCGGACGCCGCTGGAGATGATCACCGAGCTGAACCGGATCGCCGGGGCACACGGCGTCGGGCGGATCGACATGGTCGAGGACCGGCTAGTCGGGATCAAGAGCAGGGAGATCTACGAGGCGCCTGGCGCCATAGTCCTGATCACTGCGCATTCGGAGCTGGAGAGCGTATGCGTCGAGCGGGATCTGGCCCGGTTCAAGCGGCAGGCCGAGCAGCGCTGGACCGAGCTGGTCTACGACGGACTCTGGTACTCCCCGCTGAAGCAGGCGCTCGACGCCTTCATGATTGAGGCATCCCGCCACGTCACTGGCGATGTCCGGGTGACGCTGCAGGGCGGCCGGGCGGTAGTCACCGGGCGGCGCAGTCCCGCTGCGCTTTACGACTACGGGCTGGCCACCTACGACACTGGTGACATGTTCGACCAGCAGCTCGCCAAGGGCTTCATCGAGCTGTTCGGGCTGCCGGCCAGGATCTCGGCCGACCGTGATCGCAAGGTTGCCAGTTAGCCAGCCGTGCGGTGGCCGCCGCTGGTCAGGCCCCGGCGGCCTGGCCGGGCGGGCCGGGCTGGGCCAGCTGCTCGGCCACCCGGCTCGCCAGCAGTTCGAATGCGGCGACCTGCTCAGGTACGGCTCTGGTGAGCATCACCGGCTTGCCCTGGTCGGCGTCGGCGGCGGCCAGCGGACTGAACGGAATGCTGACCAGCCGGTCCAGCTCACCCCAGACGCTTTCCTCGGCAGGCGCGGCCGGGAACATCGGCGTGAGGAGCCCGCAGTGCGCACAGATAAGGCCGCTCATGTTCTCGACGCCGCCGAACGAGACCGCGCTGCTCTCCCGCATCACCTTGCGCCGCCGCAGGTCGCCGAGCAGGCGGCGGACGTCCTGGTGAGCGATCACCTGCGGGGTCACCACGACGAGCACGTGCACGGGCCGGCCGCGCAGGGCGAAAACGAACTGCTGGATGTCCGCCGTTCCCGGCGGCAAGTCGACGACGAGGCAGTCCGGGCTGTCCCAGTCGGTGTCGTTGATCAGCCGCCGGACCAGCAGTTCGGCGAGTCCGGCGGCCACGGCCAGGCCCTGGGCCTCGCCGATGAGGAAGGCGGCCGAGGCCAGCTGGATGCCGTGCCGTTCGACCGCCTGCAGCCGGGCCGCCGCCGTGCCGGCCGCGCTGAAGACGGTGACCTGGCGCGCGTCCTGACGGCGGCGCAGGCCCAGCATCCGCGGCACGTCGGGCCCGTACAAGTCCGCGTCCACCAGGCCGGTTCGCATCCCGCTAGCCGCCAGCGCCAGCGCCAGGTTCACCGCAACCGTGGTCTTGCCGACTCCGCCCTTGCCGCTCGCGACAGCAATGACGGGAACTTCACCGGAACTTACTGGCACTTGCGCTCCTCCGCGCTCGGGCGGAATCACCGGCCCGGATCGCGGGCGTTCCGGTGACTCGATTTAGATTGTCCGATTAACTCAAGCAGACTCAGTTGCCTGCCGAATGCCGAGCCGGGAGATAGATCGTGACACCTGAGGCAGCGATGCCAGAACCAGAGCCAGCGTCGGGCGGGCCGGTGCGGCTGTGGGGAGGCCGCTTCGAATCCGGCCCGGCGGAGGCGCTTGCCCGGCTGTCGGTGAGCGTTCAGTTCGACTGGCGGCTGGCGCCGTACGACTTGCTGGCATCGGCAGCGCACGCGCGAGTGCTGCACAAGGCCGGGCTGCTCACCGATGCCGAGGCCGCCCGGGTGATGGGCGCGCTTGACGACCTTGGCCGGGCGTGCCGGGCGGGTACCTTCCGGCCGTCGGCGCAGGACGAGGACGTGCACACCGCGCTCGAGCGCGGCTTGCTTGAGCGAGTGGGCCAGCTCGGCGGCAAGTTGCGAGCCGGGCGCAGCCGCAATGACCAGATCGCTACTGACCTGCGGCTTTACCTGCGCGACCAGGTCCGCGTCATTACGGCAAGGCTCACCGAGCTTGAGCTCGCGCTGATGGGCCAGGCGGAGCGCCACGAGCGGACACCGGTGCCCGGCATGACCCACTTGCAGCACGCCCAGCCGGTACTCCTGGCGCACCAGTTGCTCGCGCATGTCCAGGCGTTCGCCAGGGACGCCAGCCGGCTGCGTGACTGGGACGCGCGCGCCGCGGTCAGCCCGCTGGGCTCGGGTGCCCTTGCCGGATCGTCGCTGCCGCTGGACCCTGAGGCGGTGGCAGCCGAGCTGGGCTTCGCCCGTGCCTGCGACAACTCGGTGGACGGGGTGAGCGACCGGGACTTCGCGGCCGAGTTCTGCTTCGCGGCGGCGCTGCTCGGCGTGCACTTGTCGCGGCTGGGCGAGGAGGTCGTGCTCTGGTCGTCGCATGAATTCGGCTGGGTGGAGATCGATGATGCGTATGCGACCGGCTCCTCGATCATGCCGCAGAAGAAGAACCCGGACGTGGCCGAACTCGCCCGCGGCAAAGCCGGCCGCCTGATCGGCAACCTGACCGGGCTTCTGGCCACGCTCAAGGGGCTGCCGCTGGCGTACAACCGGGACCTCCAGGAGGACAAGGAGCCAGTGTTCGACTCGGTCGACACGCTGCTGACAGTGCTGCCCGCGATGGCTGGCCTGATCGGCACCCTCCGGTTCCACACTGAGCGGCTCGCCGCAACCGCCGCTGCCGGGCACGCGCTCGCAACCGACCTCGCCGAACTGCTCGTCCGTCGCGGTACCCCGTTCCGGGAGGCACACGAGGTTGTCGGGCATCTGGTGATCTGGTGCCAGGTGAATGACTGTGAGCTCGCCGAGGTCAGTGATGAGGACCTGGAGAAGGTGTCACCGCTGCTCACGCCCGATGTGCGCGAAGTGCTGACAGTGCCCGGCGCGATCGCGGCCAGGGCGAGCCGGGGCGGCACGGCGCCCGCGCGGGTGGCGGAGCAGCTGACGCGGCTGCGCGCGGATGTACAGGACCAGGCCGCCTGGGCCGCAGGCAGTTAGCGGATCGCTGCGTGAGGTGGCCGGTCTGGTGCATCGTTAAGCGGGTTGGCAATGCCTGATGTAGTTACGTTCGGCGAGACGATGGCGCTGTTCCGTACCGACCCGGCCGAGTCGCTGCGCACCGCGCACCGGTTCAGCAGGTCCATCGCCGGTGCCGAATCGAACGTCGCGATCGGCTTGTCCCGGCTCGGCTTGGAGGCTGGCTGGTTCGGCCGGGTTGGCGATGACCCCTTGGGGCTCGGCGTCCTTGACACGCTGCGGGCTGAGGGCGTCGATGTGAGCCGCGCGATTGTCGATGATGCTGCGCCAACCGGCGTCCTGGTCAGGGACACTCACGCCGAGCGCCGCATCGACGTCGTCTACGCGCGGACCGGGTCGGCCGGAAGCCGGCTAGCTCTCTCCGACCTCGACGAGGACTACCTAACCTCGGCCCGGGTACTGCACGTCACCGGAATCACTCCGGCTCTGAGCCCGTCGGCACGCGACGCGACGGCCGCAGCGGTTGGGCTGGCCGCGGATGCCGGCGTGACCGTGTGCTTCGACCCGAACTTGCGCCGGCGCCTCTGGCCCGACATGGGCGAGGCGCGGCGCACTCTGCTTCCGCTGATCGAGCGATCCCAGATCGTCCTGCTCGGACACGCCGAGGCAACGCTGCTGACCGGCGAGGAGGATCCTGGCGCCGCAGGACAGTGGCTTGCCCGCCGCGGCGTGACGGTCGTCGGCGTCAAGCTGGGCGCGGATGGTGCGCTGGGCATGAGCGATGGCAACTGCTACCACGGCGCGGCGCTCAAGGTCCATCCCGTAGATCCGATTGGCGCCGGAGACGCTTTCAACGCGGGTTTCTTGTCTGCCTGGCTGCGCGGACTGGCCATCGCGGACTGCGTCGACGAGGGCAACCTGGCCGCCGGGCTGAGCATCCAGGTCTGCGGTGACATCGAGGGCCTGCCCTACCGGCGTGAGATCGAGGAGCGGCGCGGGGGCAACCTCGAGGCAAATCGCTAATGGATAGTCGGCGGGACAGATCCAGTCGGCCGAAGTTGCAAGGGAGCGCGATATGGAACCGGGCCTTCCCGTCAGGATGAGCGAGGCAGTCGGCGCGCTCAGGGCCGAGCCGATCACAAGCAGGGAGAAGGGCTTCGGCCTGCTGTCATGGTCGTCGCCGGTCAGCGCGGCGAGCCTGGCGCAGACTCGCCCTTCGCTGTTCGGTGGCGGCTTCGTCTGGCCGCTGATGGTGCTGCGGGAGTCAGCGCTCGCGAACAACATCACGTCGATGGCTAGCTTCTGCGCGACGGCCGGGGTGAAGCTCGCTCCGCACGGCAAGACAACGATGGCGCCGCAGCTCATAGCGAGGCAACTCGAGGCGGGAGCGTGGGGCGTTACCGCGGCAAACGTCAGCCAGGTCCAGCTGTTCCGGTCCTTCGGTGTGCCGCGGATCCTCGTCGCCAACGAGGTCACCGACCGGGCGGCGCTCGGCTGGCTGGCTGGCGAACTCGCCGTTGATCCGGAGTTCGAGTGCTACAGCTTCGTTGACAGTCTCGCGGGCGTCGCGCTACTGGATGACGCGCTGCGGGCTGGCGGTCAAGCGCACGGCCGGGCGGACTCCGGGCTGCGCGGCGCCGGGCCGCGGTTGCGGGTCCTCGTTGAGCTCGGCCGTCCTGGCGGCCGGGCCGGTTGCCGCAGCGTCGACGAGGCGGTCATGGTCGCAAAGGCCGTGGCCGCTGCGCCGGCGCTCCGGCTGGCAGGCGTCGCAGGTTATGAGGGCGCGATTGGCCACGACGACAGCGCCGCGACGCTCGCGGCGGTAGCGGAGTTCTGCCGGGACCTGCGCCGGCTGGGTGAGCAGATCGCCGGACTGCCGGACTGCCAGGACGGCTACTTGCTTAGCGCCGGCGGTAGCGCGTACTTCGACGTCGTAGTCAGGGAGCTGACGGCACCGGGCGACGGCAGCCCGGTGCCGACTGTCGTGCTGCGCAGCGGTGCCTACATCAGTTACGACCACGGCTTCTACGAGCGGATCGCTCCCGGCACGCGACCCGACCGCCCTGGACCGCACTTCAGGCCGGCGTTCGAGTTGTGGGCCGCGGTACTGTCCAGGCCAGAGCCCGCGCTCGCGATCATCGGCGCGGGTCGCCATCATGTCGCCTTCGACCAGGACATGCCCGTGCCGCTGCTGACCTGGCCAGCCGGCGCGCCGAAGGCCGGTGCCGCCGCGATGCAGGTCAGTTCTGTCGACGACCAGCACGCCTACTTGCGGCTCCCCGCGGATTCGCCGCTCGCGCCAGGGGATCTGGTGTGCCTGGGCATCTCGCACCCGTGCACGACATTCGACAAGTGGCGCGTGATACCGGTGGTAGACGATGACTACCAAGTCATCGACGCCATTCACACGTTCTTCTGATGTCAGGCCGGGCTGAGGTCAGGTCTATGATCCCGTTCCCGTGCATTGACGGCGGCATCCATAAATTCTCGACCAGGAGGTGGCAGAAGATGACGAAGAGGGCCGTTGGAGGCACCCGGCCAGGCGGTGCGTATTCGCCCGGCATCGTCGCTGAGGGCCGGTTCGTCTACGTGGCGGGTCAGGTGCCTATGCGCGAAGGCGTACTGATCGGCGAGTCAGCCGGGGAGCAGACCAAGGCCGTCATCGAGAACCTGGCGGCGGTGCTCGCTGACGCTGGCGCAAGCCTGGCCGACGTGGTCAGGTGCGGCGTGTTCCTGGCCGACATGGCTGACTTCGCCGAGATGAACGACGTGTACGCCGAGATGTTCCCGCATCCGTTGCCGGCCAGGACCACCGTCGGCGCAACCCTCCTCGGGTTCAAGGTCGAGATCGATTGCGTCGCGGTGCTGCCGGAGCCGGGGGACGCGGTCGGGTCCTGAGCTCACGGCAGGACAGGAGGGCGTCCCTCGCATGGAACAGTGGACGACGTGCGCGGCGATCGCCGACGCGCGCTGTATCGGCATCGTCCGCGCTGGCAGCGCTAGCGAGGCGACCTCGATCGGCAAGGCGCTAATCTCGGGCGGCCTGCCGGTCGTCGAGGTTGCTTACACCACGCCGGGCGCATCGTCGGCGATCGCCGCGTTGCGCGCAGAGTGCCCCGACGCGATCGTGGGTGCGGGGACGGTGCTCGACGGGGCGGCCGCGTTCGCGGCGGTCAGCGCTGGAGCGCAGTTTCTAGTCTCGCCCGCAGTGGCGGGGGACGTGCTACGCGCTGGCGGGCGCTATGGCCTACCGGTCTTGCCAGGCGCCGCCACGCCGAGCGAGATCCACCTCGCCATGGAACTCGGCGCGGACATGGTCAAGCTGTTTCCGGCTGGTTCGCTTGGCGTGGAGTTCATGCGCTCGGTAGCCGCGGCGATGCCGCAGGTGCCGTTCGTCCCGACCGGCGGTGTCACTGCGGACAACGCGCTGGACTGGCTTGACGCCGGGGCCGTGGCGGTAGGCGTGGGCGGCGCCCTCACTCGCGGCGACCCGGCAGGCATTCAGCAGCGGGCAGAGGAACTTGTCGCCCGGTTGCGCCGGTGATCCATGAGCCGGCGTGTGGTTGCCGGTGCTGCGCTCCGGTAGATCCTCCGCCTCCTTCATGGTTTGCTGACCACCCATCGGACAGTCCGGACGCAGAACCGCCACGAACCCATGAAGCGTGCTGCCGATCCCATGAAACGGGGCGTCGCGAGATCGGGAGGGCGCCGTCTGGCGCGCACCGCCGAGCAGGTCACCTCCGTCCTGGCCTGATTCGCTACGGTGGTACCGGACAACGTGCGGACGGAGCTTGATGCCTGCTGACGGCGTGCTGGACATCGACGGGCCGGGGGTGGCGGAGGCGCTAGCGCGGCTAAGGCGCCGGCTGGAGCAGGAGGACCGGCTGGTCACCGCGTTCTCCGGCGGCGCCGACTCGGCGCTGCTGGCCACTGTGGCGCACCAGGTGCTTGGGCCGCGCGCGCTCGCGGTCACGGCCGTGTCGGCCAGCCTGCCCGCGGCCGAACGGGCTGCGGCGCGGGACTTCGCCCGCTCCGGGGGCCTGGCCCACGTGGAGGTGTGCACCGACGAG
>Ga0335075_10018413_pt1 | contig 10351 bp, 9 predicted proteins | sample Lox_Sample_24_FD_206723 | JGI IMG/M metagenome (GOLD analysis project Ga0335075, IMG submission 206723) | Soil microbial communities from Loxahatchee National Wildlife Refuge, Florida, United States - Lox_Sample_2.4 | ecosystem: Environmental > Terrestrial > Soil > Wetlands | place: USA: Florida... | reverse complement strand
CGAAGATCCGGCCCTTCCCGTCGTTGGCGGCATTCTGCGCGGCGGTGTTGTAGACCTTCTCGAATACCCGCGGCACCGACACCACGACCGTCGGCTTGAACACCGCGAACATCGGCACCAGATTCTTGATGTCACTGGTAAATCCGACGACGACCTTGTTGTGGAAGGCGCACAAGGTCAACGCGCGGGCCAACACGTGCGCCAACGGCAGGAAAACCAGCAGCCGTTCACCTTTGCGCAGCAGCGTCGGAAGAACCTCCTTGGCGCCCCGGGTCTCGTAAACGAGGTTGGAATGAGTCAGCTGGCAGCCCTTGGGGCGCCCGGTGGTGCCCGAGGTGTAGATCAGCGTCGCCGGGTCCTCGCTGCGCAACGCCTCGACGCGGGCGGTCAGCTCGGCCGGGTCCACCGACGCCCCATCCTGTGCGAGTTGCTCGAGGGCGCCTGCGCCCGAACCGTCGATTTGCAGCAGGTGTCGCAGGTCGGGCAGCTCGCCGGTGAGCTCGGTGACCATCGCCGTGTGGGCGTCGGTTTCGGCGAACGCCGCAACTGCCCCCGAGTCGGTCAGTACCCAGCGCACCTGCTCGGCCGACGACGTCTCGTAGATCGGGACGGTGACCGCGCCCACCGAGAGGATCGCCAGATCGAGGATCGCCCACTCGTAGCGGGTGGCCGAAAAGATAATCACCCGGTCGCCGGCCTGCACCCCTTGTGCGATCAAACCCAATGCGGCCGAACGGATTTGGGCGGCTGCAGCGGCGGAGGTAACATCGGTCCACACCCCGTCGACCAGGCGTTGAAAGATCACGGCGTCCGGGTCATCGCGCTGGTGTTCGAACACTGCGGCGACGATGTTGTCGTGCTCGGCTACCGTGAACGGGGCGGGAACACTGAATTCACGCACTCTTTTGACCTCGCTTGAGTTAGTCCGCCGGGTGGCCGGGCTGGATGCTGGATTCAGCCTAGTCCGGCGACGATCCGGGCCGGGATGGGCTATGCCGCGATGACTGCTGTATGTGAAGCTAGGGGCCGTGCACAGCGTTCAAATTGCCGACGAGACATTTGTCGCGGCCGACCCCGCGCGCGTCGGCGCCGTCGTCGGCGATCCGGCCAACTGGCGTCGGTGGTGGCCCGATCTGCGCCTCCGGGTCATCGAAGATCGCGGCGCCTTAGGAGTCCGATGGGCGATCACCGGACCGCTCGCCGGCACCATGGAAATCTGGTTGGAAGCCGCGTTTGACGGCGTGCTGCTGCACTACTTCCTGCATGCCGAGCCGTCCGGGGCGGCGGCCTGGCAATTGGCCAGGATGAACCTCAGCAGAATGACCCACCGCCGTCGGGTCGCCGGCAAGAAAATGGCCTTCGAGGTGAAGACGGCGCTGGAGCGCTCCCGCCCAGTTGGGGTTTCTCCGGTGCTTGACCAGGTGTGAGTTCAACCGGGGAGTACCGTTTCTGCAGTGGAGTGGCGGTAGGGCCCACAGGGTGTAGGCATACCTCGCGAGTGGGCCACCCGTAGGCGACGGAGGCCCTACCCGCGTAGGGGAAAGAAGGAAGCGACCAGGTGGCGGAGAAGACGGCGCAGACGATCTACATCGACGCGGACCCCGGCACGGTGATGGACGTGATCGCCGACATCGGTTCCTACCCCGAGTGGATCACGGAGTACAAGGAAGCCGAAGTACTCGAGGCCGACGCTGAGGGTTATCCGAAGGTCGCGCGGTTGGTGCTGGACGCCACCGTCCTCAAAGACACGCTGGTGCTGTCCTACGAGTGGCCGAAGGACCGCGGCTCGGTACGCTGGTCGCTGGTTTCCAGCTCGCTGCTGCGATCCCTCGATGGCGTATATCGTTTGGCGCCCAAGGGGTCTGGTACCGGGGTCACCTATGAGCTGACGCTCGACGTGGCGATCCCCATGATCGGATTGCTCAAGCGCAAGGCTGAGCGCCGGTTGATCGATAGTGCGTTGAAGGATCTCAAGAAACGAGTCGAGGCTGAGTGAGTCAGCAGCGCCCGCCCTTGCCCGGATCAGTCTTTTCGTCGGCAAGGGTGGGGTAGGGAAGTCCACTTTGGCGGCGGCGACCGCCGTGCGTGACGCGCGCACCGGTCTGCGGGTGCTGCTGGTATCCACCGATCAGGCGCACTCGTTGGGCGACGTGCTCGGTGTCGCGATCTCGCCGAGCGGTCGGCGCGATGCGGTCCGCGTGCTCGCCGATCTCGAAACCGGAGCGGCTGACGTCGGCGGCGGCCTCCTCGACGCGCTGGCGATGGATACCCTGGCGCTGCTCGAGGCACGGTGGCGCGCCGTGGTGGACACGCTGGGTCGCCGCTTCGCAGAATCGGAGCTGGGCGAGATTGCGCCGGAAGAGCTTTCGGCGCTGCCCGGCGTCCAGGAAGTACTCGGGCTGCATGAGGTCGGCGAGTTGGCGGCGGCCGGGCAGTGGGACCACATCGTGGTCGACTGTGCCTCCACTGCCGACGCATTGCGGATGCTGACCCTACCTGCCACCTTCGCGCTGTACGTTGAACGCGCATGGCCGCGGCATCGCAGGCTTTCCACCGCCGCCGACGATGCGCGATCGACCGCGGTGGTGGAACTCCTGGAACGCATCAGCGGCAGCGTCGAAAAACTCAGCGCGCTGCTGACCGACGGCACCCGGGTTGGTGCACATCTGGTCCTCACCGCGGAACGGGTGGTGGCGGCCGAAGCCGTCCGGACGCTGGGCTCGCTGGCGTTGATGGGCGTGCGCGTCGAGGAATTAATCGTCAACCAGATTCTGGTGCAGGACGATTCATACGAGTACCGCAATCTGCCCGCTCATCCGGCCTTCGACTGGTATTCCGAGCGAATCGGTGAGCAGCGTGCCGTGCTGGACGAACTGGATGCCGCTATCGGCGATGTGGCACTGGTCCTCACTCCGCATCTGGCCGGTGAGCCGATCGGTGCCAAAGCGCTGGCTGAGCTGCTGGACAGTGCGCGCCGTCGGGACGGATCGGCGCCGCCGGGGCCGTTGCGTCCCATTGTGGATATGGAGTCGGGATCCGGCTTGCAGTCGATTTATCGATTGCGGCTAGAGTTGCCGCAGATCGATTCCGGCGCGCTTACCCTTGGCCGGGTCGACGACGACCTGATCGTGGGTGCCGGCGGGATGCGGCGCAGAATTCGGTTGGCGTCCGTCCTGCGGCGATGCACGGTGCTGGACGCACATCTTCGAGGTAGCGAGCTGACAGTGCGTTTTCGACCCAATCCGGAGGTGTGGCCGAGGTGACCGCCGGCGACGATGCAGTGGGGGCGCCCCCAGCCGCGCAGCGGCGAGGGGGCCGCAGCGATGAGGAGGAGCGGCGCGTGTGACCGGCATTCACCCCGACATCGCTCCCGAGTTGCGCAGACTCGCTCGAAGCATTCTCGACGGGATCGACCCCGCGGTCCGGTTGGCGGCGTCGCGGGCACTCGGCGACGGCGCCGGCACCGGCAAGTGCCAGCAAGTGTGGTGTCCGGTGTGCGCGCTGGCCGCGGTGGTGAGCGGGGAAGAGCACCCGTTGCTGACCGTCATCGCCGAGCACAGCGTCGCACTGCTGGCGGTGATCCGGGCCATGGTCGAGCAAGTCGAAAGGTCGACACCGCCGCCGGACGGTCCTCCGGGCGGCGGTGCGCCGGCCGATGACGCAGCCGATGACGGTGCGACGAGCCGCTATCAGCCCATCGCCGTCACCGTCGACGAATAGCCGTAGCGGTTCGGGTTAACGGCAGCCGGCTCATCGTCGAAGAGCAAGCAGGTCGCAAGCGTCGTAGTGGTCCGGTCCACACTGGATCGGTACTCTTGGCGCAGAACACCATCGGTCACGGGCAGTAGGAGGGTCCATGTGGTACTGGCTTTTCAAGTACGTCTTCATGGGCCCGTTGCTCACCCTTCTTGGTCGACCGAAAGTCGAAGGACTGGAATACCTGCCGCAGTCCGGTCCGGCGATCCTGGCCAGTAACCATCTGGCGGTCGCCGACAGTTTCTACCTACCGCTGGTTGTGCGGCGCCGGATCACGTTCTTGGCGAAGGCCGAATATTTCACTGGCACCGGGCTGAAGGGTTGGTTCACTCGCTGGTTCTACAGCACCACCGGGCAGGTGCCCATCGACCGCGACGACGCCGACGCCGCGCAGGCAGCCTTGAATACCGCTGAGCGATTGCTGAGCCAGGGCAAGCTGCTTGGCATGTATCCCGAGGGCACTCGCTCGCCCGACGGCAGGTTGTACAAGGGCAAGACGGGGTTGGCACGTCTGGCGCTGCAGACCGGTGTTCCGGTGATCCCGGTGGCGATGATCGGGACCAACGTCGTCAATCCGCCCGGCAGCAAAATGTGGCGGTTTGGCCGGGTAACCGTCCGATTCGGCAAGCCGATGGACTTCGCCCGATTCGACGGGTTGGCCGGTAACCGTTTCATCGAACGGGCCGTTATCGACGAGGTGATCTACGAACTGATGGGGCTTTCCGGTCAGGAATACGTCGACATCTATGCCGCCACCGTCAAGGACAGCGGCAACGGGTCCGGACCGGCGAGGCAATCATCGGAGCGGATCCCGGAGACCGCTGCGGGTTAGCAGCTCGCGTTCGGAGTCAGCCGACGGCTGAAACCGGCGCCGGCGCGGTCGACGGCCGTGGGGCGGTCGCCGTGGCGGTGCTGACAGCGATCGTGGCCCCGGCCGCGACAATGGTCGCCAGCGCCCACCACAGGTAGGAGACGCCAACGAGTTGACGCCACCACGCGGCGCCCAACTCGTGGTGCTTTGGGAGCAGGTCGATCGGCGTCCAGACCATCAGCGCGACGCCGGCCGCGCTGACCGCGGCCAGCGTGATGTTCCGTCGTCGCCAGGCCAGCACTGCCGTCACCAACGCCGTCGGCAACATCCACACCCAGTGGTGCGACCAGGACACCGGGGAAACCACCAGCCCGAACAGCGCGATACTGATCACGGCCAGGGTCGGCTCGCCGGCCCGCAGCAGCCGCCGCGTTGTCCACACCGTCAGGGTCAGTACCAGCAGGCACGCGATCACCCACGGCAAGAACCGCTCGTGCTCGCCCAGGCCCAGCCGCGCCAGCGCCCCGGCGACGTTCTGGTTGGTGTTCAAACTCGCCGCACCGATCCGATCGGTGTTGTGAACCGTGTCGGTCCAGTACTTCCAGGAGTCGCGCCAGGCCAATACGAACCCGGCCAGGGTCGCCGCCAGGAAGGACACCACCGACGTCAACATGGCGCGTCTGTCGCGGCCCAGCAGGAAATACAGCAGGAACACCGCCGGAGTGAGCTTGAGAGCGATGCCCAGCCCCAGCAGCAGCCCGCGTGGCCACGGGGTGCGGCACGGCACGCAGTCGGCGATCACAAGTGTCATCAGCACAACGTTGATCTGCCCGAAGGCGAAATTCGACTTGACGGGCTCCAACCAGATCGCGGCCAGGGCCACGATCAGCGCCGTCAACCACAACCGGCGCAGCCAAGCCGGTCCGGGCACCACGCGCGTGGCGCTCCACACGTCGAGCCGGGTCAACACGATCATCGTGGAGACGATCAACAGCGCCAATGTGATCAGCGTGATCGTCACACTGGCGGCGTGCAGCCCCAGCCAGGCGAAGGGGCAGAACACGATGGCGGCGAGTGGGGGATAGGTAAACGGGAGGTTCAGGCCGATCGGCGTGTGAAATAGCGCACTTTCGGTGTACAGCGGACGACCATCCAGCCACGCCTGGCCGCCCATCCGGTAGACGTCGATATCGATGCGGTACGGGGTGTGGCCGACGAGCCGCCATACCGCGTAGCCCAATGCGGCCAGGGCCAGTAGCTGGAGCGACGCCCACCAGGCATTTCGCCAGATACCTGGCTGCGCTGTGGCTACCCGCCCGCGCCAACTGCCCACGTCGGGCGACCGCCATCTACTCATGTCGGTAAACAGCCTAATCGGTGCTGTTGGGCCTGCCGGTGTCGCGGAGGCCCGTCGATGCGAAGTGGGCGTAGGTTTTCTAGAGTGCTCCGCTGGTTCGAACACGACATCATTGGCCGCGGCCGACTGCCGCTGCTGTGCTGTCTGGTCGCCTTCATCCTCACCTTTTTCGTGACGCGCACCTTTGTGCGCTACATCCGCCACCGGTCGGACCGTGGCGTGCCGCCGAGATGGTGGGAGCCACGCAACATTCACATCGGACGCAAGCACATCCACCATGTCGTGGTCGGAGTGCTGTTGGTGATGGCTTCCGGCGTGACGATGGTGGCCTTGTCGGTCAATGGGCACGAACCCGAGCACACCGCCGGCGCCATCGTGTTCGGTATCGGAGCCGCGCTGGTGCTCGACGAGTACGCGTTGATCCTGCACCTGTCCGACGTGTACTGGGAAGAAGACGGGCGGACGTCGGTTGACGCGGTCTTCGCGGCGGTTGCGGTGGGTGGACTGCTTGTCCTGGGATTGCACCCGTTTTTGTTCTTCATCAGCCTGTGGCACGACACCACCCATTCGGTGCTGCTACGCGCCGGCGTGGTCTTCGCGATGGTGCTGACTTTGCCGTTGGCCGTGTTGGTTGTGCTCAAGGGCAAGGTGTGGACCGGGCTGATCGGCATGTTCTTCGTGCCACTGCTGGTTATCGGGGCGATCCGGCTGTCGCGACCGCAAGCCCCGTGGGCCCGCTGGCTTTACATGAGTCAGCTGGACAAGATGGCGCGTGCGCTGCGACGCGAACGAACCCTGCGCCGCCCAGTCGTTCGGGCCAAGCTGTGGTTGCAGTACACGATCGCCGGGACGCCGCGCCGCCCCGACGGCCGCGTGGTCGACGCGCAGCTGGACCGCGAAGTCCATCCGGCGCCGCCACCGCCGTTGGCACCGCGGCGCGCCCTGGCCAGCGGTGTCGGCATCAGATGACCGATCGCCTAGGCTCCCCGCCCGTGCGGTATTTCTACGACACGGAATTCATCGATGACGGCCGCACCATCGACCTGATCTCGATCGGGGTGGTCGCCGAGGACGGCCGCGAATATTACGCGGTCTCGACCGAATTCGATCCCGAGCGGGCCGGGAGCTGGGTGCGCACCCACGTGCTGCCGAAATTACCGCCGCCGGCCTCGCAGCTTTGGCGGTCGCGTGCCCAAATCCGCTCAGACCTGGAAACGTTTTTGGGCGTCGACGGTGCTGAGCCGATCGAGCTGTGGGCCTGGGTCGGCGCCTACGACCATGTGGTGCTGTGCCAGCTGTGGGGCCCGATGACTCATCTGCCGCCCGCGATACCGCGATTCACCCGAGAGATGCGCCAGCTATGGGAGGACCGCGGGCGCCCACGGCTGCCGCGCCGACCACCAGATGTGCACGACGCGCTGGTCGACGCTCGAGACCAGCTGCGCCGATACCGTGTGATCACCTCATCCGACGGCGCGGGCTAGTTCGTCTGTTGGCGTTTGCCCTGTTCTTGGCCTGATTAAGGGGCTGCGTTACCCGGTTACCATGGACGGGTGAACTGGACCGTTGACGTACCGATCGAGCAGCTGCCGCCGCTCCCTCCACTGCCGGCGGATCTGCGGGTCCGGCTGGACGCCGCGCTGGCCAAGCCCGCCGCACAGCAGCCGAGCTGGACGCGCGAGCAGGTCGAGCCGATGAGAACGGTCCTGGAGAGTGTGCCACCGGTGACAGTGCCGTCGGAGATTGTGCGGCTACAGGAGATGCTGGCCCAGGTCGCCAGGGGTGGGGCCTTCCTGCTGCAGGGCGGCGACTGTGCGGAGACGTTCGTCGACAACACCGAACCGCACATCAAGGGCAATATCCGTACCTTGCTGCAGATGGCGGTGGTACTGACCTACGGCGCCAGCGTGCCGGTAGTCAAGGTGGCCCGCATCGCCGGTCAGTACGCCAAGCCTCGGTCGGCTGACACCGACGCGCTGGGGCTGCGCTCGTACCGCGGCGACATGGTCAACGGATTCGCTCCGGACGCCGCGGCGCGCGAGCACGACCCGTCGCGGCTGGTACGGGCCTACGCCAATGCCGGTGCGGCGATGAACCTTGTGCGCGCCCTGACCTCCTCGGGGCTGGCCTCGCTGCACCTGGTGCACGACTGGAACCGGGAATTTGTCCGGACCTCACCGGCCGGCGCGCGCTACGAGGCGTTGGCCTCCGAGATCGACCGCGGCCTGAAATTCATGAGTGCCTGCGGGGTGGCCGACCGCAACCTGCAGACCGCCGAAATCTATGCCAGCCATGAAGCTTTGGTGCTCGACTACGAGCGCGCCATGCTGCGGTTGTCCGACGAGGAGGACGGCGAGCCGCAACTTTATGATCTGTCGGCGCACTATCTATGGATCGGCGATCGGACCCGGCAACTCGACGGCGCGCACATTGCGTTGGCCGAGGTGATCGCGAACCCGATCGGCGTCAAGGTCGGGCCGACGACGACACCGGAGCAAGCCGTCGAATACGTCGAGCGTCTTGACCCGCACAACAAGCCGGGCCGGTTGACCTTGGTAAGCCGGCTGGGCAACAACAAGGTGCGTGATTTGTTGCCGCCGATTATCGAAAAGGTGCAGGCCACCGGTCATCAGGTGATCTGGCAGTGCGATCCGATGCACGGCAACACCCACGAGTCGTCGACCGGATACAAGACGCGGCATTTTGACCGCATCGTCGACGAGGTGCAGGGCTTCTTCGAGGTGCACCGGGCGCTGGGCACCTACCCCGGAGGTATCCACGTCGAGATCACCGGAGAGAACGTCACCGAGTGTATGGGTGGCGCCCAAGACATTTCGGAAACCGACCTCAGCGGTCGCTACGAAACCGCATGCGACCCGCGGCTGAACACCCAGCAATCATTGGAGCTGGCGTTCCTGGTCGCCGAGATGTTGCGCGACTGAGTCGAATTCGTCGCGGTGGCTAGAGCAATCCGCTGAGGTTGCTGCCGATGGTCCATGCTGCGGCGGAAACCATCCCGGTGACCGACAACACAATCGCTACCCAGATCAGCACCATACGTCGGGCGTGCTGGCGGGCGAGTGCGAACTCGAGCATGTCGATGCCGGCGAATTGACCTGATACCGCTTGGTATTCGTCTTGGTGTTTGCGATCGGTCGGCCCATGGTCTGCAGTCGGCCAGTCCTTGGGTCTTCGGGTGAACTGACGTGTGGGATGGTGCGCCGGCGGTTGCTGGGCCGGCGGCTGTTGGGGTTCGGTGGTGTGGTGTTGGTCGATCTGGCTGCGGTGCAGGGCGGCTGAGCGATGTTGAGCCGAGTTGCGCGGTGCGGGTACCCGAAATTCCGGCAGCGCCAACTCCTCGACGATCGCCTCCAGCTCGGCGTCCATTTCTTGTGCATCAGCGTAGCGGTGGGCAGGATCGCGCGCCGTCGCGCGGCCGACCAGCTCGTCGAATTGTTGGGGAACCCCGGCGATCACCGTGCTGGGTACCGGCACATCGTTGTCCAATCGTCGGTATGCGACCGACAATGCCGAGTCGCCGGAAAACGGGGTCTGCCCGGTCAGCAGCTCATAGGCCACGATCCCCACGGCGTAGACGTCACTGCGCGGGCTGGCATTTCCGTCCTTGACCTGTTCGGGCGACAGGTAGGCGGCGGTGCCGAGAATGACGCTGGCGGAAGTGATTCCGGCCGCGGCGACGGCGCGGACCAATCCGAAGTCGACGATTTTGACGTCGCCCTCGTCAGAGATCAACACGTTTTCGGGTTTGACGTCGCGGTGCACCAGGCCGGCGCGGTGAGCGGCGGCCAGCCCGCCCAGCACCGGGCGCAAAACCGCGACCACCGCATGCGGTGGCATTGGACCGCGCTCGGCCAGCAGCTCGCGCAGCGTGCCGCCGTCCACGAGTTCCATCACCAAAAACGGGTTTCGGGCGTCGAGGCCCTGGTCGTAGACCGCGACGAGTCCGGGGTCTTTGAGTCGGGCGACTGTGCGTGCCTCGAACTGGAAGCGGGTGAGGAATTGCTGGTCGCCGGCGTAGCGGGAATCCATCACCTTCAGCGCGACCGGTCGGTCCAAACGGGTGTCAAGGCCGCGGTACACCGTCGAGGTGCCGCCGGTGGCGATCTTGGTTGCAACGCGATAGCGCCCGTCCAACAGCGTGCCCTCGAGGGGATCGTCGCTCGCCGCCGTCACCACGGGCTTTATCGTAGGTGGCGCCGCGGATTCCGCCCGAAACCTCTGCACAGCGAGCCGAAATAAGCGCCATCCCCGGCCTACACTGTGTCGGTGAGCAGGATTCCGGCCGGCGACGACGTTCTGGACCCCGACGAACCCACCTACGATCTTCCCGGCGTGGCCGAGTTGCTCGGCGTGCCGGTGACCAAGGTGCACCAGCATCTGCGGGAGGGCCATCTGGTGGCGGTGCG
>Ga0335075_10018412_pt1 | contig 10352 bp, 6 predicted proteins | sample Lox_Sample_24_FD_206723 | JGI IMG/M metagenome (GOLD analysis project Ga0335075, IMG submission 206723) | Soil microbial communities from Loxahatchee National Wildlife Refuge, Florida, United States - Lox_Sample_2.4 | ecosystem: Environmental > Terrestrial > Soil > Wetlands | place: USA: Florida... | reverse complement strand
CCGGCCTTCTTCATCGCCCCTGGGTCCGGGCGCACGATGTACCGGAAGCCATAATGGTCGGCCAGGTCGCGAACCTCCGCTCGCGCCGAATCGTCGAGAACGAAAGTGATCTTTGTCCCGTGCCACTCCAGCTCGCTCGCATAGCGGAAGGTATTGTTAAGCAACGCCAGCGACTCACCGCAGCTGGGCAGGAACACGTCAATCGTCTCGCCACTTTCGCGGTAACTGGCCACTGCAGCCTTATGGTCGGCTAGCGTCAGCCGAGGCGGCCCGATCCGCAGCCAGAAGTTCACCACGACGGGCGGCACCATGACCATGAGCAACAGCCACATCAACGGCGCGACAACCCAAGCGTGCTCCGCCACATGGATATAGCCGTAAAGGATTCCGGCCGACGCCACCAGGAGCCAGGCGAAGACCCACCTCCGTTGCTTGCCGAAGTATGCGTACTTCTGGCGGTTGTCCGGCGCCTCCGGGAGGTAGGGCAGGATCGGCGCGCTGATAGTCTCAGTGGCTGGCACCGCTCCTCCTGACCCGGTTCGCCTGAGCGGCCGGCTGCCAAGCCCAGATGATGAACGCACCCGCATGCGCCAGGACGTGATAGCCGCCAGCCCGCTGCATGTCAGCAGTGATTTCCCGGTCCGTTGCCGCAGTGTCGCCGAAATCGAGAATCACCAGAGCGAAGTAATGGTCCTTAATCGCCTCACTGTACGAGGGTGCGCCTGGATCCGCGTTCGGAAGCCTGAAGTAGTACGTGCTCGACCACCGTGGCCACGGAGCCTCTGCGCGCAGGTAGTAGGCCTCAACGTCGTAATCCTCGGCGAGGTAGTTGCCTGGGTGGGACGCGACCGCTGACCGGAGTACTTTAATGACGTCCGTCGAGTTGGGCCAGACCCTGAAAAGGGCAGTGGCCTGGCCAAGCGAGCCGAACAGCGTCGACGCGACGATGGGTATCGCCATGACCGCTGCCCACCCTCGGCCACGATCGACTCTGCTCAGGCGTGCCATGGCGTAGCCGGCTGCGATGGCCGCGAACCACGCGCCGAATACGACGTGCTTCTGCAAGCTGACAGTCGTATGGAGCCGTACCTGTTCGGCAGGAGCCAGGAGGGCGGCCGCAAGAAGGATTGCGGGCAGAAACCGTGCACGTTCCCTGCTGCGGAAGGCCAGGACAGTTCCGATGGCGGCGAGGATAAGCAGCAGGCTGGTCCAGACATACGCATGCTGGACGATGACGGCTGCGGAGACGCTCGAGGCAGGCCGGTCAAGGGTAGTCGTCCAGATGCCCTGCCAGTATTGTCGTCCCGCGATCGCGAGTGCGGCAGCTGTGAGCGCCATCCAGGAGCACAACAAGGTCAGAGCCGCCGCGATGGCATGGCGTCGACCGTGCTGCCGCCACGTCGCTGCTGCGGCGACGAGGATAACGACTGGTGTGAACAGCGCGGTAGCGTATTTCGTTGCATCCGCTCCGGCAAGTGCACAGCCGCTCAGTACGAGCAGAACTGTACCGGCCCTGGGCTGGCAGCTGACCGAGCGCACCGCGAGCCAGACAGCCACGGCGAGCAGGAATAGTGCCATGGCGTCGTAGGTCGCGAATGCACCAAGGAACTGGGTGCCGGCCAGGGTGGCGAACAAGGCCGTGGCCAGCAGCGCGGCCCTCTTCCCGTACAGGCGGACTGTCGTGGCCCACAGAAGACTAGTGACCGCCATCATGAGGCACAACGACAGTACGCGCGCGGCAGCCAGTCCACCGATGCTGTCGGCCGCAGCCGCGATGGGCGGATAGATGACGGGCGCGCCAGAAAAGTACGACGGGAAATTAGGAATGGCGGTGCCGTGCAGCCATCGCGCCCATTCCAGGTGTCCGGCTCTTAAGTAGAGAGCCTCGTCCTGAAAAGCCGTATTCGACCATACCAGCCGCAGGGACAAGACAGCCTGGACAGCCAGCACGGTAAGCAAGGGCAACGGTATGGCCAGACTGCGGCGCCGTCTGGTTCTGCTCTCGGCAGGAAGATGCAGACGTTCACCGCCGCGAGGAGATAGCTCCGGCGGGGCCTGCCCGAGCAGTCGGACATCCGCAATGGAGGTGACCGCGCCCAGTTCTGAACTATCGACGACAGTCGCCGGCCCGTCGACTGTTTGCGACCGTACCAGGTCGCGTAGCGAGGGCCGCCGAATGCCGTCTGTTTGCACGCCGTCAGGTCCTCGGAGCTTTGCTGGCGATGTCTTCGCTGACCCCTAGCCGGAATGCGTCCTCCGCGGTCGCGCTACCTTCCAGCGACCAGTCCTGCCGGGAGGGCCCTCCGTGCTGAGCGATGTCGAACCACACAAGACCGAGCGTCTTATCGGCAATTACCCCTTTGAACAGCCCGAAAATTTCCTCAAACTGATCGGCTGTTGGCGCGACGGCGGTTTCCGACAGCAGTATCGGCAGGTTGGTTAGACTTCGGACCTGTTTTATCGTGCCGCCGAATACGCTCGCAAAGGTATCGGACTTACGAAAATAGAACCCGTCGATGCCGACCCACGTGACGTACTTGGAGCCGGGCCACCAGGATGCAATCCGATTACTGGTGCCTGGTTCGACGGCCTGGAGAGTCCAGAGCCAGGTGACGTTGTCGGCTCCTTGCTGACGGAACACTGTCACCAGGTGCTGCCACGCGGCCACGAACTTTGCTGGCGACACGTGGCCGTATCCCCATGAATACCAAGGCGCATTCATCTCGTGCCCGAAACCGATCACCACGGGAGCGCCGTAATCGCGGACCTGATCGGCGTAAGAGCGCAGGTAAGAGTCATAGACGCCGGCTGCGATCGCCGGCACCGACGCCCCTGTCGGGTCGATCTGCACGAAGGGAACGGCGCCATGGCCGCGTGCTTCCCGCGCAAAATCGATCTTGAAGGGCTCTGCCCAGCCACTGTAGTAGCCGACAAGGTTCGGCGACCGGCCGGCCGCCTTGGCGAACTCGTTGACTCGGCTGTAGCTGGCAGGCACTCCAGCTTCATAGACGCCCAGGTAAGAAGCGAGGCTGGGTTTGAGCGCCGCGTGCACGGCCGGGGGACTTGAGAATGGGTAGGTGAAGCGCGAGGCCGAGAGCACGAGCGAGAGCGCTGCGATTGCGAGGGCCATAAGCATCACCAGGCGGGATTTCATGGCTGCTTGCCTCCCGCGAAGACCACGCGCGCTACGACAGCAAGGTTGACCGCGCCGAAGACCAGCAAGACCACGAAACGCATAGAGCCAGTGGAGACTGTCCGCCAGATCGCCAGAAGCACCCACAAGACGGCTATGCCGCCGCTCCACCATGTGACTCCGACCCGGAACCGCCTTAGCGAGCTACCCGGGGTCCGGGTCGGATGCCAGCTCATGCTCTTGCCCCAGGCCCCGTCCCAGATCGCGAACACATGCGCCCAGCCGCGCGCGATACCGAGTGACCAGGTCGACGGGCCGTACGGGGCGCGGTGCCAGAGCGGATAGAGGACGAAACCAGTGAACATCGCCGGCACCAAGATGATGAAGTTGCGTAGCTCGATCTGCCCGGGCAGGAAAGCGAGCATCACGACTGGAATGATCGGGCCGAAGAACGTCAGCAGGGCCGTGAAACCGTAGTAAGAGAACCCAGAGATGTAGGTGAGTCGGGCCGGGATGCTCATAGGTACCGACCACAGTCGCCACGAGAACACGATGCCGACATTGCCTGAGCACCATCGGTACTGCTGCCGCACGAATGCGTCGAGACTGTCCGGGCAGATGCCAGCGGACAGGACGACCGGAAGGTAGACCAGGGACCAGCCGTGCCGGCGCACATCCAGCCCGGTGTGCACATCCTCGGCGTACGGGATCAGTGTGGGGCCACCGAACGGCTCAAGCGCCGACCGCCGGTAAACAGCCGAGGTTCCGACGCAGACCGCGGCGTCGAACCGGTTGCGCGCAACCTGGATTGACCGGTAGAAGACCTCCTGAACCGCACCTGCAGCATTCTCGATCCAGGTCTGGTTGTGGCTTGCCCGGAAGAACTGGGGAGTCTGGACGATCGCCACATCTGGGTCGTCGAGGTACGGGAGAGTCTCAGCCAGGAAGTCCGAGCGTGGCGCGAAGTCGGCATCGAGGATAACCAGATACTGGCTGGTGGTGCGGGCGAAGGCGTACCGCAGGTTGCCAGCCTTCTTGTAGGCAGGCAGGTCAGGCCGCCGGATGTACTGAAAGCCGAACGACTCCGCCATGGATCGGGACTCGTCGGAGGCGCCGTCGTCCAGAACGTAAGGCTGTGCTACCCCCTGATATGCGGCCACTAGGTCGAATACCGCCGTCCATGTGTTGCGCAGCACTTCTAGCGGCTCGCCGCACACAGGCAGGAAGATATCAACCGCAGGGTACGAGAGCGGGTGCCAGGCACCGACGAGTGCCTGGTGAGCGTTCAGATCGAAGCCTGCTCCGGTGAAGTTCACTGGCAGGCTGATCGCCTGGTAGCCAATGTAGGTCGCGGTGAAAGCCATGAATGGCCAGAGCGCCGCGTCATGCAGCTCGAACCTGAGCTGGCTCACGATAAGGCAGCTGGCACCTATTGCGAGGACGGTCGTCAGGTAGGCCAGGTTCCGCTCAATGTAGGAGTACTTCTCAGCGTCATCGGGGGGCAACGGCACCACGAGGCGGGACGAATCGTCGCGCTGCCTCGCGACGGCCGGAAACGCGCTCACCCGGGCATCCGACGAGACGTCTGCCTGGCAATCACTTCAGTCGCCAGATGACGTAGGTGCCAATTGCGTCGGCGCCGGGGGGGTTATACGGCACGACCTGCACGTCGCTGGAGTAGCGACCGCTTGCGATGATGTCCGCGCGGAGCTGGTGATCGAGGACTGTGGTGTCCGCGAAATTAAGGGCAATCAGCGAGAAATAACCCGAAGCAATTTTCGAGCCGAATGTGCCTGCGTTGCCGGGTCCGACGACGCCGGCCGACCTGCTCGGGCCACCGGTGCTGAGTCCCGAGGGAAGCACGATGTTCCTCGTGCTCGACCATCGCGTCCACTGGTTCCGGACGCGGAGGTAGTACTCAGCGACGGACGGGTCCTCTACGAGAACCGGCCCGGTATCTCGCTTCACCAGCGGGCCGATGATTGCGATAAAGCTTGTCGAGTCGGGCCAGTCGGTCGAGAACTGCCGAGATTGACTCACGCCCAGCGAAAGCGGGAAGACCAGCGCAACGATCAACGCGCACGTGGTCACCGTCCGAGTCCTGCCAGCCGGTGCTGCTGCGATCAGTATGTCTACCGCGTAGCCTGCCGCGATCGCAGCGAACCAGGCTCCCAAGCCAACATGCTTGTTCAGGGAATCAGCAGTGTGCAGCCGCGCCTGTTCAAGCGGGCCGAGCAACGCCGCAGCGGCCAGGACCGCAAGGAGCCAGATACGCGAGCTTCCGTCACGCCGGAGCCAGCAACCCACTATCCCGCATACGGCAGCAACGACCACAAGGCCAGTCCATGACCAGGCATCAGCCAGAACAGTCAGCGCCGAGGCCGCCCCGGAAACTCGCTGCAGAGTCGTCACGTCGACGCCGTGGACGTAGGAGCTACCGCCGAGCAGCAAGCCCGCTCCAAGGAGCACCGCCGTGACGATCAGCACCAGCAAACAGCGCGCGGCGGCCGGCTTTATGCCGAGCTCGGGCAACGCGACGAGCAGCACAAGCAGTGCCACCACTAGGTCGAAGATGGTGGATGAATACGCCGTCGCGTTGGCGATTGCCAGCGTTACGCCCGCTGCGATGATCCAGGCAGTCCCCGCTGGTCGCCCGGCTCGGCGGACCACCAGCCAGGCTGCAAGGCCGATCAGGAAAATCGACATCGCGTCGTAGGTAGCAAAGGCGCCCAGGTGCAATGTCGGGCCGAGTATCGCAAACAGGGCTGCGGCGAAATAAGCTGCTCGCCGCCCGAAGAGCCGGTTTGCGGTACTCCAGAGCAGTGCGGTCGAGCCGAGCATGAAGGCCAGGGAGAGGATCCTGGCTCCGGTCAATCCCCCGAGACTGTCCGCCAGCGCGCCGAGTGGCGGATAGAGCACCGGCGCCCCGGAAAAGTAGGACGAGAACGGGGGGGTAGACGCCCCGTGCAGCCAGTGGGCCCACTCCATGTGACCAGCCCACAAATAGGCGGCTTCGTCCTGGAACGCGGTGTCGGCCCGGACTAGCCGAAGCGACAGCAGAGCTTGAACGACAAGTATCGCTGCCAGGCCCCAGCCGGCCGGTATGCGGAGCCGGGCATTACCGGCACGCCGAGCTGCAGCCATGGAGTCTGCCGGCGGGACGGTGGCCACTGTGAATGGCTCCGCCCCATGTTGACGGCTCGAGCCGTCGTCCATCGAATCACCCCCCAACGCCGGCAAGGATGGTGAGTAGCCAACCACGCTGCCCACTACTCGTACCGATGCCGTCACGTTCCGTGGCGATTAGCGCGGAACGGACACCACTTACGAGAAGGTAGCTGGCTGCTTCCTACGGAGGGGTGTTTTCGACAAATTTTACGGACGTGGGCCGCTCATCTGCACATACCATCCTGGGCCTTGTGCATGTTTATAAAGCGTTCTGTACGGATATTTATTAGTTCATCAAGGCCAAGCACGGGTCTAGCTTGAATAATTGTTGATCTTGTGGTGCTCTTACTCCTGGGGTATACCAGCAGCTTTGGTTCCCCAGGGGGGTTTGCCTATGGAGGAAGAGGGCCTGCCGCTTAGGCGGCGAGTGCCCGGAGCTGAACGAGAAGGCCCCGGGCCTTTTGCTCCGCCCAGGTTGCCTGACTCGGTGCTGGCGCGCATGCAGGCCGCGGTCGAGGCAGCGAAAACGGAGCCAGTTGACCGGGCCGTAGAGCACGATGCTGATACTGCGCCGATACCGCCAATAGGCGTCCAAAAGCCAGGCAGCGGCACAGCGGTGTCGTCCGCCAATGGAAAGTCCGCCGCCACGGGCCCGGCGGCCGTCCAGGGCGTGCAGGTCGACCCGGAACGTGCGGCAAGGCCGAGGCGCTTCAGCAATCGGCGCGACGCGACGACGGTAGGCCAGTCTCAGCGTGACCGGGGCGCGCGGCTGAAGCGCATGGCTCGCGCAACGGGAACTGCTGCTACCAAGTCTGCCGGAAAAGCGCGGCCGTCCTCGGAATCAGGGCCGACCGAGCTCCCGACGCGCACGGTGCCGACGCCCGCCCGCCAACTCCAGCCGCCAGCGCTGCCTGCGGCAGCAGCGCCGACTTCGGTCACCGCGCCACCCAAGGTGACGGCAGAAGCGCAGCCGACGACGCTTCCCAAGCGCATTCCCTCGGTCCGGGATACCAAGTCAGGGGCGGTACTCAAGCCTGCCGAGGGCGCGCCACCCAAGGCCACACCGTGGCCTGCTGCCGAGCCAGAACCTGCCACCCTGCCCAAGCGCTCGGTTTCGACGGCCTCAAAGCCGGCGGCCGAAGCTGAGCGACCTGAGGGCACCACCGCCGCCGTGCGGTCGCGCGCACCTTCCGCTCCGAGTGTTCCGCGCAGCCCTGCCGCACCAGGCCTAGGTAAGACGCGGTCCCGGTCGCCGGATGAGTTGGGCGCTCGACTGGCGGCCGTTGAGGCCCTGCCGCGCCAGCGTGCCCAACACATAGGCAGTCGCCACCACAAACGCCGGCGCACGACGTGGATGGTCGCTAGCGCTCTTGTTTTGCTGGCGGGCGGTGCCGGCGTATTCGCTCTGCACGGCGCGCCGCCCGCAGCCGGCGGAAGTCCGAGCCCGCTGCAACGCCAGACGGCGAGATACGAGCACGAAGCGGCAGCATGGATCAGGTCGCAGGTCACCCCCGGCACTACCGTCGCTTGCGACAAGCAGATGTGCTCCGCACTAACGGCTAGCGGAATCTCTGCCCAGTACCTGGACGTGCTCGGGTCAACTTCGCCACCGCCAGTCGGCAGCGACCTGATCATCGAGACGACAGCCGTCCGCAGCCTTTTCGGCACGACGCTTGACACGCGAGTGGCGCCGACGGTGCTGACAACTATCGGTTCCGGGCAAGCGGAGATCACCATCCGCGCTATCGCGCCGGACGGTGCGTCTGCGTATCAGCAGAAACTCATCGCAGGTCGTGCGGCCCGGCAGCAGAACGAAGAAGCCGTATTGCAGGGCACCAGCCGGATTACCACCTCTCCGGCAGCTAAGAAAGCAATTGACGATGGTGACCCTGATGCGCGGCTGATCCTCGCCATTACGGACCTAGCCGCTTCACTGCCGATCCACATCGTCGATTTTGGCAGCGAGGCCACGAATCCCAGTGCCGATCTTCCGCTCCGTTACGTTGACCTGGCCGACAACGATGCAGCAGCGCACATGACCAGTAGCGCGTACGTAGCGGCCATACGGCTTGCTCTGAGTCGTGTTCCTGCTGCATACCGACCGCGATGGGAGGGTGTGGTGCCGCTCCCTGGCGGATTGAGCGTCTTGCGAATGGATGTCCTCGCGCCGAGCCCACCGGGGTTCGCGTACTGAAGATCAATCCTGCGGGCATGCGCACGGCTACTGTGCTGTGGATTTCGGCCCCTTAACGCCGGAGGTCGCGGCCGTCATGGCTCAGGATCCGATCAGCGAGCCCGCGGCGCGCGTCGCATCCGCCATCTCCGCGCCGGTCGAGGCGCCAGGCTCCCGGCGCGCCGGCCCGGTTCCGCACAAGGGCCGCATCGTGCTGGCTCACCTGGCCGCCCGCCCGTTGCCTCTGACGTGCATCCTTGCGGTGCAGGCGCTGCTGTCGCTACGTCTGGTGTGGTCAAACACGGCCTTTCAGGATGAGGCGCTGTACATGTGGGCCGGGCGGCTGGAGTGGGCGCACTGGCTGCACGGCGGGTCCGTGCCAGACTTCCCCGCCTACTTCTCCGGCGCCCCGGTTGTATACCCGCCGCTGGTTGCGGTCGTCAGCAGCATCGGGGGTCTCGCAGGAGCCCGTCTGCTGAGCTTGTGCTTCATGCTCGCTGCGACGGCCTTTCTCTACGCGACAACGAAGCAACTGTTTGGACACGGGCCGGCCATCGGCGGCGCGGCGACATTCGCCACGCTCGGCTCCGTTCAGTTCCTCGGGGCATTTGCCACATTCGACGCGGTGACAATCATGCTCCTGGCGCTAGCGACGTGGTTCGCGGTGCGATCTGGTGGTCACCGGGGCGAACTGTGGCTAGCGGGGTGCGCTGCCGCCATGGTGCTGGCGGACGCGGCGAAGTACGCGGGTCTGCTGTGGGATCCCGTGATCATCGCAGTGGCCGTGCTTGGCCCAGACGGCACGTGGCGGCCCGCCATAGGCCGGGGAATCCGGCTCGCGGGCTACACGCTTGCCCTGATCATTCCCCTGCTGTTCGTTGGCGGCCACAGCTACCTGACCGGAATAGTGTCAACCACACTGTCGCGGCCTTCTAGCACGGTTCCCGCGCTCCGCGTGCTCGAGATCAGCGGCGAGTGGATAGGCGGAGCCACGTTGCTGGCCATCATCGGCGCTGCTGCCGTGATGCAGAGGCGAGTCAAGCGGCTGACAGCCCTCGCGTGGGTCCTCGTAGCCGCTGCGTTCCTGGCACCCCTAGAGCAGGCGCGCATACACACGAGCTTCAGCCTTTTCAAGCATGTCGGGTACGGCGGCTGGTTCGCGTGCATCATGGCCGGGTACGGGCTCGCGGCGCTGGCCCGTTATTTCTGGTCTCTGCGAGACACAAGCTCCAACGCACTCAGCGTGTCGCTGGTACTCCTGCTCGGCATGCTCGGGATCGCCTTGAGCGGTGCGACCTTTGCGGCGTGGCCGGACTCGTCTCAGATGATTAACGACCTAGCGCCGGTCATCGGGCGTACAGGCTGTCCCTGCCTCGTTGCTGAGAGCGATGTCGTCGACTACTACCTTATAAATGAGACCAGGCATGACACGCTCACAACGATATTCGTCCTGCACTATCGCGATGACGGACGCGAGCTGAGCGGCTTGCCCGCGTATCGCGCAGCCATCCATAATCGCTATTTCCGGCTTGTGGAGATCGACCCTGCCGAGCTGCCCTCGGTCTACGCGCCCATTGTGCAGGCACTCTCAACAGCGCATTACCAGCTCATGGACTCGACGCCGTCGAACGTGCCCGGCGAGCCGTTCGAGATCTGGGTCCGACCTGGTGAGAAGACGGCCGCTGGAGCCGCCGGAGCACGCTGAGCGAGCCCAAAGGCCGGCCTACGATCACCTCAGCTGGCGGGGCTCGCACCGACTGCGGGCAGCCACGTCGGGCGCCGCGCCTCGAACGCGGATATCGCGTCTTCGTGCCGCAGCGTCAGTCCCACGTCGTCCAGGCCCTCGATCAGCCGCCACTGGGCGTAATCGGCAAGCTC
>Ga0335075_10018411_pt1 | contig 10352 bp, 4 predicted proteins | sample Lox_Sample_24_FD_206723 | JGI IMG/M metagenome (GOLD analysis project Ga0335075, IMG submission 206723) | Soil microbial communities from Loxahatchee National Wildlife Refuge, Florida, United States - Lox_Sample_2.4 | ecosystem: Environmental > Terrestrial > Soil > Wetlands | place: USA: Florida... | reverse complement strand
CGTCCACGAGTCCTCAAGTGCCTTGCGACTCGCCTGGTATGCCAAGAAGGCGACGGCGAGACTGCCTCCGGCAAGTAGCACAGACGCGAGGGCGATCCAAAACGATACGTCCATGGTGCGGAGGGTAGTGCTGCCGCACTCTTACTACTCGCCAGACCTAGCATCGACCTGTGATCTCCGACGCAGGATGCGGGCCGCGTGCAGCGTGTCATGAGGACGGCTCGATGGCGGCTTGACGTCTACCACCGGCGTCCCGTCTATTGCCTCGAGGGCGTCGACTTCAATCCGTAGCCCGTCGCGCGCCACGATGCGGGCACGGTGCAGGCCGATGGGGTTCGGCCGATTGAGCGAACAGGTGCTGAACACGCCGTTAAGCGGCTAGCTCATGTCGTCGTCGGGATGCTGCTTAGCTCGTCGCGGGGTGACAGGTGGAGCCAGATCAGCACCACGATCTCATGCTCTCTGACGTTATGCGCAGTTTAGGCATTGCTAACGTTCACTCACCTAGCTTCTAGCGCTGAGGAGGGGCCGCAGCCTAGTCTGCAATCGACCCGACTAGGCCTTGTTGGCAGTTCAGATGCACTGAACTGCTTGGGTTGGTCCGCCTCGGAAGAGCGCTCTTGGACGGGAGGGTCGTGCTTCTTCACTCCGCTGTCAGTAAGGGATGCCCGGTGATGCCCAGGGATGGAAGTGCCGCAGGCTCGGAGACCAGGCTGGATCCTGAAGCAGCGGCTGCTCGAGCAGCATGGCAACTCGAGCTTGCCGCGGACCCTGACTGTGGCGGTCAGGTTGGCATTGGATCGCTTCGCGAAGCACACGCGATTCTGGCCTTGGTGGAGGCAGGTGAGTTGCCTGGGCCAGTGACGCGGCGCGCAGGTCACGGTGATTGTACTGACGGGACCGGGCAAGACTGGGATGTCAAACGCCCGCGCGATGATGTGGCCTACCCACCGTTTGACGTTGGCTTCTTTCTGGAGGCCCACGTACGCTCTGAAGTGGTGAGGAGTGGGGAAAACGTGATCGTGGACCTTACCGGTTTGGTTGATCCAGCAAACCGTGACGCGCTGCGCGACGCAGTGAACACGGCTGGTCTCGCAGCCCATGTGAGGTGGTACGAATGAGCGAAGGCGCCACAGGGGCTCCGCCGCGCGCTAATCCTCGCGCGCTTGAGGCTATAGAAGAATACAAAGCCGCGAGGGATCGGGGCGAGTATCGCCTATTGAAGCTCCCTCGCGCTGACCTGCGCGACGCCGATATGTCCGACCTCCAGTTGGACGAGTGCGACTTTACAGGAGCCGTACTTGACGGTGCACGTTTTGTTGGAACGAGTCTTGTGCGGTCTTCTCTGGCAGGGGCCAGCCTAGTTGGAGCCGACTTCTCGTACGCCGACCTACGTAAGGCAGATCTACACGCTGCTGACGCAACGGCAGCGACATTTGTTAGTGCCATGCTTCAGCAAGCGAATCTAACTCGTTGTCGGCTTCGACGTGCTGACATGTCAGACGTCGACTTGACCAAAGCGAATCTGTACGAAAGCGATCTCACCAGCGCTAACTTGACTCGGGCACTAGGAGTGCAGGCCAACCTGCGCGGCGCAATTCTTGAGGATGCCATCCTGACCGGGTTGCGGGGAGATCCGTTGTTCGACAATGGGACGAATCGCCGTTCGCCGGATCAACTGTTCGGCTGGCCGGCTTCTAGGCTCGCGGAGCCACAGCTCCTAGAGCTAGCTGAGTCCTACTTGAGCGCACACGGATGGGGGCTTGCGGAACCGTTCTCTTCGAGAGACGAGGGTGTCGATTTGATGGTTCAGCGGGGCGATCAAGTGCTCGTGGTTCAAGCGAAGGCTACCGCGACGCCATCGTCTCGCATATTTGCTCACTGGGCAGAGCGCTTGAGGCGCGTAGCAAGTCAGCGTCCCAATGTCTACTTCATTCTCGTCATGCCGGGCCCTGTGCCGCAAAGCATCCAAGACCTTGCTCAGGCGAATCGAATCGGCGTTCTCAGCGTTTGGGTAGAACAAACTAGTATGCGGGTAGATGAAGTTGTACAGGCTGCTGCTAATTCATTAACTGCATCAGCATAGCTTCGTCAATCTTAGTATTATTTTTTCGACATGTGGTAAGGATAGATTACAGTTCGTCGTCCGGCGCGGTACACCACACGAGCGCGGGGACCCAACTGGCCTAGGATCCTATAGCCCTTCTGTTCGACTGCGGAAAATAATCTCCTGACCTTCCTCGGCGGAGCTCAATGCGGGAGCCAAAGTGGGAGCCAACATGCACAGACACTGAGCCTCGTCAGGCGACGTGCAGCGTGCATCGTCTCAGGTGAGCGCCACGCCGAGCGACATTAGGCCACGTGCAGCGGCTGGGCGGGGTTGATTTGGGAGCAGGAGGCCGCGGGTTCGAATCCCGCCATCCCGACTGGTCACAGACCAGTTCCGAATTTGCTATCCCGCAGCTGCTGCCAAAGTAGGAGCTAACTGCACCACTCTGCTCCTATCGCCGACATCCCTCGCGGGCACTGTGATTGGTCGATCCTCGACCGGTGGGTCCGGTATTCCTGCTTCTCACCTTTCCCTCTTACTCACCATGATCATCTGATGGCACGAACGCCAGCGCCTGGATCAGGATCGCAGAAGTCCTGCAAGATCGTGAGTAGCAAGATCGCCGGAGCTGGCGACCGGACGCCGGAAGCCGAGTGAGCTGGGTGAATGTGAGCCGAAGGACTAGGGGAGAAGACGCTAAAACGCGTTGACGGCGGCGGATCTGAGCCCAGCAGCGGCCGACCGATCGGTAGCCAAGAAGATGCCGGACGGTGGCTGGCTAGGTTGTGCGCTCTTTATCAACTGACGCGGGGTTCGACAAGCAGGCTGCCCTGCCTCGGTCAACGAGGTGATCCGACGGTACTTCCGCGGCTAGCCGAATTGCTGGTCGTCGGGGAGCAGATCGGTGCCATCCCAGGTGAATCGTGCCGTGGTGACGGCGTCGTCGCCGTCGCTGCCGGTGATCAGCTGGTGAATGCTGATGCCGCTGAGCTCGGCATAGGTGCACCACTCGTGGTCGGATGTCAGCATCAGGTCCAGGTCGAGCGCGCTCAGCAGGGCGAATACCTGTCCCCGGTTGCCGGTGTCCACGCCGACGAACACTTCGTCAAGCAAGATGATGCGCGGGGCTTGTGGGACCGCCTGGTAGTGCGCGGCGACGGCCGCGAACAGCGGAAGGTGCAGCGCGATGGCCTTCTCGCCGCCAGACAGGGCCCCGTGCAGCTTCCGGGTTAGCAGCTGCCAACCGGCTCCGTTGGCCCGGTCGACCTTGACGACGAACTGGTGCCAAGTGGTGTAGTCGAAAACCTGGGCCAGTTGCTGCTCCCAGCTCGCCGCAGTGTTGTCAGACCTGGCTTGTTCGATGCGTTCCCGGAAGAAGCGGTGCAGGGACTCGCGGTCGGCTTCGGTCAGCCGGACAGGGTCCTTCAACAGCAGGTCCCGTGCCGCCTTAGTGCCGGGTGGGAGATCCGCGGCGACCTGCCAGACCAGCTGGACGGCGACCTTGGACGCGGTGCGCACTCGCTCCAGGCGGGCGTTCATCCGGTCTACTAGTTCATTGGCCTGACGGATTCGGTCGGCCAGGTGGCGCCGGGTATCACCGGTCAGGGTCTGGTCAAAGAGCTCCCGCTCCGCCTCGGTGATATCGCGGCGGCTCCGCTCCGCCTCCTCGCGCAGGACGCTCAGCAGCTCCGCGGCTCCGACCCGGACGCCATTCACGACCGCCGTGAAGACCTGGACGTCCTCGTCGATGACGAGCTCAAGGTCGGCAGCGGCGCTGAGCGCGGCCTGGCTGGCGTGCACGGACTCCGCCAACCGGTGCAGGGCGTCGCCGATGCTGGCCGGCGTGTACGGGATGGTCGCCCAGGCGGCGGAGACCTGCCGGGCGGCGTCCAGCGCAGCACGGACCCCGTCGGATCCCGATAGGGTGCTCCGGAACCGAGCGAGATCGTCGATCCCGCCGTCGGCCGGGAACACGCCGCTCGCCAGGTGCCGGAACCGGAGCGCGGCAGTGTCACGGGCGGCGATGGCCGCGTCCCTGGCCGATGCATCGGCGGTTCGCTTCTCGCTTAGCTTGCCGAGTTCCACACCCAGTTCTGGGACCTCGCGGTGCACCGTGCTCAGCTGTCTCTCCAGCTCGGCCAGGTGTGCCCGGAGCTGCGTGAGCTGGGCCAGGATTGCGCGGTAGTCCACCCCAATGGTGCCCTCGACTGCGGCGAGCTTGGCCGCGAGCTCGTCCTGCCGGGCCCGCGCCTCTGTCGCCTCCTGTTCGCGCTGCCCGGCGCTCTCCGCGGACCGGCCGGCTTGCCTGCTCAGGGACTCTAGCGCCTGCCTGGCCGCGGTGAGGCTCCCGTGCTCGTCCAGCCAGCTCTCCGCCTGATCCCGGAAGGACGCGATCGCTGTGGTTAGCGTGGTCAGCGCCGCGCGGTCCGCGGGCAGGCCGTGCTCGGCGGCCAGGGTGGTAAGTGCCCGCAGCGCCTGGCGGACTTTCTGCTCGCGGGCCGACACCACTGTGAGGCGCTGCCGGACGATCCGGTCGGCGGCGGTCACGGTCGACTCCGCGTCGGTCACGGCCTGGCTGGCCGCATTCACTTCCCGGTGATCCGGGCAGCTGGCCTGCTCGCTTGCGACGATCGCGCGGCGGCCGGCCAGTTCGGCCAGTTCGGAGTCGAGCGCAGCCAGGCGCTTGTTGCAGGCGCCGATCTCGCCGTGCAGTTGGCGGATCCGCTCCTCGCGGGCGCGCTGTCGGGCCAGCGCGCCGATGTGAGCCGGCTGGTCTTTCTGCCAGCTGCCGTACAGGTTGCCCAGCCGCCAGCTGCCGTCGGCGCCGAATGCAGCCGGATGCTCCGGCGGCAGGTGGTCTGCGAAGGCGACCGCGGCGAGCAGTCGGCGCACCGACTCCGTCGACACGTCGGCGTGCGGCACCGGCACGAGCACGTCAGCCAGCGACCAGCCGGGCACTGGCGCGAGCGCTGCGGCTTCAGCGAAGATGTCGTGGCCCTCGACGGCGCCCGTGTTCCCTACCCACGCATCCAACAGGCCCGCGGCCTGAAGCGCAGCCTCGATCCGGCCGCGCGCGTCCTCGGGAACCTTGTCGGCGAAGTCGACTAGCCGCCAGAATGGCGCCCCGGTCATCGCGGCGCGGTCAGCGGTCCGGGTCACCGGCACCGTCGGCGGCAGGTCCCGCTGGTCAGCGAGCTGCTGCACCTCGGCCTCGAGCGCGGCGCGCTCGTCCTGCGCTTCGACTAGTCGCGCCCTGGCCGTGGTCTCGTCCCCGGCGATCCCTTGTAGCACCGCGTTCACCGCGGTGCTGACGAGTCGGAGCACCGCTGTCTCCGACTCAACTACCTGGAGAATCGCGGCCGGGTTGGGAAACGCGAGCTCGCGGCACGTGGCGGCCCACCGGGCCAGATCGCCGGCCAGCCGGGTGACAGCGAGTTCGTAACGCTCTGCGGCGGCTTGCTGCTGCTCGCGAGTGTCGGCCAGCTTGGTCCGCGCCTCGTCGAGGTCGGCTTCGGCCTGGCTCCGGGCGTTGACCTCCCGGTCGTGGTCGTCGAGCGCCGACCGCACACTGGCAATCTGATCGCTGCGGCTGGCGACTGCGGCGCGCAGTAGCGCGCGGGGACGGGCCCGGGGGCGGTCGAGGCTCGCGGAGATCTCGTGGTGCACGCTCGCCATGCCCGCGCGGCCCGCTGCCACCTGGGTGTCCTGATGCAGCTCGTCGACCACAGCGGCCCGCCGGTCCGCCGCCTGCTGGGCCTCCCTCCGGTCTGCCTCGTCGGCGTCGGCCTGGGACCGTATCCGGTCGGCGTCCGTGCGGATTTTGTCGGCCTGGTTCCGCGCACGGGCGGTCTGCTCACGCAGGCTGTCCAGCTCCCGGCCCTGCTTGAAAGCCTCGCTGCTGGTGACGCCCTCCACGCGGGCTTGGGAGGTGGCGATCTCGCGGGTCAGGCTCTCGGCGCGGGCCTCCGCCTGCGCCTTCTTCGCGGCGACGACCTCATAATCTTCCGCCGAGCGCCGCGCGGTCTTAGTCAAGTTGTCCAGGTCCGTGGTCGCGGAGATGAGCGCAGCGGCCCGGCCCCGCAGCACACGCTGAGCGTACGAGCGCTGCCGGGCGGCGAGCAGGCGGGTCGTCGCCACATCGTTGTCCAAGGTCGCCAGCCGCTCCCGCTGCCGGTCCAGCCGTTCGAAGCCCTCAGCCAAATCGGTAATCTCCTGCTGCCCGAGGGGCGGAAGTGCGCGCGATAGCAGGGTGGAGAGAAGGGCGGGGTCCAGTCGCTGGGACAGCTTGGGCATACGCAATTGGAGCAGTGCGGTGATGAGCGCGTCGTACCGTTGCTCGGTCAGGCCGGGGAACAGCGCCGAGCGGACGGCGGCCCGGTAATCGCCGGCGTTGGCGTGAACGATGCCGTCGGCACCGAGCGACTCCTCCAGCGCGTTCCTTGTCAGGGGCTGGCCGGCCGCGTTGACGAGCGCGATGCCGTCCGGCGTGCCGATGCGCAGGCCGGTAGTGAAGTAGTCGCTATGCACGGCGGTTGTGTGCGTGCTGGCCTGGAGTCGGCACCCGCAGCAGAACCACCGGACCGGCGGGCCGGGGAAGCGGAACTCCATCCAGACGTAGCCCACTCTGGTAGTCCCGGACGTGCCCTCGCCCATCAGATTCCAGTGCATGGTCCGCTCGCCGGTACCGAAGGTCGACAGTCGGCTGGCCCGCAGGTTCGCGTCGAGCAGGAACGGTAGCAGCAGTTCCAGGGCCTTCGACTTGCCGCTTCCGTTGGGCCCTCGCAGGAGCAGGCGTCCCTCGTGGAACGTGAAGACCTCGTCGTAGTAGCGCCACACGTTGATGATCCCGGCCCTCGTTGGAAACCATCGCGGAGCTTGATCTGGCCGGGCCTCATCCGGGCGCCGTGCGGCAGCGGGACGGGGCAACTCGGTCACCGTCATGACATGGGCTCCTCTGCGTCAGACTCGGTGCTGCGGGTCGGCCCGACCGCGTACCGGGCGGCCGCGGGCAGCGGGTAGACGATGCTGTTGACGACCCGGACTAGGCCGAAGCTAGTCAGGACCGCTAGTGCGTCGTCGGCCAGTTGCCGTGGGCCGCCGTTCGCCTGGTAGCTCTTAGCCCAGCGGGGGAACCTCGCCAGTAGCGCAGCCGCCGCGATCTCTAGCTGCTCGGTGGCGGAAGGCTTGCGGAGGCGGTCCAGCAGGAGCAGTGCGGCCAACTTGGCAGTGCTGGCGTCATCGGGAAACCGGCCGTCCGTCGCAATGGCGTCAGGGTCGATAAGCATCATGCCGTCCGCACGGTCCTCCAGGATGAAACCGCCCTGATCGGCAGCATCGCGCAGAAGCCGCTTGCCGGTGGGCGACGTGATGTAGGTGCGTTCCTCAGCGGTTAGGTCGTCCATGTAAACCACCGGGTCGTCGATGAGCCGGCGGAAGACCGAGTGCCGGAGCCACAGGTTCCGCTGCGTCTCGGAGGCGGGTACCGCGTCCCCGCCGTCGGCGGCGATCCGGCCGTAGCGTCGTTCCAGGGTGAGCTGGCCGACCAGTTCCTCGAAGCGAAGGGAGACTTCGTCGGCGGGCACGGCGAGCTGTGACGCTCCGACCGGCGCGGCCAGCAAGTGGGGCAGCAGCGTCGCGTCGATGCGGTAAAGGACCTTAGCCGCAGCCGTGTCCACGAAGCTCTCCGTCGCGCCGTCGACGACCTCGAGTACGCCGTAATACTCCAGCAGCCGCAGCACATCGACGAAGGCCATCCGCTCGGCGCGGCTTGCGGAATCGAACCGTGTAACGACTGGGTCGACGGCGCTCGCCCTGCTGACCCGGTCTGCCAGGAGACCGATGGTGGTGACCGGCACGGCTAGCAGCTCGGCGGCCACCAGGCACAGCAGGACGTACCGGCGCCGGTCGAACGGTGCTCGACCCGATCTGATTCGGCGGGCGGGCCTGCTCGGGTCGGTGGCGGTGCGGATCTTGACCAGGCGGGCATAGCCCAGCCGCGGCTCTACGATCAGCGTCCAGCCGCAGTAGTAGTCGAACCAGCGGCGGATCGGCTCCCGGCGGCGGCGGACCAGGTCGAACCACTCCGCCGCGGTCCGGTTGCTGATCAGCGGGCCGGAGAGCAGCAGCCGGATGCCGCGCGCCACTTCCTCCCGTTCGGTGATGGCCAGCTGGTTGCTGAGATTGCTCATCAGCCTGCCTCGCTCGCGCGCAGCGCCCGGCGCGTGCCATGCGCGCCGATCTCGACTGAGTAGTCCGGGCCCCGGAAGACGCCGCGTGACGTCGTCAGCTCGGCGACCGAGTCGTCCGCAGGCGGTGTCAGGATGATCTCGATCCGCCCGTCGGCGGTGCTGCTCCGCCGCGCGCCCGACCGGTCAGGCGCGCTGGCCAGAGCCTGGCCCAGTAGCTCCAGCAGTCGCTCGAAGAGCGCGTGATCAAGACCTCCGAAGCTGGACAGGCGGACGCTGCCGTTAGTGCCGAGCAGGTCCCAGGCGGCTTCGAGCTCAACACGCTCAGCCTGGGCACGCTGCGCCCGCGCAGCTCTGACTGCCGCGACATCGCGAACCCGGCCGGTCCGGCTGAAGCGCTCGGCCCGCCCGGCTGAGCGCAGCAGCGGCGAGATCTCCACTGGGGGTGCATCACGCCACGAAGCGGACGAGCTGACCAGGTCGGGGTCCAGATGGCTTAGATGAGCGTGCCGAGCTGGGCTGAGCCCGAACGCGGCGGACCACAGCCGGTGCAGGTCGTCCTGTCCCGGCGCCAGGGTGAACCAGCGAGCCAACTCTCGGAAGTCTGCGGCGGCGCTGGTAGTGCGGTGCCGGGACTCAGTGATCCGGTCCAGCACCTGGAGCAGCGTGATGATTGCTCGCCGCGCCACGAGGTGCAGCTGCTCGACCCGCGGTGGCGCCGCATCGGCGGGCCGGAACCAGGCGCACAGTCCCTCCCAGCGGGCACGGCGGTGCTGCAGCCAGGCCGGGCCCGGGTCGGAGCCAGCCAGCTGCGGCAAGTCTGCGCCGAGCAGGGCGCGTTTGTGCATCAGGCCGACTCCGTACTCCTCTACCTGGCCGATCCGAGCTGCTATGGCGTGGGCGCGGTGATCGAGATTGGTCAGGAACTCCTGAAGATAGGTGACCGTCGACGCCTTGACCTCGTGGAAAGTGGCCAGGTCTGCACTATCGGCGCGGAGCAGCCGTTGGAGCTCGCCGTTGAACTGCTTGGTGTTCGCCCGCAGCGCCTCCAGGTGGCCTTCCAGCTCCGTTAGCGTGGTGAAGATCCGGCGATCGGAACCCGTCTCCAGCTCATGGATCAGGTCACCCAGCCGGTCGCCGATCGCGTCGAGCACCGCCGTCTGGAGGGCGCCGGTGGCGGCCAGCACGGCCATGGCGTGCTGCACGCCGGCGAATGCGGCTTCGCCGTGCCGGGTCAGGGAGTACTGGAGATTGCGCCGTTCGTACTCGCTCGCGCTCCGGTAGTCCTCTGAGTGGTTCTGGATGACATCAACCAAATTCCACTCACGGAGCTGACCGAGCGCGGTAGCAAGATCATCGTCATCCAGCGCGTCGAGCCAGCCTACGGACCGCAGCCGAGCCCGCACGTCGTCGATGCCCAGCGCCGTTTCCAGCCTCTCATTCGCCTCGCCGAACGCATGCAGCATCGAGACGTATAGCTCGGCTCGGTCTCCGTGCGTGAACCGGAACATCTCCGGCGGCACGCGGAGCTGATCCATCGGCCCTCCAGCACTCGCGGTGCGGTCCCGACCACGGTAGGGCGTGGCACTGACAGTCCGCGGCTATCCGGCTATCTCATCGAGCAGTCCAGCGGCGACCCGTTCCTCCGCGACGGTGATGCCGGCCTCGGTCATGTGCGCGGCCAGGTCGGCGTCCCATGGCACCTCGGTCATCCGGCCCACAGGTGGGCCGTGTGTTACTGCGCGCAGATAGTCGGCGCTGGCCATGCGCCACGGCGTCGCGCCGGTCCGGGCCACGACCGCAGCGGCGATGCGCAGGCCCTCGCCGTCGAAGTCGCCGTGATAGTGCAGACGGGCACCAGCCGCGGTTAGTTTGTGCAGGAAAAGTATGACGGCGCTGTTGGGCCAGCCGGAGGTGGCGGCGATGGGCGGGCAGCGGCGGCCGAACCGGGCCAGCGCCACGGCCAGCACGCTCGGGTTCTCGAACACCCAGATATCAGCGGGTCCGTTCGGCCAGTCCGCCGTTCGGAGATGACCCAGCGTGAGAGCCGCTGCCTGTCCGGCATCCGCGCACACCCGGAGGATCTGCGCTGCCACGTCGTCGCCATCCATCCGGAT
>Ga0335075_10018410_pt1 | contig 10353 bp, 10 predicted proteins | sample Lox_Sample_24_FD_206723 | JGI IMG/M metagenome (GOLD analysis project Ga0335075, IMG submission 206723) | Soil microbial communities from Loxahatchee National Wildlife Refuge, Florida, United States - Lox_Sample_2.4 | ecosystem: Environmental > Terrestrial > Soil > Wetlands | place: USA... | reverse complement strand
CAACCTGCTGCGCGCTCACCCCGACCCCATCTCCATGCGACGAAAAATGAATGCGGCAGCCTGGGACGATACATTCCTCATCAGCTTGCTCGGCCAAAAGCGATAGCCCTGCCGCAAGGGGGAGGTGCAACTATTTTGCCGATGCCTTCGCGCGCCTTGCCGGTCGTGCAACTTTCGTCGCGCGGCGCTTCTTCTGTTCCTCCGCTTTGATGGTCATCGTGCCCTTCGCGTCCGGATCGAGACGGAGCTTTGCGAGCGTCACCGCGTTTGCGATCAGTGCTTCGATCTCCGGGCGGTCGAAGTCCGCTACCGAGTGCAGCTCGACGTAACGCGCTGTCTTGCCCGAACCTTTGGGCAGCTTGTTCGGGTCCGACTTCGACAGCTCGGCGCCCTTCCAAAATCCCGGCTTCACCAGATGCGGGTAGACTGCGATCGAGTACACAGGTTCGTAGCAACGCAAATTTGTCCGCCACTGCGCGCCGGCCGACGGCCGCCTGCAGCAAGGGTTCAGCTCATGACGGGCGCCGCAATTGGTTCGGGATGAGGCAGGAATAACAAATCCGCACCGGCGCATTGCACCTCCCCCTTGCGGGGAGGTCGAAATTTGCAAGCGCAGCGCAGCAAATTTCGGGTGGGGGCACGGGTGGCGCCACCGCGCCCCTCACCCGAAAAACGCTCGCACCGAATGTTAGTCGGCGACGTGCCCGCGACCGCGTTTTTCGACCTCCCCGCAAGGGGAAGGTACAATGCGCGCTTCTGCTGTGGCTAGGATCGCTTCCATTATTCCATTGCGGTTCTTGAGTACGTCGCTGTTCCAGAAACGCAACACGCTGTATCCCCGCGATTCCAGAAATTTCGTGCGCGCAGCGTCATAGACAATATTTTCCGATTCGGCATGTTGAGAACCGTCCAGTTCGATTACGAGCTTTGCGCCATGGCAGACGAAATCGACAATATAATTGCCCATCGGTGCCTGTCGCCGGAAATGCAGGCCTTTGAACTTCAGCGGGCGTAAAGAGAACCACAGATTTCGCTCCGCTTTGGTCAGATTTGCCCGAAGCTGTCGCGCCCGCATGTCGGCCATGAAATTGCCTCCTGCGATCACCTCCCCGCAGAGGGAGATGAAATGTCCTAATTCGCTTCTTCGAGGTTGGGCGGCAATGGCGCCACGTCGATGCCCTCCTCGATCAGCTCTTTGGCTTCGCCGAGCGATGCCTCGCCATAGATCTGGCGCTCTTCCGCTTCGCCGTAATGGATTTTGCGCGCCTCTTCGGGAAATTTCGGGCCGACGTAATCGGCGTTCTGTTCGACATATTTCCTGAGGCCCGTCATGAAGCGGCGCATCTTGCGGATTTCTTCCGGCGCCCGTTCCGCCGGCGCGCCCTTCACCGCCGGCGCCATCGGCGCTTTCGTGACCGCATGCGTGTCGCAGACGGGACAAACAAGCTTGCCGCCCGATTCCTGTTCGTCGAACGCGCCGCTGTCGCGGAACCAGCCTTCGAAAGCGTGCCCCCTGGAACATTGCAAGGCAAAAACAATCAACGCATCGACTCCGGAATGGGAATGATTATCGAAAGTTGGCGGTAAAGGCCGCGTCTTACAAGCGCCCGGGCTTTACGGGCCGGCGTAATCGCGATCATGGCGGAGACTGGGGATGCGGGCGCGCGCATCGGCCGAAGCCGCCGGATCGATTTCGGCAAGGATAATGCCAGAATCTGCTCCGGCTTCGGCAAGAATCTCGCCCCAGGGCGAAATGACGAGACTCTGCCCGTAAGTCCTCCGCCCATTGGCGTGCAGCCCGCCCTGGGCAGGCGCGATTACGAACGCGCCATTCTCGATCGCGCGGGCGCGCAGCAGCACATGCCAATGCGCCTTGCCGGTCGTCTCGGTGAAAGCCGAGGGAACGGCAAGCGCGAAAACACCGGCTTTCGCCAGCGCGCGGTAGAGATGCGGAAATCGCAGATCGTAGCAGATCGAGAGCCCGATCCGGCCCCAGGGCAAATCGGCGGCGACGGCCGCGCTTCCGCCCGCCACGGTGCTCGACTCGCGATATTGCTCGCCCGAAGGCAGATCGACGTCGAAGAGATGAATCTTGTCGTAACGCGCCGCGATCCTGCCGCGCGGATCGATCAGGAAAGAACGGTTCGCCGTCTTTGATTCACTGACCTTGATCGCCAGCGAACCGATGAGCAGCCAGATGCCCAATTCCTCGGCCAGCGCGGCAAAGATGGGCAGCGCGGGATCCTTGTCCTCGCTGCGGCTCAATTCGAGCTTCGCGCCACCGTCCGGCGCCATCAGCGTGGTATTTTCGGGCGTGGCGATGAATTCGGCGCCGGCCTTTCGCGCCTCGCGAATGAGCGCGGATGCCGCACGAATGTTCTCGTCCACATCGTCGGAGGAGCGAAGCTGCACGCAGGCGGCGAGAAAGCGGTCCATGCCGCTAGTCGTTCAGCAACGGATCGAGCCGGCCGCATTGTTCGAGGGCGGCGAGATCGTCGCTGCCGCCGACATGCACATCGCCGACGAAAATCTGCGGCACAGTCCGCCGCCCTGACCGGGTTTCCATTTCGTGCCGCGCGCCGGTATCCATGAACACATCGACCTCCTCGAATGCCGCGCCCTTTTTCTGCAGCAACTCCTTGGCACGCACGCAGTAAGGGCAGATAGGAGTGGTGTAGATGGTGATACGTCGCATTCCGAAAAGCTACTCGGGACTCAATTACAGAAAACTTTATACCGGGTTCGGCAGGGGCCGCACAACGCGCGCCAGCGCCAGCACAAACACGCGCTCGGCTCCGGCCCGCTTCAGCGCCCGCGCACAGGCCTCGACCGTTGCGCCCGTGGTTAACACGTCGTCTATCAAAAGAATGGTTCTGCCCTTGAGGCGCTCCGCGCCCAGTCCGTCTGCCCGGAACGCGCCCTGCATGTTCCGCCGCCGCGCCGAGGCCGATGGCATCTCGCCCTGACTTGGCGTGGCGCGCACCTTCCGCAGCACGAGACAATCCACCGGCTTTTCGGCGAGGCGGCCAAGCGCCGTTGCGATCAGTGCGGACTGGTTGAACCGGCGCCGCCACAGCCGTCCACGGTGAAGCGGCACCGGAACGATCAGATCGGCCGCGTCGAGAAGCTCGCGGCCCGGTCTTGCGAGCCAGCGGGCAAAGGCCGGAACGAGGTCGAGACGGTCCGCCCGCTTGAGGGCGAGAATGGCATTCCGGCTTGCGTCGTCATAGCGCATCAGGGCGCGCGCCCGGTCGAAGGCGGGAAGCCGCTGTCGGCAGCCGGCGCAAAGCGTGTCGGAGCCCGCATCGAATTCGAACGGAAATCCGCACACCGTGCAAAGTGGATCGGACAGGAACGCGATCCGGCTCCAGCACGTGCCGCAAAGATTGTGGATGTCGGAAACCGGTGTCCGGCAGGCGGCACAGAGCGGTGGAAAAACGAAGTCGAGCAGCCGCCGGCGGCATTTTCGACCGAACATTTTTGCGCCGGTGCCGATGCGCGATAGAACGTCGGACAGTGTATTCAGACTGTGTTCCTGCGAACCCGGCATGCAACGAATGATAGCGGTGATCCTCGCGCGTATTTGTCGAAACCGTCCGGACATTCGCGCCGCGACAGAATGAAACAATTCTGCGAATGCATTCCTCGGCGCCCATTCTGTTCGATCGAAAGCTCTATGCGGCGCGCCGCCTGAAAGCCGCGCGCCGGGGCGCGGAAAGTTTCCTGGCACGCCAGGCCGGCGAAATCCTGGCCGAGCGCCTGTCCGCGCTGGGCCGCAAATTCTCCCGCGCGCTCGATCTTGGAACGCGGACGGAAAGTCATGCGCTGCTCGCACCGGCAGCCGTGCAATGGGTCCGGACCGCCGCCGCGCCGGCCGCCGAATTCGCATCGGTCATCGCAGACGAAGAGGCGCTGCCGTTTGCTTCGGAGAGCTTCGACCTCGTGGTGAGCGTGCTGACATTGCATGCCGTCAACGATCTGCCCGGCGCGCTGGTGCAGATTCGCCGTGCACTGGTACCAGACGGGCTGTTTCTCGCCGCGCTGTTTGGCGGCAGCACGCTCAGCGAATTGCGGCAGGCCTTTGTGGCGGGCGAAGCGGAAACAACCGGCGGCGCCAGTCCCCGTGTCGCACCTTTCACCGATGTGCGCGATGCGGGCGCGCTTCTCCAGCGCGCGGGATTTGCCATGCCGGTTGCGGATGTGGAGCGCGTGACCGTGCGTTATCGGTCGTTTGCCAAACTTGCGGACGATTTGCGCGATATGGGCGAAACAAACATGTTGATGCAGCGCCGCCGGTCAATCACGTCGCCACGCGTGCTGCACGCAGCACTTGCTCATTACCTGAATCACGATGGAGATACCGGCCAGCTGCGTGCAACTTTCGATGTTCTGTATCTGACCGGCCGGGGTTCCGAATCGAAAGCGTGAAACGCTAAATCGAGGCTGCAACTTTGCTGAAGAGCTGGGTAAGTGTCTGACTCCCCAACGTAGTAATCGCACCGATGATGACCAACGTCATCATGGCGATCATCAGTCCATATTCTATTGCGGTCACACCCCGCCGGTCGCTAATCAGCCCGGTTATAACAGATCGCAAAGCATGGGGATTAAGGGCAGATCGGCGGGGGGCATCGGATACCGGCTGAGGTCCCGCGGAAACACCCATTTCAGAGCCTGATGGTGATGCGCGCATGGCAAACCTTCCCATTTTCGGCAGACGTAAAGCGGCATAAGCAGCTGAAACTCCGGGTAGGTGTGGGACGCGAAGGTGAAGGGCGCCAGACAGTCTTCCTTGACCGTTATTCCCAGCTCTTCGTGCAGCTCGCGGATGAGCGCTTGTTCCGGCCCTTCTCCCGCTTCGAGCTTGCCTCCAGGAAATTCCCATAACCCAGCCATATTCTTGGATGCCGGACGTTGGGCAATCAGCACCCGGCCGTCGGCATCGATCAGCGCGCAGGCCGCAACAAGCAGAAGAAGGGTTTGCGGCATGTCGCACCTTAAATCTTGCAGAAGCCGCATTAACGGCCGCTTAAAGGACGTTCATGAAAGCCGGTCCATCAACTGCGATAGGAGCCGTTTATCCGGATATATCCGTCGGTTAGGTCGCAGGTCCAGACGCGCGCGCGTCCATTTCCCAGCCCCAGATCGACTTCGATTGCAACCTCTTGTCCGGAGACGGCCCGGGTTGCCGCAGCTTCGTCATATTGTCCGGCGCGCTCTCCCCTTTCGGCCACGACATGGCCGCCAAAGGCGATGCGGAGCCGGTCCCGGTCGGCCGGTTCGCCGGCCTTTCCCACCGCCATCACGACGCGCCCCCAATTTGCATCGGCCCCGGCAATGGCCGTTTTCACCAGCGGAGAATTGGCAATCGAAAAGGCGACGCGCCGTGCCGATTCATCGCTCTCGGCACCGCTGACATCGACGCGGATCAGTTTCTGGGCGCCTTCGCCGTCGCGCACCACCTGCAGCGCCAGGTCCTGCAACACATTATTCAGCTTTTGGCGAAAATCCGCGAGACGCCGGTCGCCTGCCCGGCTGACGGGAGGGTGCGGCGGGCCTTTGCCGGTCGCCAAAAGCAGCAGCGTGTCGTTGGTCGAAGTGTCGCTGTCGACGGTGATGGCGTTGAACGAATCCTTCGCGCCGGCCACGAGCAGCTCCTGCAGGACGGGCGCGGGCAGATTGGCATCGGTGAAGACGAAAGCCAGCAGCGTCCCCATGTCGGGCGCGATCATGCCCGAGCCTTTGGCGATGCCGTTGATCGTCACCCGGTGATCTTCGATCGCGGCGCGCGCGGTAGCCATCTTCGGAAATGTGTCCGTGGTCATGATGGCTTCGGCCGCATCCCGCCATCCACCGGCCGCGCCCGACTCGGCCAGACTGCCGAGCAGCCGGGTGATGCTCTCGGCCGGCAAAGGCTCCCCGATTACGCCTGTCGAAGCGACGAAGACCTCATGCACCTGACAATCGAGAATGGCGGCGGCCGAACCGGCGACCGCGCGTACCGCCTCGCGGCCGGCTGCGCCGGTGAAAGCATTGGCATTGCCGCTATTGGCGATCAGCGCCCGTGCCGACTGCCGCGACAATTGCGCCCGGCACCATTCCACCGGAGCAGCCGCAGTCCGCGACCTGGTGAAGACACCGGCGACCTGCGTCCCCGGCGCCAGCACGGCAAGCATCAGATCGTTGCGGCCGTGATAGCGAATGCCGGCGGCGCCCGTCGCGAGCCGCACGCCGGCCAGCGGTGGAAGAACGGGAATATTCCTGGGCGCGAGGGGCGACACTGGCGGGGCGGACACCGTGCGCGCCGCAGTCTTCGGTAGCCTGAGGCGCGCCGTTTTCCGCGTTTTGGCGGCCCGAAGCTTGCGGCCGGCCGCCTTCGCCCGCTTGCTGGCCATTCGTTCCTCCCCACCCGACACCGAGCACCCGACCGGTATGGCCAAGTGGGCCGATTAGCCCCGTTTGGCGCGATTTGACAAGGGGGAATGCTCTTCTTATCTGTCGCGCGCGCGGCCGGCGCAAATCCACACGACCGGCGTTTTCTGGATCTTGCGGGGGCGGACGGCCCGGCGAGAATGGCCGTCAGGCCTGCGAGGACAATTCATGCTCGGCTTGAACGGCATCGCTCAATATTTCTTCGGATCCTCCAACGAGCGAAAGCTGCGCCCGTTCATGCGGCGCGTGGAGGCGATCAATGCGCTCGAGCCGAGCTTCGAGGCCAAGAGTGCGGACGAGCTCCGGGCCCTTACGGGCACGTTCAAAGAGCGGCTCAAGGCGGGGGAAAGCCTCGACGATCTCCTCCCCGAAGCTTTTGCCACGGTCCGCGAGGCCGCCAAGCGGACGCTCGGCCAACGGCATTTCGACGTGCAGCTGATGGGCGGCATGGTGCTCCATGGCGGCAGCATCGCCGAAATGAAGACCGGCGAAGGCAAGACGCTGGTTGCGACGCTTCCCGTCTATCTGAACGCGCTCACGGGCGAAGGCGTCCATGTCGTGACCGTCAATGATTACCTCGCCCGCCGCGACGCCGAATGGATGGGCCAGATCTATCGCTATCTCGGCCTTACCGTCGGCTGCATCGTGCATGGCCTGACCGACGAGCAGCGGCACGACTCCTATGCCTGCGACGTGACCTACGGCACCAACAACGAGTTCGGCTTCGACTACCTGCGCGACAATATGAAATATTCGATCGCGACGATGGTCCAGCGCGGCCATGCCTACGCGATCGTGGATGAAGTCGATTCCATCCTGGTCGACGAGGCGCGCACGCCACTGATCATTTCCGGGCCCACCGAGGATCAAACCGAAGTCTATCGCGCCGTGGACGCACTGATCCCGCGGCTTCAGGAAAAGACCGACTACGAACTGGACGAAAAACAGCGGACCGTCACGCTGACCGAAGGCGGCAACGAGCGCATGGTGGAATATTTGCGCGAAGCCGGGCTTCTGGAAACCGGCGATCTCTACGACATCGAAAACATCAACATGGTGCACCACGTCAACCAGGCGCTGAAGGCCCATGCCTTGTTCCAGAAGGACAAGGACTACATCGTCAAGGACGGCAAGGTCGTCATCATCGACGAATTCACCGGCCGCATGATGGAAGGCCGGCGCTATTCGGAAGGCCTGCACCAGGCGCTCGAGGCCAAGGAAAATACCGTCATCCAGCCCGAAAACGTCACCCTCGCCTCGATCACCTTTCAGAATTACTTCCGGCTGTACAAGAAGCTCGCCGGCATGACCGGTACTGCCATGACAGAGGCGGCCGAGTTCATGGACATCTACAAGCTCGACGTGATCGAGGTGCCCACCAACCTGCCGATCAACCGCCCGGATTATGACGACGAAGTCTATCGCACTGCCGACGAGAAGAACGAAGCGATCATCACTCTCATCAAGGATTGCCACGAACGCGGGCAGCCGGTGCTGGTGGGCACGACGTCGATCGAAAAATCCGAGCACCTCTCCAATCTGCTGAAGAAGCGCAAGATCAGACACAACGTTCTGAACGCGCGCTATCATGAGCAGGAAGCCATGATCGTGGCGCAGGCGGGCGTGTCGGGCGCGGTCACGATCGCGACCAACATGGCGGGCCGCGGCACCGACATCCAGCTTGGCGGCAATGCCGACATGCGCATCCGCACCGAGCTTGGCGGCGTGATCGACGAGGCAGAGCGCGCGCGGCGGATCGCCGAAATTCGCGCCGAAGTGGCGGCCGACAAGGAACGCGCCATCGCGGCCGGCGGCCTCTACGTCGTCGGCACCGAGCGCCATGAAAGCCGGCGCATCGACAATCAGCTGCGCGGACGTTCCGGCCGCCAGGGCGATCCGGGCGCGTCGAAATTCTTTCTCAGCCTGCAGGACGATCTGATGCGCATTTTCGGCTCGGATCGCCTCGATTCCATGCTGCAACGGCTCGGCCTCCAGGAAGGCGAGGCGATTGCCCATCCCTGGGTGAACAAGGCGCTCGAAAAGGCGCAGCAAAAGGTGGAAGCGCGCAATTTCGAGCTGCGCAAGAACATCCTGAAGTTCGACAATGTGCAGCACGACCAGCGCCGGGTGATCTTCGAGCAGCGCCGCGAAATCATGTCGGCCGACGATGTGAGCGACCAGATCGCCGATATGCGCGAGCAGATCGTGGACGAACTGGTGGCGCGCCACATCCCGGAAAAGGCTTATGCCGAGCAATGGGACGCGGCGGGGCTGCAGGCAGAGGTCGAAAAAATCTTCGCCATCAGCCTGCCGGTGGTCGACTGGACGAAGGAAGAGGGCATCGCCGAAGAGGGCGTGCGCGAGCGCATCCTGAAGGCGGTCGAGACCCGGGCCGCGGAGCGCACCGCCAATGTCGGCACCGACATCATGCGCTATGTCGAGAAGTCGGTGCTGCTCCAGACGCTGGACCATGATTGGCGCGAGCACATCGTCAATCTCGACCATCTGCGGCAATATGTGGGCCTGCGCGGCTACGGCCAGCGCGATCCGCTGAACGAATACAAGAGCGAGGCCTTCACGCTGTTCGAAGGCCTGCTGAGCAAGCTGCGCACCGATGTGGTGCGGACGCTCATGCATCTGCAGATCAATGTCGAGCAGCCGCCGCCGCCGATCGAGCGTCCGCTGCCGCAGATGCAGACGAGTCACATCGATCCGCTGACCGGCGAGGACGACGCTTTGCCCGGTCTCGGACGGGATGCCCAGGCCGCGCGCATCGCCCGCACTTACGATGGCCCGGTCGACCCGAACGACCCGGCGACCTGGGGCAAGGTGCAGCGCAACGCCCCCTGCCCCTGCGGCTCAGGCCGCAAATTCAAACACTGCCACGGCGCGCTGGTGTGAAGTTCTCTCCCACTTCGCGGGAGACGTGGCGAGCAGAACTAAGTGACGAATACCGCTTCAGGCGGCGCGCGCGAGGCGCTCCATCTCCTGGGCAAATTCAAAACGAAGCTGATGCGCCTCGTCCGGCGGCAGCCAATTCGTCAATTGCGGAAATGCGATCTGCCACATCCGCGCATCGCGCTCCGGCCAAGGCATCGTCGTTGCCTGCCGCGCTTTTTCGAGCAGCGCGACAAGCTGCAAACGTATTCTTGCGGGATCTGGCCGTTCTGCAATGACGGCATGTTCCTCGAACAATGCCGGTTCGTGATCGGACAGGAAGAGATCGCGCTGGCCGTTGCAAATCAAGCAGCGTTTAGCCTGGAAATTTCAAAGTCGATCTGAGCACGCCAACGCTGGGACTCATCCCGGTCGGGCAGCAACTCGTAAAGGCGTGGCAGAACCGAATCGCACCGCAGCGAAACAATGACCGGGTCCCACGGCCATTTCGCCGCCGCGCGCATCTCATCGAGTATGCTTTGCAGCCTGTTGCGCACATATTGCGGATTCGGAGCATAGCGCTTCGGCGCCATATCCTCTTCGGCGAACAGATTTGGCTGTGCGTGGCCCAAACGGGACTCCTCCGCGAATCAATCGGACTGCCACAGTCTGGCGCAGCCGCTCGTTGTTGGCGAGCCGCTAATCCGAGTTATCCACCGCCGGAAAGGCGGTCCGATAGGCGTTGTCGATCCGGGCCATCTGCTCGATCGTGAACGCCAGCGCACCGGCTATCACGGCAACATGGTCGATTTCCGCGAGCGAAAGCTTTCTTCCCTTCCGCGATTTGAGATATTTCTCGAGCACCTGATATCCGCCGATGTGAAACTCCCAAACGTTCCGCGGCACGGGCTTGAAGCATTGGTCCTTATTTATCCAGATCGCCTGCTCGATTTCGGAATAGCGGACCGCTTCAACTTCGTGACCTCCCTTACCGTGGTATACGGCAAGCTTGAAGTCCGTCGCTTCGCGAAGGAGATGCACCTG
>Ga0335075_10018409_pt1 | contig 10353 bp, 9 predicted proteins | sample Lox_Sample_24_FD_206723 | JGI IMG/M metagenome (GOLD analysis project Ga0335075, IMG submission 206723) | Soil microbial communities from Loxahatchee National Wildlife Refuge, Florida, United States - Lox_Sample_2.4 | ecosystem: Environmental > Terrestrial > Soil > Wetlands | place: USA: Florida... | reverse complement strand
TCGACGTCGGCTACCTGGCTGCCCAGCAGGTCGTGCAGGCGCAGTCGCTGAATGACCTGACCGGGTCGGTGAGCATCCCGGTCTGGATCATCATCGTGACCATCCCGGCGGTGCTGCTGGCGGTGTTCGGGTACGCCTGGATCCACCGGATCCAGCCGGCCCTGACCGTGCTGTTCGGCGCGTCGCTGCTGGCCGCGGTGATCTTGACCGCGATCAGTGGGGACAGCCTGGCCAAGGGGATGGGCGGCGCCCACCTGTCCAGCTTCCCGATCTTCATCGCCGCGGTCGGGCTGTTCTTCATGAACATGCTCAGCTGGGCGGTGTACGTGTCGGACTACTCGCGCTACCTGCCCCGCAGCGTCAGCGCGCCGCGCACGTTCTGGGCGGTGTTCAGCGGGAACGCCCTCGGCGCCTGCCTGTACGGGGGCCTGGGCATCTACATCACGGCCGTCGCGCCGAGCGCCAACAGCGTGGTCTCCATCGGCTCGATCGCGGGCAAGTGGATCCTGCCCATCCTGGCCCTCAGCCTGCTGGGCAGCGACGCGCTGAACGCCTATACCGGGATGCTCGCCCTGGAGAGCGTGCGCAGCACCTGGCAGAAGGTGGTGGCGTCGCGGACCGCCCGGGTGATCGGACTGCTGGTGATCTTCATCATCGCCACGATCCTGGCCGAGACCGGGTACAAGACGTTCCTGACCTCGTTCGAGAACTTCATCGACGTCCTGCTGTTCTTCTTCGTCCCGTGGAGCGTGATCAACCTCGTCGACTTCTACATCGTCAAGAAGGGCCGCTACGACGTGAAGTCGTTCTTCAGCCCGTCCGGCCTCTACGGCGGCTGGCGGTGGGTCGCGCTCATCCCCTACGTGATCGCGCTCGCGGCCCAGGTCCCGTTCATCGACCAGACCCTCTACGTCGGGCCGATGGTGAAGGTGCTCGGCGGCGCCGACATCTCCTGGCTCGTCGGCTTCGTCGTCGCCGGGGCTGGCTACCTCGTCGCCATCCGCATCACCGGCAGCCAGGCCCAAATCGTGGCCCCCGAGACCCAGGGCGCAGTCAGCTCCTGAAGGGAGCCGGTGGCGAGATCATGACAGCAAAAGCGCGCGTTTATCTCCTCGATGGAGGGACGCTCGTCATTGACGGGTATCACCTCTACTGGAACGTCGGTCCCGGCGGACCGGTCCGCTTTCCGTGCTACAGCGTCCTGGTCGATCATCCGGAGGGCAAGTTCCTGTTCGACACCGGCTACGACCTGGCCCACGTCCGGAAGGTACTGCCCTTCGAGTTGCCGGAGCAGACCGCGGATCAGACCATTCCCGGCCAGCTGCGCCAGCTCGGCATCGACCCCGGCGAGATTACGCATGTCATCAACTCGCATTATCACTTCGACCACGTCGGCGGTAACAAGTACTGCACGGGCGCGGTGACGCTGGCCCACCACAAGGAACTGCAGGCCAGCCATGACCACCAGCCGTTCGAGCGTCTGGGCTACTCCGACCTCAGCTTCGACGAGATCGGGCCACGCTACGAGCTGCTGACCGGGGACACCGAGATCGCCAGCGGGCTGCACGTATTCGAGACGCCCGGCCATACGGCCGGCCATGTGAGCTTCATGGTCGAGCTCAGCGGGCGCCGCCCGATGCTCTTCGCCGGTGATGCCATCTACACCCGGCAGAGCCTGGAGCGAACCATCATTTCCGGGTTCCATTATGACCCGGTCGCCAGCGTCGCCTCGATGCGCCGCCTGGCCTCCCTGGCCGCCGAGCATGAGGCCGAGCTTTTCTTCTCCCATGACGCGGAGTCGTTCCGGGAATGGCAGAAGGCGCCCGCCTACTACACCTGACGCTGCCCGCTCCGTCCGACCACCCCCGGAGGCGATAAATGTCGTCGAATTCGCCCGGCGGCGTGGCGGCGTGAGCGGACTCCCGGACTTGGCCTGGCAGCACCGCGTCGAGACGTCCACGACGTCGCTGTTCGCCGTCGAACTGGGAAACGGGCAGCCGCTGCTGTTCCTGCACGGGGTCACGGCGAACGCGTTCGTCTGGTGGCCGGTCATGGAACGGCTGGCCGGCCGCTACCGCACGGTGGCCATCGACCAGCGCGGCCACGGCCGGAGCAGCATGGGCCACGGCCCGAGCAGTATCGGCCGCGACGGGCGCTTCGATGCCGACGCGTGCGCCCGGGATGTCACCGACGTCGCGGCGGCGCTGCAGGCCGGCCCGGTCCTGCTGATCGGCCACTCGCTCGGCGCGCGCAACGCGATCGCGGCGGGGGCCCGGCGGCCGGACCTGATCGCCGGGGTGATCGCCATCGATTTCACCCCGTTCATCGCCCCGGCCGTCTTCGATGCGCTCGACGCCCGGGTCGCCGGGGGCGCGCGGACCTTCGCCGACGCCGCCGAGGTGACGGGCTACCTGGCCGAGCGCTACCCCCGGCTGCCGCCGGATGCCGTGGCCCGGCGGGCGCGCTACGGCTACGCGCCGGACGCCGAGGGCCGGCTCCGGCCTTTCGCCGACGCCGGGGCCATGCGGGCGACCTGCGCCGGCCTTCGGGAGGACCTGGCCCCGGACCTGAGCGCCCTGGCCCCACCGGCGCTGCTGGTCCGCGGCGCGGACAGCGCCTTCGTCTCGGCCGGCGCGTTCGCGGCCACCCGCGCCCTGCGGCCCGACCTGCGGGCCATCGTCGTCGAGGGAGCCGATCACTACGTGCCCGAGGAGCAGCCCGCGCAGGTTGCCGCGCTGATCGGGGAATTCTCCGCTGAGGCGTTCGGAGGGAGCAGCTCGTGAGCGTGCGAACCGGGTTGCCGGCGGGGCATTACGGCCCGGCCAGAGTCGGCGCCGCCGGAGTCGGCGCCGCCGGAGTCAGGACCGAACCAGCTGAGGAGGTAAGCGGGAGATGACATCTGCCGTCAGCCCGGAAATCCAGGCCAGCCTGCGGGACCTGGCGCGAGCGCACCGCATCCTCGATCTCGAGGGCCACAACGACATGTCGCTCGGGCACCTGTCCTGGCGGGATCCGGAGGGCCGCGGGCTGTGGCTGAAGCGCGGCAACATCGGCCTGGAGGAGGTCCAGACCGCGGACTTCATCCTGCTCAGCTTCGACGGGGAGGTACTGGCGGGCGAGGGTCTGCGGCACCTGGAGTGGCCGATCCATTCCGAGATCCTCCGGGCGCGGCCCGAGGTGAACGTGGTGGCCCATACTCACCCGTTCCACGCCACCGCGCTCTCGGCGACGACCGAGCAGATCCGGCCGTACACCAACGAGGGCGTCTGGTTCACCGAGGCCGTCGCGCACTTCAAGCTCACCAGTGACCTGGTCAACACCCCGCTGCTCGGCCGGGAGCTGGCCGTCGCGCTCGGGCCGTCCGCCGCGGTCCTGCTGAAGAACCACGGCGCCACGTTCGTCGGCACCGGCATCCGGGAGGCGACGCTGGCCGGGGTGTTCCTGGAGAAGGCGGCCCGGGTCCAGCTCACCCTCGCAGCGTCCGGGCTGGAGCACACCTATCCCGACGCCGACGAGATCCGCCAGAAGCGGCTGACCATCTATCCCGACCGGGCCGTCGAGAACTTCTGGCAGTACTACAACCGCAAGCTCGACCGAGTGGAAGGCAGTGCCACATGACAGAGGCAGACGTAAGCCGGGCCGCCATCATCGGCACCGGGACCATGGGACCGGGCATGGCCGCCACCCTGGCCCGGGGCGGCCTGGACGTCCGGTGCTTCGACACCAGCGAAGCGGCCCGCGAGCGGGTGCCGGGCGAGGTGGCGGCGGCTCACGGCGTCCTGGACCGGATCGGCGGTGCCGCCGCGGCGCAGCGGGGGACCGTGACCGTCCACGGCGACCTCGCCGAGGCGGTGGCCGGCGCCGGCCTGGTCCTCGAGGCCGTGCCCGAGAACGCGGAGATCAAGGCGGCGGTCTTCGCCGACCTCGACCGGCTGGCCCCAGCCGATGCCATTCTGGCCAGCAATACCTCGGGGATTCCCATCACCCGGATCCAGCAGTCGGTCAAGGACCCGGGCCGGGTGGTCGGCATGCACTGGTCCAACCCGCCGCACGTGATTCCGGTCATCGAGGTTATCGCCGGCGAGAGCACTTCCCCCGAGGTCGTGGAGCGACTGCGGACCATGATCTCGGATCTCGGACTAATCCCCGTCCGGGTGCTGCGCGACGTCCCCGGGTTTGTCGAAAACCGGGTGCTCTACGCGATCATGCGCGAATGCCTGGCGCTGGTCGATTCCGGTGTCGTGTCGGCCGAGGAACTCGATACCTGCGTGCAGTGGGGAATCGGCTTCAAGCTCGCCGTGATCCCGCCGCTGCAGCTCCTGGACGTCGCCGGGCTCGACATCTACCAGGCCGTGGCCAGCTACCTCAACGCTGATCTCGACGACCGCAAGGACGTCAGCGAGACGATCACCTCGCGGGCGGCGCGCGGCGAGCTCGGGATGAAGACCGGCAGCGGCCTGTTCAGCTACACCCCCGAGCAGGCGCAGGCCCTGCGCCAGCAGCGGGCCGCTGGCCTCGTCGCCGTGCGCAAGGCCCTGAGCGGGTCGTGAGCCGCGTGAGCCGGCCGTTACCAGGGCAGCGCGAGGAGCGTCAGATGGGGAGTTTCACCGGCCGGACGGCCATTGTCACCGGCGCCGCCCAAGGCATCGGAGCGGCGGTCGCCCGGCTGCTGGCGGCGCGCGGCGCCCAGGTGGTCGTGGCCGATATCAACGCCAAGGGCGGCGCCGAGGTGGCCGCGGGTCTCGGCGGCTCTAGCTACGCCGTCGGGGTCGACGTGGGTGACGAGGCCGCGGTGGCGGCCCTGCACGAGGAGGTCATCAGCCGTAGCGGGCAGATCGACGTCCTGGTCAACAACGCCGCCATCGTCCCCTTCACCGCCTGGGACGACGTCGACTTCACCGAATGGCGACGGATCATGAGGGTGAACCTCGACGGCGTCTACCTGATGTGCCGGGCCTCGTCGGCTCACATGCGCGAGCGGGGCTACGGCCGGATCGTCAACCTGGCCTCGAACACCTTCTTCGCCGGGACCCCGAACATGGCCGCCTACGTCGCGGCCAAGGGCGGGGTCATCGGCTTCACCCGTGCGCTCGCCACCGAGCTCGGCGGCTACGGCATCACTGTCAACGCCGTCAGCCCCGGCCTCACCGCGAGCGAGGGCGTCCTGGACAGCCGGCACGCCGAGGCCTTCGACTTCGTCGGGACGCTGCAGGCCCTGAAGGGCCGGGCCACGCCCGACGTCATCGCGCCGGCTGTGGTGTTCCTGGCTTCGGAGGAGGCCGGGTGGATTACTGGCTCGACCGTCAATGCCGACGGGGGACATGTCCGCCACTGACCCACCCGCAGGCCGGCCTTCCGCATGCGCGGGAAGGCCCGGCCTGGACGGCCGCATGAACCTAGCAATACGACAGGATGAATAGGCTTTGTTAGCCCTGTTCGGCGAGTTCCTCATATTTCAGAATCTCAGCTATGAGACTGCTCAGGACATCGCTGCCCGTCGTGCTGAGGAAGCTGCTGATCGCCGGCGCTGGTCTGTGCGCGGCGGGTGCGGCCGTGATCATCGCGGCCGGCCCGGCTCAAGGATCGCCTGGGGGAACCGTCGAGTACTGGGGGGACACCGGCAACGACGAGCTGTATGCGCCGGTCACGCTGAACCTGCCCGGCACGGTCGCCGAGGTCGGCAGCTCCAACTCCGCCGAGTACGCGCTGCTGACCAACGGCACCCTCTACGCCTGGGGGGTAGGAACCGAGGGCGAGCTGGGCAACGGCGGCACGGCCAGCTCCCTGGATCGTCCGGTGCAGGTGGAGTTCCCGGCCGGGGTGCGGATCGCTTCTATCCCGACCGACGTGATGCCCGATAACTCCGCCTTCGCCATCGACACCACCGGCCATGTCTGGGCCTGGGGCCTCAACCCCAGCGGCGCCTTCTGCCTGGACAACGAGACCGAGTACACCACCCCGGTGCGGTTGCCGTTCACCGGCGTGAGCGCGCTGGCCGGAGGCGGCAATCACGCCACCTACGACGCTGACGGGACCTTGTACTCCTGCGGCGGCAACCAGTACGGGCAGCTCGGCGACGGCAGCACGCAGCCCAGCACGACCCCGGTCAGGGTGGCCGGGCTGGACGGCCAGCGGATCACCAGCCTGGTGGCGTCGTGGTGTGACACCGGGGCCGTGCTGTCCAATGGGGACTACTACGACTGGGGTTATGACGGCGCCGGGCAACTGGGTGACGGGAGAATGGGGGCATCCTCCGACGTGCCGTTCCGGGTGGGCCTGCCTGGCCCGGTGACGCAGGCTGCCGAGGGCGGGTCTTTGTCCAGCAACGGGCAGACGCTGGTGCTGCTGTCGGATAGCTCGGTGTACGCCTGGGGTAACGACGACCACTACCAGCTGGGCGACGGGCGGACGGCCAACGAGGATCTCCCCGAGAAGATCCTCCCGCCGGCCGGGGTGACCTACCGGACCCTGGCCACCGGCGGGAACACCTCGTATGCCATCTCGACGGCCGGGAACGCGTACGCGTGGGGCAACAGCCTCGTCGGCCAGCTCGGCGACGGCCTCAGCGAACCGGCGAAGCGGCCGGTCATGATCCTGTCCGGGGTCACGACGATCTCCTCGACCGCCGCCGACGCCGTGGCGAGCGTGGGATCTTAGCGCCGGGCGGCGACGGCCAGGGCCCGGGCGGCCATGGCCAGGGCCCGGGCGGCGGCCGGCCGGGCCCGCGCGCTACGGTCCGCGCTGGCCGAGGACCGCGGCGAGCACCTGGCCGGTGACGGACAGGTCTGGCAGCACGGCGTGCGCGCCGGAGGCGGCGAGTTCGGGCCCGGAGAACCCGCCGGTCGCCACGCCGACGGCCCGGGCCCCGGTGGCCAGCGCGGCGGCGACGTCGAGCGGGGTATCCCCGACCAGCACGGTCGCCTGGCCGCCGAAATCGCCCCCGTACTGGCGCGCCGCATTGTCCCGGGCCAGGTGCACAAGCTCGGCCCTGACCTCGTGCGCGTCACCGTAGGCGCCCGCGTCCAGGTCGAGATGCTCGGTCAGGCCCAGCGGGCGGAGCTTCACCTCGGCCAGCGGGCGGATGTTCCCGGTCAGCAGCGATTGCACCACGGCCATCCGCGCCATCCGGGCCGGCTGGCCGTCGCCGGGCCCGCCCAGCCCGCCGGACTCGCCGGGCCCGCCGAGTTCCGCGAGCGCGGCCATGGCCTGGGCGGCGCCCGGGAGCGCCCGGGCCCGCTCCGCGATCAGGCCGGCCAGGCCCGGGGCGCGGGCCGCCATGGCCCGGTGGAACGCGTCCACGCGCTGCCGCGGCTCGTCCACCCCGGCCAGGGTCAGCACCTCGAGCGCGATGGCCCGGTCGGTCCGCCCGGCCATGGACCCGGGCTGCGGCATCTGGCCGCCGAACATCTCGCCATATGTCGCCTGGTACAGCTCACGGCCTACCCCGTCGGAGTCGACCAGCGTGTGGTCGACGTCCCACAAGACCAGCAACCGGCGCACGCGGTGACGCTATCAGCAGACCGGGACAACCCGGTCAGGCCATCCGGCCGAGGCCCGGGTAGTCGACGACCACGCCCTCGGCGTCGAACGCGACGTCGGCCGAGAAGCTCCCGCTTTCGTAGCGGATCACGCTGAGCGGCCCGGGCCACGGCAGTCCCGGCTCAAACGCGGGGCCGTGGCGCAGCGGCGTGTAGCGCTGCAGCGCCGGGGTGACGGCCAGCCACGGGACGCGGACGAAGGCCATCAGGAACTCGGCTGGTTCGCCGCCGCCGAGCAGGCCGCGGCGCAGCACCGGCATCGTGTTGGTGACCGGGCACTCCCCGAGGTCGCAGTCGAGGGCCTCTTCCAGGGCCGCCGGGTCGCCGCCCGGCGGCGGCGCGCCCGGCACGCCGGGGTCGCCGTCCGATCCGGCGTCGATGGCCCATCCGTCGCGCGGATCCCGGGTCAGTTCGAGGTGACGGCCCCAGCCGGCGCCCCACGCCCGGACCGAGAGCCGGCGCGTGACAAAGCGGTCCTGGCAGTCCAGCTCGTACTCCAGCCGGTAGGGAATCGGGTCGCCGCTGACCGCCACGCCGGCCGCCCGCAGCTGACCGCCGCCCAGCTCGATCTCGGCGAATTCGGCCCCGCGTTCCTTGATCCAGGTGATCGCGCGCATGAGCGGACATCCTACGGCCGCCGGCGCGCGGCCGGTGTTCCCGCGGGTTGCCGGTGGCGGCGACTAGACTCGCCAGGACGACAAGCGGGTGCATGGTGATCGGCGGTGGGCAACGATGGCAGGCCGGATCCGCGACGAGGACATCGCGCTGGTCCGTGAACGCTCCGCGGTCGACGAGGTCGTGGGGGAGTACCTGCAGCTCCGCAGCGCCGGCGGCGACTCGCTGAAGGGGCTGTGCCCGTTCCACGACGAGAAGACGCCGTCCTTCAACGTCACCCCGTCCCGCGGGCTCTGGTACTGCTTCTCCTGCACCGAGGGCGGCGACGTCATCAAGTTCGTGCAGCGGATCGACAACATGAGCTTCGCCGAGGCGGTCGAGCGGCTGGCCGCCCGTTCCGGGATCGAGCTGCGGTATGAGCAGGGCGGTACCGTCCCGGGACGGGAGCACTCCCAGCGGCGGCGGCTGATCGAGGCACACCGCGCCGCCGCCGAGTTTTATCTAGAACGGATAGCCACGGCCGGCGCCAGCTCCGCTCGCGCGTTTCTGTCGTCGCGGGGGTTCGGCGAGGCCGACTGGGCCCGGTTCGGCGTCGGCTACGCCCCGGCCGAGTGGGACGCGCTGACCCGGCACCTGCGTGGCCGCGGGTTCACCGACGAGGAACTGCTGCGCGGCGGGCTGGCCCGGCAGGGCCGGCGCGGCCCCATCGACATGTTCCGCAACCGGCTGATCTGGCCGATCAGGGACCTGACCGGGGACGTGATCGCGTTCGGGGCCCGCAAGCTGGCCGAGGAAGACGAGCCCAAGTACCTGAACACCACGGGCACCCCGCTGTTCAACAAGAGCGCCGTGCTGTACGGCGCCGACCTGGCCAAGCGGGACATCGCGCAGCGCCGCCAGGCGGTGATTGTGGAGGGCTACACCGACGTGATGGCCTGCCACCTGTCCGGGCTCACCACGGCCGTGGCGACCAGCGGGACCGCGTTCGGCGAGGGCCACATCAAGATCCTCCGCCGGCTGCTGCTCGACTCGGACAAGTTCCGGGGCGAGGTCATCTTCACCTTCGACGGCGACGCGGCCGGGCAGAAGGGGGTCGAGAAGGCGTTCAGCTTCGAGGGCGACTTCGTCACGCAGATGATGTGCGCGGTGCAGCCCGACGGCCTCGACCCGTGTGACCTGCGGCTCAAGCAGGGCGACGCGGCCGTCAGGGACCTGGTCGCCCAGCGCGTCCCGGTGTACGAGTTCGCCATCCGCAGCGAGCTGCGCAAGCACAACCTCGACACCAACGAAGGCCGCCTCGCGGCGCTGGACGCCGCCGCGGCGATCATCGGCCGGATCAAGGACTACGGCTTGCGGGACCGCTATGCGGTCAGCCTGGACCGGTGGCTCGGGATGATGGACGAGGACTTCGTGCTGGCCCGGGTGCGCGCGAATGCACCGTCCGGGCCCGGGTCGAGACGGTCCGGGCGCCCCGCTGCTGGCGGCCGCGGGAACGTTAACCAGCCGCCGGGCCGCAACGGCCAGCCGCAGCGTGGTGCCGGACGGCCGGAGTCCGGCCGGGACAACGGCACCGCGCCGCGGGATGTGGCCAGGGACACGGAGTTCCGCTACGACACGGGCGATCCGGTCATCCAGCTCGAGCGCGAGGCGCTGAAGCTCGCGGTGCAGCGGCCGGCCCTGTGCGGGCCCGCCTTCGACGTGCTCGGAGCCGAGTGCTTCACCGCCCCGGTGCACGCGTCGGTGGTCGGCCTCATCGCCCAGTGCGGCGGCGCGGGCGGTGCGGCTGGAGGCCGGGAATGGGCCGAGCGGCTGCGGGCCGCCGCACCCGATGACCGGGCGCGAGGATTCGTGACCCGGCTCGCGGTTGAGCTGCTGCGCGTGCCCCGTTCCGACGGCGAGGCGGACGCCCGGTACGCCGACGCGGTTCTGGCCCGCGTCGAGGAGCTGGCCGTGAGCAGGGAGATCGCCGTGATCAAATCGCGGCTGCAGCGGCTGAGCCCGGTGGAGGAGACGGCCGCGTACAACCGGATGTTTGGTGATCTTGTTTCGCTTGAGCAGCGCCGCAAGGTGCTCTCCGACCGGGCGGCCGGTGCGCTGTAACCGCTCCGTACACAGATCAGCCCGATCGCGTTACTAGCGCCAAGGTGACAATATTAGATCCCCGCAATGCCGGTTTCGTGACGCACACTTGTCTGCATGA
>Ga0335075_10018408_pt1 | contig 10353 bp, 8 predicted proteins | sample Lox_Sample_24_FD_206723 | JGI IMG/M metagenome (GOLD analysis project Ga0335075, IMG submission 206723) | Soil microbial communities from Loxahatchee National Wildlife Refuge, Florida, United States - Lox_Sample_2.4 | ecosystem: Environmental > Terrestrial > Soil > Wetlands | place: USA: Florida... | reverse complement strand
AATTGATCACGCTATTGCTAACCGATGCATAGGACGGCCAGTATGTCGAATGCGACGGCGGCCGGTCCCCGACCTGCCCGTTCGCGTACCGGAAACCAGCCAGCCTCGTGCGCCAGCGTGCTTCGAGCGGCAGCGTGCTTCGAGGGGCGGGGTCATTGCAGGGGACGCATCAGAAGGGGAACAATGTCTGACTCTCGAAGCAGAACTTGGCGCAGTCGGCGCAGGCGTGCCTTCGTGGCCGCCGCAGCAGTGGCCGCTGCGGTCGCCGCATCGGCGCCGGCCGCCGCGTATGCCAGCACAGTTCAGGCCGCGCATCCGGCCAGCTCTCCGGGCGTGCTCGCCCAGGTGAGCCCTGCGCCGAAGTTGCCGGGCGGAGCACGCGTTGTCGGGGCGGTCGCCGCCTCTGCGAGGGTGTCTGCCGGGGTAGCGATGCGCCTGCCGGATTCATCGGCGGTGACGGCCTTCATCGACGCGACCGCGAACCCGCGCTCTCGCCAGTACCATCGCTACCTGTCCAAGGGACAGTTCACTAGCCGGTTCGGCCCTTCGAAGGCTGCTGTCGCGGCGGTGGAGCGCCAGCTCCGCTCCGACGGCCTGACGGTGACCGGAGTATCCGCGAACCGCCTGCTGGTGAACTTCACCGGCACGGCCGCCAATGTGGGCGCTGCCTTCCACACCGGCCTGAATCGCGTCCGCCTGGCCAACGGCACGATGGGCCAGGCGACCAGCAAGGCCGTCCGGCTGCCGTCCTCGATCGCCAATAAGGTCGAGGCGGTCGTCGGGCTCGACCAGCTGGTCAAGGAAACTTCCGGGGCGCTCCGCCCGATCAAGGCACTCGAGCACGGCAAGACCCGCGCGCCGGCCGTCAAGCCGAGCGCTTCGGGCGGCCCGGCGGCGTGCGGCGACGCGCAGGCCGAGGAGGCCACGGGCGCACTGACCGACCAGCAGCTGGCAGCCGCCTACGGGCTCGACCCCCTTTACGGCGCAGGTGACCTCGGCGCCGGTCAGACGATCGACATCTACGAGCTCGAGCCGTACCTGACCTCAGACGTGCAGATGTTCGATGAGTGCTACTTCGGCGCCGACCACACCAGCCAGCTCACCGACACGCTGGTGGACGGCGGCGCGGGCACTGGCCCTGGCTCAGGTGAGGCAGCGCTCGACATCGACAACGTGTCTGCCCTGGCTCCGGCCGCGAAGATTCACGTCTTCACCGGCCCGAACAACAACGGGTCTATTGGCGAGCTGGACACGTGGAACGCGATCGCGATGGCTGACGACGCCCGCCAGGTGTCGACCAGCTGGGGACTGTGCGAGACCGCCGAGCAAGCTGGTATGCCCGGCACGATTCAGGTCGAGAACGAGATCTTCGAGCAGACGGCTGCGCAAGGGCAGACGATCTACGGCGCCGCTGGCGACGACGGATCGGACACCTGCGCCGGGCACTCCTCGACCCCTGTGCCTACGGACCTATCGCTCAATGACCCGGCCAGCCAGCCGTACGTCACCTCGGTCGGCGGCACCACGATCACGGACGCCACCGAGCCGCCATCGGAGACGGTCTGGAACAACGGCAACGCTGGCGGCGCTGGCGGCGGCGGCATCTCCGAGGTGTGGGCCATGCCACCGTGGCAGACCGCGAGCGCGCTGCCCCAGACCTCATCGGGCGAGGCCTGCAGCAACGACCCGTCCGGCACGGCGGATAACTACCACCTGCAGGGCCTGGGCACCACGCTGCCAAGCGGAACGGAGTGCCGTGAGACACCCGACGTGAGCGCGCTGGCTGACCCGCAGACCGGCTACACGATCGTCTGGGACGGCGGCTGGTACCAGTACGGCGGTACGTCGGCGTCGACGCCGCTATGGGCGGCGCTGACCGCGGAGATGAATGCCTCGAGCCAGTGTGCCAGCGTGCCCGGCGGCCTGGGCTTCGCTACGCCGCTGTTCTACCAGGTGGCGTCAAGTTCAGCGGCGAACTATGCGGCTGCTTTCAGCGACGTGACCGTCGGCAACAACGACAACCTGAACGTCGGCGGAGCCGTCGACTGGCAGGCAGGTCCCGGCTACGACATGGCCAGCGGTCTCGGCACACCGCGCGTGACCGATGCCAGTGGCGCGCCGGGCCTGGACGCACAGCTGTGCGCCGATGCGGCTGGGACCGGGACGCCCGCGCCGCCGCAGGTGGCCTCGCTCAGCTCGAAGTCCGGAGTCTCTGCTGGCGGCGGCACGCTGACCATCACCGGCACCGGTTTCGGCACGACGCCAGGCAGCGTCTTCTTCGGCAATGTCGACGCGACGGTGGTCAGCGGAGACTGGACGGCGACGTCAATCACGGTCGACGTTCCCGCTTACCAGGCGCCTGCTGGCAACCCGGCGGGCTCCGCCGGCCGCGCCGACATCACGGTGGTAACGGCTGGGCACCAGTCCAGCGCACCGTCGGCCAACTCGGTGTACGAGTACACCGCGAACTCCAGCGGGGCGCCCGTCGTCGACTACGTCAGCACTGAGGACGGCCTGGCTGCGGGCGGCAATACCGTGAAAATCGTCGGATCCGGCTTCACCGGCGCCACCGCGGTGGACTTCGGTGATGTCGCGGCGACGAACCTGAGCGTTGTCAACGACAACGAGCTGAGCGTGACCGTTCCGGCCAGCGACGGCACATGTGCGGTCAGCGCATCGCAGGGCGTTTGCGCAGTCCAGGTGACGGTGACGACACCGGCGGGTACGAGCTCAGGTCCGGCTCCGCTGCCGGCCTATCAGGGCCAGCTCGAGTACGGCGCGAATGGCGCGTTCTTCGCACCGGCCGGCACCGAGGCCGTGCCGCAACCGGATGAGTACGACTACACGGCGGTGCCGACAATCACCTCGGTCAGCCCGGAGTATGTCAGCGAGAACGGGACCGGCAGCGTGACGATCACTGGTACCGGATTCAACCTGCTCACGTTCGACTGGGCGAACGTCGGAACGGCGGGCGTAGGGGCCAACCAGGACTTCGACATCCTGGGTGTCACCCCGACCACGCTCACCATCGGCATCCCGGCAGGGGCGCCCAGCGTTGAGCCGGTCTCGACGCCAATCTCGGTGCAGGACTCCGGCATCGCGCTCAGCAACGTCTCGTCGTTCAACTATGCCGGCACGCCGGTTCTGACCGCCATTTCCAAGCACCTCGCGTCTCAGTCCGACCCCGGCAATCTGACGATCACCGGTCAGGGCCTGAGCGACGTATCCAGCGTCGTGGTGCAACTGCAGGGGTCGCTCGACTTCCTGTCGTCGACGACCACGGCGATCTCGAACCAGAGCGACACCTCGCTAACAGTCGCGATCCCGAATGGGTTTGCGTACCCGGCGGACGTGCTCGTCTGCAGCGCGACTGGGTGCAGCGCGCCCGATCCGTCGGTGGACACGTTGACGCTGGCCTACCCGGGCCGACCGGTCATCAGCTCGCTGGGACCGGCCAGCGGACCTGCGCACGGCGCAAACCTGGTGGAGATCGACGGTGCACTCGACTCCGAGCTCACCGCAGTCCACTTCGGCTCGCAGCTAGCCACGGTCGAATATGAGCCGTCGCTGACGGCCAGCGGGATCATCCTTGTGGCCGCACCGCCGGGCACCGCCGGCAAGAAGGTGCCGGTCACGATCAGCACGCTCGGCGGGACGCTCACTGGGACCCCGACGAGTGCGGCCGTTACGTACACCTACACCAAGAGCTCGCCCACCGCGCCCCGCAAGGTGCGCGCCAAGGCGGGCGCCCGGAGTGCCACCGTCAGCTGGAAGGCTCCCAGCGACAATGGCGGCAGCTCGGTGACCGGCTACGTGATCACGCTCACCGCTAAGCACCACAAGACCGTGACCGTCAAGGTCTCCGCGAGAGTCGGCAGGGTAACCATCAAGGCCCTGGCCGCGGTTACCTGGACCGTCGAGGTGCAGGCCGTTAACAAGCTCGGGCGCGGTCTGCCCGTAGTCAGGACGGTGCGGCCAAGGAGCTAGCGCACATAGGGAAGGGCACAGATATCTGCCCCGTCCTCCGAGTTCCGGGGGACGGGGCAGTGCCCTGTCCGGTGACAGCAGACTGGACGACCGGGGCGTTACGCAGGCTGCGGCCGTCCACCGAGACGGCACCCGGGGCCGCACCGCTGCCTCCCGCGAACGGGCCCGGCCTGCCTGCCAGGTGGATTGTAGGAAGCCGATTTACTTGAGCAGCGCGAGCTGGGGTTTTCGGGGTAGCTGAGCAGGGCTCAGGTCAGGTCGGTTCAAGTTGGTGAGCATTCTGCTGCTGCGGTAACGGTTACGTTGCGTAGCTGGCGGCATGGCTCCGGGATTGTGCACGGCCGCCTATCGCCTACCGGACCCTCGCATAGGCCCGCATCTGCTCCGCCGTCCGCTCGAGTTCGGCCGCCTCTGTGGCAGGCGCGGCGTTGTTGAGCCCGCTGTGAGCGGCTGTCGGGCTTCGCAAGAAGCGCCGCAGCATGGGTGTGAGCAGCCCTTCCGGCAGAGCCTGCAACGCAGCGAACCCGCGGGGGACCGGCGGCGTCGGCATGGCGGCCAGGTTCTGCCGTATAAGGCGGATCGTGTCGCGGACCGCGTCCGGATCGTCGGCCAGCGCTACCGGGCCGCCCGCCGCGAGCACCGCCTGACCGAGTGGCACCGCGAACGCGGCGTGCGTCTTGAGCCAGGCATCCATCTGCGGCTCGGCCTTGGCGTTGATCCCGGCGGTGCGGAACGCCCGCACGATCCGTTCCAGTCGCGGGGTGGCACGGCCGTCGGGTTCGCCGACCGGCATCGGGACCCGGCGGGTCATGAAGTTGGCCGGGCGGTAGCGGACCACGTCGCCGTCCATCGTGCCGCCGTCCGTAGGGAAGCTGAGCAGCACCCGCTCGCGGCCGATCACCGCGCCCAGCGGCTCCGGGCCGGCCGCCCAGCTGAGTGCGAACAGCACGTCGGCTTCGAGGCCGGCGAGTGACTCCAGCACCGCGTCCGCCTGATGGGCGCGTACGAAGACGGCGATCAGGTCGTACCCCCCGGCCGGGTGCTCGACCACAGGCACCGGTACCCGCCTGACGGCCGGGCCGTCTCCCTCGGCGAGCCGCACGCCGTGCCGGCGCAGGGCGGCCAGGCGCTCGCCCCGGGCGAGGAGTGAGACGTCGTGCCCGGCCTCGTGCAGGCGGGCCGAGAACAGGCTGCCGGTAACCCCGGCGCCGTACACGAGCAGTTTCACGGCAATCCTCGTCCGTCCGTTCGTTCAGTCATACGTTCGTTTTAGTCAAACGTACGAGTACTCACGTGGCGCCACCCGACACCCGCACCCGGATCCTCGACGCGGCCGAGCGCCTCTTCGCCGAGCGCGGTTTCCGCGGCACCTCGGTCCGCGCGATCACCGACCTCGCCGGAGCGAACCTGGCCGCTGTCGGGTATCACTTCGACTCGAAGGCGGAGCTCCTGCCCGCGATCATCCGCCGCGTGACCGAGCCCATCATCGCCGCGCAGGCCGCTGGGCCCGACCGGCTGCTCGCCCGGACGGACTCGCCGGTCGCCGAGCTGGTGGAGGCCTTCGCGGGGCCGCTATTCGGCGCCCGAGGAAAGCCATCATCTGGGCATCCCAGTCATCGGCCGAGAGCGGCCAGTCGTGGTTGAAGACGATCGGCTGGCCGAGCCCCAGTCCTTGTAGAACGCGCGGCGATGGGTACGCTCCGAAGCGTGATCATCTCTTCCGGCGACCTGCTTCGGCGCAACGCGGCGTTCGCCGCGACAGGGGCGTTCGTCGGCCTTCCCTTCCCGACCGGCGACACCCTGCAGCTGCTCGGCTGCGTCGACTCCCGGGTCGACCCGAGCGATGTACTCGGTCTCGAGCTTGGCGAAGGTGTCGTGATGCGCAACATCGGCGGCCGGATCACCCCGGCGACGCTGCGCTCTTGGGCCCTGCTCGGCCGGCTTGGGCAGGGCAAGCCCCCGAGCGGGCACCTGGTGATCCTGCACCACACCGACTGCGGCATCACCCGCCTCATGGACTACCCCGAGCAGCTCGCCGCGTTCTTCGAGATCCCGGCAGACGAGCTGGAGAGTAAGGCGGTCGCCGACCCGTACGCGGCGGTGCGAGTCGATGCCGCCATCGCCCGGCATGCCCTGCCGCCGACCCGGCTCGTCTCCGGCCTTGTCTACGACGTCAACACCGGGCTCATCGAGATCGTCGACCCGGCCCCCCAGGAGTAGCAGCGGTGTGCAAGGAATCGGCCACCGCCGACGACGTCAACGCCGCGATGCCGCAGATGGCGAGGGAGCGCTTTGACGGCCACCGCGAGGAGTTGCGCGTGATCCAGGCACTGATCGACTCCGACGAGAGCCTGCAGGAGCGCTCCCTGCGTAAGCGGGAGACGCTCAACTCGCTTCTCGGCGAGGCTCTGCGCGGCCGCGGCCTCGCCGAACGGCAGGCGCGCCTGCTCGCCGAGGCAACTGTCAGCGCGCTCTACGGCGCTCTCGATAAGTGGCTCAACAGCGACACCGACGTGAGCATCGACGTGCTCGCCCTCAGCGCGCTGGCCGGCCTGCACGCGAACCTCGACCGCATCGGCACGGTGCACCGGCCCGCAGCTGAGCCGGAGCGCCCATCTCCCTGACCTGCATTCGGATGTTCCGCTGCTGAGTAGTCGCCCCATCGCCTGCGACGGCGGTCCTGTCGCATCGGCGGGAGCCGCCGCGATGGCGCTAGTCGGCGCCTGCCCTGCCTGCCAGGAGGGCCATTCCCGTTGCGGGCCGCAGACGGGGCGGGGTGGGGGTGCCGTAGATTCCCGCGTGGACGCCTGCGTGCTGCTCCTCCATCACGTGGACGAGCGGGATCTCTCCGGGGACGCGCTCGATTAGATTGGGCCAGACGTGCTTGTCCTCTCCGGTGTGATGCTCGGTAACGAGCAAGCTCATCAGGGTGATGTGATCCGCGATCACGGCGGCGCGCGCCACGTCTCCCGCTTCGATAGCGCGGACCAGCGTCGGCGTGCGGACGGATGTCCAAAATCTAGCCAGTGACGACCACAAGGCTCGCCATGGGCGTCACGAATCGTGACTGAGCATTGCCGATCTTCGCGTTCCCGAGTCTCGACCGCCTCGCGCAGGCGTCATCCAAGCGCAGCTGCCGGTGCTGACTCGGGTGCTGCAGTTACCTCGTCGCCGAGTTCGCGGAGAGTTCGGATGCGGCTGGTCCACAGGGCGATCGCGGGCAGTGTGGCGACTGCGCAGGTCGCCCACAGGGCAGCGCGCGGGCCAAAGATGGTGGCGGCGGCTCCAGCAGCAAGCGCGCCGAGCGGGATGACGCCCCAGGAGATGAACCGTACGGTCGCCATCACCCGTGGCAATAGCTCTGTGGGGACGACGCTGTGCCGGTGGGTGCGGGTCAGGATGCTGAGCACGACGACGGTGGCGGCGAAGCCGGCGTTGCCGAATGCGAACAGCAGCAAGCCGGGACCGTGGAAGGACGTCGGCAGCAGACAGAGCGCCACCGGCATGGCAGCCGAGGCGAACAACAGGGCGCGAGCCGAGCCGGTGCGGGCGCTGATACGCGGAGTCAGTGCCGCGCCTGCCAGGCTGCCCGCGCCCTCGGTCGCGATCAGCACACCGACAAGACTCGCCGACGCGTGCAAAGTGCGCACCAGAAAGACCGGGGTGAGCGCGAGCAGTGCGCCGCACACGAAATTGGTGGCGGCCGCATCCGCCACGCAGGGCCGGATCACCGGATGGCGGATGACGTAGTGCCAACCCTCGCGGATCTGCGCGCCGACTGAACTGCTCGCCGCGGCCGGCAATCGGGCGGGCCGGGGCAAGCTGCGCAGCAAGACTGCAGAGGCGACGTAGCTGGCGACGTCGAACAGCACCGTGGTAGCCGCACCGAAAGCCTGCACCAGCACGCCAGCGAGTGAGGGTCCCGCCATGGCGGTGGCTGAGAACGACGCCGAGGTGAGGCTGTTGCGCTTGGTCAGCTCTTCCTGTGCGACGATCTGCGGCATGAATGTCGAGTTGCCGACGTCGAAGACAACGTTAGCAACGCTGACCGTGAACGCGACGGCTACCAGCTGCCCGATGCTCAGCACGCCCGCCCAGGCGCTGAGCGGGATAGAGGCGAGCGCCGCGGCGCGGATGAGGTCCATCGCGATCTGTGTACCGCGCAGTGGCAACCGAGCGACCAGCACGCCCGCGGGCAGGCCGAAGAGCGCCCACGCCGCGTAACCCGCCGCGGCGACGAGTCCGACCTGCAGCGCCGAGCCGTGCAGCACCAACACCGCGGTCAGCGGCAGCGCGACCGCGGAGATCGCGTCCCCGAGTCCGCTGACACTCGTGCCAGTCCAGTACCGCCAGAACACTTGCGACTGCGCGCTTGTCATCCGATAGCTCCCTGAGATGGTAAGTTCCTATTAGGAACTTATAGCTTCCGTATGGGAACTTAGCAGATGGGAGGAGGTGAGTGCCACGAGCCGCATAATTCCCGGACGTGACGCTGATTGCGCGATCGCCCAAGCCGCCGCGGTGATCGGCGACTGGTGGAGCATCCTGATCGTGCGCGAGATCGGCCGCGGCCGAGTGCGCTTCGATGGCCTACAGGCCGAGCTGGGGATCTCACGCAAGGTGCTTGCCGAGCGCCTCGGCAACCTCATCGAGTCGGCAGTATTGCAGCGGGTTCCTTATCAGCACGGCCCGACCCGGTATGAGTACCGGCTGACCGAATCAGGACGCGCGCTGCTGACCGTGCTGGTAGCGATGCAGGACTGGGGCGACCGCTGGGTGCTGGGAGACGGCACCCTTACCGGTTCCGCCGCGCCCGAATCAGCTGAGTCGGCACGCATCGCAGCCCTGCACGGCACCCGGATCCCCGCCATGACACTGCCCGCGCACACAGGCGGCGACCTCGACGTCATCGACGAGACTGCCGGCGCGACCGTGCTGTTCTGCTACCCCGCCACCGGGACTCCCGCCCCGCTACCGGAGAACTGGAACACCATACCCGGCGCGGTCGGCTGCACCCTGGAGAACCGGCTCTTCCGCGACTTCTATCCGCAGTTCCAGGCGTCGGATGTCGCTGTGCGCGGAATAAGCACCCAACGACCCGGTGAACAAGCCGCCTTCGCGAAAGCCGAGAACATCCCCTTCCCGCTCGTATCCGACATGGACCTGCACCTCGCCGCCGCGCTGCGACTGCCTACCTTCCACGCCGGCCAGGGGCTACGACTCAAACGCTCCGTTCTTGTTGCCGACCGGAACCGCATCATCCATCAGGTCATCTTCCCCGTCATCGACATCCCCGCCGCCGTAGGCACGGCACTTGATAAAGGATCCGGCCTGACAGGTCGGCAGGCACTGCCGGATTAGATGCTGGGGCGGATCTCAGGACTGCGCCACAACAGGCATTGAGTTGGTAACCGCCCTGCGAATGTGGCACGGAGGAGCCGCGGCTGAGGAGCCACAGTGACCGGTTCCGATCACGGAAAGCGGCACCAGCGTCCAGAAAGAGGTCTGGGATGCGGCAAGGTATTTCCGCCTGGGCCGTCTACGCGCCCTAGCACTTAACTGACCGACAGCGTTATCTACCATCACTGTTCTCGGAATAGGTCGATCCGGAGTCTTTCCAAGACGAACGGATGGCAGTGCGCCGCCTCTGGTCGCCCGTGACCCACTCGCTGCCCGGACCGGGCCCAGTGCTCAGGTATCCCGCCCGCTGCTCATGTTGGTGCTCAAGTAGGAAGCCGAATGCTCATCTAAAACCGCTCCTACAGGGGAGGGAAGTGTAGGGTCTCAGGCCGCGTGACATGTTGACCTTGGATGACCTGCAGGTTCTCAGTTATCTCACCGCGATTCCACCAAGATCAGTCTCAAACCCGTGGCATTTCCTCCGGCGTAGCAAGGTGCCACGCATGGTGGATCTTTGCCGGACCGCAGGACTGAAGCTGCCTGGACGGTAGACACTCGATCGACCGGGCGGGCTGGATCGGGTTGGTCGGGGCCGATGCGCGAAAGGTACTTGACTGACTGACTCACTCAGTTATTGTTTATGCCATGTCCAGGGTTCCAGCGAGCCAGCGCTTGGCGGCCATCGCCACCGCCGCCACGGAGGTCTTCGGGCGTTCCGGCTACCGGGGTGCCCGCACCGCGGACGTAGCTGCCAAAGCGGGCATGTCAGCAGGCTTGCTGTTCACCTACGTCGAGTCCAAGGAAGCCCTCTTCCATCTAGTATTCCTTCACGGACTGGGCGTGCTCCCGGACACGGCTCCAGCGCTGCCGCTACCAACACCGGGGCCTGGAGAGACCACCGCCCTGATAGGACGGGCCCTGCGCGAGATTCCGGTGCGCCGCCTCCGAGCGGCCCTGGCGGGGAAC
>Ga0335075_10018407_pt1 | contig 10353 bp, 6 predicted proteins | sample Lox_Sample_24_FD_206723 | JGI IMG/M metagenome (GOLD analysis project Ga0335075, IMG submission 206723) | Soil microbial communities from Loxahatchee National Wildlife Refuge, Florida, United States - Lox_Sample_2.4 | ecosystem: Environmental > Terrestrial > Soil > Wetlands | place: USA: Florida... | reverse complement strand
TCCCTCGACGCAGAGCTCCGCTCTCGACGCTCTGATCGCGGCGATCCAGGTGCGGCAGGAAGGGGGCGCGCAGTGAATGAGCCTGCAAAGAGCCAACGGACTGCGCCCACCCGGCGATCCGTACTGCGCGGAGCCGTGGCTGCGTCGGTGCTGTCCTCTCTTCCAGCAAGGCTTGTGGCGAAAAGCTGGAACATTGCGGACGGCCGGCCGAGTCCGGCGGATCGTCAGTTCACCAGCCCGGCGGTGGAAGACGCCATCGCCGCGGTGAGCCGCCAGATCGCCGATGGCGTGCTGCGCGCCATGTTTCAGCGCTGCCTGCCGAACACACTCGATACCACCGTCTTTCCGGGAACGTGGCGCGGGCAACCAGATACCTTTGTGATCACCGGCGACATCGATGCGATGTGGCTGCGCGATTCCTCCGCCCAGGTTCACCCGTACCTGCGCTTCGCGCGGCAGGACAAGCGGCTCGCGAATCTTCTGGAGGGGGTGATCCGGCGGCAGACTCGCATGATCCTCATCGATCCCTATGCCAATGCGTTCATGCGGACTGCTTCGCAACCGCCGCTGTCCTGGGCGGTCCACGACCAGACGGAAATGAAGCCAGGAGTGGGCGAGCGAAAGTGGGAGGTCGATTCCCTGTGCTACACGATCCGGCTGGCTTATTCCTGGTGGCGAGCCACCGGGGACGCGACGCCCTTCGACGCGGAATGGAGGCAGGCGGCGTGGAAGATTGTCGAGACATTTGGCCAGCAGCAGCGACTGGCTGGAGCCGGTCCCTATTCGTTCCTGCGGCTGACCACCAACCCCGGCGATACACTGGCGGGGAACGGTTACGGAAATCCCGCGCGGGCGAATGGAATGATCTTCTCCATGTTTCGGCCCTCAGACGATGCCTGCACCTACCCCTTGTTCGTTCCCGCCAATCTGTTTGCCATCCGTTCTCTTGAGCAACTGCAGCAGATGGCCGCGAGTGCGGCCGGAGACGCGCAGCTCTCGAGCGCATGCGCGGAGATGCTGAAGACCCTGCGGCCGGCGGTTCAGGACAATGGGATGGTGCAGCACCCGGTCTGGGGGGAAATCTGGGCCTACGAAGTGGATGGTTACGGCAACAAGCTGATGATGGACGACGCCAATGCGCCGGGCCTGCTGAGCCTGCCGTATCTGGAGTGCTGCTCGCTCAGCGATCCGGTTTACCAGCGCACCCGAAGCTTCGTGCTGAGCGGCGATAACCCATGGTTCTTCCGGGGCAGCGCGGCCGAGGGGGCCGGCAGTCCGCATACCGGCGCAGGGTACATCTGGCCGATGGGCATCATTTTGCGTGCCCTGACTTCCAGCGATGACAAGGAAATCCTGCAATGCCTGCGCTGGCTGCGCAACACGACGGCGGGCACCGAATTCATGCATGAATCGTTCGACGACGACAATCCGGCCAAATTCACGCGCCCATGGTTTGCCTGGGCCAACACGCTCTTCGGTGAGCTGATCCTGCGGGTCGCCGCGGCACGTCCGGCGCTCCTGCAACAATCCTTTTCATAAACAACAATCCTGGAAAGGCGAGGCGGCCCGATGAATAGATTCGCCTGGGTGGTGCTGGCATTCACGTTCACGGCTTCGGCGCAGAGCAAGCCCGCGCAGCTTCACTGGGCGGGAAGCTGGACCGCTTCCCCGATGCCATCTTCGGACTGGGAGCAGCAGTCCTACACGCAATTTCGGGACGTAACCCTGAGGGAGATTGTGCATTTGTCAGCCGGTGGCAGTTATGTGCGCGTGCGATTCTCGAACGTCTTCGGCGACGGACCCCTGTGGATTACCACAGCGCACATTGCCCGGGCCGCATCGCCATCGGCCTCCGCGATTGACGCGGCCACCGACACTCCCCTCAGCTTTGCCGGCGAGGCGGAGGCGATGATCCCTCCCGGTGCGGCGTATCTCTCCGATCCGGTCAGGTTCGATGCAGAACCAGGAACAAATCTCGCCGTCAGCTTTCATCTGGATCAGACGGCGTATCCGGGTACTTACCACGACGACGCCAACCAGACGATGTACGTTGTGCACGGAGACCAGGTGGCGGCCACGCAGTTGAAGGGCGCCGCGACGATGGATCACTGGTACTGGCTGACCGGCGTGGAGGTGGGCACGCCCGCGCCAGACCGTTGCATTGTTGCGTTTGGCGATTCCATTACCGACGGATGGCGCTCGACAATCAACGGGAACGATCGCTGGCCGGACGACCTGGCCGCTCGACTCCAGAGCAATCCGGCGACCCGGTCCGTGTGCGTGCTCAATGAAGGCATCAGCGGCAATCGCATCCTGATGGAGGGCGGCGGGCCGAGCGGCCTTGCGCGCTTCGATCGCGATGTCCTGTCGCAGCCTGGAGTTCGCTACGTCATCCTCTTCGAGGGCATCAACGACCTGGGCAATCTGGCGCTCGAGGGAAATGTCGAGCCTGCGGATATCCATTTCCTGGTGCAGCAGCTCATCGACGCCGATCGCCAGATGGTTGCGGAAGCGCACGCGCACGGGATCGAAGTGATCGGTGCGACGCTGACGCCATTTGCGGGCTGCGACTATTACACGAACCAGGGGGCCGCGTTCGATGCGGCGCGCAACGAGCTGAACGCCTGGATCCGCGGTCCCGGTCACTTCGACAAGGTTGCGGACTTCGACAAAGTAACCCGCGACCCTTCGGCTCCGGATCGCTTTCTGCCGGCTTACGATTCTGGAGACCACCTGCATCCCGGTCCTGCCGGCTATCGAGCGATGGCCAATGCCATCCCGCTGAGCTGGTTTACTGCAAACTAACCCGCCACTTATACAGCGACGATTCCAGTGATCGCGAGGTCCGATGCAGCCACTTACTCGCAGAAACTTTCTCACGGGGCTGGCCTGCTCGGGCGTTGCCGCAACATCCGGAGCGGAGCTCCTGGCTCCATCTCCCGCGCGGGGGTCCGGTAAGCCATCGTTCGCCGATATTCTGCGGGTCCCGGATTTCGCCGCCGCCTTCTGCGGCCTCGACCAGCCTATTCCGCTGAGCCGCTCGGGGGCGCAATGGAGCGCTCGGGGTGTGGAGATCACCACCCAGCCGCAGCAGCACAGCCTGCCGATTGCCGTCGCGGCGGCGCCGGCGCGCCCCACGCACATCCACCTGCGCTGGAGCGTCTCCGTCGAGCCCGAAACTCTCGTCCTCGGCGACGCGTGGGAGCGCAGCTACGGCAATCTGCGCTGGGTGTGTCTGACGCCGGAACGGGCGCTGCCCTGGTACTTCCTCACGAACGCCGGCGGCGTGCTGCATGGATACGGCGTCAGGACCGGAAGCGCGGCGCTCTGCTTCTGGCAGATCGACCCCGACGGCATCTCGCTGTGGCTGGACGTCGCCAACGGAGGCTCCGGCGTCGATCTGGGCAGCAGAGAGCTGCCAGCCGCGACGGTGGTCACCCGCGAGGGCGAGGCTGGTGAGAATGCTCTGGATGCCGCGCGCTCATTCTGCCGCGCGCTGTGCGATTCTCCGCGTCCGCCGGCGACGCTGTACGGCAGCAACGACTGGTATTACGCCTACGGCCGAAACAGCGCCGACCAGATCGTGAGGGATGCGGAGCTGATGGCGGATCTCGCGCCGGCGCGAGGACCACGCCCCTTTACGGTGATCGATGACGGATGGAAAAACAAGCAGGCCTATCCTGATATGGCGGCGCTGGCGACTGCGATCCGCAATCGCGGCGTACGGCCCGGCCTGTGGATTCGTCCCCTGCAGGCCGCGGCCGATACGCCGGCAGGCCTGCTCCTGGCCGATGCGCGATTCGGCGCCGGCGCGGGCGCCAATGCCGACCCCGCATTCGATCCAACGGTTCCGGAGGCCCTGGAGCGCGTGCTCGCCAAAGTGACTCAGACCACGGGTTGGGGCTACGAGCTGATCAAGCACGATTACACGACCTTCGATCTGCTGGGCCAGTGGGGATCGAACATGCACGCTGAGCCCGCGCTCCCGGGCTGGAGTTTCCACGATCGCAGCCGCACGACGGCGGAGATTATCCGCGATCTCTACGCGTCGATCCGCCAGGCCGCGGGCCAACGCACGCTCCTCATCGGCTGCAACACGGTCGGCCATCTTGGGGCAGGCATCTTCGACGCGCAGCGGACGGGAGACGACGTGAGCGGGCACGAGTGGGAGCGCACGCGCCGCATGGGGGTGAACACGCTGGCGTTCCGGCTGCCTCAGCACGACGCCTTTTTTGCTGTGGACGCCGATTGTGTGCCGATCACGACGGAGACGCCATGGTGCTGCAACCGGCAGTGGCTCGATCTGGTGGCGAGAAGCGGAACCGTCCTGATGGTCTCGCCGCAGCCCGCGGCCACCGGCCCGGAGCAGCGGGAAGCCATACGTGCAGCGTTCCAGATCGCCGCGGCAGGCTCGGCGGCGATCGCAGCCGACTGGTACAACAACACCACGCCGGACCGCTGGCAATTCCGGCCCGCCGCGGAGAAGAATTACGACTGGTATCAGAAGACCGGGGCGTGGCCTTTCGGAATTTAACGGCGGAGCGCACTCCTGACGCGGTGCGCGTGAGCGTCGTGTGGCAAGCCCTCTACCGCATCATCAACCCGTCCCACAGGCGGTACTCGGCATTTGCCGGATTGTCCGCGATCAGGGGCGAAGGTTTCAGGATGACCGTAGGGCGCTGCCTGAGGTTATAGGCAGGCCACTGAGCATCGCCGGCGACCGGCATGGGTCTGCCCTGAATGAATTCGACCCATAGTTGGTGAATCGACTGCGCGAGTCCCCGATCCCGCGGCACGAGTCTGGCCGCATCGTCCCACACAAAGGGAAGTTCGTGAGCGTGCGGCACCAGGCCCTCGAAGCGCCCCTGCGTGACGGCATCGGCAAAGCGGTAGACGTAGGCGGTGCCACCGGCGGTCACGTGGGCGTCAGCCACGCGCAGCGAGGGCACCCAATACTCCTCGGCGGTGACAGAACGAATGCGCCGGAAATCGGCGGATGCATTCGGATACAACTGCTTATACCGCGCGGCCACGGGGCCGAACTGGCGCACGTCCAGATTGCCCAGTTCAGAATCGTCAGGGTCGTGACTGGGGTGTGGGCCGATGAAGAAGGCGCTCTCGTCCAAATTGGTGCCAATCAGCAATCGCTTGCCCCGCGTGGAGCCGTTGCGAATCTCTTCCAGCGGAAAACGCGGGAAGAGATCGCCGTCCACTTCGCAGCGCAGAGGAAAGTGCGCCGGGGGATGGCGATAAAAGCTGACTTCGGCATCGATCAGCTCCGGGGCAGGCGCGGTGAGGATGCTGCGCGGACTGCGATTGGACGGGCTCTTCCACACGCGGCCAAACTCGCGGGAAATCGCTTTGGAGCGGGATCGGGTCCAGATGCGGTCGGCGCCGCCGCTCTCCGAGATGACCTGATGAAAGAGCGAGGCGGCGGACGGCACCCCCATCAGGAGGTCGCTGATTTTTGCGCCGGCCGACTGCCCGCCGACGGTTACGCGATCCGGATCGCCGCCAAACGCGGAAATATTCTGATGTACCCACTCCAGCGAGGCAATGACGTCGCGCATTGCGTTGTTTGCGCTGCCTGCGTAGGGATGGCCGAGCATGGGCGACACATCCAGGAAGCCAAAAACGCCGAGGCGGTAAGCGACCTTCACGCAGACGACGCCGTCGCGTGCAAAGTGCATCCCGCTCTCGGCCGGATCGCAGGCGCTGCCGGTGACGAATCCGCCTCCGTGGATCCATACAAGAACAGGAAAGGGCCCGTTGCCCGCCGGCGCGGTGACGTTGAGATAGAGACAATCCTCGCTTTCCGCCTGCCGCCGCCACGGCTGCATCGCCGCGTTCGCACAGGTGAGCGCACTGCGCACGCCCGCCCAGGGCAGCGCGGGAAGCGGCGGACGAAAGCGCAGCTTTGCAACGGGCGGCCGGGCAAACGGTATCCCGCGAAAGATGCGGCAGCCGCCGGACTGCAAGCCGCGCAGGCGGCCGAATCGCGTCTGAACCTCGATGTAGCGGTGGTCGCTGTCGCTGAAAAGCAGCCGCGGCGCGCACATTGCGCCTGCGGCGATGGCGGAAAGCCCGAGGAATCGTCTGCGTGTCAGCAACTAAGTTTCCCCTCCCGCGAACAGTATGAACGATAAGCGAGGCCGATCGCCGGCGGACGGGATCGACTCCATGGCGAGCAGCCGCTTTGCGACTCAATCGTTTGTCTACCCAACAATAATGCAAACAACAATCTTGACACCGCCCCGTTCGCAGTTATTTAATGGCTGCCGAACCGGGATGCGCGCGGAACCCACCGTGAAGGAAAACGATTGTCGAAGCACTGCCGGGAGGGATTTGCCGCCCCATGAGACCGCCGACCGCACGCCTGGGAGGTGAACGATGGTAGCCTGGCAACGGGCGTTATCCGTGGGCCTGTTCGGATTGATGGCCCTGGCCGGATGCAGTTCCAATGGCGGCGGGACATCGATACAACCGCAGACAGCCGCGACACCCGCATTCAGCCCCGCCCCGGGCAGCTACTCGTCGGCGCAAAGCGTAGCGCTCTCCGATTCCACGCCCGGGGCTTCGATCTACTACACCACCGACGGCACCACGCCCACCACGTCCTCGACGCTCTTCTCCGCGTCCTCGCCGATCGCAGTCGCATCCACGACCACGATTGAAGCCATCGCCGTGGCTTCGGGCTATATGAACAGCGCGGTGGCCAGCGGCACCTACACGATCAGCCTCCCCGTCGCGGCGACACCCGCATTCAGCCCCGCTCCGGGCAGCTACGCGTCAGCGCAAAGCGTGACGCTCTCCGATTCCACACCCGGGGCTTCGATTTACTACACCACCGACGACACCACGCCCACCACGTCCTCGACGCTCTTCTCCGCGTCCTCGCCGATCGCAGTCGCATCGACGACCACGATTGAAGCCATTGCCGTGGCTTCGGGCTATACGAACAGCGCAGTGGCCACCGGCATCTACACGATCGGCAGTTCGGCGGGCACCGCGGTCTCGGTTGTGCTGAGCACGGACGACGAAACCCAGCTTCTGGCCGCACAGCCAGGCGTGAACTTCGGCGCGAGTTCGGCCGATGGGGGCACCAACACGATTGTGGTGGATGACAGCCAAACGTACCAGACCATCGACGGCTTTGGGGCCGCTTTTACCGATTCGGCCGCGTATCTGCTGAATGAAGTCGCGCAGAAGAGCCAGCTGACGACGGCCATGAACAATCTGTTCACGCGCAGCGGATCGGGCATCGGCCTGAGCTTTATGCGCATCCCGATGGGCGCGTCGGACATTGCGCGCTCTGTGTATTCCTACGACGACCAGCCGGTTGGCAGCACCGATCTCAGCCTGTCGGACTTTTCGATCGCCCACGATCAGACCGACATCATCCCGATCATCCTCGAGGCCAAATCGCTCAACGCGCAGATGAAGCTGCTGGCTACGCCGTGGAGCCCTCCCGGGTGGATGAAGGATCCGAGTTCGATGAGCCCCGTATCGATGCTGGGAGGCACGCTGCTGATGACGAGCGCGAACGAGACCGCATTCGCCAACTACTTTGTGAAGTTCCTTGAGGCATATCAGGCCGCGGGCGTTCCCATCGACTACCTCACCATCCAGAATGAGCCGCTCAACATCACATCGTCCTACCCCAGCATGGGAATGAGCGACACCGCGCAGCTCAGCCTGCTGCAGGGATATGTTCTGCCGGCGCTTGCAACAGCCGGGCTCTCCACCAAGGTCATGGTCTACGACCACAACTGGGATACACCCAGTTATCCGGAGACCGTGCTGGCGGGGCTGACGGCGCAGCAGATGACACAAATCGCGGGGACGGCCTGGCACGGCTACAGCGGAACGCCGGGCGCGCAGCAGACGGTGCAGAATCTGTATCCCTCGCTGGGGACGTGGATGACGGAACACTCCGGGGGCACCTGGATCAGCGATCAGTTCACGTCGGATCTTTCGGAAATCACGCTGGTGATGCGTAACTCGGCGAAGGCGTATGTGAAGTGGAGCCTTGCCCTCGATCAGAATCTCGGGCCCAACCTTACGCAGGATGCGGGACTTGGCGGCTGCGATACCTGCACCCCGATCGTGACCGTGAACAGCAACACCGGCGACATCACGTACGACATCGAGTACTACACGCTCGGCCAATACAGCAAATTTGTACTTCCCGGCGCGGTGCGCATTTATTCCAGCAATACGCCGAATCTCGCCTCCGTGGCCTTCCAGAACCCCGATGGCTCCATTGCGCTGGTTGTCTACAACAACACGACCACCGCCCAGAGTTTTCAGGTGCAGTGGGGAGCAACGCAGGCTTTCTCGTATACGATGCCTGCGCTCGCAGCTGCAACCTTTACCTGGTCGGGCACGCAGACGGGAACGCCCACGGTGGCGGCGACAGCCGAGATGCAGGGATCGAGCTACAGCCAGGAGAGCGGACTGGAGACCGAGGATACGGGCGATTCGACGGGCAATTACGACCTGGGCTATCTCACCGCCGGCGCCTATGTGTATTTTCCGAACGTCGATTTTGGAAGCGGCGGTTCCATCACGAGTGTGAACGTGCGCACGGCCAGCGACGGCAACGGGGGAACCGCGAGCTTCTACCTCGACAGCATGACGGGCACGCCGATTGCCACGGTAAATCTGCCGGTCACGGGCGGGTGGCAGACCTGGCAAACCGTCAGCGCGCCGGTTTCGAGCGTGTCCGGCGTGCACAACCTCTATGTGGTCTTCAGCGGAGGAGGAACGACTGACAGCATATCCAATGTGAACTGGTTCCAGTTCCAGTGACCCCGGGAGTCTGAGGGTGCGCGTTGCCCGGGCAGGCGGGTCGTCCGGCGCAGACCGGCGCAGGTTCCCGCCACAATCGCGAAAAAACGGCTGTGCGCGAAGATCGCCGGCAGCCTGGAAACGCCATGGAAGCTGTGCTCAAGCAAAGCGATTGTCTGCGAAACCCGGATTACATTTGTCACTTGACAGCGATCCTGGGCGTATGCTCTAATCGCCATCGCGTTAGTGAAAACAAACGGTTGTCTAAGCACAGGACCGGCGACTGGGGCCTGACTCGCGGCTCATTTCGCACGGACGCCGCGCCGGAGTTGTTCTCCATCCTGGCGAAGACAAACGTAAACAGATGGCAGTAAGCAATTTGGAGGCATTCAATGAGACGGATCGTACGATGGGTCCTGCCGCTCTTCCTGATATTCCCAGGCGGGCTGTGCATCGCGCAGAGCGTCAGTTCCGCGGACATCAGCGGCACTGTCACCGATAACACCGGGGCGGTCATTCCCGGAGTCAGCGTCACTGTCACGGACCTGGACACGGGAGTCGTGAAGAATTTCGTCACCGACAACGCGGGTGTCTATGACACCTCCGCGATCGTCGCCGGCACCTACAGAATTAGCTTCACCATGAATGGCTTCAATGAGCTTGTTCGCGGCCCGCTGACCATCCAGGTCGGCTATACGAAGGTGAATGCTGAGCTGAGCGTGGGCAAGGTCACGCAAAAGGTCGTTGTCACCACCGATGTTCCCCTGCTCAATACCACGTCCGGCTCGGAGACGACGACTCTCAGCTCGAAAACGATGGAGCAACTGCCGCAGGTGGGCGAGGACTGGGAGAACTTCATGATCCTGCTGCCCGGCGCCACGGGAACGCCCGGCGGTTCGCAGGGAGCGTCCAATCCTCAGCAGGCGGTCTCGATCAACGGCAGCCTTCCCTACAACAACATCATCGCCGACGGCGCATCGACCACGCTGTCCCACAGCCAGAACGCCAATCCAGCCATCTTTGAGGATGTCTCTGAGCTGCAGGTGTCGCTCTCCACATTCACCGCGCAGTACGGCGTCGGCGGCGCCATCATCAACCAGATCAGCAAGGGGGGCACGAGCCAGTTCCACGGATCCGGCTACGATTTTTATCAGGACAACACCTTCAATGCCGCTCCTTACAACTTCGGGGTTCCGACAAATAACGTTCCGTATATCCGCTATAACGATTTCGGCGGCAACGTGGGCGGACCGGTGGACATTCCCCTGTGGAACCTGAAGAGGAAGGCATTCTTCTTCTTCGGGTACGACCAGATCGTCGACCACGGATCGGCCAGCAACGCCACGAACTCTATCCCCAGCGCGGCGGTGATGAGCGGCAACTTCACCGGGGAGTTGCCGATCTACGATCCGACCACGCAGACCATCGCGTACGACCCCAAAGGCAATCCCTATCCGGTTCGGCAGTCGTTCGCGAGCGAATATCCCTCGCTCGGCAACGCAATCCCCTCGAACCTCATCGATTCCGTGGCGCAGAAGTTCGAGCAGTTCTATCCGACGCCCT
>Ga0335075_10018406_pt1 | contig 10354 bp, 8 predicted proteins | sample Lox_Sample_24_FD_206723 | JGI IMG/M metagenome (GOLD analysis project Ga0335075, IMG submission 206723) | Soil microbial communities from Loxahatchee National Wildlife Refuge, Florida, United States - Lox_Sample_2.4 | ecosystem: Environmental > Terrestrial > Soil > Wetlands | place: USA: Florida... | reverse complement strand
CCCTGGCAGCGACCAGGGGATCGTCCGACCGCCGATTTTTGTCGCCCAGCCCCCCATATAACGGAACATGTCGACCGCCAGCGGCAGATCGGCGACGCGCGCCACGGCATACGGCTTGCCGTTGTCGATCGATTCCAGCTCGGCCAGCTCTTCGAGGTCGCGCTCGATCAGATCGGCGATGCGCCACAGGATCCGGCTCTTCTCGGACGGGCTGACCCGGGCCCAGACGCCGTTGTCGAAGGCGCGCCGCGCGGCGGCGACCGCGAGATCGACATCCGCCTTGTCGGCTTCGGGGACGTTGGCGATCACCTGGCCGGTCGCCGGGTTGTACACCTCAAAGGTCTTGCCCGAGAGGGCGCCGACCATCCTGCCATCGACGAGCATCTTCGCGGGGCGGCCGAGAAAGCTTGTGGAATGCCGCAACCGCGGATCGAGTTCGATCGTGTCCATCGCGTTCCTCCCTTTGGCTGACCGGCGCCATGCTTGTCAGGGGGCGAAAGCCGCGCCAGTATCGTTGTATCCAATCACATACAGCGTGTCGGCGCCATATCCCGTCGAATACGACGTTTAACGAAAGGCACTTGCCATGTCCGTGACCGAACACATCCGCCACCCAACTAGGACTGCCACCCAAGCCCAGCCGGCCAATGCCGAGCTGCGGCAAGCAAAAATGCTGATCGACGGCCAATGGGTCGGCGCTGTCTCGGGCGCGACCCTGACCGTCGAGAACCCGGCGAAGCGCCAACCGATCGCGATCATCCCGCGCGGTGACGCAGCCGATGTCGGCGGCGCGGTCGAGGCCGCCGAGCGCGCCTTCCCGGCGTGGAGCAAGGTCGCGCCGCGCGACCGCGGCCGCCTGCTGATGCGCATCGCCGACAAGATGGAGACCGAGGCCGAGGACATGGCGCGCATCATCGCGCTCGAAACCGGCAACGCGCTGCGCACCCAGGCACGCGGGGAAGCGCGGTTGGCGGCCGACATCTTCCGCTATTTTGGCGGGCTCGCGAGCGAGCTGAAGGGCGAGACGATCCCGCTCGGCGAGCATGTGCTGAGCTACACGCGGCGCGAGCCTTTGGGCGTCGTCGGCGCGATCATCCCGTGGAACGCGCCGGTGCTGCTCGGCGCCCTCAAGATCGCGCCCGCGCTCTGTGCCGGCAACACGCTGGTGTTGAAGGCGGCCGAAGACGCGCCGCTCGGCGTGCTCAAGATGGCGGAAGCGTGCCAGGAATTCCTGCCGCCGGGTGTGCTCAACGTGCTGACCGGGCTCGGCCCCGAATGCGGTAGCCCGCTCGCGCAGCATCCGTCGGTCATGAAGCTGTCATTCACCGGCTCGACCGAAGTCGGCAAAATCGTCATGCGCGCCGCCGCCGAGCGGATCGTGCCGGTGTCGTTGGAGCTGGGCGGCAAGAGCCCCTCGATCGTCTATCCCGACGCCAACGAGGATTGGGTGGTCGATGGCGTCATCGCCGGGATGCGCTTTACCCGGCAGAGCCAGTCCTGCACCGCCGGCTCACGGCTTTTCTTGCACGCCGACATCTTTGACAGCTTCCTCGACAAGCTGCGCGCCAAGACCCAGGTGCTGAAGCTTGGCGACCCGCTCGACGAGGAAACCGATATTGGCAGCATCATCAACAACAAGCAGTTCACCAAGGTGTGCGGCTATGTTGAGGATGGACTGAAGCGCAAGGACGCGAAGCTGGTGTTTGGCGGGCTGCCGCCCAAGGAAGGGCCGCTCAGCGAGGGTTATTTCGCAATCCCAACGGTCTTTGCCGACACCTCGAACGACTGGCGCCTCGCGCGCGAGGAGATTTTCGGACCGGTGCTGGTGGCGATCCCGTGGAAGAATGAAGAAGACGCGATCCGCATGGCGAATGACAGCCATTACGGCCTAGCCGCCTATGTCTGGACGCATGACATCGGCAGCGGGTTGCGCACCGCGCATGCGATCGAAAGCGGCTGGGTGCAGGTCAACCAGGGCGGTGGCCAGGCGCCGGGCCATTCCTATGGCGGCTACAAGCAGAGCGGCATCGGCCGCGAATTCTCGCTCGAAGGCATGCTCGACAGCTTCACCCAGCGCAAGAACGTGACGGTAAATTTGAATACGCCGCCGCGGGCGTAGAGCCGCGCGGCTGCCCCTCACCTCAGCCCTCTCCCCGCACGCACGCGGGGAGAGGGAGGGACCCGGCGCGAAGCGCTGGGAGGGTGAGGGGCAGGTGACGTTATGACACCCGAAAGGAGCGCACTGATGCCGCAACATCCAGCCCTCGCCGCAGGCCGTGTCGCGGTCATTACCGGCGGCGCCAGTGGCATCGGACTTGCCGCCGCCAAACGCTTCGCCTCGCTGGGCATGAGACTGGTGCTCGCCGACCTGCGGCAAGAAGCGCTTGATCAAGCCTCGGCGGAGCTGTCCGGCGCGACCGTCGTCACCGTCCCGGTCGATGTCAGCAAGATGGAGGAGGTGCAACGCCTCAAGGAACGCGCCTATGCCGAATTCGGCGAGGTCGCGGTGCTGATGAACAATGCCGGCACCTCGCCGGGTGGCGGCCCGTTCGATCATTACGAGCGCTGGCATCGGGTGCTCAGCGTGAACTTGTGGGGCGTCATCAACGGCGTCCATGCTTTCGCGCCGGCGATGATCGAGCAGAAGACGCCGGGCGCGATTGTCAACACCGGGTCGAAGCAGGGCCTTACCTGCCCGCCGGGCGACACCGCGTACAACGTCACAAAGGCCGGGGTGAAGGTGCTGACCGAGGGGCTCGCGCATTCGCTGCGCAATACCGAGGGCTGCCAGGTCACCGCGCATTTGCTGGTGCCGGGTTCGACGTTTACCGGGATGACCGCGCGCGGCCGCACCGAAAAGCCGGCCGGCTCTTGGACCCCGGATCAGGTGATCGACATGATGGTCGAGCGGATGGGCAACGGCGACTTTTACATCATCTGCCCCGACAACGATGTCACCACCGATGTCGATAACCGGCGCATCCTGTGGGGCGCGGAGGACATCATCCGCAACCGCCCGCCGCTGTCGCGCTGGCATCCGGACTACGCGCACGAGTTCGCCGCGTTTCTCGCCTCGCCGTCGCCATTCCGCCAAGGCTAGGCCAAGGTTTAGGATCAGCGCATGAAATACACCAAGCTCGGCCGCACCGGTCTCGACGTCTCGCGCATCTGCCTTGGCTGCATGAGCTATGGTGGCGGCAACCAGGGCAACCATGCCTGGAGCCTGGGCGAGGAGGAAAGCCGCCCGTTCATCAAGAAGGCGCTCGAAGCCGGGGTCAATTTCTTTGACACCGCCAACCGCTATTCGCTGGGCAACAGTGAGGAAATTCTCGGTCGAGCGATCAAGGATTTCGCCCGCCGCGACGAGGTGGTGATCGCGACCAAAGTCTATGGCCGGATGCGCCCCGGCCCCAATGGCGCCGGGCTGTCGCGCAAGGCGATCTTCGCCGAGCTCGACAACAGCCTGCGCCGTCTCGGCATGGACCATGTCGACGTCTATCAGATCCACCGCTTTGACCACGCGACGCCGATCGAGGAGACGCTGGAAGCGCTGCACGATGTCGTAAAGGCCGGCAAGGTCCGCTATATCGGCGCCTCGTCGATGCGCGCCTGGGAATTCGCCCGCGCGCTCGGCATTGCCGAGAAGCGTGGCTGGACGCGGTTTGTCAGCATGCAGAACCTCGTCAACCTGCTTTACCGCGAGGAGGAGCGCGAGATGCTGCCGCTCTGCGCGGCCGAGGGCATTGGAGTCATCCCGTGGAGCCCGCAGGCGCGCGGCAAGCTGAGCCGCGACTGGGATTACACCAGCATGCGCACCGAGACCGACGAAGCGATGACCCGGCATTACGCGAGGACACAGGAAGCCGACAAAAAAGTCGTCGATCGCGTCGCCGAAGTCGCGAAGGCGCGGGGTATCCCGCGTGCGCAGATGGCGCTGGCTTGGGTGTTGGCAAAGCCGGTGATTACCGCGCCGATCGTCGGCGCCACCAAGCTGCATCACCTCGACGACGCGATCGCCGCGGTCGACGTAAAGCTGTCGGCGGAGGAGATCGCGGCGCTCGAAGAGCCCTATATTCCGCACGAGGTCGTCGGATTCGAGTAACCGGCACGGGGAGCGGCGATGTCGCGGGAAATCGTCGGAAAAGGGCTGAGGTTTTCGCTGCGGCATGCACCCTGCGCCCATATCTGCCGCTATTGCCTGATCTCGGAATCGCGCAAGCGCAGCGCCTTGCCGTTTGCGCGGTTTGAGGCACTGGTGCATCGCTTCCACGATTGGCGGCAAGCCGAGCGCCCCGATCTTGATATCGGCATCTTTGTCGGCCCGTCCTTTGATTACGACATGGACATTTTGAGGGGTGTCGCGCGGCTGCGTGAGCGGCGCGGCGCCAAGTTTCGCTTTGTCAATCTTGGCGGGCTGCGCATCCGGCGCGGTGACGAGCTGGTCGCGTGGATCGAGGAACGCCGGGCCTTTGGCGTCATCGGCTTCCATACTTCGCTCGCCGGCTGGGGCGAGACCCATGACCGGTGGAACGGCCGCGCCGGCGATTTCGATTACCAGACCGCGATCCTCCGCCTGGCGGGCGAACGCGGCATGGCGCGCCAGGAAAAGCTGTTCCTGACAAAGAACACGCTGCCGGTTTTCGACCGTCTGCTCGACATTCTCGACGCGCTTCCCGGCGACTTGTTCAGCCGCAACGCCAGCCCGTTTTTCTATGCCGGACTGGCGTCGCGCTACGAGGACGAGCGCCTTACCGAAGATGACCGTGACAGCCTGTCGGAGCGCATCAACGAATTGCGGCCGGGGAAGTTCGGCACCTGGCTGTCGGAACGGGAATGGATGCCGATCATGCTGGAAACCGCCGGCAAGCCGCGCCGGCTACAGCTCAAGCTCGATGTCGACGAGGCGAACATCGACTACCTGGAGAGCGCGTCCTGCGAAGAAGTTTTCACGAGCTGCGAGCGCGAATACCAGGAGAGTTACCGCGCTATCCCGGCGCTCGAAGAGCTCTGCGCGCGTTACGGCGACCCGGGCAATCGCCGTGTCTACATGATGAGCCGTGATGTCGAGGGCAAATGGCTCGACCTCCACCACCGCGAGACCGGCGCGCCCAGGCCGCTCGACTGAGTGCGCTCTACCGGCCGACCCCGGCGATCTCGGCGATGATCGCGAAGGAGCGCTTGCGCTTTTCGTGGTCGTAGATGTTCGCGGTCACCATCAACTCGTCGGCGCCGGTGCGGGCGATAAAATCCTCGAGGCCGCGGCGCACGGTCTCCGGGCCGCCAACGATCGCCGCACCGAGCGCGTCGTCGACCACCGCCTTGCGGTACGGGTCGAGCGTCTCGACAAAATTCTCGACCGGCGGCGGCACGCGGCCCGGTGTGCCGGTGCGGTTGTTGAGCGTCGATTGCTGCAGCGAGGAAAACAGGAACCGCGCCTCGTCGTCGCTCTCGGCCGCGACGCAGGTCACGCCGAGCATGACCCTGGGCGCCGCGAGCTGTGGCGAGGGCTGGAACCGCTCGCGATAGATCTCGATCGCCTGCATCATCGCCGCCGGCGCGAAATGCGAGGCGAACGCGAACGGCAGCCCCAAATAAGCCGCGAGCTGCGCGCCAAAGAGGCTCGACCCCAGAATCCAGATCGGCACGTTGAGCCCGGCGCCCGGCACCGCCTGCAACCGCTGGCCCGGCTCGGCCGGCTGGAAATAATTCATCAGCTCGACGACATCGCGCGGGAACTGGTCGTCGCCCGCGAGCAGGTTGCGGCGCATCGCCCGCATCGTCAGCTGGTCCGAGCCCGGCGCGCGGCCGAGCCCCAGTTCGACCCGGCCGGGGTGTAGCGCCGCCAGCGTGCCGAACTGCTCGGCGATCATCAGCGGCGCGTGATTGGGCAGCATGATGCCGCCGGCGCCGATCGTGATCTTCTCGGTGCCGGCCGCGACATGCGCCAGCGCCACCGCCGTCGCCGCGCTGGCGATGCCCGGCAGATTGTGGTGCTCGGCCATCCAGAAGCGGCCATAGCCCAGCGCCTCGCAATGCCGCGCGAGGTCGAGCGAGTTGCGCAGCGACCGTCCGGCATCGCCACCTTCGATGATCGGGGACAGGTCGAGAACGGAAATAGGAACCATCACATCATCCTACCGGATGTAGATGGGATTAGTGCCCTGCGTTCTTCGAGGCCCCGGCTTTCGCCGGGGCGCCTCAGAATGGGGGGTTTTCTTGATGCCATCCTCAAACCTCTCCTCATCCTGAGGTGCCTCGCGAAGCGAGGCCTCGAAGGACGCACAGGCCACACTGAGGCTACCGCGGGTCGGGCCAGCGGGAGTCGCGGGCGACATAATCGGCGTGCCGGATCGCGGTCGCGAGCTCGGCTGGCGAGGCCATCGGCGGCTTGGTGCCGCCTTTCAGTCCGGCAAGCGCGCCGCGCACCGCGTGGACACTTGCCGCCAGGATGTCCTGCGGGTAGACGACAATCTTAATGCCGATTCGTTCCAGCTCGGCATCGCCCGGCATGAAGTGCTTACCGGCGGGCGAGGTGACAGCGAGCGCGGGTTTTCCCTCGCACGCCGCGATCCCCACGCGCATCTCTTCTTCCGAGGCCGGCGAGTCGAGAAAGAGGATATCGGCGCCCTCGGCGGTGAAGGCCTTGATCCGCGCCAGTGCTTCCTCAAAGCCGCGCGAGGTCCGGGAGTCGGTACGCGCGAGCAGCAAAATCCCTTCCTCGCGGCAGGCCTCGACCGCGGCGCGGCAGCGGAGGATCGCGGCGTCGCGATCGACCACCAGCTTGGCGCCGCCATGCCCCAGCGGGCGCGGCCAGATCTTGTCTTCGATCAGCACGGCCGCGGCGCCACGGCGGGCATAGGCGCGGATCGTCTTCTGCACGGCGAGCGCGTTGCCGTGCCCGGTGTCGCCATCGGCCAGCCACAGCACGCCCGGCGCCGCGGCGATGCACATCTCGACCGCGTCGGCCATCTCGGCAAACGTCACCATGTCCTGGTCGGGCATCGCGAGGCGCATCGCCGAAATGCTGGAGCCTGAGACAAAACCGGTCTTGAACCCGGCCTCGGCGATCAGATGCGCGCCAAGCCCGTCGCCGCAGCCGGGCATGACCTGAAGCCCGGGCTGGTCGAGAAGCGCTTTCAACGCGGCGGCTTGCTTTTGCATGGACGGTTCCCTCTCGGTTCTTTGGGGAAGACTACTCCCGGTTCGTCAAGACGGCGAGGACGGCGGCGCCGTAACGATCGAGCTTGCTGCGGCCGATGCCGGGAATCTCGGTGAGGGCGGCGAGCGAGGCGGGCCGGCGCCGCGCCACTTCGATGAGCGTCGCGTCGTGGAAGATCACGTAAGGCGGCAGCTCCTGACGGCGCGCCTCGTCGAGCCGCCAGGCGCGCAGCGCTTCCCATAGCGCCTGAGCTGCCGGGTCCAGTTCGGTGCTGACGGAAGCGGCGGTACGGCGGCGGCGTATCCGCTCGCGCGGTGCCTCGCGCCGCAGCCGTAATTCGCGCCGGCCGCGCAGCACTTCCTCGCCGCTCGGCGCCAGTTGAAGGCCGCCATGCCCCTCGGGATCGGGGGCCAGATGACCCTGCGCGACAAGCTGGCGGATGACCGAGAGCCAGCCGCGCGCGTCAAGCTCGGTACCGACCCCAAACGTCTTGAGCTGGTCATGGCCGAGCCGCGTCACGCGCTCGGTCGCGTTGCCGGTCAGCACGTCGACGAGGTGCTGTGTGCCAAAGCGCTGGCCGGTGCGGTAAACCGCCGAGAGTACCTTTTGTGCCGCGATGGTCCCGTCCCAGCTCTCGGCCGCCGGCGCGCGGCAATTGTCGCAATAACCACACGGCTCGTCCCGCCGTTCGCCAAAATAGCCGAGCAGCGCCTGGCGCCGGCATTCGATCGTTTCGCAAAAGCCGATCAGCGCGTCGGATTTCTGCCGCTCGATGCGGCGCTGCTGCTCGCTGATATCGGCGGCCTCGGCGAGCCGACGCAAATTCATCACGTCGGCCATGCCGTAGGCCATCCACGCGTCGGCGGGCAGGCCGTCGCGTCCGGCGCGTCCCGTCTCCTGATAATACGCTTCGAGATTTTTCGGTGCGTCGAGATGCGCGACAAAACGGACATTGGGCTTGTCGATGCCCATGCCGAACGCCACCGTGGCGACGACGATGACTCCTTCCTCACGCAGAAAACGCTCCTGGTGACGGGCGCGCGTCTCAGCCGGCAACCCGGCATGATAGGGCAGGGCCTCGCGGCCATGGCGGGTCAGCCAGTCGGCGGTCTCCTCGACCGCGCGCCGTGTCAGGCAGTAGACGATACCGGCATCGCCCGGGTGCTCGTCGGCGAGGAAGCGCAGCAAATCCTCGCGCGGCTGCCGCTTTTCGATCACCCGGTAAAAGATGTTTGGCCGGTCATAGCCGGCAACAAACATCCGGGCTTCCTCGAGATGCAGCCGGATGGCGATGTCGCGCCGGGTCGGGTCGTCGGCGGTCGCGGTCAGCGCCATCAGCGGCGTGTCGGGAAACTGCTCCTTGAGGATGCCGAGGCCCTGATAGTCACGGCGGAAATCATGGCCCCATTGCGAGATGCAATGCGCCTCGTCGACCGCGAACAGCGCGATCCGACAGCGCCGCAGCAGATCGACGCAATGCGGCATCATCAGCCGCTCAGGCGACAAATACAGCAGATCGAGTTCGCCGCCGCGCGCGGCGCGCTCGATCGCGCCGGCCTCACCCGGCGGCAGCCCGGAATTGAGCGCCGCCGCGCGCACGCCGGCCTGGCGCAGCGCGTCGACCTGGTCCTTCATCAGCGCGATCAGCGGCGACACGACGACGCCGAGCCCGGGCCGCAACAATGCCGGAAGCTGGTAGCACAACGACTTGCCGCCGCCGGTCGGCATCAGCACGACCGCATCGCCGCCGGCGACGACATGCTCGATGATCGCTTGCTGCTCGCCGCGGAAGCTCGGATAGCCGAACACCCGGCGCAGCACTGCAAGCGGGGTTTGGGTGTCTTCGTCGGTCACCGGCCCGGAATATCATGGGATCGTAGCGGCCGACGAGCGGAAGTGGGATGCGGCTGGGGTATCCCTGCGTCCTTCGAGACGCGCCTAACGGCGCTCCTCTGGATGACGGATGTTTTTGCGCGGTATCAAGAAAGCTCGTCATCCTGAGAGCTGACTTGAAATGTATCCTTGGGCGTTTCGGGAGTGCTTTTTCTCGTGTCATTCCGGGGCATCGCGCAGCGATGAGCCCAGAACCCATGAACACGGACCGCGAACAGCTTATCTCGGCGCCGCAAAACACTTTGGATCAGGCCGTGTTCATGGGTTCCGGGTTCGGCCCGATGGGCCGCCCCGGAATGACAGCAATAATTTTAGGCCAGCCTCTGAGGAGACCGCGAAGCGGTCATCTCGAAGGGCGCAACGACGGTTGCAGCCGTTATCCTAATTGGCTAAAGCGGCAGCTTCTCGTCGATCCAGGCTTGCGCGCGCTCGAGCACCGCGGCGACCGTCTCCGGGCCGCGCGATAAGCCGTCGGCGCAGAGGAAATGCAGCTGGTGGATGCCGATCGTCTCAAAGATCGCGCGCAGATAATCGGTCATGAAATCGGGCTGGTAGCCGCCGCTCATATAGCCGCCATGCGAGCTGACGATAAAAACCGGCCGGTCGCGCAACGTGCCGATCTTGCCCTCTGGCGTCGAGCGGAAGGTGCGGCGGATGCGTACGATATGGTCGATCCAAGACTTCAAGGTCGAGGGCACCGAGAAATTGTTCATCGGCGTGCCGATCACGACAAAATCCGCTAGTTCGAGCTCGCCGATCATCTGCTCGGACAGCGCGAAGCGCGGGTCGGTGCCGTCCACTGTCGGCGTCAGGATCGCCTCGTAAAGGTCGAGATCGGGATGCGGCGGCGGGTCGGCGGCGAGGTCGCGCTCGATGATCTCGGCCCGCGGGTTGAGCGCCGCGAGCCGGTCGGTCACATCACGCGCGATCCGTCGGCTGAATGATTGCGGCCGCGGGCTGACGAGGATTTGCAGGATGGTCGTCATGCCGCCGCCGCCGCCACGCTTACCGGGTGCTCGTAGCGCAGGCTGATCGCCAGCCGGTTCCACAGATTGATCATGGCGATGAGGGTCGTCAGATCGACCAGCTCCTTGCTGGTGAAATGTGGGCGCACTTGCTCGTAAACCGCGTCGGGCGCATGGGTTTGCGCGATCAAGGTCAGCGCTTCGGTCCAGGCCAGCGCGGCGCGTTCGCGCGGGGTGTAGAGGGGCGATTCCTCCCAGGCGTTCAGCAGATAGATACGCTGCTCGGTCTCACCAAGCCGGCGCAGCTCCTTGCTGTGCATATCGAGACAATAGGCGC
>Ga0335075_10018405_pt1 | contig 10354 bp, 9 predicted proteins | sample Lox_Sample_24_FD_206723 | JGI IMG/M metagenome (GOLD analysis project Ga0335075, IMG submission 206723) | Soil microbial communities from Loxahatchee National Wildlife Refuge, Florida, United States - Lox_Sample_2.4 | ecosystem: Environmental > Terrestrial > Soil > Wetlands | place: USA: Florida... | reverse complement strand
CTGCGGTTTGAGGTTCACGGCGTCCGAAGTGGGGAGGCTGACGTGCGGCCTCGAGGCGCAAGCGGCAACGGCCAGCACGGTGACGGCCGCAATCCCACTCATCAAGCCGAGTCTGAGTGTCATGGCTGCATTACCCCGCTCGAGAGCGCGCTCGAAGCCCGGCTGCCGAGACGCACGAGCGTGCGATCGATCACACGGCCCGCGAGCTGGCCGCACGCCGCGTCGATGTCCTCACCCCGAGTGCGCCTCACCGTGGCGACGAGCCCACGACCGAGCAGCTCGTCGCGAAAGGCGGCGATGCGCTCGTCCGGCGAGCGCCGATACCGCGAGCCTGGAAACGGATTGAACGGGATGAGATTGACCTTCGCCGGGTGACCCAGGAGCAGCTGCGCGAGCCGACGCGCCTGGGCTCGGGAGTCGTTCACGCCGTCGAGCATCACGTATTCGAACGTGACGCTGCGCCCGTTCTGCTCGTCAAGATAGCTCCAGCAGGCCTCGAGCAGCTCCGCGATGGGGTGCCTGCGGTTGATCGGCACGAGCTCGTTGCGCAGCGCATCGTCCGGCGCATGCAGCGACACCGCGAGGGCGACGCTGATTTCCTGCGCGAGCCGATACATCTGCGGCACGAGCCCGGACGTCGACAGAGTGACCCGGCGCCGCGAGAGATCGAACGCGCAATCATCGAGCAGGATGCCCAGAGCGGGCACGACGTTGCGAAAATTCGCGAGCGGCTCACCCATCCCCATCAGCACGACATTGGTGATCGCGCGACCGCTCGGCCGCGGATCTCCGAGGCGCGCGGCGGCCGCGTCGGCCGCCAGCTCGCGGCTCGCAAGCCACACCTGCCCGACGATCTCGGCCGTCGAGAGGTTGCGGTTGAATCCCTGCTGCGCGGTCGCGCAGAACGCGCAATCGAGCGCGCAACCGACCTGGGAGGAGATGCAGAGCGTGCCCCGGTCGTCCTCGGGGATGAAGACCATCTCGAATGCTTGAGCGGAGTCGGCCCTGAGCTTCCACTTGCGCGTACCGTCGCGCGAGTACTGGACGTCGACGATCTCCGGCGTGCGCACCTCGGCCCTTTCGGCGAGCTCCGTGCGAAATCGCTTGGCGAGATCGGTCATCCGATCGAACTGCCCCTCGCCGCGCTTGTAAATCCAGTGCGCGAGCTGGCGCGCCCGAAACGGGCGACTGCCGAGCTCTCCCACATACGCCTCGAGAGCCGGGCGCGTCAGTCCCAGCAGATTGAGGCGTTCGGCTTGTGGAGAGCTTTGCATCTGAGCTGCCGAGGCACTCAGCCGCGGGAGAAGACCTGCGTTGCGGCGAAGAAGTACCCGATCTCGAAGGCCGCCGTGTCGGGCGAGTCGGAGCCGTGGACCACGTTCTGCTCGATGCTCAGGGCGAGATCCGCCCGAATGGTACCCTTGGCCGCCTTCTTTGGATCGGTTGCGCCCATGATCTCGCGGTTCTTCGCGATGGCGCCCTCCCCCTCGAGCACTTGCACCATGACGGGTCCGGAGGTCATGTAGTCGACGAGGTCGCGGTAGAAGGGCCGCTCCCGGTGCACTGCGTAGAAGCCCTCGGCTTCTCGCGGCGAGAGGTGGCGCATCTCGGCCGCCACGACGGCGAGACCCGCCTGCTCAAATCGACGATAAACCTCCCCGATGAGATTGCGGCGTACGCCGTCGGGCTTGACGATGGAAAGGGTGCGCTCGAGCGCCATTCGATGACCTCTGCATGAAGGGTAGGACTGATCGGCCTCGGAGCTCGCGCGAGCATCGGCCGGCCGAAGCTCCAAGGGCGCGGCAGTCTACCGCGGACCCGCCCTGCACGCCAACGGCACGAGAGGCTGGAAGTTCCGTATTTGCAAGGACTTAGCGTCAGACGCTGAAGCTCTCCCCGCAACCGCATTCCCCTTTGACGTTCGGGTTGCGGAAGCGAAAGGCCTCGTTGAGCCCCTGTTTGACGAAATCGATGAGGGTGCCGTCGATCAGCTCGAGGCTCGGAGGATCCACGAAGACCTTGACGCCCCGGTCCTCGAACACGACATCGTTCGGCTCCTCTTTGTCCGCATAGTTCACGACATACGCGAAGCCGGAGCAGCCCGTCCGTCGGACCGAGAGTCTCAAGCCGAGTCCGTGCCCCCGGGCCTCGAGGAAAGACCGTACGCGGTTTGCCGCCGAATCAGTGAGTGTGATGGCCATGGCTGCTCAATGATGGGCCAAGGGGGGCCCGCTCTGCAAAGACGCTCGCAATGCATCTTCGATCGTCAGGAGCCTTCCGAGTTTCTCGACGGGCACCTTCAATGCTCGAGCCCACGCTTGCGGATCGCACCGCAGGACATCCTCGCGGCGCCGGCCCGCCAGTTGCGAAGTCAGCCACGCGGCCGTCGCCAGAGTATGGGGACATCCGCGCGCCTCGAAGCGTGCGGCCTTCACAGTGTCTCCTTCGACGAGCAGATGGAAGCGCACCCAGACATCATCATCCGGCCCACCCGCCTCGCCATGAAGCACCGCCCCCGCCTGTGCGGCGAATGCCCCCCCGCCCGGAAGCGCCTCGAAAAGCCTCTCCACGTCCGTCCCGCAGCGCTCCGAAGCACCCTCTGGAGCCTCGAGGGGCGCCGCGGTCGCATGCCCCGGGGAGACGCCGCGCAGGCGCCTCACCTGGCGGCAGACCGCCTCGACGGCCCAATCGATCTCCTCGACAGTGGTATAGCGCCCCAGGCTGAAGCGCAGCGAGCTTTCCGCGAGCCGGGTGCCGCGACCGAGCGCCCGAAGCACGTAAGACGCATCACCGCTCGCGGAGTTGCATGCCGATCCGGTCGAGAGCGCGAGAGACGGCAGAGCCGTCACCAGGCTCTCCCCATCGATCTCGGCGAACGAGACGTTGAGGATGTGCGGAACCCGCGGGGCGCCTGCTCCGTTGAGCCAGGTGCCTGCGAGGGGCTCGAGCCCGGCCCAGAGCCGGTCCCGGAGCGCACCGATCCGCTCGGACTCGGTCGCCAGCCCGAGAGCCGCCCGCTCTGCTGCCAAGCCAAAGCCTACGACCTGATGCACGGGGAGTGTCCCCGGCCGTAACCCACCCTCCTGACCGCCGCCGAAGAGGATGGGCTTCAGAAGCGCACGGGCGTCCCGCCTCACGTAGAGCGCGCCGACGCCCTTCGGCCCATAGATCTTGTGAGACGTGAGCGACAGCAAGTCCACCGGAATCTGCCTCACGTCGATCGGGAGCCGTCCGACGCTCTGCGCCGCATCCGTGTGGAAGGCGATGCCCCGGGCGCGGCAGAGAGCGCCGATCTCCGACACGTCCTCGATCACGCCGATCTCGTTGTTCACGTGCATGATCGAGACGAGGACGGTATCCGGCCGCAGCGCCTCGCGGACTGCGGCGGGGTCGATGACTCCGCGCGCGTCGGGCGAGAGGTAGGAAACGCCGAAACCCTCTTTTTCGAGGCGCTTGCAGGGATCGAGCACCGACTTGTGCTCGATTCTCGAGGTGACGACGTGGCGGCCCCGGTCGGCATTGGCGCGCGCCACGCCGAGCACCGCCAGATTGTTTGCCTCGGTCGCCCCGGACGTGAAGACGATGTCCTCGGGCTGAGCGCCGACCAGCGCCGCCACCTGCGCGCGTGCGCGCTCGATCCGAGCCGCTGCGGCTCGGCCGAGCGCATGGCTCGAGGAGGGGTTCGCGAATGTCCCCTCGACGGTCAGGCAGCCGCTCATCCCCTGCGCGACGGCGGGATCGACCGGCGTCGTGGCCGCGTAATCGAGATAGATGGGGCTCCTCATTCGCGGCCGCCCCGCCCCGCCGCACGGCGGCGGTTCTGCACCGCCGTGAGCAGTCCGCGGACGATGTTCGCTTCGTTCTGATCGAGCTGCGCGCGCTGCAGGAATCGCCGGATACGTCCCATCAGGTTCGTCCCGCTCTGCGTGCGGTCGCGAAAGCCCACCTCGTCCATCACCTGCGCGAGGTGCGCGTACAGGCGCTCCATCTCGAGTGCGGTGGCGAGCGGCACCGCGGCGCCGCTCGCGTCCTTCATTCCGGCGGCGCACGGCTGGCCCCGCGCGAGATACAGCTCGTAGCTGACGATCTGCACGGCCATCGCAAGATTGAGCGACGCGTAGGCCCGGTCCGCCGGGATGCGCACGAGCGCGTGGCTAGATTCGAGATCCTCGTTGGTGAGTCCCGTGCGCTCCGCGCCGAACAGAACCGCGACCGGCCCGCGCCGCGCCTCCTCGACCAGGCGCGGCGCCGCATCGCGCACATCGAGCACGCGGAAGTTCTGATCCCGATCGCGAGAGGTGGTCGCGGCGATGAAACCGCAATCGGCCAGCGCTTCGGCGACCGTACCGACGACACGGGCGCTGGAGAGGACGGACTCGGCGCCCGAAGCGCGTGCCGTCGCCTCCGCGTGCGGATACTGGCGCGGACGCACCAGCACCAAGCGCTCGAGCGCCATGTTCTTCATGGCGCGAGCCGCGGCGCCGATGTTGCCGGGATGCGAGGGGTCGACCAGAACGAAGCGGATATCGATCATGATGGCGACGGAGAATCGCTCGCGACGCGCCGAGGTTTGCTACGCTTGACCGTCTGCGCCTCCCGCGAGGGAGTTCCGTCAAGCTCGTTATATACAGCGTGCATGCACTTCTCAACATAGCCGTTCGCGCAGCACGCCGCGCGGGCGAGGTGATCGTCCGCGGATTGACGCGCATCGAAGGGCTCGAGGTCACCTCCAAGAGCCACAACGACTTCGTGACGGAGGTGGACCGCGCGGCCGAGCGCGAGATCATCGCGACCGTCCGCCGGGCGTATCCCGATCATGCCTTCCTCGCGGAGGAGAGCGGCCCGAGCGGCAGCGGCGAGACGGTCTGGATCATCGATCCGCTCGACGGCACGACCAACTTCGTGCACGGCTTTCCGGTATTCGCGGTATCGATCGCGTGCCAGCAGCGGGGACGGCTCGAGCACGCGGTGGTGTACGACCCGATGCGCCAGGAGCTGTTCACGGCCTCGCGCGGCGCCGGGGCGCATCTCGACAACCGCAGGATCCGCGTGAGCCGGCAGCGCTCGTTCGACAGGGCGCTCGTCGCGACGGGATTTCCGTACCGGGCCAATCTCAAGTACATCGATGCCTACCTCGGAATGCTCAAGACCGTCATGGAAGGCACCGCAGGCATCCGCCGTCCGGGCGCCGCATCGCTCGACCTCGCCTACGTCGCGGCCGGGCGGGTCGACGCCTTCTGGGAGATTGGCCTGAGCCCGTGGGACACAGCGGCCGGCACATTGCTCATCCAGGAGGCCGGCGGCCGCATCGGCACCCTCATCGGCGGCGAGTATCGCCAGGCCGGCAACGTGGTCGCCGGAACCCCGAGAGTGTACGCCGCGCTGCTCGAGGCCCTCGAGCCTCACGTCCCCGAAGCGCTCCGCGAGCCCTGAGCGGCGAGCGCTGCTCGAGCTAAGCCACCGGCTCCGTCCCCGCGTCGCCCGCACCCGTGGCGAGATGAGCCTCCATGTGCTCCGTCGGCAAGCTGCGCGAGACCGCGAGCCAGAGAATGAGCGCCGAGAAGGCCGCAAACACGACGATGGCCCAGCCGAGTCCCAGCAGCCCGAGGTTGCCCGCATGGCTCGAGGCGGCGGGGTAGCTCCCGAGCCAGCTGAGCAGCGTCAGTCCCGCGAGCCATGCGACCACCCACATCCCGGATCGGAACTGCAGGGGCGGAGTGCGGCTCGCGAAGCGCTTCTCGTGCGCGACGAGCACGACGTAGCCCACGAGAACGGCGAGCATGAGCTTCCAGACGGTGTCCCAGCCCGACCAGTACACGATCAGGTTCGAGGACAGGAACGCGAGGTAGGCAATCACGCCCGATGCGGGCAGGCGGAAGGGTCGCTCGTGCGATGGCAGATTCCGCCGCATGGCGAGCAGGGCGAGCGGCCCCGAGCCGAAGGACAGCACGGTCGCTGAAGTGACGAAGCCGACGAGCTTCTGCCAGCCGGGGAACGGCAGGAAGAAAATGCTGCCGGCGATGAACGTGAGAATCACGCTCACCCAAGGCACTCCACGCGCACTGACCAGCGCAAGCGATTGCGGCGCATTGCCGTTGCGGCCCATTGCGTAGGACAGCCGAGCGGTCGCGGTCGTATAGATGAGGCCGGTGTCGCCAGGCGAGATGACGGCATCGACGTACAGCAGCACCGCAAGCCAACTGAGCCCCATGACCCCGGCGAGCGCGGCGAGCGGACCGAATGCCGCTGCAATGTCGGCGGCGCCGCCCGTGAACGAGGTACCGAGGTGCGCCCAGCCGTGGGCCAGCGATGCCCTCGGCAGCGCCCCGATGAACGCGAACTGCAGCAGGACATAGATGACGCCGGTGACGAGCGTAGAACCGATGATCGCAATCGGGACGTTGCGCTGCGGATTGCGCGTCTCGCCCGCGAGCTCCACTCCCTGACGAAAGCCGAGATACGAGAAGACGATACCGGCCGTCGCGATCGAGGAGAACACACCGCCCCAGCCGTAGGGCAAGAATCCGCCGGTGCTCACACGCGTGAAGTTCGCGCCCCGGAAGGCCGTGACGAAGAACACGCCGACGGTGAGCACGATCACGGCGAGCTTCCACCATACGAGCGCATTGTTCAGTCGCGCGAACCAGCGGATGCCGAATACGTTGATCATGCTGAACAGTGCGAGCGTGGCGATCGCGACCCCGAGACCCGGCAGCGTCAGCACCGGTACGCCGTCCTCGAGGCGCTGCAGCCACGGCAAGTAGTTCGTCGAGTACTGCAGTGCCGCGAGCACCTCGATCGAGGTAGTCGATGCCGCGGCGATCCACGTGATCCAACCGAGCGTGTAGCTCGCGAAGGAGCCGAACGCATAGTGCGGGAAGCGGATCACGCCTCCCGAGACGGGGAACATGGTGCCGAGCTCCGCGTAGCACAGCCCGATCAGCATGATCATGATGCCGCCGATGGTCCAGGCCAGCACGGCACCGGGACCCGCGATCTCGGCCGCGTTGAGGGCCCCGAACAGCCAGCCGGAGCCGATGATGGAGCCGACCGCCGTGAACAGCAGGCCAATCGTGCCGATGTGCCGCCGCAGCCGCTGGTCGTCAGCCCCCGGCCGGGGTAGCGTCGCACCCGAATTTGCCATCATCTCCTCCGTCGGTTTGCGAGGAATCCGCGCGGCGTGCGCCGCGCCGAGTATGCACCAGTCGGCGTCTCGCCCGAATGCCGGCGGCATCGAAGCAGGACGGAAATCACAGGCCGAGCGCTCCCACCCTGGAACACAGGCGCACCAGAACCGCGCGACATTCCGCACCCTGCTCGCCATCGGTAGGATCGTCGGCGAACCGCCTGCGCTGCGCCGCTATGTTCGCGCAGCGCGGGCGCGGCGCGCGCGGATGTTGATGAGCTCGACGGCGGTCGCGAATGCCATCGCAAAATAGAGATAGCCCTTTGGGATATCGAAATGCAACGCCTCGGCCGTCAGAGCCGCACCGATGAGGATCAGGAACGCGAGCGCGAGGATCCTGAGCGTGGGGTGTCGCGCGATGAACGCGCCGATCGGCGCCGAGACGACCATCATCAACCCGATGGACACCACGATCGCCGCGATCATGATCGGCAGGTCATTGGCAAGTCCGACAGCCGTGAAGATGGAGTCGAGCGAGAACGCGATGTCCAGGATCGCGATCTGGACTACGGCGGCGACGAAACCGGCGCTGGCGCGACGCGTCGGGCGCGACGTCTGCGGCTCAGAAGCGCGATGCAGCTCGACCGCACCCTTGGCGAGCAGGAACAAGCCGCCGGAGAGCAGCACCCCGTCGCGGGCCGATATGGCTTGCCCGGCGACATGGAGCCACGGCCGCGACAGGTGCGTGAGCCACACGACCGAGTACAGGAGCGCGACTCGGGTGAACATAGCGAGGCCGAGGCCCGTGAGGCGCGCACCGCGGCGGCGTTCTTCGGGGAGTCTCTCGACGAAGATCGAAATGAAGACCAGGTTGTCGATCCCGAGGACGATCTCGAGCGACGCCAACGTGACGAACGCGAGCCACGCCGAAGGACTCGAGACCAGATCGGGCATCGCGAAGGCCACCCCCGCGACGGGACTTCAGGGCATGTTGTCGACGGCCGTCTTCTTCACCGACGGGAAGATGTGTTCCGCGTTGAGACCGCAATCGAGCGCGATGGCGCTCGAGATGTAGATCGACGAGTAGGTGCCGGCGATGATGCCGATCAGCATCGCTTCCGAGAAGGGTCGGGCCGCCGAGCACCAGCAGGGCGACCACCACGATGGCCGTCACGACCTTCGTCATGATGGTTCGCGAGAGCGTCTGATTGATCGACTGATCGAGCACCTGATCCGAAGGGAGCCGGCGACTCACGTGGAAGCGCTCCCGGATCCGGTCGAAGACGACGACCGTGTCGTTGAGCGAATAGCCGACGACCGCGAGAACCGCCGCCACGACCGGAAGATCGAAGGACGTGCGGTCGAGGGAGAAGATACCGAGCACCAGGACCGGGTCGTGGACGACGGCGACGATGGCGCCGAGCGAGAGCCGCCAAGTGTGGAAGCGGAACGCGATGTAGATGAAGATCATCCCGAGCGTGAACGTCAGGGCCCATGCGGCGCTGCGCTCGAGCTGGCCCCCGACCTCCGGTCCGACGACATCGAGACTGCGAATCTCCGCGTCGGGATTCACCTTCTTCAGCACCGTCTCGACCTTGGAGCGGATCTCGGCGCCGTTCATCTTGCCCGGCGGCAACCGGATCTCGATGTCGCGCGACGACCCGAAGTTCTCAACCTCGGGGTTATTGAAGCCTGCCGCGGCGAGCTGACGCCGCACGGCGTCCGTGTTCGCAGCGTGGGGGAACGTCGCCTCGATCGAGACACCGCCCGTGAAGTCGATCGCGAGATTGAGCCCCCGGGTCGAGAGCGACACGATCGAGACGATCATGAGAATGATCGACAGCCCGTACCACACCTTGCGTGTGGCCATGAACGGGAAGCTGGTCGGCTTGTGAAAGAATTCCACCTCTATTGCTCCGGCGCGGCGGTCAGATCGGCAGCCGGGCGATCTTGCGCCGGCCTCCATAGAGCAGCGTGACGAGCGCGCGGCTGCCCATCAGGGCGGTGAACATCGACGTGCCGATCCCGAGTGTCAGCACGACCGCGAAACCCCTGATCGGCCCTGTGCCGAGGATCCACAGCACCACGCCCGCGATCAGCGTCGTGACATTCGAGTCCGCGATGGCGGAGAACGCCTTTTCGAATCCCGCGCGGATGGCGGCTTGCGGCGTCACGCCGTTGCGCAGCTCCTCGCGGATGCGCTCGTAGATCAGCACGTTCGCGTCGACGGCCATGCCCACCGTGAGGATGATGCCGGCGATGCCGGGAAGCGAGAGCGCCGTGCCGATCATCGCGAGCAGCGCCGCGAGCACCACGACGTTCGCGAGCAGCACGGCGTCGGCCACGAGGCCGAAGACTCGGTAGTAGATCGCCATGAAAATGAACACGCCCAGCATCCCGATGATGAGCGCATCGGTCCCCATGTCGATGTTGTCCTGTCCGAGGCTCGGGCCGACGACCTGCTCCTCGACGGGATAGACGGGCGCCGCGAGCGATCCGGAGCGCAGCAGCAGCGCGAGCTGCTGGGCGTCGGCCGCGGTCATTCCCGTGATCATGAAGGTGTTGCTGAAGACGCCCTGAATGGTCGCGACGTTGATCACCTTCGCGTCCGTCACTTCACGCGAGACCGGCTTACCGTCCACCTTCTCGGTCTCGCGGCGCTGCTCGATGTACACGACCGCCATCGGCCGGCCGAGGTTCGCACGGGTCGTCTGCAGCATGCGATCCCCCGCCGCCGCGTCGAGCCTGAGATTGACGGTCGGGCCTTCCTGGGTATTCGCGTAGTTCGCGGTGGTGAGCTCGTTGCCGGTCGCGATGATGTCGCGCTTGAGGAGGATGGGCTGGCCGTTGCTCTTCTGATAGAACAGCTCGGCGCCCGGCGGCGCGCGGCCGGTCTGCGCGGCTTCGTACGGATTGTCGGTCGTGTCCTCGAGGCGGAACTCGAGCGTCGCCACCTTGCCGACGATATTCTTGACCTCGGCCGTGTTCTCGATGCCGGGGAGCTGGACATTGATACGGTCCAATCCCTGACGCTCCACGATGGGCTCGGAGACGCCGAGGGCGTTCACCCGATTGCGCAGCGTGGTGAGATTCTGCTCGATGGCGTAGTCGTCCCGCTGGCGGATCTTCGCTGGGGGCAGCACGCCGAGGATCGCCGAGCCGCTCGGCAGCGAGACCACGGAGACGTCGAAGTCCGGCACCGTCTTCGCGACGAGCGCACGCGCGGCG
>Ga0335075_10018404_pt1 | contig 10354 bp, 11 predicted proteins | sample Lox_Sample_24_FD_206723 | JGI IMG/M metagenome (GOLD analysis project Ga0335075, IMG submission 206723) | Soil microbial communities from Loxahatchee National Wildlife Refuge, Florida, United States - Lox_Sample_2.4 | ecosystem: Environmental > Terrestrial > Soil > Wetlands | place: USA... | reverse complement strand
GTTCAAGTGGACCTTCACGCGCCGCGACTTGCATGGGCTCCTCGTCAAGCTGAAAAAGCACCGCGCTTATACTGGGAGGTTGCTACACCGTAATACGTCACCGTAATTGCGAATCTGGGTACTTAGCTACACGCCCGAGGTACGCAACGCGGCGTTCCGCGACTGGGGGGACGATCCGTTCGGCGGCGGCTGGAACAGTTGGAATATCGGGGTGAAGAGTTGGGACGTGAAGCGGGAAATTGTCCAACCATTGGCCGGGCGGGCGCTTTACATCTGTGGCGAGGCGTATTCGGATGCGCAAGGGTGGGTTGAGGGCGCACTGCAAACCGCGGACATGATGCTGGCGAAGTTTGGGATTGGCCCGCTGGAATAGTTCTGCCGCAGCTCCTCCGTTGCCGGCGTGACGTCGGGGCCGGCAGATGGTGGATATGCAGGCGCGCAAGGCCAAGCCGCGGGGACGCGCGGTGCGGATGTTGTGTGGGCTGACCTGCGACGCGGCGGCGCTGCTGGCGCGGCGCGGGGGGCGGTGGGGCAGGGGTGAGGGCTGCGGGCAGTGGCGGCTCGCGCCTGTAGCCGCACTGCGCCCATGGCGGCCGACCACGCGTTTTATTCAGCTTCCCAGAAGCGGACACGGCAGCCAGGGTTAGCCTGTCCCGGATGGGTTGTAAGTGATGATCACTTCAGCGATGCATTCGGCCAGGGTGCGTTGCTCGAAGCGCTGCTGATGCTGGTGGAGACGCTCACGCGCCTCAGCAACTACCCAGCTCTTCATCTCGTCCTTCAGATCTGTATCGTCCAACGCGCAGCGGCCTCGGAAGAAGACTGACGATCCTCCATAGCGTCTGGTGGGCGCTGTCTTTGTGGATAGCGCCGCAGTCAGCGGAGGCGGCGCTGCCGGTCAAGCCGTTCACGACCCCCTAAGTCCAGCAACTGTGCATTTTTCAACACGGCCAGAGTAAGCACCTCTCCTTCTACGACACGAATAGCTTGCTCATGCACCTCGAAACGATCTGCCTCACGCCTATCGAACCAGGCGTCCGCGCCTCGTCGCTGAGCGTCACCACATACTTCTTCACGGCAGCTTGTTTCGCGGTCACGATGCATCTCCGTCGTTGCGGAGCCATCGATTCAGAGATCCGCATCAAAATCAACGATGTGGGGCTAAAGGAACTGCCGGCTTTGTTGCCTTCTTGCCTCGACCTGGCCGGGACGGCGGCATGCGCGACGTCCGGGACGCTCCTGGCCACGCGCGCTCGGCAAACGCCGCCGCCCCTCGCGTTCCCTGCCGTCGTCGCCGGGATCGGTGGCAATACGCCGCGGCGCAAACCGCTTGCAGGTCCAAGCTACTGCGCCGCCGGCGGCAGGCCCGACATGAATTTCACTAGGTACGGCTTCCACACCGCCGCGTAGTAATGGGTGAAATGCCCGTGCGTGCCCTTGCCGTACGGGGTCAGCACGTAGGTGCCATGCCTGATCTTCCGGAAAGCGCGCTCGACCGTGCCGAGCGTCGGCGGATCGGCGAAATCCTCCACATTGTTGATCAGCATCACATGCGCCTTGATCTTCGGCAGGTCGGCCTCCGGGCTGTAGTCGTAGATCGATTCGATCTCGTACAGTGTGTTGTTGGCATCGCCGATCTTCATCAGCGCTGCCAGCCGTCTGTCGTAGAGCGCCTTTGCCGCCTGCATGGTTGGTGCCGCCTCCTGAATGCGCACCGGGCTGTCGGTCAGGTCGTTGCCGGCCGCCGCGTACATATAAAGGGTCGGAGTCTTGTCGTAGTTGCCGTCATGCCAGGCCGGGTCATGCCGGATCAGCTCGGCTGTCGCATGGCGCAGCATGTAGTTGCGGCCGCTGATCTCGACCGGCTGGCACGACATCCCGATCGTGCCGTCCATCATGTCGGGATACCATTCCGCCCACAGAAACTGCTGCATGCACCCCAGCGAGCTGCCGATGATCAGCCGCAAATGGTCGACCTTCAGCCCGTCCGTGACCAGCCGGTGCGTCAGGTCGACCATGTCGTGATAGTGGTAGTGCGGGAACGCCGCCTTCAGCCCATCCGAGGGTTTCGACGACCCGCCGCGCCCCAGCGCGTCAGGCATGATGATGTAATATTTCGCCGCGTCGAGCGGCTCGCCCGGCTGGAACAACACGTCGGCCAGGCTCGGGCGAAACCAGTTGGCACCGGTGCCGGTATTGCCCTGCAGCAGCAGCACCGCATTAACCACCACGCCATGCGCGTTCCGTTTTGCCGTGCCGATGGTGCGGTAGTGCAACTTGACCTGCGGCAGGCTCTCGCCGCTGGCGAAATGGTAATCGCTGACGATGTAATCGCCTTCCTGGTAACCCGGCCAATTGGTGTTCGGCTTGTTTGCGGTTTCTTGCGCCAGCGCCGGAAGCGCCGCGGCCAGCAGGATGGCCGCGATCAGCATGCGGACGGACATTCGTTTGCCTCCAAGGGTCGTTTGGCAAACCCATCCTATTCACGATTGTCGCCGCGCCGCGAGTCGCATCGCGGCAACCGCACGTGACGCCGATCCGCGCTCGACCGGCAGTGTTCGGCAACGACCCCACGGCGCGCCGAACGGCCGGATCCGCACGCAGGCCGCCGCCGCGGCACCCGCGCGCGGTTTGACCCCCCGTCCAATTCGCCTTACCAGATCTGCATGCCCACCATCGACCGCTGTCTCAACATCCACGACCTCCGCGCTGCCGCCCGCCGTCGCCTGCCGCGCGGCGTGTTCGAATTCGTCGACCGCGCCACCGAGGACCACATCGCCGTCGCCAACAACCGCGGCGCCTTCGAGCACATCAAGCTCCGCCACCGCGCGCTGGTGGATGTCTCCCGACGCAGCGTCGCCACCACCTTGTTCGGCAAGCCCGTCACCCTGCCGATGGCGATCGCCCCCACCGGCGCGGCAGGCCTTTGCTGGCACGAGGGCGAACTTGAAATTGCGAAAGCTGCCGCCAGCGCGAAGATCCCCTTCACGCTCTCCACCGCCTCGATGACCGCGATGGAAAAGATCGCCCAGCACGGCGGCCCCGACAAAGGCGGCCGGCTATGGTTCCAGCTCTATGTCTGGAAGCAGCGGGAACTGTCGCACGCGCTGATCCAGCGCGCCCACCGCAACGGCTTCGAGGCGTTGATCGTCACGGTGGATTCCCCCGTCTCGCCCAACCGCGAGTACAACACGCATAACGGCTTCGGCCTGCCGTTCACGCCCACGCCGCGTTTCGTGCTCGACGTGATGCGCCACCCGACCTGGGCGAAGGACGTACTGCTCAAATACTTCACCACGTCAGGCATGCCGCGGCACGAGAACTACCCGCCCGAATTTCAGAAATCGATCCTCAGCGGCGTCGGCAGCCGCGACGCGCTGCGCGCCGATTCGCTCGATTGGACCGATCTGGCGAAGTTCCGGGACATCTGGCCCGGCATCCTGATGATCAAGGGCGTCAACCGCCCGGACGATGCGGTGAAGGCGATCGAATACGGCGTCGACGGCATCGTCGTTTCCAACCACGGCGGCCGCAACATGGACAGCGCCGCCGCCACCATCGACGTGCTGCCGGAGATCGCCGAAGCCGTCGGCGAGCGCGCCACCATCATCCTCGATTCCGGCGTCCGCCGCGGCTCGGATATTGCCAAAGCCCTGGCGCTGGGTGCCAAGGCGGTGCTGACCGGCCGTGCCACGCTCTACGGCACCGCGGTCGGCGGCGAGGCCGGCGCCTTGCGCGCCATCACCTTGCTGCGCAACGAACTCGACAAGACGATGGCCTATACCGGCTGCAACACGGTGGACGAACTCAGCCCGGACATCTTCTGGGGCGCGCGCGACGGCAACCGCTTGCGCAGCCGCGCCGTCGGCACCATGTGAAAGGCGTGTTGCCGCGTGCATCGCGTTCGCTGCACAATCCCACACCACGCGACGCCACCCTATAAGAAGACGCCACCCTATAAGAAACGGTTGCATTGTCACGCGGCCGGCCCTGATTGACCGCTATTTTACGAACATTTCCCGCCCGCGCCGCACGGCGCCCGTGCTAGCGTCGCGCCCCATAAACGACAAATCGTAAGCCATAGGCGAGGCACGCGATGTACGACGACTGGCAGGTGACGTTCTATCTCTCCGGTCTTGCGAGCCTGGCGTCCATGCCGCCGGTCAGCGAACAACTCGACAAAACCCTGCCGCGCCAGCAGGCCATCGCCAAGGCCCAGGCCACCGCCCAGGCCCACCTCAACAATCTGTTCGTTACCAAACTGACCGACGCGCTGGGCGATCCGGCGGTGCAGAAACAGATCGGCAGCAACTGGACCGTCGCCTGGGGGCCAGCCACCTTCATTGTCGGTCCCAACACCGTGGACTGGCAGACCGGCATCGCCACCTTCACCGCCACGAACTCGGCCTTCGTGGTGCAGAACCCGACCAACCTGGTACTGGCGATCGCCGGCACCAACCCGTCCTCCTGGTTCGACTGGCTCGCCGAGGACCTGATCATCGTTCCAGGCGTCACCTGGGAATCGGCGTTGCAGTCCTGGGGAAACGCCGGCAAGCCGGCCGCGCCGACATCCGTCACCACGCCCAACATCACCAGCGGCACCTATGTCGGCGTCAAGTACGTGCTCGAATTGCTGGACGCGAAGCACGCCACGCTGCAATCGTTCCTGAGCAATCTCAAGCTCGCAGGCAACCAGACGCTCACCGTCACGGGCCACTCGCTCGGCGGTGCCTTGTCGCCGACCTTGGCATTGGCGCTGGTCGATCCCCAGGCCCCGTTGACGTCGCTGCCGGCTGCCCAGGTGCGAACCTACCCGACCGCCGGCCCGACCCCCGGCAACGCCGCCTTCGCCGCGCGCTATCTCGAGTATTTCCCCGTCTCGAAGGGTGAGTCCGACTGGCAGATCTGGAATGCCGATGTCTGGAACACCTACGACCTGGTGCCGCGCGCCTGGGGCATCGATACCTTGTTGTTCCTGCCGGCGCTCTACGCCGGGGCGTTCGAATACAGCGCGGCCGATCTCGCGCGGCTCTCCGGGTTCGTCGTCGCCGGCGCGGCCGTCAGCGAGTTGTTCGCCAACCTGGCAGGCACGCCGGGGCGCCTGGACACCACGACGATTCCTGGAAATTTCGCCATTGCCTTCGCGCCCTGGGATTGCTTCGCCTGGCAATACCAACCGCCAAACGGCGAGACCGAGTATCTGACCAAGCCGCAGGCGAAGGCGCGCGGGATACCGGACTCGGACCTCAAGCCGATCTCATTGCTCGAGCAAGTGGTGTTTCAGCATGTGCAGGCGTACATCCAGTTCATCACGCCGGATGCCGTGGCGCCGCCGCAGACAAAGGTGCCGCTGCCGGCCGAGGTGGTGCGCCGCATGATCGCGTCGCTCTAGCCGGTCCTGGCGTCGCGCGTCACCGACTGGCTCAGCGCCATCCCGGCGCCGAGGGCCATGGCGCCGCTCGCCATCCCAAGCAGCGTCAGTCCGATCGCTGCGCCCGCCAGCCAGGGCGGCGCCGGCTTTGCACCCGGCCCGCCGCCGGTACCTGTTTTTCCGTGCATCGAGTCACTCCTTCAACATGCCATGACAAGGGCACGGCGCGTCGCAATGCAAGTCATGCGTTCCGCCATCGCGCATTGCCACCGGCCGCGGCGGCCAACCCGCAACCGAATGAAGCTGCGCCCGACGCAAGACGCCCACCTCCCACCAGCCGGGTCGCATCTCCCACCAGCCGGCGGGAGACCTCGTTGCGTGCCTCGCTTCGCCCGCAATCATGCAAAATACGAAACGGCCTTCACGCGATGTTTCGCCCGCCGTCGACATACAGGTTTGCGCCGGTGATGTACCGCCCGGCGTCGGAGCAAAGCAGCAACGCCGTCCCCACCAGGTCGTCCGGCGTGCCCAGCCGTCCCACCGGCACGCGCGCCGCGATCGCCTCGCCCTCGCGTGCCATCTGGTCGCGATTCCGCGCGGTCAGGATTGCGCCGGGCGCCAGGTTGTTCACCGTCACGCCGTGCCCGCCATATTGCCGCGCGAGGTTCAACACCCAATTGAACTGCGCGGCCTTGGTGCCGGCATAGACCAGCATCCGCGGATGCGGCAGCACCTGCTGCACGCTGCCGATCGTCAGCACGCGCCCCCAGCCGCGCGCCGCCATCCCGGGCACCAGCGCCTGCAGCACCTCGAGCGTGGCGCGCAGGTTCACCGCGATGTGCCGGTCGAAATGCGCGCCGCTGATGTCGCGCCAGTCTTCGGGAATCTCGATCGAGGCGTTCAGAACCAGGATGTCCACTGCCGACCACGCATCGACCGCCGCCGCCAGCCGCTTGCCCGCATCGTTGTCGGCGAAATCCTGCGCGAAGGCCCGGGCCTCGCCGCCGCCGGCGCGGATCTCCGCCACGACCGCGTCGGCGTCTGCGGCTTCTTCATCGGTGCCGGCGTGATGGATCGCCAGCCGCGCACCCACGCCCGCCAACGCCAGCGCGATGGCGCGACCGATCTCCCGCCGCGCCCCGGTCACCAGGGCGGTACGGCCTTCCAAGCGAAATCGCAGCAGCGGATCGTTCATGCCGCAGACTCGCATGCGTCCTCGCGCCGTGTCGATACCGTGCGCCGCCACGGTCGATCGGCGGGGGTGCGTCGCGGCGCGGCGCACGATATGTCAAGAAATTGGCCTGTTGGGGTATCCGCCCGTGTTCCTGCTGTCCGTGCGCCACCTCGTCCATCTGGCCGAAGCCTATGGCCCCGGCCTGATCGGCGTGGTCGTGGCGCTGGAGGCCATGGGCCTTCCCTTGCCGTCGGAAAGCCTGCTGATCGCCGTTGCCGCCGCGCTGGGCACCGCGCACCGGCCCGGCATCACCTGGGTCATCGTTGCGGCGAGCGCGGGCGCCATCATCGGCGACAATGTCGGTTATCTGGTGGGGTATACGCTCGGCTGGCGGGCGCTGCGCCGCTGGGGACGCCATATCGGCCTGTCGCAGGACCGGCTGATTCTCGGTGCCTGGCTGTTTCGCCGCCATGGCGGCAAGGTGGTGTTCTTCGGCCGCTTCATCGCGATACTGCGCACCGTGGCCGCGCTTCTGGCCGGCGCCAACCGCATGTCCTGGCGCTGGTTCCTGCTGTGCAACGCGGCCGGCGGCGTCCTGTGGGGTTTACTGTACGGCCTCGGCGCCTATTGGCTCGGCGCTGCGGTCAAGCACGTCGCCGCCCCGGCCGGTGTCGCGCTTGGGATCGTCGCGCTGGGCGCGATCGCCGCGGTGGCATGGACGATCCGCCGCAACGAGCAAGACCTGGTGGCACGGGCAAAGCGGGAGATGGCGCCGCCGCCCTCAGGCTCGGTCCGCCCCGCGGCCCAGTCCCGCAAGCAGGGCAGGAGTCCTTTGCGGCGCTGATCGCGGGGCACGGTTTCGTGGACCAGCGGCGGCATGACGCCGATTTGTCTTGGTCCCGCCGCTTCCGGTCGCGCCGGCCTTGGTGTAGACGCCCGCAACTTTGGCACCGGAGTACTCCGTGACCGCCTGCTATTCCGCCTCGGCCCTGGAACCCTCCCTCACCGCCCCGCTGGTGCTGGCGCTGCCCAAGGGCCGCATCCTCGCCGAGGCCGGCCAGGTGCTGGCGCGCGCCGGCGTCCACCCCGCACCCGACTACGCGGACGAGGACAGCCGCCGACTGCGCTTCCCCACCGACGATCCGGACCTGGACGTGATCCGGGTGCGCCCGTTCGACGTCGCCACCTTCGTCGCCTTCGGCGCCGCGCAGCTCGGCATCTGCGGCGCCGACGTGCTGATGGAGTTCGACTATCCCGAGATCTACGCGCCGCTGGACCTCGGCATCGGCCGCTGCCGCGTTTCGGTGGCCGAGCAAGCGGACACCGCGGGCAGCGACGATCCCTCGCGCTGGTCGCGGGTGCGGGTCGCGACGAAATACCCGAACATCGCGCGCCGCCATTTCGCCAGCCGCGGCGTGCATGCCGAAGTGGTGCACCTGAACGGCGCGATGGAACTGGCGCCGGGCATGGGCCTGGCGCGGCTGATCGTGGACCTGGTGCAGACCGGCTCGACGCTGAAAGCCAACGGGCTTGTGGAGACCGAGGTGATCGCCCCCGTCACCAGCCGCCTGATCGTCAACCGCACCGCACTGAAGACGCAGCCCGAGGCCATCGGCGCCTGGATCGCACGGTTCCGCGCGGCGCTGGAGGAGGGTTAGCCTTCATATCGGCGAGGCCGGCCGGCGAACCGGCCGCCCGTGCGCGCGACCAATTGTCGAGGCCGCATCCCGGCGGATCCTGCTCAAAGGCCAGGGCAGGGGAGTTGAGCGAACCTCGCCGGCCGTCGCGGGTTTTCACCATGGCGACAGGGAGAGCATGCGATGACGACGTTCGATTCAGGGACGCTCGATACGTTGCGCGGGTTGCGGGAGGTGGCGATCCGCACCGAAAAACATCCCGCCAGCGCGGTCACCATCTGGGTGGTGGTGGATGGCGACACGGTGTTCGTGCGCTCGGTGAAGGGGCCGCAAGGCCGCTGGTTCAAGGACCTCGCGCAGGGCGGCCCGGCGGCGCTGGAATTTTCGGGCAAGGTTGTACCGGTGTTGGCCGTGCCGGCGACGGACGCCGCGTCGGTCGCGCGCGCCAGCCGGCAATATCAGGCGAAGTATCGCGACAGCCCCTATGCGGCGCCGATGGTCCGTCCCGAGGTTCTGCCAACCACGCTGCGGCTGGATCCGCGGTAGTCGCCGGCGCGGTCGACCAGGACAGCGCTGATCCCAGGCATCCTTCGGCACCGGGTTTCTGGCTCGCCAGGCCGGTTCGACAGGCCGGCTCGCCACGCCGGAGCCAACAGTGACGTCACCGGCCGCGGCGTCGCGATGCAACGGCGCCGGATCAGGCGCCGGCGGTCGCGACGGGGTCGCGACCGCCTGCCTGGTTCAGGCGGTTGCGCCGGACAGCACCGGACCGAATGGAACGTAGCGCTGGCCGTTGAAGCGCCGGAGCTGCGCCTGGTGGATCGGCGCGAAATTGCTGGCGCTGGTATCGAGCACGATCCCCGGCAGCAGCATCGGCAACGCGACGCTGTGCATGCTGGCGGCCTGCCGCATGACGTTCTCGCGCGTCAGGTCGTCGCCGCATTGCTTCAGCACGTGCACGGTCGTCTCGGCCATCGAATAACCGTAGACCGTCTGGTTATCCGTTTTGTCGCCGTTCGGGTAGTACTTGTCCATGAACGCCAGCCACCGTTTGTAGCCCGCATCGTTGAACCATTGCGGATCGGTGGGGTCTTTGAAGGAATTGTCGCTGATGATCCCCTTCGCGTTCTCCAGGCCGGCCGGCTGCAGGGTCGCTCCGACAGACGATGCGATGCCATTCAGGATGTGCAGCGGCTTCCACCCGATGTCGGCCACCTTCTTGATCGCCTGGGCGCCGAATTTGGGGATCGCGATCGTGATGAGCACATCGCAGCCCGCCGCCTGCAACTCGATGATCTGCGAGTCGACGGTCGCGTCGGTGGTCTCGTAGGTTGCCCTGGCCTTGATCATCGACGCGGCCTTGGCGCCGAGCCCGTCGACCACGCCCTTCAAATAATCCTTGCCGAAATCGTCGTTCTGATAAAGCACGCCGATTTTGGCATCGGGCCTGTGCTTCAAGATGTACGCCGCGTAGATGCGCCCTTCGGCCTGGTAGCTGATGAAAAAGGCCATCGTCCACGGGTGGTCCTTGGGGTCGTTCCACTTGGTGGCGCCGGTGGCGGGGAACAATTGCGGCACCTTCTTTTCGTTCAGGTAGTGCCAGACCGCGGTGTTGGTCGGGGTCCCGACCGAGCCGGACAGCAGAAAGACATGGTCTTCTTCCACCAGCCTGCGCGTCCACTCGACCGTCTTCGGCGGCGAGTAGCTGTCATCATAGGAAATCCAGGTGATCTTGCGCCCGTTCACGCCGCCCTGGGCGTTGATCATCTTGAAATAGGCTTGCATCGACAGCGGGATCGGGCTGGCGTTCGAGAGCGGTCCGCTATAGGGGCTGGTGTTGCCGATCTTGATCTCGGTGTCGGTAACACCCGGCCCATAGTTCCGGGCTGCTCGGGCAGGCAGCGCCGCCACGGCAAGCGCACTCGGCGCGGCGGCGAGGATCGTGCGTCGTGTCAGATGTGTCATTGGGAGCTCCCTGTTTTGGTTGCCGTTCGTCTGTTTTCCAGTCTAACGGATTATTGTCCCTGGCCTCGCGCGCCATGCGGGCAGGGTAACCGCACCATGATCCTGCGACACGCATTTGCCAAGCGGATTCAGGGCGGGATGGGTCACGCCGGCGGGCCAAGGGTGCTGGTTGAACAAGGCGGCGCGGTGCAAGATCGCATCGCGCGC
>Ga0335075_10018403_pt1 | contig 10355 bp, 10 predicted proteins | sample Lox_Sample_24_FD_206723 | JGI IMG/M metagenome (GOLD analysis project Ga0335075, IMG submission 206723) | Soil microbial communities from Loxahatchee National Wildlife Refuge, Florida, United States - Lox_Sample_2.4 | ecosystem: Environmental > Terrestrial > Soil > Wetlands | place: USA... | reverse complement strand
GGAGCAATCGCATTCACCGAGATGCCGTACGGAGCCACCTCGACGGCCAGGGACCTGACCATCTGGTTCGTCGCCGCGCGCGCAGCCGAGTAGAGGATGAGGCCCGGTGATGGCTTCAGCGCCGCGCCCGAGGTCATGAAAATGATTCGACCCGAGCGCTGCTCAATCATTTTGGGGACAACGGCTGCGGCGAGACAGAAGGAGGACACCGTAAAGTTCTCGAGCAACGCACGATAATCCTCGGCGCTTCTGTCCACGAACGGGCCTTGAAGCACCTGCGCAAAGTCATTGCTGACCGCCACGTCGACCCGACCAAAGCGATCGATCGCCTCACGCGCGAGCGCTGCCGGAGTCTCTGCGGAGGAGGCAACACGATTGGGTCCATTGGCCTCAAACGCCGCCCGCGCCGCGGGATCGGAAAACGCGCGGGCGTGGCACAAGGTGAGGCAGCCCTCATCGACGAGCGCGTCGACTCCCGGAACGCCCGCGGAGTCAAAAACGTTGGTAATAATCGCTATTCGTTCCGTCACAGGCGCTCGCCAATCGGTGCATGTAGATCTCGGCTCATCGTGCCAGGCGGGATCATCATAGGGCTTCGGCGAATAGCGATCTCATGGCGATCCAGGACCGCCGATCCGCCGCTGCGTTGTAACCGACGCCGGTGGCATCGATCGGATACGGATAGGGCTCGGGATTCGTGAAGCTGTGCGGCGCGCCGAGTAGGAGCAAGACCTGACAATCCACGCCCGCATCGTTCATCTGTGCGATGAAGGATTCTCGATCCTTTGCCGGGACGTGTGGATCTCGATCACCCACGCAGATCAGGACCTTCGCGGAAATGTTCGATGCGTTGCTGAGCGGGCACAGCGAGAGGCCGGGGTGAAAGCCCACTACGCAACGCAGATCCTCCGAGCATGCCAGTTCCAAAACTGCAAATCCGCCCCAGCAGAAGCCTATTGCGGCAAGTCGATTACCGTCGACTTTTGGATGGGCGCGCAAGATATTTAACGCCTGTCTTCCGTGGGCTGCATAGAGCGCCGGAGAGACGATGTAAACATTCATCAACTCGAATGCGTGTTCGAGTGAGCGCGCGGGTTCGCCGAAGTAATCCGGCGCGAACGCCACATAACCCAGCTCGGCCAACATCACGGCGCGGTCTTTGGCGTGTCGGGTGAAGCCCCGGCCTTCATGCGCTACGAGTACACCCGGAGTCCGTTGCGCCCCAGACCCATCAGCCAGAAATCCAACAAAACGGCGCCCCTCTACCTCGTAGGCAATGTCCCGGCATTCAATACCCATGTTCGACATCCGGCATGTCCATCCCATCCTATACTCTCCTGCGTTGCTCGGGAACGTATGCAGGTCTTCGTTTGCAGTGCCTCGCTTCAAAACCGCAGGCCTGTTCATGCGGATCGATCACACGGCTCCTCGAAGAAACCCTAACGAGCTCCGACCCCTCGAACAAAGCGGGCGCGCGCCAGATAATTGTTGCGCCGCAAGGTGCGCATGGCGCATGTTCCGCTAAAGTCCGCCGTGACGGTTCGACGAGTCATCATCAACGCTTTTACTTGTCAAAGGAGCCAATCCGTGGCCAATCCCGTGACGATCACACTCGTTCTAAATCTCAAGGCCGAGGCGGTCCTGCCGTTCTGCGCCGCGCTGCCCGAGATGTTGAAGGATACGAAGAAACGCCCCGGATTTCGCAGCATCCGCGTCATGAGGCACAAGTCCGATCCCAATCAGATGATTTTCATCGAGGAGTGGAACAGCGAGGACGATTACATGCAGTACATCGCGTGGCGCACGGAGACGGGTGCGATGGACTCCATGGCGTCAGCAATTACATCACCGCCGAAGATGGAGATATGGCCGACGCTCGTCGCCAGCTGAGAGACGCCCGATTTCGCCCGCTACCTGCCGACGAATTTATAGCTGAACCGCAGCCCGATGGTTCGAGGACGGTTCACGGTGACCGCCTTGTAGTACTGTGCGTAATTCGCGAACAGTTGCGCCCTGGTATCGGTCAGATTCTCTGCGTAGAGCTGCACGAGCCATGCGCTCTTTCCGACACCGAGAGCTCCATCGAGGGTCGTGAAGGCGGGCAGATCATAGGCCGTGGAGTTGCCTTGCAGGTCATGCGTCAGCTGGTCGGTGGTCGCGAGTGAGTGAGACTGATACGCCGCGCCGAGCTGGCCGAACGCCTCATAACCGTCGAGCACCAGGTCGTAGCGGGCACGGATATTGCCCTGAAGCGAAGGCGCTCCCGCAAGCGGGCTGCCGAGTACCCCTCGCAGATCCGGAAGCGTCGTTCCGGTGCCTGTCTCCAATGTGCTGAAGTCGATGGGTTTGCCATCGGCCCAGTAGAAGGGTGCCTGTTTGACCAGCTCGCTGTGATTCCAGGCGCCCCCGGCCTCGATGCTGAGCCCGCCCGTGACACGGGCCATCAAGGAGCTCTCGACGCCTCGCACCCGGTAGTTACCCCCGTTGATGAATAACCCCAGGTCGACGACACCGGGGGCATTCAACGAAATCTGCGCATGGTTCCAATCCTCCTGATAGACGGCGCCGTCCCATTGGATCCGCCGCTCCCGCCACATCGTCTTCCAGCCCAGCTCGTTGTTGATGACGGTGTCGGGGGCAAAGACCAGGCCCGGATTCCAACCTCCGTTCGCTCTTGCCTGCGCTTCGTTCGGATACGGACCCGCGGTCAGCGGCGAACCGCAGCCGCAGTTCGCCGTTCGGTTGAAGCCGCCCGCGCGGAAACCCTGCGACCAGGTGTAGTACAGGAGCGCCTCGTCGGTGACCTTCCAGCTGAGGTTCGCGCGGCTCCGGAAGCCGGAAAAAGTCCGGTCGAGATGTTCGGCGTTGAGATTGAGAAAATCCTGATAGTTCGGCCCGTTCACGCACGGATCCGGTGCGTTCGGAAACTTGATGAGCCCGCAGCCCGCAATCCCCACGGTCGAGCCCACTTCCCACGTCTCGGTACTGGAGTACCGCGTGCCGGCCGTCAAGGTCAACTTTTTCGGAATCAGCTCGACGTCGACGGATGCATAGGCCGCCTTCTGGCTGTAGCCGCGCGTGATGTCGTTGGAGAAGGCGTCGCCCGGCGGCCGGACGTTCGGATTGTTCGACGTCACGGGATCGTATACGAACGCTCCCGTTGCGGTGTAGTAGCCGGTGGGGGGTGCAATGGGAGTGAAGTACGGGGCGGTCTGATAGAAGAAGTCGACCTGGTCCTGAAGCAGATAGTATTCGTAGAACAAGCCGCCGATGCCGCGGACTCTCCAATTGTCGGGCGTGCTGAGCCGCAGCTCGTGCGTCTGATGCGTGTTGCGCTCGATATCTCGCCAGGTCGCGCTCGGCGTGTAGCAGCGCTCCGCCCGGGGATTCGGATGCGCCGAGTATGCGGTTGGATTCGCGCACTCATAGTAGGGCGCGAAGAGGCCCCGTGAGTAGGCCGTGTAGTCCTGAACCTGCTCGACATTGCGCACGAGGTAGGCGCCCGCATACACGAGCTTCAGGTCGCCGATACGACCGTCGATGGTCAGCGCGGTATTCTCGAACCTGTCCTTGTCGTATGACGGGTTGAACATCTGTACGCTCAGATCGGGTTGCGGCTGGCCGAGCGAATTCGCCGCCATCTCGGCAAAGACGCCCTGCGCGTCGATGCTCTGGAAGGACTGCGACAGCAATGCGCTCCAGCCCTCATCGAGCCGGTACAGCACCTCGGCGCGGACGCCCTGGTAGGTGACCGGGTTGATGTCTTTTGCCGCAATATTGAAGTTGTTGATCGCAACGCTGTTGGCGGGAACCTTGCCCCCGAAATAGTACTGAATTCCGGGGTCCGTACCGGCTCGCGCGAAGGTCGCGGGCGGATTGTTGATGTATCCTCCGCGGCGCTCGTCATAGATCACGGCGCGGGCGGCCAGGTGCTCCGCAACGAGCGGAATGTTGACGGTCGCATCGAAGTTGCCGCTCGGCGCACCGTGCGCGGTGGTGGCGCCGCCGGCGTTGACACTCGCATCGATCTCGTCGAGCTTCGGCTTGTTCGTGACGTAGCGCACCACGCCCGCCTGCGCGCCCGCCCCGAACAACGTGCCTTGCGGGCCTTCCAGGATCTCGATGCGGTCGAGATCCGCGGCGTAGACGTCGAGATTGCGATTGGGGAGCTGCACCGATTGCTCGTCGAGGTAGAGTGCGACGTTCGGAAACCCGCCCGCAAATCCCGCGCCCTGGATCCCGTTAGCCGTCGTCGCCAGGCCGCGCACATAGATATTGTTCTGGCCGGGGCCCACTCCGTGCACCGTCACGGCGGGGAGGTACTTGACGAAGTCATCGAAGGTCGTGGCGTCTAACTTGGCAAGCGTCTCCCCGCTCAACACCTGGATCGTGATCGGCACGTCCTGAAGGTTCTCGACGCGGCGGTTGGCAGTGACGATCACTTCTTGCAACCCGTCTTCCGCGGGGACGCCCGTCGGGTCCCGCGGCGGCCCAATGGCGGCCGCCAGGATGCGGACGCTGCGCGACGTGAGGTACTCGAACCTGAGTCCCGTGCCCTCGAGCAGGCGAGCGAGCGCCTCATCTGCGCTCAATCCCGCGCTGACGGCATGAGAGTTCTGGCCGCGCACGACGCCCGATAGATAGACGAGTTGCAGTCCGGTCTGGCGGGCCAGCGCTGCAAGCGCCTGTGCAAGAGGCTGAGCGGGAATGTCCGCGGCGATCGGCGCGGGCTCGACAGCCTGGGCCAGCGCCGCCGGAGCATCGAGGAGTGCGACGGGCGTGCAGAGCGAGAGCGCGCGTAGCACCCCAGACACCACGGTCGCGATGTCCGCTGATCGGCGGCGCAATCGATCTCCCATGCGCTCCCTATTCAGGCACGTCTGCGCGTCTTGACCTGAAGCATAACTCAGGCCGGCGGCGTGCAGCGCGGAACTCGGCGGGGCCTAATCCCTGGATACTCGAATCTGAGTCGCGGTCACCTCCACCCGCACCCCCTTGAGGCTGCGCAGGAAGGCGATGAATGACTCCGGATCGTCGGTGGCGAAGACCCCGGTGATCTCTAGGCTCCGCAGCGCGGGTGTTGCGATCTCGATCGGCTTCGGAGCATAGCGATTGTATTCGCCCGCCACGCGCTCGAGCGGTTCGTGGTCAAAAGTAATCTCTCGACGCAACCAGGACGTGGTGCTCTTCGCGTCGACTGCAATGGGCATGGCCGGCCACTCGCCGTCAGTCACGCTCAGCTGCTGGTCGGCTCCCAGCTGGACAAATCGGGATGGGTAGTCCCCGCCTGAGCGGGTCCGGAGTTTTTCCGACACCGGGGATGGCCCGACGGCGACCCGCCCCTCAACCACCGTTACCACGGTGGCGTGCTGCTCCAGGCGCACGTCGAATTGAGTGCCGAGGTCGACGACTTCAGCGGATCCGGCGATCACCCGAAATGCACGGTCGGGCTCGTGCGAGACTTCGAACGCTGCCTGGCCGGAGGAGAGTATGACCAGCCGTTCGTGTTTGCCGTACCGGATGGTGACAGCGCTGTCGGTATTCAAGTGAAGCATCGAATTGTCCGCCAGGCGATGGGTCAGCTGCTCGCCATGCCGCGTCTCGAAATGCCATGCCGCGATGTCCTCGGGCGCCGATGCGCGCGGGATGGGTCTCACGTTCCAGGCCAGGAGCAAGCCGAGACTCACGACCACGCACGCAGCCGTTGCCAGGGCGGCCGGAAGCCAGCGGCCCGAGGCCTGATCCCGAACGGTGCCGAGCACCCGCGTCCAGAGAGCCCGGGCCGGAGGATCCTCCTCGACCCTGGCGCGTGCGAGAATCGCCTCGAGGGAGTACTCCGGGTCGGTGCGCGCCACCTTGAGATCGCGGGCGATCGTCGAGACACCGAGGAACTCCTCGATGTGGATCGGCGACGTCTTGAGCCACGCCGCAAGCTCGGCGGATTCCCGCGCATCCAGCGGCTTCTCATCGTCCGCCACGAACCACTCGCCTGCCTGTTCGGCGATGGCGGCACGGACCTTTTCTTCGTTGGACATCATGGACTCAACCCAGCGCCGCCATGCGGCGTCGACAGTGACTCAGCCCCTGCGCCACATACTTCTTTGCCATCCGCGGGGATACTCCAAGGTGCATCGCGATCTCCCGGAATGGGAGTCCATGCGTGAAGCGCAGCTCGACCGCCGCGCGGCATTTCGGGCGCAGCTGCTTGAGCACGACTCCAAGGCGCGCGAGCCGCTGCGTGGTATCGAGGTCCCCGTCGAACTCAGGCAGCGTCTCGAGCTGCGCGTGCGCCGGCGCCTCGTCGATGTCGATGCCGCTCGCCCGTCGACGATCGAGCACCGCATGCTCCTTCATCAGATTGTTGGCCACCGTGTAGAGGTAGTGGACAGGGTTGCGGATCGCCTGCTGGTCGCTGATCCGCAGCATCCGTACGTACACCTCCTGCGCCAGATCCGATGCATCCGCCTTGGCACGGATGCGCCGCAGGAAGAACGTCTGCAGGGCTCCCCGGTGCTCGGCGAAGAGCCGCTCGACAAGCGATGGTGTCGGCTTAGCTGCAGCCATGGTGCCCCATAGTATTCCCCCTCATCTGTATATGAGTTCGCCGGATCGGAAATGGCCACCTAAATATTTCGCATGCGCTTCGAGAGGCCGCGAGAAGGGGCCCCTCATGGGAATTGCCCCGACGGCCAGAAGGATGAAAATCCGGGGCATGCAGATACAGCCGCCGTCATGAGGTGCAGCCGCCGTCCTCGTTGCTGCGACGAGGTGAGTTGTCGTAATCGGCGTATTGCGAGCCGTTGTTTCGGCGGCGGCGGGTGCCGATTTCAGCTTCGCTCCCACTCGGGCCTAACCCACGCACCCTGCGACCATATGCGGCACTGCCGCATGCGAGATCGCCATCAACCCCCGCCGTCTGCGTGCTCATCGCCCGAAATATTTCCCTGGCCGATGAGGGGTTCCAATTTCTGGCCGCCGTTCCTGCTTCGCGGCGCTCGTGCAGCTCCAGGCGCAGAACGAAGAATTGGCCGGCGAGGTCCTCGCGCTCACCCACGTGCGCGATGAGTCCCAGGCGGCCTATCTGGGCGGGGCGATCGATCTCACGGATGTGCTGGATGCCGATCGTGAATTGCTGGTGGCGCAGGATGATAGGGCAAGGACACATGCCGATGCGGCCCGATCCGCAGTGAGCTCATTCAAGGCACTGGGCGGTGGATGCCGTCGCCGAGTATTTCGGGGACGACAATCCCCAAGCATTCACCATGCGCACCGGCACCGGGTATGATGAGGACGGCGGGCTCGACCGGAGCATGAGTGAACGCGAATACCCCTTCGATTGAATATGCGGCGCGGTGCCATTGTGGGACGCTGACGGCGCGGTACAGGACGGCATTAGACCCTTCAGGGTGGGCCGTGCGTGCGTGCCAGTGCTCATACTGCCGAAGCCACGGCGCACTTGCCACTTCGGATCCCGCGGGTTGGCTTTCCTTTCACAGCAGCGATCCGGCGCGCGTTCAGCGATATCGGTTCGGTGGGCGCACAGCGGACTTTATGACATGTCGAGAATGCGGGGTTTTTGTCGGTGTCCAAATGACATCCGATAACGGAAGATTCGGCGTGCTCAACGTCCTGGCGCTAAGACCGCCGATTACGAACCTCGCCATTGCAGCGCCCATGGACTATGGCGCCGAAAGTGCGGGGGTGCGTAAGGCCCGCCGCGAGGCACGCTGGACTCCGCTCGCGGCCGAAAGTCTATAAAAATCGCACCGAACCACTTTGCGCAGTGAGCGACGGTACCTCAGCCGCCGTCCCGGCGCAGCCATCGAGGACCGACTTCGAGGTGCAATTCAAGATTATGCGCGCGCCGTGCCTGGCAGAGGACGGTCGCTGGGACGGCCATCGAAGGCCGCCGCATGAGGAGTCGGGGAGGCGGCCTGGCCTGACGAGGAACTTACTTGAAGGTGGCTTTCGCGGCAGCCTTTGCGCGATGGGCGTGTGCGCGTGCCTGAGCTCCATGCATTTGCGCTTTGCTCTTGTCGATCGCCTTGGCGGGCGACTTCTCGACAGCCGCTTTGACCTCGTCCGCGCCTTCCTTCGCGAGCTCCGCGACGGCCTTGCCTGATTCCTTCACGGCGGGCACGACCTGAGCGAAAGCCAGGCATGAGAGGCCACATCCAAGCAATGTGGCGAGCAGGGGAGTCGCTCGGAACTTCATGCAGAAATTACCTTCGTGATCGATGGGTGCGCGCGGCCCATATAGCATAAACCGAAGATGGCCGCCGGCGGCGGGGTGCACCATGAAAAAAGCGCTGACTACGCGGCCGGCGGAAGCTATTCTTGATGGATGCTCGTCCCGTTCGGTCAGGATCTGTACTTGGCGGATGGACCGACAGTATCGTTCTTCGGCATTCCATACCCGACGCGCATGGCGGTTGCGCGACTCTCGACCGGCAAGCCTGGGTGTGGTCCCCGATTGCGTTGAGTGAAGAATTGGCCAGTGCGGTGGAGGCCAAGCTTCACTTCGATGCTGAGCTCGGCGATCACCCGGACGGCGCGTGGAGGAGCGACATCGATCAGGTGGTGTTTCGCGGATCGTTCGCGCTGGTGGAAGTGGTGTTCTTTCACCGCCCCTCGCGCACCTACGTTGCGCGACCTGCGGCGAGACTCGCGGCGGCCCGGCTGCACAGGCATGGGCCACCCGCTCGCGTTCAGGTCGGCTCGCGAACCCAGCGAGTGAAGATCGGACCATCCTTGTTGAAGCCAAGCACGCCTTTCACCTCGTCGAGATCCACAATGACGGCGCGCCCCTTGCGTTGCGGATCGCTGGCACGCTCCTTCTCGTGGGCGAGTTCGAAGACTCGGTTCCGTTCAGTCGGATTGTCCGTAATCCGTGCCCGCCCGGCGAACTGCAGCAGGGGCACGGATTGCGACCGGTACATGAATGCCACGTGCGGATTCTCTTTGATCGCCTCGAGAGTTCCGCCGCTCGCGTTGCGCGCCCAGAAGCTCAGCTGAGTATCGCTGAAAACCGCAGTGCTGCCCCGAAACGACAGGAGCGGCTTGCGATCCCGGTCCACCGCCGCGACCAACAGCACGTTGCCCGTGTCCAGGGCTCCGGTAATGAGCGCCGAGATTTCCGGGGTGAGTGCAGAAGAGGGGTTCGTCATCGGAAAAGCTCCTGGAGTGTAGGTTGGGTCAAGCCTCGCCCCGGACAAGTCAGCTCAGTCGGTGTACGCGGCTATCAAGGCGCGTGCCGCCTTGGCGGCACCCTGCACCGGGCCATGCTGACCCAGCGTGAGGCGGGCGAGATAGCTGCCTTCCCACAAGAGCATGAGCGCGTCGCCGAGCGAGTCCGGCTCACGGGCGCCCATCTCATGGGCGAGCTGACGAAAGCGCCGGCGCATCTCGGCTTTGTACTGCTCGACGATCGGGCGCGCCGGATGGTCCGGCTCGGTGATTTCAACCGCGGCATTGGCCAGTGCGCAACCCCTCGAGCCGTCCTGGCAGGACTTCGTGACCAGCGCATCAAACAGCGCCTCGACCTGTGCCCTAGGATTTGCGGCGTGCTCGGCAACCGTTTCATCCCACCATTGCCAGCCTTCCCGCTCCTCGCCGCGCAGATACTCCGCCACGAGTTGGTCCTTGGAGGCAAAGCTGCGATAAAAGCTCATCTTATTGGTGCCAGCCTCGCTCGCGATGGTATCGACTCCCACGGCGCGAATTCCGCGGCGATAGAAGAGATCGGTCGCCGTTTGCATGATGCGGTCGCGCACCCGCAATTTCGGGCTCTCGGCAATAATCCCTTTCCCTACCGATACTTGCGCCTTTCTTGGCAGGTTCATGAGAATCTCCGCTTGACATGTAACTGACCGGTCACTAACGTACCACCACCCGAATCAGTTACTGACCGGTAACACACGGTCTCAAGCATCGGCGTGTTACAGCCGCAAGTCAAGTCCCTCTCCAAGAGGTCTCGACGCACGGCAAAGGGTGGGTCCGCGGATCGCCCGACGAGTGTTGCTCATTTTCATTATTCGATTGGAGCCGTACGTGCCTCTCAAGCAATTGTTGTCTCGCAAGATCTCTGTCGCTGCCCTGGTCAGCCTCGCGGCACTCGCAGCGATGTTGTCCTTCTCTGGCGCCGGCCACGGACATGCTCGCGCCAAGCCGGCGGGGGCCAACGCCTCGCTCCCCGCGTGACCCCGATGGCCGCTACACACCGGGCCTCTTTGCCCGGGTCCGCCTGGTCGGCGGGGAGGACGAGGACAGCGTGCTCATCGAGGATCGCGCGGTGGGCACCGATCTATCGAAGAAGTTCGTGCTGACGTTGAGCGCCGACAATCGTATCGAGTACC
>Ga0335075_10018401_pt1 | contig 10355 bp, 9 predicted proteins | sample Lox_Sample_24_FD_206723 | JGI IMG/M metagenome (GOLD analysis project Ga0335075, IMG submission 206723) | Soil microbial communities from Loxahatchee National Wildlife Refuge, Florida, United States - Lox_Sample_2.4 | ecosystem: Environmental > Terrestrial > Soil > Wetlands | place: USA: Florida... | reverse complement strand
CCGATGGAGAAGTTCGGGACGATGAGGACACGGGTCGTGCCGAGCCACGCACGCACCTGCGCGAGCCGGTCATCGCCGAAGCCGGACGTGCCCACGACCACGTCGAGTCCGTGCTCCACGCACCAGTGCAGGTTGTCCATCACGACACCGGGATGGGTGAAGTCGAGCACCACGTCGCAGTCGCTGAGCGCGTCGAGCATGTCGCCTTGATCGACCTGCGCGGCCAGTTCCAGGCCACCCGATTCCTCGATGGCCGCGCACGCCGTCTTTCCCATCCGTCCACGCGCGCCGAGCACGCCGACCTTTGTCATCGCGCCAGGATATCGGGCAGGTCTGGTCCCTTAGCCCATCGGGAACTCGGTGTCTTCGTCGAAGGGGCCGACAACGGCGAGGGCCTTGGGGCGGGTGAAGATCTCGGCGGCGATCGCACGGACATCGTCGTGCGTAACCGCGTCGATGGAGGCCAGCACCTCGTCGACCGGCTCCAGCTTCGGGTAGACCAGCTCGGACTTGCCGAGGCGGCTCATCCTAGAGGACGGGTCCTCCAGGCCGAGCACGATCCCGCCCCTGACCTGGCCCTTACCGCGGGCGAGTTCGGCGTCGGTGAGGCCGCCGTCCACCACCCGGGCGATCTCGTCCACGCAGATCGACAGCACGTCATCGGCCTTCGACGGAAGGCATCCGACATAGATGCCCCACAGGCCGGTGTCGGCATGCTGCGACGAGAAGCTGTACACCGAGTAGGCCAGCCCGCGCTTCTCCCGGACCTCCTGGAACAGCCGCGACGACATGCCGCCGCCGAACGCCGCGTTCAGCACGCTGAGTCCGAACCGGCGGTCGTCTGTCCTGGCCAGCGCCTCGCAGCCGAGCACCAGGTTGGCCTGCTCGATGCCGCGTGAGACTAGCTGGACGCCCGCGCCCGCCACGCCATGCCCGTTCAGGTTCGCGTCGAGGCGAGGCGGCGCTGGTACGGCTTCGGTGTGCAGCACCGGGCCGAACGCGGCCAGCACCAAGTCCACGACCCGGTCATGATCCAGGTTGCCGGCTGCCGCGACGACTAGATGCTCGGGGGTGTACCGGGCACGGTAGTGCTCGTAGATCTGGTCCCGGGTGATGGCGTTGATCGAGTCGACGGTGCCGAGGATCGGCCGGCCGAGCGGCGTGTCGCCGAACAGCTTGGCGCTGAACGCCTCGTGCACGGTGTCCGAGGGATCGTCCTCGTTCATCGCGATTTCTTCGAGCACCACGTTGCGTTCGGCGTCCACGTCCTTCGAGGTGATCAGCGAGCTGGTCACCATGTCGGACAGGATGTCCACGGCGAGGGCCAGATCCTCGTCGAGCACCCGTGCGTAATAGCAGGTGTACTCCTTCGCGGTAAACGCGTTCATCTCGCCGCCGACCGTGTCCATCTCCGCGGAGATGTCCAGCGCGGTGCGCTTGCTGGTGCCCTTGAACAGCAGATGCTCAAGGTAGTGTGTCGCACCCGCGTGCGGCAGGTCCTCGTCCCTGGACCCGACCCCGACCCAGATGCCTAGCGCGACGGAACGTACCGCCGGAAAGTACTCCGTGACGACCCGGAGGCCACCAGGGAGTACCGACCGGCGTACACCTATTTCGGCGGGTGCCATTTACTCGTGGTGACCGCGGGTCCGGTGCCGGGTCCGGCGGTGGCCTTCATCCCCGCGATTATCGCGTTCGCCGCGCGGGCCGCGCTGGTCATCGCGTGACTCGCCGCGTGGGGCTCTGTCCCGAGAGGAACCCCGCTGGGGTTGATCGCCGTTATCGCCACCGGAGCCGAGATCCTCGCCCGCAGCCTCGCGCTCAATCACCTCTACCGGCACGAGCGACAGCTTGCCCCGGTCGTCGATCTCCCGGATCTCGACCTGGATCTTATCGCCGATGTGCACGACATCGTCGATGTTCTCGATCCGCTTGCCGCCATGCAGCTTGCGGATCTGGGTGATGTGCAGCAGGCCGTCCTTGCCTGGCAGCAGGCTGACGAACGCCCCGAACGTCATGGTCTTCACCACCGTGCCGAGGAAGCGCTCGCCGACCTCCGGCATGTGCGGGTTGGCGATCGCGTTGATCGCGGCCCGCGCCGCCTCGGCCGATGGCCCGTCGGTCGCGCCGACGTAGATCGTCCCGTCATCCTCGATGGTGATCTCGGCGCCGGTGTCGTCCTGGATCGAGTTGATCATCTTGCCCTTCGGGCCGATGACCTCACCGATCTTGTCGACCGGGACCTTGATCGTGATGATCCGCGGCGCGTTCGGCGACATCTCGCCGGGACTGGCGATCGCGGCGCGCATCACGTCCAGGATCGTCATCCGTGCCGCACGTGCCTGCTTCAGCGCGGCCGCCAGCACCGAAGCCGGGATGCCGTCGAGCTTGGTGTCGAGCTGGAGCGCGGTGATCACCTGCTCGGTGCCCGCCACCTTGAAGTCCATGTCGCCGAACGCGTCCTCGGCGCCGAGGATGTCGGTCAGCGTCACGTACTGCCCGCCCTCGCCGATCAGGCCCATCGCGATGCCGGAGACCATGTCCTTGAGCGGGACGCCGGCGTCGAGCAGCGACATCGTGGACGCGCAGACGCTGCCCATGGACGTCGATCCGTTGGAGCCGATCGCCTCGGATACCTGCCGGATCGCGTAGGGGAACTCCTCGCGGGTCGGCAGCACAGGGATCAGGGCCCGCTCGGCGAGCGCGCCATGTCCGATCTCGCGGCGCTTCGGCGAACCCACCCGGCCGGTCTCACCGGTCGAGTACGGCGGGAAGTTGTAGTTGTGCATATAGCGCTTGGTGCGCTCCGGGTTGAGCGTGTCGATCATCTGCTCCATGCGAAGCATGTTCAGCGTGGTCACGCCCAGGATCTGCGTCTCGCCACGCTCGAACAGCGCTGAGCCGTGCACCCTCGGCAGCACGTGCGTGGTGGCGGTCAGCGGCCGGATGTCGGTCAGGCCACGGCCGTCGATACGGATGCCGTCGCGGATGACCCGCTCCCTGACCAGCTTCTTGGTGAGGCTGCGGAAGGCGGCGGAAACTTCCTTCTCCCGGCCTTCGAACTGCTCGGCCAGCTTCTCCTTGACCGCGGCCTTGAGCCGGTCGGTCTCGTCCTCGCGGTCGTGCTTGCCGGCGATCGTCAGCGCCTTGGCCAGTTCGGTGGTCGCCTCCGCGGCCACCGCGTCGTACACGTCCTGCTCGTAGTCGATGAACAGCGGGTACTCGCCTTCGAAGGCGCCCTCGGCCTCATCGACTTCGGTGGCCAGCCGCCGCTGCGCCTCGCAGAGCACCTTGATGAACGGCTTAGCGGCCTCAAGACCCTCAGCAACGGTGTCCTCGGTCGGGGCGACCGCTCCGCTTGATTCGTCGGCAAGCAGCTTGAGCGTCTCCGGCGTGGATTCGGCCTCGACCATCATGATCGCGACGTCCCCGTCCTCGAGCACCCGGCCGGCCACCACCATGTCGAACGTCGCGTGAGCCAGTTGCTCATGCTCGGGAAACGCGACCCACTGGCCCTTGATCAGGGCGACGCGGACGCCGCCGATCGGGCCGGAGAACGGCAGGCCGGCGAGCTGTGTCGACATCGAAGCCGCATTGATCGCCACGACGTCGTACAGGTGCTGCGGGTGCAGGCTGAGCACGGTCGCGACGATCTGGATCTCGTTACGCAGACCCTTGACGAAGCTCGGCCGCAGCGGCCGGTCGATGAGGCGGCAGGTCAGGATCGCGTCCTCGGACGGACGGCCCTCCCGACGGAAAAACGAGCCGGGAATCCGGCCCGCCGCGTACATCCGCTCCTCCACATCCACGGTGAGCGGGAAGAAGTCCAGGTCGGACTTCGGCTGCTTGGACACCGTGGTCGCGGAGAGCACCACGGTCTCGTCATCGAGGATCACCAGGGCCGATCCGGCCGCCTGGCGGGCGAGCCTGCCCGTCTCGAATCTGATCTTATGAACGCCGAACTCGCCGTTGTCTATGACGGCTTCGGCACTTCGGACACCCTCCACGGGTGAGACCTCCTTGCGGTAGATCCCGCACCCACCCGCCGCCGTGCCGCATGTGGCCTGGCTTACCGCTGCGCTTTTCCAAGCTGGGGGTTGCCGGCCGGTCTTCGATCGAAGCCCTCGGGGCCCATGTGACGCTCTGGGCGGGCTGCCCGGGGACCACTACCGAGGACCGGCCCTTGGCGTTCGGGGCCGGGGGCTACGGGATGTCAGTGTTCAATCGTTATTCAGTTGTGTTTGCCAGCGGGCCCGCCCGCCGTTGAGGCACTGCGGGCCCGCACTGCGAACGGCGGGCGGGCTAGCGGCGGATGCCGAGGCGCTCCCTGATCGCGCGGTAGCGTGCGATGTCCTTCTTCTGGAGGTACTTCATCAGCCTGCGACGGCGGCCGACCAGCAGCAGCAGCCCACGGCGGCTGTGGTGGTCGTGCGTGTGCGTCTTCAGGTGCTCCGTCAGATGGTTGATGCGCCTGGTCAGCAGCGCGACCTGGACCTCCGGCGAACCGGTGTCACCCTCACTGGTCGCGTACTCCGCCAGGATTTCCTTCTTGGTGGCGGTGTCGAGCGGCACGTGACTCCCTAGATGTAGGTCCGGATGGGACGATTTCCGCGGGACAGCCGCATGAGGGTGCAGCCCTGTCTCGCAGCACCGTGCCTGTCCAGCACTGTGCCCACAACACAGCCCCGCCTTGACCGGCAATGCGCCAGTCAGCGTTTCAGGTTACCACGGGCGGCTACCCAGTCGCGCCGCGCGCCCGCCTGCCTGGTCGGCCCGGCCTGGTCGGCCCGGCCTGGTCAGGTGGTGGCGCTGGTATGAGCCACGGTATCGACATCGGTGTCGCTGTCGATGAGGTGTCGGTCCAGCTCACGGCCCTGATGGGCGATGAAGTAGACGACAACGCCGACGAGGGCGACGATCGCCATGACCACGAGCGTGATCCAGTCCAGGTTGAACAGGGCCCTCGGGCTGCTCAGCCCTGTGGGCGCGACGATGTTGACCAGCATGGCGCCTAGGTAGACAGCCGCCACGATGGATACCGGCCAGGCCCAGCGGCCGAGCTTGAACGAGCCCGCGGGCACCCAGCCACGTTTCCTGGCGACCATCGACCCGATCACGGTCAGCAGGAACGACAGGTAGATGCCGCTGGTCGCGAACGAGATAAGGGACAACAGCACGTTGGTGTTGGCCGGGTAGGTGAAGAAGAGAATCTTGACATTATGCGTGGGCGAGATGAACTCCAGCGCCACGAACAGGACGGTGACCAGCGCGCCGCCGTACAGGGCGTTGACCGGGGTCTTGAACCGGGGGCTGACGGCGGAGATCCACTTCGACACGGGCAGCGCGCCATCCCGCGCGTAGGAGAACGCGAGCCTGCTGCCGGCCCCTTGCACCGCACTGCCGCAGGAGAAGAACGCGAAGATGATCAGCAGGATGAGGAAATCCTGCAGCCCGCTGGGCAGTTGCCCGAGGATGTACGGGATCCCGCCGTTGACGGCGACGACCGAGTCGATCGGGTTTGTCCCCTGCATGGCCAGGATCAGCGCGGCGGTCAGCACGAACGAGGCGATGCCGCCCCAGATCAAGGCCAGTCGCATGGCCCGGGGCACCTGCCGGCCGGCGTTCTTGGTCTCCTCGGAGATGTCTCCAGCCGACTCATAGCCATAGAAGATGTAGACCGGGGCGAGCACAGCGATCAGCCCGGCGGCGATCCAGCTGCCGTGGAAGTCCAGGCCCAGCGGGTTAGTCTTCACGTGCTGCACGCCCTGGGTGGTGAACAGGTAGCCGGCGCCGTGGTGGAAGCCGTGGATCGCCAGGATGATCGCGATGCCGAACGTGCCGAATATCTCCACGAACACGCCGAACTGCGCCACCCGGCCCATGACCTTGGCGCCCACCATGTTGAGTGCGGTCTGGATGGCCAGCAGGATCAGCGTCACGACCAGGATGACCTCGTGGCTGTTCGGGTTCAGGTTCCAGTTGAACCAGTCGTGCAGCAGCGCGGTCGCGTAGCTGACCACGCCGGTGTCCACCGAGGCCACGGTCACCAGCAGCGCTATGCCGTAGAACCAGCCCACGAACCAGCCGAACTTGCGGCCCACGTTGTATTTGCTGTACTGGTACAAGGCGCCGGCCACCGGATAGTGGCTGGCCAGCTCGCCGAACACCAGCGCTACCAGCAGCATGCCGGCCACCGGCAGCCAGGTCAGCCATACATACGCGGGCCCGCCGGTGCCAAGGCCCAGCACGAATAGCGAGAAGATGCCGACCATAGGCGAGAGATAGGTGAACGCCACGGAGAAGTTGGCGAACAGCCCTAGCACGCGGTTCAGTTGCGGACGGTATCCGAGGTGCTCCAGCCTGATATCGTCCGCGCTCTCCACGCCGCCTGCTCCGGCCGTGGTGGCCTCTTGACCCTCGTCCATGGCCCCTCCCTCGATAGGCATGGCAGATTTAAGCATGTCTAGTGACATTTCCGGAAGTGTTACGGACCGTTCCGGACTGGCCTAATAAACTGGGCCGATGTCCCAGACCAGCACCAACGCCGTGTTCCCCGCTGCCGGCGAAGCGTCTGTGCCGTCCACCCGCAGGCCCGAATGGATGCCTCAGTGGTCCAAGCCAGCCGCGCTGCGCGCGTTGCGTGCCGTCATCGTCATGCCGGCCTTGTTCGCGCTGACCTATAAGGGCATGGGCAACCTGCAGATCGCGCTGTTCGCCGCGTTCGGCTCGTTCGCGAACCTGGTCATGGCCTCGTTCGGCGGGACCCGGAAGGACAAGACGCTCGCGCATCTGGGCCTCGCCATCACCGGCTCCATCGCGCTGACCATCGGGACCGCGGTGAACGGCAACACCGCTCTGGCCACGATCGTCACGGTGCCGGTCGCGTTCGGGATCTTCTTCGCCGGCGTGGCCGGGCCTAACGCCGCGGCGGGCGTCACGGCGGCGCTGATCACCTACGTTCTCCCGGTCGCCACCGCCGGCACCGACTCGATGATTCCCGACCGGCTGCTCGGCTGGTGGATGGCCTGCGTCGTCAGCACGATCGCCGTACTGCTGCTGTCGCCGCCCCCGGCCGGCGACCGGCTCCGCACGTCGGCAGCGAACCTGGCGCGAGCGCTGGGCAGCGTGCTCGCGGCACGGCTGAACGGAGCGGGCGCACACCAGGAGCTCCGCACCGCGATGGGCGCCAAAGCCCAGCTGATGGACGCGTTCGCCAGTTCGCCGTACCGGCCCATCGGGCTGGCCACCGCCGACCAGGGGCTGGCCAGCGCCGTGCAGCAACTCGAATGGTGCACCGCGCTGATCAAGGACGCGATCAGCGAGGATCCCGGCTTCCCGGAGGACCGGGTCCTGCTCGGCGCGACCGCCGATGTGCTCAACGACGCGGCGGCGCTGCTCGAAGGCGCCGCGGTCATTCCCAGGCTCGGCGAACTCGAGCAGCTATGCGAACGATGCGGGCCGCGGCCGGGCCAGCTTACGCCGGCCGATTCGACCGCCGGCACGCTCGCCCTCGCCCGCCGCGCGTTCCATGAGCAGGCCATTGCCGTCGCGGTGCGGGGAACCGTGGCGGATGTCCTGATCGCCACGAGGCGCGCGGACCCGGAGCTGATCGCGGCGCGCCGCCGCGGCTGGTACGGTGCCGTCCCGGAGGGCGATGCCGCCGAACGCCGGGTCGCGGCGCTGAGCGGCGCGATAGGCGTGCTGGCCAGGCATGCCAGCCTGCGTTCGGTCTGGCTGCAGAACGCGCTGCGCGGCTCGTTCGCACTGGCCGCCGCCGTCCTGGTGGCCGACGTATCCGGGGTCCAGCACGGCTTCTGGGTAGTGCTCGGCACCATGTCCGTGCTGCGCACCAACGCGGCGACGACTGAGTCAACGGCGCTGCGCGCGCTAGGCGGTACGGCGATCGGCTTCGTGATCGGCGCGCTGCTGATGCTGGGCATCGGCGGCCACGATCAGACGGCGCTGTGGATCGCGCTGCCGATCGCGGTGGCGATCGCCTCCTATGCGCCCGGTGCGCTGCCGTTCGCTTTCGGCCAGGCCGCGTTCACCGTCGTGGTCGTGGTGCTGTTCAACTTGCTCATCCCCATCGGCTGGAAGGTAGGCGAACTGCGGATCGAGGACGTCGCGCTCGGCTGCGTGGTGAGCCTGGCCGTCGGGCTGCTGTTCTGGCCGCGCGGGGCGGGCGCGGTGGTCGGTGATGACCTGGCCGACGCGTACCGTACCGGCGCCGAGTACCTGACCGAGGCGGTGGACTGGGCGCTCGGGATGCGCATGACCGCACCCACGGCGGCACCCGCCGCCATCACCGCAGGTATCAGGCTGGACGAGGCCCTGCGCGGCTACCTCGCCGAGCAGGGCAGCAAGCGCGTGTCCAAGGAGGATCTGTGGCGGCTGGCCACCGCCACCACGCGGCTTCGCCAGACCGCGTACTCGGTTGCCGTGCTGCGCTCCCCCGCGGCGATCGCGGCCAAGGGCCCCGAGCCGGTGACGCTGGCCAGGAACGCGGCGAACCTCGCGCATTTCTACGACCAGGTGGCGGCGCTTGTCGGCCGACCGGTCGCGAATCAGGTGCTCGCGCCCCTCGTCGTCCCCGAACTCGACGGAGACATCGCCCACCTGCATCATGACCTGATCTGGATCCGCGAGCACCTGGAGCACCTGGGTTCGAACGCCCACGCCATCCCCGAGCCCGCCGCTCACGTGGCTGAGCAGCGCCGCCTGCCCTGGTGGCGCTAGCGCTCGGCACGCTCCGCTCGCCGCAGTCGACCAGCTAGGCTCCGTCCGCCGCAGCGATGAGTGTTACTTTCCGTCCGGGCCGGGTTCTCCGCTGATGGAGTCCTGGTGGATGCCCGCGTTGGCGGCTGAGCCCTTGACCAGGTCGTCGCAGAAAGCAGCAACATCGTTGCCGATGAGTCGCAGGACTCCCTGGCCAGCCGCGGCGCCCTCCTCAAAGAAATCGACAAGCCCTGAAAGCATGCGCCCGTCAGTCAAGTCGCACGGTCCGGCCTTGAAGAGGTACCGCTGAATCTCCTTGTATACGATCTGGTAGTCCGGCGGGAGCGCCTTGACCCGCGCCAGGTGTGCCCGCCACTGCTTCTTGCCCTCGATGATGTCCTGGATGCCCACGTCAGCCTCCTAGCCGACCCAGTTTCCTGGCGACGTTCCTGTTCAGCTGCTCGCGCCACCGGTCGCGATAGCTCCTGGGTCCATTTCTGTCGGCCAGCGCTGCGCAGAAGCCCTTGATGTCGTCGCCCAGCACCTCGTGAATGTCCTGCCCGTCCGCCGCTGTTTCTTCGAGCAGCCCGAGGGCGCCGTCGAGGATCGGCATCAGGTTCCGGCCCGTGAAGCCCGCGTAGGGGAAGAGGTGAACCGTGATCTGTCGCCACGCCGCCTGGTAGTCGGCCGGCAATGCCCCGGCCCGGGCTTCGAACGCCTTCCATTCCCTGGTGAGGTCGCTTCCGGTCATGATCTCCCAGAGGTTCATCTCCCGCCCTCCCTGAGCTTGTCGATTCGCGACGAGAGGTACTCCCATTTCGCCCAGAACATCGCGAGTTCTTCGCGCCCAGCGTCGTTGAGCGCATAGAACTTGCGCGGCGGGCCGATCCCGGATGGCCGTTTCGTCACCTGTACGAGCCCGTTCTTTTCCAGTCGCAGCAAGATGGTGTACACCGTCCCCTCAATGACGTCGGCGAAGCCGAGCTCGTTCAGCCGACGCGTGATGGCGTACCCGTAGGTCTCCTCGCCGCCGATGATCTCCAGCACGCAGCCCTCAAGCGTGCCCTTCAGCATCTCCGTGAGGTCGTCCACCGCGGGGTCCTCTTCTCCCTCTCGGTACTGTGTACTACCGAGTACCACCACTATACGGTATCACCGAGTAGCGGGCAACGCCAGCAAGCGGCAGGCACGGGCCACGGGCCACGGGGACGACTCGAATCATCTGTATGGCCGGACTTGTCCGGTACCGTCTCCGGCTGGTGCGGCCCCGGCTCACCGACCTCGCCGAGTCGGCGCCGCAGCAGCAGGCCGGACTCGCCCTCGGATCAGCCATGGCCATTAGCCAGATCGCCGTGATCGCCGTGATCGCCGTGATCGGCGCACCGGTGACCCGGCTTTCAGTCTGGTTCAGCGGATCGTATAGGCATGTCACGCCAAGCCGACCTGGTGATGGTGCGGGGCGACGCGCCGGTCTCGCTGCACGGGGACCGGCCGGATCAGCGAGGGCAGGCTACCGGTGCCGCTGCGCGGTCATCAGGTGGGGTAGGTTCTGGGTTTGCTGGTGTAGCGGAGTGCGGCGGGGGTGGTCCAGGTGCGGGTGCCGTCGGGTTTCTGGGTGGCGTGCCAGCGGGGGTCTTGTT
>Ga0335075_10018400_pt1 | contig 10356 bp, 14 predicted proteins | sample Lox_Sample_24_FD_206723 | JGI IMG/M metagenome (GOLD analysis project Ga0335075, IMG submission 206723) | Soil microbial communities from Loxahatchee National Wildlife Refuge, Florida, United States - Lox_Sample_2.4 | ecosystem: Environmental > Terrestrial > Soil > Wetlands | place: USA... | reverse complement strand
ATCCCGCCGCACGCTCCGCGTCTTCCGAGAAGAAGCTTTCCGGACGTGGCGAGCTGCGACAGCCGCATGAACTCGAACTGGGTCGTGCTGACTTCCCGCGGCCAATTCAAGTTCACGTGACAGAGCCGTCCCGGCCATTGCCGCGCCATAGGGCTCGCCAGCCATTTTCGGATTGTCCCTCAGGAACGCCTCGAAGGCGCTCATGATCTGATCCCCCTTGAGATCGGGAGGGGCGCAATACGTCCGCTTTCCTGTGGCGTCCCCGCCCCACGAAAACCCGCTCGCGAAGGCGCTAGCGATCACCTCCGCAATCATCCTCATACCAGGGTCTTCATCCTTCCAGCTTTCGACCAGACGCTGTGCGGATATGTCCGCCCCATCGGCCGGAGCCAAAGACGCGATCAGTGTTCCGGCAAGGACGCCAGCGACGACGCCGCGCCATTTACCCACAGCGTCCAATTATGCTCGCAAAAGACTCCAAGGACGCGGCTAGTTCGTCCGCCGTATGGCCTTGGAAAAAGTAGTCCGGCCGAACATCAAGAATGTTGGCGATCCGAAGCAACAAATTGGCGCGAACGCGCTTTGTGCCCGCCTCGTAGGCTAGCAAATCGTTAGGATCAATTCCCAGTTTTTCGCAAAGTTCTCGCTCGGATATTCCTCGCGATGTTCGCCTTATGCGCAATTGCCGCCCGATGGACACGTCGCTTGCGTTTCGGGTGATGGTTGTGACTTTTCCATTGGCCACTGCCGCATCGGCGACTGGCCTAAGTGCGATTATCATTCTAACCCCTAAGGTTGATTCGTGCGTTGCGTCAACCTCAGGTAGCAATGTGTTAACTTTATGTCATGGCAGCGGCCAGACTCGGGTATTCCCCGAATTCAACGCGTCGGTCAATTCCGCGAGCGATGCACTCGTTTAGGCTCAGGTAAAAGAGATTTATTTTCAAAGCGTATATCGTCCCTCACGTAGGCCAGCATAGCACTCGCGTCGGGGGCGATTTGGCCAGTCACTTTTGCACAAAAGTTGATAAACTCTATACAGACTACTAGAAGAAGACGAACATCAGATTCCGATAGTGCCGACTTTTCTGGTCCAACCTCTTTCTTAATTTCGAGACGCGCCATTTTTTGCCCCCAAGTGTGTCCTCGATCGGTCGGTTTATACTTCTCAGTAGGGATTCGACTCTTGTTCAGTGCTGTTTTGTTTGTCTAGTAACAAATTGTTGATACGTCTGTCCGCGCGAATTTATACCGCTTCTACTACTTTTAAGTTGCAGAGGCTGACTACGGGGGCAGGACCGATCGTCCGGGCACAGGCAAGGGCGCATCCGAGGTCATTGACTCGACGGCCCGCAAGAATATCTCCGCATTTATGTCAAATTGGCTTTCCGCCGCCGCCGCCGTATGAAGCGCCTTGCCGCACCCCGGAGGCTCCCTTTAAAGCGCGCGTCGCCTTGTGCCGGAGGGGCAAGGGGCTAGGGCCTTGATGAGCGAAAATGATGCGAGTTTGGTTGCGCTCAGTCGTCAACGCGATCCTCGGCAACATCCCGGGCAAAATGAGCCGACGCGATACCGCGACGCGGATGGCCATGGACGCCGATTTCAGCTGCCGCCGTGGGCCAATGCCCCCGGAGCCGCCGCGCTGGCGCGAGCGAGATGATCAACACCTTGTCAAATCCTCTGACCCTCTGGCAGAGATTAACCTGCTCGAGGAGCTAGTCCGCATCGTCAACGAAGCGCAAAACCGCGACGCTGAAGATGAACGCCGGCTATATGATCCAATGCTCCGCGATAGACCCCCGTCCTTCCCACGGGGGTGACCCGATTGAAGTTCTTCCTCGCGGTGGCTTTAGTCGTGGGCGTCGGAGGCCAGTGCAGTCGGGCGCTGGCCTACGCCTGCAACAACAATCATTACGTCAATTCGTCTGGGCACCTCGTGCACTCGCCGTCCTGCAGCGAGGAGCATCAAAGGCGCACGGCGGAATGCCGCGACGGCAGCATCAGCTATTCAGAGCATCACCGCGGGACGTGCTCGTATCATGGTGGTGTCGCGCACTGGGACTGAGAAACCTTAATCAAGATCACGGTGCTACGCGGCTTGTGCGCTGCCCGATGGCATGAAGGGCGAGCCTCGACCAGACGGCAAGGGCGGCTTGCTGATTGTGTTGCCGCACGGCGTGCTCGACAGGCTCAAGGCTCTGCGCGGCGCGGGCGAGAGCTACAGCGACGTGATCGTCCGCGTGGCGAGCACGCCGGTTTCGTGAAGCGGTCGAGACGAAGGGGCGGGATCCTTCAAGCGGCCGGTTCTGATTTAACAAGTGTTATCGTGCGATGGGCCTGCGGTTTGCGATCACCATCGCTTTCGACTTCCAGACCGTCCGCCACCGCCCGCTCTGCAACGGCTGCGATCCTCGACATATCGGCATTGGGGGCGACCGGTCCGCTGTTACCGTCCGGGAGACCGGAGTCTGCCGGAACACCACAAAACTGATTAAGCCTCGCCATTGCCGACGTTTCGAACTCCACGCCACGAGTCGAAACTTTCTCCATGAACGATGCCAGTGCCGCCTCGCTGCGACTAGAGTAAAGCCCCATGGCCTTTGACAGCTCTTCTGCCGTGGCAGTGAGCTCGGCATGGAACGCTTCGCGGAGTTTGCTTAGATCGCTTACATAGTTTTGAAACAAATCCTGCATCGGACTTCCCCATCGCTCTTGCTGCCGTTCCGACAGCACAGCGCATTAGCGCGTCCTCCGAATTGAACTTACGCATGGTAAGGCTATGAAAGTCCAAGGAGAATGTCAAAGCTCTTCGGCAGACGATCAGATTGGGATTAACGCGCCGCTGGCGAGAGCTACAGCGACGTGATCCAGCGGATCGCCAAGGCGACTAACTCGCGGACGATTAACTAAGTGGAGCAGGGTATCGTGATACGGTAGACTCCTCTCAAGGGTTCAGGGGGTCCCGCGATGGGTGTTCCAGAGCGTTTTGTCACCGAGTATCCTGATAGGTGCCGACGCCTTCTCGATATGCTGGAGGGGCCAGCGCGAGAAGCTGACATGATCGGCTCGTTCGCGCTGCTAGTCGCGAGCGCAGCATTCAATATCCCGTATGCCCGAATGGTCGAGAGTAAGCACCCGCTCGGGAGGCCCGAGGCCCCGCTCCATCGCGCCATCAAAGGGCTCAAGAGGCAGCGCTTCGAGAAGGCCGAATTTTGGAATGGAGCGGGGCCATCGTTCTTCCGATATGCGAAGATTGTAACCAGTGCGGAAGATTCGTTCGGCTGGCAGGATGCCGACGGCAATCACCCACTTTTGTCGACCGAGTCCAAGGACGCGAACACCGTTCTTCGCACCATCCGGAATGCACTTGCCCACGGCAATGTCGTCTACCTCGACAAGAATGGACATGAGACGCCAGGCAACCGCCTGATGTATCTCGCCTTTCTCAGCGAGCACGACAATGGCGATGGCTACCGTGTTGTCATCTTCGATGAAGAGAGTTTCCTTGCCTTTCTGAAAGCGTGGATAGACTGGATGCAAACGTTTCCGCTAGACCGCAAGTTCCAGTTTGCAGTTGCAGCGGAATGAAACTCAAATTTTCGCCAAGCGGCGTAACAGCAATCGGCGTGCTCCCGCTTGTTGCGAGCTTGACCGCAGCGCAGGCAGCGCCTCTACACACGCACTTCGGGACGTTACTCGATGAGATCGATGTGAGCCCGTACTTGGACGTCTGCGACAAAGTCGCCAACACGCCTTGGCAACGGACAAGTTGGACAATAACCGTCGCCGGGCAGCAGCTATCCTATACGATGAACTGGGAGTGTGAAGATCACAAACTCTCAATCGATGATAACGGTTGGAGGCGTTATATTGCGCGGCCCGGTTCTGCTCAGCACGCCGCTGAAGTGCAAACATGCGATGCTGCTCGTCAATGTCATACTTTAGTTGAGTGGCGACAATTAACGGCCCAATTGTGCGCCAGGTCCAGGGATGCCGACGCTCTCATGCGTGAGCAACAGCATTGGCTCGCAAACCGATGGTATAACACACCGCAGTTTGCTGAGGCCACGCACCAGATGCAGATATCAAACGACGCTGATCAAAAGTGCTGGTCGGCGCGGGCCACGCTGGCCGAAGCGCAGCGCAGGGTCGAGGCGGCTACAGCCAACGAGACACGCTGAGACGATCGGGGCTTCGGGACGATATGACCCGCGCCGTGAGCAGTTGCGGCAAGCGATTCTGACCACGACAAACGGATAGTGGGCGAGACAATCGCGGTCGTCCATGCGTTGTTCGCGATATGGTCTCCAAAGGCGTCCTGCAGGATGCGCTTCGGCACTGGCTTGTTCGCAAAGGGGCCAAAACGCAAATCGCCGGTCTATGCCGACGTTGAGGACGTACCCAACGACAATCTTGTGAGGAGGGTCACAAGCTCCGACTGACGGGTAACTGCCGCTTTGGAGAAGATAGCCTTAAGATGTCGCCGAGCCGTCTCGTAGGCCATACCGTGGACTTCGGCGGCGGTTCGTAGATCCTCGCCTGAGCCTAGAGTGTCATTCGGCGTGGGGTCCGAACGCCGATCGGCGCGGCAACTCGCTGACCTGTCTGAGAAGGGAGGGGTCAAACTCTGAAGCCGATTCACATCATGGTGGTCGACAACGTTGTGTGCAACGGCCTGTCGCATAGACGCGGACAGGGTGAAGCGCCGCCCGAGCCGCAGGCGGGATCGAGCACCTTCAGCGCGCAGATCGCCTCCGACGAGGCTTTCTCGACCCAGTCGGCGAGAGTCGATCGGTCGAGGCGGAGGCCCTGGCGCTCGTAAATCTGCGCCTGGCGATAGAGCGGCAAATGGTCGGCGTATTTGGCTGGTCGGGGATCTCGCGGGTCTGCTGGCTCTGGGCCAAGAAAAAACCTCCCGAACGGGAAGCTCGGGAGGTCAGCAATTGACGCTGGCTGCACAGGCCCGATGCCAGCGCTACTTGCCGGACTTGAAATGTAGGGTTCGGTTGACCAGGCTCAGGTCGCGGACCCGTTCGATACGGTCTACTGTCTGAGTGCGAAGCGGTTACGGAACGCCCGAGCCGAGCGGGGGATGCGACAGTCCCGTGCGTGCAAAAAATCGGAACTCTGCATTTCGGGTTTGACTTTCCGATGAGAGCCACGCCAACTCTTACAAACAGGTGCGCTGGCTCAGGCTTTTCTGATAATCCTGGCGCCTTTCGCCTTGAGCGCCTCACTGGATCTCTCCGAGCACCGTTTGATACTCTCGTAAAACTCTTTCGCATTTACAAATAAACCAGCGTCTGGATGGCTTCTACCCTCTAAAAGCATGTCTAAAAAAACTGGTTCTATGTACTTTAGGACCGGACCTCCTGGTTCATCAAGCTTCGCCCAACCCCACATCAACAGGCCGCCCGTCCTGTCGGGGTGTTCGATCAATTGATTGCGAACGTCGCGGACCCCCCTGGTCTTACTCCTAAGAGATTTGAAACATGGCGGTTCGAGGCCTGGCTCTCGGGAGGCGGGTATCTTGTTGCGGTGAACCTCCAATAATATCACCGCGGAGAAAGCCAGATAATAGAAGCTTTCGAGATACGTTTCCGCTTCGAGGAACATATCCTCCGACCGAGTCCGTGGAAAATCTTCGATCAACTTCGTTATTTTTTGCAAAATGAATATCGTTTGGTCTATGCGTTTAACTACAGTTAGTAAAATATCGTCATTATTGTTGCCATAGAACCAATGCTGATACCAGTAATACTCTCGAAGAGCATTTTTTGCCCCATAGGCGATCGCCAGGTCGAAACTTACTGGTGGCGGCGCGTCAGCCACATGCTGCGCTTGAAGCGGTCCACTGGGCGTATTCGGCATTGGGAGGTCCTCCCTGAAATAAGCCCGGGTGCCAGAATACCGCCAGCCAAGTGAGTGGAAAACCTGGCGGCCCAACCGCGTCCCGAAAAGGTCCTCTTTTGGTCGGCGGCCCATGAGGTTATCAGACGCTTGGCGGTCCGGAAACCTCGCCGAGACCCGTGTCTCTCCTTTTACTCTTGATAACAGATTTTATCAGGAATTAAAGCTGCGCGAAAGGTAGCCACCTTCGGCAGACTAGGATACTGGGCGATGAAGGATTAGCGACGAGTACGGGATTTTGTTTTCTAAGCCCAAAGAGCAACAGAGTCGGAACTAATATAAGTATACGACTATATCACCTCTCGCGATATCTCCGACTCCGCCCTTGGTGATCTTACGCGCGCTTTTGGCATCGGGGGGCACCGTATGACTAATAACATTGTATACTCTCTCTTCAATATCACTGGCCTCGTTGCCCAGAGCTCTCGAGGGAATTATGAAATCAGTGTTTGGTTTTTCATTTTCCGTTCCAATGTCAACCTCAGTAAGTTCGGTTGCAATCGAAGACGACTTAAACCCCGCCGACAAAGCTGCAGCGACATAGTTCTTCGCGTCTGATGTTCTATTGTGCCTATAATAAAATAGCACGGTATACCGTCCATTGGCGGCATCCGTGGAATGTGGCTTTTCGGTATCTGAATTTGCCGCGTCGCTCGGAATTTCACTTTTATTTTCAGATCCATGAATTACAGCATCGAGGGCTGGTCCTGGCAATCGCGTACTTACAAGAATCAGGACGACTCCCATCGCCATAATGGCAATTGAGGGCGTGCTAAGGGTGACGTCGAACAATCCGAATAAAGAAATTTTGTTGTTTGCGGTTGGATTAGCAGGCCTGAAGACCCAGACGACGGCACCGAGAATGACGATCGCAATCCCGACGAGGAAGGCAATTAGGTTCTGTGCCATGATAGTCCCACCACCCATGCGCTTTTCGATGGAATCACGGGTCGCGGCAAGGAAAATCAAATCCCCAAGTATGCGGCCTGGCGCATGATCCGCCGGCGAGCTGCAGCGGCCGGCATTCATGCGCCGATCGGAAACCACTCCTTTCGCGCAACAGGCATCACCGCCTATCGGACACGCAAATCGATCAACTCAATAATTCGTATACTTTCGCAACTTTTCTGGAAGCTCCGTTTCCGGCGCTGCAACTAATCTTATATCGATGCTAACTCTAGTAACGGAGGATGTGTTCCATATCGCCCCGTGCCATCTATGAGCCGCATCGAATAGCGCATTCGCCCTCTCTGACAATGATAGGTTCGTAAGCGTCACTACACTTGTCTCGCGATCCACGGACGTTTTGCCGCGTTTGATGGCGTGTTTTGGGCCGCGCACCGAATGGGCGGGATTGATGGCAACCACCTGGCCGACGACGAGCCAGTCGAACAGCATCCGGATCGCGGCGAGATGCTGCTTAACGGTCGGCTTCTCAAAATCCTTGCTTAAGTTCCGGATGTAGGCCGCTACATGCATCGGCTCGATCGCGACGAGCTCATCGAGGCCTTTGTGCTCGCACCAGGCGAAAAAGCGCCGGCACGCGTGGAAGTACGCCGCGCGCGTGTTCGGGTTCTCGATGGCGACGGCAAAGAACTCGAGGTAGCGGCGAGAAGCACGGGGGCTGGCGGCGGCGACGATCGCCGGCACGACATCACCAGCCTTCCTGTTGCGATTCAGGCAGGGTGCATCCCAACCCCTTTTTCCAGCAAGCCTACGCCTTCACCGCTAACTGAGAGCCGCGCGGCGCTCTTTTCAAGGTCGGGAAGCCAATATACTCGTGCTCGGCAGTGGCGGAAAAGCACTGCGCATTCATCCCGCGGTGGAGCTGCCCGTCCGATCCTCAGTCAACGGACCGTTCTAGACAACCTTCCAGCTCCTCTTCCGTGTAATCCCTGAAGAAATAATTCGGTCGCACGTCCAGTAGCTTAGCGATACGAAGCAGCAGATTGGCGCTGACGCGCCTTGCGCCCGCTTCATAAGCATTAAGGTCATTTCGATCGATGCCTAACTGCTTGCTAAGCTCTTGAGGAGATATTCCAAGGGCAGTGCGCTTAACGCGTAAGCGGCGTCCGACGCACATGTTGCTTGGATTGTTTGAATTCCCCTTGATGCCTGTGGCCTTCCTGTGGTCCAGGCGCTCGACAACCGGTTCGGCGATCGGCGTGGCCAGAATCGTCATGTCGTCACTCCCCAAGATTGCGTAACTCCTTGGTGCAACCTTAGATAGAAATGTGTTGACTTTATGTCAGGAGGAGTGGGTCGACGTGGATATTCCCTCAAGCCGAACATTTCACCAACCCGAATGTTTGACGCTCTAATGCGGCGAAGACGGAACTAAAAGCCACAACCCGCGATGATGGCACATGTTTGGGGCGCAACGCCGTGCGGTCAGTGAGGCTAACGTCGCAGAACGGCCCACGCGAGCACGGGGGCAAAGACCGCGTAGCACCCTGTTCGATTCCTCAACTCTCGAGTCGACCCAAGGCCTTATCAGCGCAAGCTTCGTTTCACCGGACCCGTAGCTTACTTGCACAGGTCAGGTCGGTGATGAAAGAAGCGGAACGTATTTGAACTTACTGAAGCTCGTAATTATTCTCCGGTTGTATGTCATCTCTTACGCACGCGAACATGGTTGCCAAAGCCGGATCGATTTTTCCCAGTCAATGTGCCGTGCGCCGGACCGTGGGAGGCTGGCGCTCTTCGGGACGTAGGAGACGCGGGCCGGTCGCCAAGTCAACCCCTGGGCTGTCAGTCTCCGCTAGTTCGGCCGGTGCCGACGTCCGCGCGCGATTCTTCGTGAACCACGCGCCCGTCGAGGTCCATGAGGCGTAACCCTGTCGCATGCGTCGGCCAGACAATATCGGCAATCTCTTGAATAGCTGCCGATACGCCAGCGGAGCGAACTTCCCTTTCATCCAAAACGGTCGCGGCGCGATCCGTTGTCCCGACAAGAAATTGAAGCCTGAATTGCGGCATTTAGTTTCCGCCCATACGGTTCTGCTCAGTTCTAGTGACCAGGTCGGCCTCACGTATTGGCTCCCGCGGCCATGTTGATGGTTCCCGGCGGTCGCTGAAGTCCGCATCCATCGTCATGCGGGTTGCGGTATCGAGCCGGCTCGTCTTGCCGGGGACCTTGCCGAGAAGGCTTTAGCCTGTCGCTCCTTCCCCGATGATGTCTGCAAGTGAACAACAAATTGGCATTGACGCCATAGCGCTTGCCCCACCTTCGACATCGACGCGCGAGGCGTGAAGCTCTCGGCCACCAGCCGTCGCTTCTCTTGAACAGACCAAAAGCGACGTTGACGCGCGCCCTCCACCTTAGCCGATTGATCCGCCTCATCCTGCTTCATCGATCATGCCCACTATCCTTCAAGGGCACTATCCGCGTGCCGCTCTTCGCGCACTATCGTTCGCCGTCATCATCGGTCCAGGCGGCCCACCCCGGAGCGGAGGCTTACAGTTATGCGCACCGCGTCCGCGCTTTACCTCCGGAGTTAAGAGCCCTGAGCGTGAGAGCGGAAGGACGTGGCAGCGACGCGGGCGACAAAACCCTTACCTCACACCAAACCCTGGAAGAAAAACCGGGGAGTGGCTTTAAGCTGCCTGGCGGTTTCGAGCAGAAGCCGACAGCTCATCCGCCTCTCGCCTTGCTCGTAAGCCTCCACGTCGGCCGAGTCGATACCCAGCCGCGCCCCCAACTGTTGTTTAGAGAGTCCGCAGAGGCCACGCCTCACGGCAATGCATTTCCCGATCTTCGCCGCCAAATCCCGGTCGAACGCGGGCGATGACCTTGGGAGGTCCCGCAACTCCTGAGTGAGGATATCTTTATTTTCGGATCGATACGACGCCGGCATTCTGTTTCTCTCAGTCAATCGACTGCTGATTCTCAAACGCTAATACTTTGGTCGACCTAATTTGGTTTCTTTGTGTCGCTTCAACGTCAAGTTGTGGATCACAGTCGCGTGACTGCTGTTTTAGCGGATAGTTACCCGATTGCAACACAATAAACGATAATCTTCCGGTATACGGTGAAGGCGGCGGTTTTGACCCCCAGTCCGACCAGCAAAAGGCGCGCGGACATCTGGCATTTTTTCTGGAGATCACTTTACCCCTCCAGCCAGGCGTGCCTAGCTGGAGGGGTCGCCCATCTGTCCAGTACAAACTGTCACTCGCGTCTGGAGTGGGCCCCTTGGGGCGGACAGTCGGGCCAACCAGAATTGACCCTCGTGCCGGGCTTTCCAAGGATGGAAGCCCATGGCGAGGCACCGTACGCACAGCATCGAGTTCCAGCTGGGATCCGGCGTGGAAAAGTTCGACACGATGACGTAATTGCGGGCCGGAGCCTGCCCTACGAGACTGCGGCTGTTTCAGGATAGGCCGCAGCGGCGTGTCTGGAGGGAGCTATGAAGCAATACGTCGGTCTGGATGTCTCACAGAAAGAGA
>Ga0335075_10018399_pt1 | contig 10357 bp, 13 predicted proteins | sample Lox_Sample_24_FD_206723 | JGI IMG/M metagenome (GOLD analysis project Ga0335075, IMG submission 206723) | Soil microbial communities from Loxahatchee National Wildlife Refuge, Florida, United States - Lox_Sample_2.4 | ecosystem: Environmental > Terrestrial > Soil > Wetlands | place: USA... | reverse complement strand
TCCGCTCTGGCCTTCCACCGTCAGCGTGCCTGGACCTGGCCCAAGAATCGTCACGCTGGTTGAAACGACCAATTGGCCGCTTTCAAGCTGAATCGCGCCGGATACCCCCGTCGCGTCAACCGTATCACCGTTGTTGGCGGCGGTCAGCGCCGCGCGCAAGGAGCCGGGTCCGCTGTCTGCGGTGCTGGTGACAGTGATGGTAGCCGCCGATACCTGTAGCGAAAGAATTCCAGCGGACAGGGCCGTCAGTCTGAATATCCATGACGCAATCATCTTTGCCGGGGTTTCCCGTTTGACCTGTTGTTCATGGCACTAATTTGGATTTTATTGACCTTTTCACGATTTTCCTCCCGTCTCTTCGCTTGTCAAACCATTTTTCACCACCAAAACCCTGCTTTTCAGAACCCAGTCCATGTCCCTCGTCGGTGTGGACTCCCCCACCAGCTTGTTGGACCATAAGCAAGAGGATCTCTTCACTGCCAACCCACGTCAGAGGTGATCTGGGAATCGTAAAGCTTCCAGCGCTTTCCACGATGTCACCCGAAACGCCATGGTTCACACCCATCCGCATCGAATGCGACTTGCGCCGGTTTTCCGCTTCCTGACGAATAGCCCGTTCCCTTAAAAAGGCTTGAATCTGCCGCACCGCTACTGTCCGGGAATCCCCCTTGTTGGCTACGGCATCCAACGCCAACGGGCGGTCTCCGCTCCGTGTGATATTATCGCGCAACTGTTCCTTGTCGCCGGTGAAAATGTGAATGCCCTTCTTTCCGCGTGAAATGGTGACATACCATTGCTGGTTATTGGTTGCGGCCTTCATCGTCGAATCAGAGAACAGGACGTAATCCACGGACTTGCCTTCAGCCCCAGCCGGGGTCCGGGCTATACCCAAAAAATGTGTCCGAGGTCACTCTCCATCGTCCCTGCCGGGACGAAGACGATTCTTTGGCAATTTTCCAGACACCGTGTGTCTGGCTAAGTTCGGGTTGTGCCTTCGGCATGAGTTCGGCATGGCGATGTATTTCTGCAATTCGTCGTTGTGTTCAGCGCAATGAGGTTTTGACTGCCTTCAACGGCAAAAATGACGTCCTTAATTTTCGCGATGGGGCATGCGACTATGTTCGGTTGCGCCGCTATTACGCGGCGCGGACTGCGCAACGCGCCCTCCCGCGCAATTACCGATTGGCTTCGGGTATTATCGATGACGATGCCTGGCAGGGCCTTAATTTGAATCAAGGCGCTGCCGAAGGATGAGAAGTCAGGGCGGAAGGGCACTTCCGCCCTACCAAATTAAGGCACTGCCCGATGCTTGTGGTCGTTGAGGATGGTCGGGAATGAGGCGGCGAAGTTTGGGCAGAAGGCACTTCTGCCCTACCGGGTACTAAATCTTTTATTTGTTTCACCGGTTGGGTGGTTTATTTTTTCCTGCCATGCTGTTTCCGGCCGCGCCATCACCAGCAGAGCCTGTACGCGTCGTTGTCACCGGCGCGGGCGTTGTCACCGCTTTGGGAACGGGCTGGAAAATGAATGCCGAAGGGTTTCGCTCGGGCCGCACGGCATTTCGGCCCGTGACGCTGTTTGACGTGAGCCGGCAGCGGGCAAAAACGGCCGCGGAGGCCGATCTGCCTCAAACATTGCCCAAAACCCACCTGGACGGCCGGCGGCTGGACCGGCTGGATCGCGCTGGAAAATTTTTGTTGCTGGCGGCGCATGAAGCGTGGCAACAGGCAGGGTGGGAATCGGCTGAGAATTTGCCCTTTGTCCTGGGCACGACGGCAGGAGGCATGTTGCTGGGCGAAGAGTATTTTCGCCATGCGCTTCAAAAACCCTCGACGCACCGCGGGCAGGCGTTCCGCGCTGTCTGTTACCAGCCGCAGGTGCAGGCGCGCATGGTCATGGACGCGCTGAATTTCAGCGGCCCGATCATCGTTGTTTCAAACGCGTGCGCGTCGGGCGGCAACGCCGTCGGCCAGGCATGGGAATTGATTCGTTCGGGCCAGGCGGAGCGGGCCGTGGCGGGCGGCTACGATTCTCTGTGCGAAATGGTTTTTGCGGGGTTCGATTCGTTGCAGGCGCTTTCGACGACGGTTTGTCGTCCGTTCGATGCCCGGCGTGACGGCCTGGCGCTGGGCGAAGGGGCGGCCATAGTCATGCTTGAGACGCTGGAAAGCGCCAGGGCACGCGGGGCGAACATATTGGGCGAAATCATCGGTTACGCATCCGCCATGGATCAGCACCATCTCACCCAGCCACATCCGCAGGGCCAAACGACCCAAGCGGTCATGAAATCGGCATGCGCTACCGCGCGCATTACGCCTGAAGACGTCGGTTATATCAATGCCCACGGCACCGGCACGCCGCTGAATGACAGTTCGGAAGCCGTGGCTATTGCCGAATGGGCGGGGCGCCATGTCGGGTCGCTGCCGGTGAGTTCAACCAAGGCCAATATCGGGCATCTGCTCGGCGCAGCCGGAGCGGTTGAAGCGGTGGTTTGCCTGATGGTTTTGCGCGAGCAATGGCTGCCGCCCGAAATCGCATTCGAGGTCCCGGACCCGGCCTGCAAATTTCCCGTTGTCCAGCGGCCGCAGGATGCGACTGTGGATGTTGCGCTGTCGAACTCATTCGGTTTCGGCGGGGTCAACGCGGCGTTAATCTTTCGGAGGTGGCGATGAGCCGGATTTTTGTCGCGGGATTGGGCGCCGTCTCGCCTGCGGGCTGGACGGTCACGTCCATGCGCGATGCGTTGGAAATCGGAAAGCCGTTGCCAGTCCAAATGTTGGATTCGCGCAACGGCAAACCATTGGCCGCCCGGCTCGTTCCGGTTCCTCCGACGAAACCAGAATTCCTGGCGCATCCGCGTCTGCGGCGGACGAGCGCTATCACGCATTACACCGCGTCAGTGGCATTGGAAGCCATGGCCGGCATTCGTCCGGCGTGCCCCAAAGACGCCCGGCTGGGCCTGATTGTCTGCCTTCAATCGGGTTGCGTGCAATATTCCTCCCGTTTTTACGATGAAACGCTAAAAAATCCGGCCACGGCCAGCCCGCTATTATTTCCTGAAACTGTCTATGCGGCCCCTGCCAGCCATATTGCCGCGCTGTTGGGAAATGTGGCGCTGGTTTCTTCGCAGGTGGGCGACCCGTCATCGTACCTGCAGGCGGTGTCCCTGGCGGCGCTATGGGTGACTGAACAGCGCGTGGATTTCTGCCTTGTGATTGGGGCGGAAGAGCCGAATTGGGTCACGGCCGACGCCCTTCGACACCTGGACCGAACTGCGCGCATCAGCGCAGGCGCGGGCGCGGTTTGCCTGTGCTCTGAACCGCGTTTCTCCATGGGCATTGAATTGACAGCCATCACGGATGCGCATACTTATTCCACAAGACGCGGCCGGACCATGGCCGCACAGGCAATGCGCAATCAATTAAACGGGGACGACAACAATATCAGCATGGAACTTTTGTGCGATGGCACGGGAAACAGTTCGCGCGCGGATGGCCCGGAACTGGCCGCATGGCGCGACTGGACCGGCCCGCGCCTTAGCCCCAAGCGCGTTTTGGGTGAAGGATTGATGGCCGCGCCGGCCTGGCAATGCGTTGCCGCGTGTGATGCGCTGGCCAATAACCGGTTTAAAACGGCGACAGTCAGTCTGGTGGGATTTAATCAGCAGGCCATCGGCGCGAAATTCCGGAAAAGCTCTGTGGGAGCTACGTAGCAAAGATGTGTATGACAAGTTTTCAAAGCCCCGCAGGAGCGACATATTCACTCGGGCAATCCTTGATGAACCTGAGGCGGAATATGCCGCTTCCGATGAACCGTAAAAATGGTTGGGCTCTCCTGCGGAGCCGGCTGGAGCACACCCGTGCCGGAGGCACGACTGGAAATAGCCCGGCGTTTCAACGCCGGGTCCCCGATCCGAAGTGTGTAAGTCCCGAAGGGACGGCTGAAGGCGGCACGTTTGCCGATGAAAATTTGTGGCGCCAGACCGGCCGTCCCTTCGGGACTTGGGTTCTTTTTTCCCGATACCCGGCGTTGAAACGCCGGGCTATTTCCGTCGATCCCTCCGGGATAATCCGCAGCAAATCGATCATTGGCACAATGAGCCACAAAAATGGTTGGGCTATCCTACGAGCTGGAAGGCAGCGGCAACTTCGAAACGTCAATCGCCATTTGAAAGTCCAACAACTTTCGAAAGCGGTGTCGCGCAGACTTGCCACCGCACTCCAAGACGGCAAGCGCGAGCGGACGGTTCATGGTTTCAATGCGACAAATTTAAATGGCCCAGGTGATTGAACAACCTTATAAAGCCCCGCCAGCAGTGAGTCCCAGCGGCACTGGGGCTCCCAAAGTCATCATCATTGGGGCGGGCATTGCCGGGTTGTCTTGCGGTTGTTATTTGCAGATGAACGGCATCCAGACCGAAATTCTGGAGGCAGGCGAATTGCCCGGAGGCCTTTGCACCGCGTGGAAACGCGGCCATTACATGTTCGACGGCTGCCTTCGATGGCTGATGGGGGCGCTTCCTTCGTCTTCGTCGGTATTCCATCAAATGTGGCGGGAACTGGGCGCGATTGCCGGAAGAAGAGTTTTTGTCCATGAGGACATTTTCCGCATCGAAGCGCCGGATGGCCGAAGCATGACCGTGCCGGCGAACCTGGACAAACTGGCCGCCGAACTGAAGGCCATTTCACCGCGCGACGGACGGCTGGTTGATCGCATGATTAAAGACGCGCGCCGATGCATGTCGCTGGAGCCGCTGAAAAAGCCAATCGAACTGATGCCTCGTCGCGACAGGCTCCGGGAAGGGTTGCGGTATCTGCCCATCATTCCAATTGTATTGCGATGGAAGAATCTGACACTGGGCGATTATCTGAAGCGTTATCAAAATGATTTTGTCCGCAAAACGCTTCGCGTCATGACAGGCAGTGAAGAAATGTCGGCGCTGGTTCTGGTCATGGTGCTGGCCTTTCGCGCGCGGGCCGACACCGGCTTTGTCGCGGGCGGTTCGTGGGATTTTGCGATGGCCATCGCCGACCGTTACCAGAAATTGGGCGGCATCTTCCGATACAACACGAAGGTCACCGGCATCAACGTCGAAAATCATCGCGCCAACGCCGTAACATGTGAAGACGGCGCGACCATTCCGGCAGCCACGGTCATTTCCTGCGCTGACGGCCATAGCACCATTTTTGAAATGTTGGGCGGACGTTACGTGGATAAAAATATTCTTTTCCTGTACGAGAAATGCCCCACGTTTCATGCGCTCATTCAGATTTCGCTGGGGCTCAAAAAGGTATTTCCCGACACGCCGCATACGTTGAACCTCATTCTGTCCGAGCCTTTGCCCGTAGACGACCAGAACACGCTTGATTGTTTTGAAGTGGAATCCTTTGACACGGACTCAGGCCTTTGCGCGCCGGGAACGAGCCTGATGACCGTGCGATTGCCTACGCAATATCAATTCTGGATTGATTTGAGAAAAAATGACCCCCGCCGCTATCGGAACGAGAAGAAAAATATCCTGCGAAAAGTCATCGCCATCCTGGACAAACGATTTCCCGGCCTGGCGCGAAATATCGAGCGATTTGACGTCGCAACGCCGGCGACATTTGTGCGCTACACCAACAACTGGCGGGCCAGCTACGAGGGCTGGCTTCCAAGCCCGCAAATATTGGGACGCCGGATTCGTTACGCGCTGCCGGGCCTGAAAAATTTTTACATGGCCGGGCATTGGGTGATACCTGGTGGAGGTCTTCCTTCGGCGGCGCTATCAGGCCGTGAAGTCGCTCAATTGGTCTGCGCTCAAAATGGGAAAGTGTTTGCGGCGTCTTCGGCGGGCCAGGGCGACGGATGAAAATGGGCTTTCCAGGAACCGCTGACATTCTCGTCCGAACGATTCTCCCTCCCCATGAACCTGCTTCGGAGCGCGGCTGTGTCGAAGACCAGCCGCAGCGCGTCGCAACGTTCGCGGCTGCTGCGGCTGGCGCCCCTTTGCCCCGCACACAGCCGCGCTCCGTGTGCCAATCGGTTCATGGTCCCAATGCATTTTGAAAAGGCTCCCCACGAACCATCCAGAGCCGATAAGATTGGTGAGAACTCGCTTGCCGTCTTGGAGCGCGGTGGCTGTGACGCCGCTTTCGGGAGTCGGACCGCTTCGGAGCGTCAATTGCCATTTGAAAGTCCAACGACGTTCGAAAGCGGTGTCGCGCAGACTTGCCACCGCACTCCAAGACGGCAAGCGCGAGCGGACGGTTCATGGTCCCAATGCATTCTTAAAGCCCGGACTCAATTCATTTTGCCTGCCTCAGAATTTTTGAAACGGCCGCAACCAATGCCTTCATTTCGGCATGCGTGCCGATGGTGATGCGCAAATATTTACTGACTTCGGGGGATGAAAACCAGCGGACCAAAATCCTGTTATTCCGAAGTTTTTGCAGCCAGTCCTTCGCAGTAAATCGGGGCGGCACGGTGAGAACGAAATTCGTTTGGCTTGGTTGCACTCGAAAACCCAGCAGGGTCAGTTCGTGTGAAACCCATTCGCGCGCGGCGATAACGCGTTTGAAATTGGCATGATAAAAACGCAGGTCGCCCAACGTGGCTTCGGCGCCGATTTGACCCAAACCGTTGACATTGTAACTGTCGCGGATTTTGTGAAGGGCGGCGATGAGTTCGGTATTTCCAACAAAATAGCCGACGCGCTGAAAGCAAAGTGAATATGCCTTCGAAAACGTCCGGGCTACGAGAACGTGCGGCAACTTGAGCGCCAGTTCCATGGCGTTTTCATCCGCAAAATCCACGTAGGCTTCGTCGAGAACGACGACGCCGTTTTGCGCGCGGCAAATCTTTTCCAATTCGCGTGTTGAATAACCGCGTCCGCTGGGTGCGTTTGGCGTAGTGATGAGCGTGAGCGCGGCGGCGAAATTCCACTGGCCTGATTTCAATTCCGCCGCGTCCGGCAAACTGAAATCCGGTTTGAGCGGCACGGCATTTTTCACCGCGCCATGAATGTCAGCCAATACCGGATAAAGCGAATAGCCTGGGGTGAAATATTGGACTGTCGCTTTGGCGGAATTTGAATCCTTTGGTCCTGATTTGGGTTCAACGAAACAGCGCACCGCCAGCGCGAGCAATTCGTCGGAACCGTTGCCTGCGATGATGTTGTCGGGTTTGCAACCGTGCAATTTTGCCAATTTCTCGCGCAACGGTTGCGCGGTGGGATTGGGGTATAAACGGAGACGCCCGTCTACCGCGTTTTTTATCGCCCGCAAAACTTTTGGCGAGGGTGGAAATGGATTCTCGTTTGTGTTGAGCTTGATCAGCCCTTTGATCTTTGGCTGTTCGCCATAGACGTAGGGGTGCAGCTCGCGGACTAGCGGGCGGATTAACGATTGGGGACTTCTCACGGGCGGGGAATTTCCAGATCTTTGCAAATTTTTCGTGCTGTGAATTCCAAGATTTCCCTATGGCGCGGCACCGCCGAAACTTTTCGGACCGCTCGATTCACATAAATTGTATGGTTCCCACCCTCACGTAAGAATTCACAGCCATGCGCTTCCAGATGTCGGATCAGGTCGATTCTTTTCATTGAAACCTTTCGGTTGGCGGTGGGAGCGAACCGCTGATTCGGGGTTCAGAGTACCCGGATAGCCGTACGAACTGCGAGGAAAAGTTATAAGAATCTATTAGCAACCTATTCCCGTCCGGCGGACCTTTTGAAAACGCGTCACCCTTAAAAAATCACCTATGCCAGCGCCAATGGTTCCCGAATGACCTCCTGGCCGCGCAATTCTTCTTCCGCCAATTCGCGATTTGCTTCCAGAACCATGGCTACGGCCTCTTTCAGGTTCGCACGGGCCTCGGCCAATGTTGCACCCTGTGTATTTGCGCCGGGAAGCTCCTCGACAAATGCCGCATAACCTTCGGGAAATTTTTGAAATACAGCTGTCAATTTCAATTTCATAATGTCTCCCAATCAGCTTGCGGCGGGCATTTTTTCCTCCTCTTTGTCCGTTTCCAGAAATAGGGCATCGGCGGACTCGTGAAGAAACAACGTTTCGTCCTGTTCTTCCAGTTCACGCAGCCTGCGACGCACGGCAGCCCGTTCGTCCGCGCTCAGCTTCGGCAATTCTTTGATGATTTCCGCTGCACTCACAAGCAAATCCTAACATGCGGCTACCTTCCAGACAAGCTCACACGGGGAGTGCGGTGGCAAGTCCGCGTGACACCGCTTTTGGAGGTCGTTGGACTTTCGATGACGATTGACGCATCGAAGGCGATACGACCGTTGTGCTCGAACCGGAGTACAAGCCTTCGAGCATGGATCAATTACGAAGTTAGCGTGCAACAGCGTTCCGAAAGCGGTGTCGCGCGGACTTGCCACCGCACTCCAAGACGCGAAGCGAGTTCTCACGAATCTTCTCGCTTCTGGATGGTGTATGGACCGTGAGCCGGGAAACGATGCATTCGGACCGGTGAACTTTGATCTCGCGAATGTCTGCGTTCGGACGGCCAGCCGATTTGGAAATCGGCGATACGGCAGGTTTGGAAACCTGCGCTACGGTGGTGGCAGCGCCGTGTTCGAGGACGAGGACGATTGGCATGTTCATGGAGGGTCGCAACCTCATTTACGAGTCGTGAATCGAACTTCTGCGCTCCGACCATGCGCATCCAATCCCTCCAGCTCGGCGAACTTTTTGACTGCAGGCAGCGCTTTTTTCAGTGAAGCGCGGTCATATTCCACCACGCTGGTCCGCCGCTGGAATTGATCCACCGTCAAACCGGCAAACGACGCGCCTGCGCCGCCGGTCGGCAGCGTGTGACTTGGGCCGGCCACGTAATCGCCCAGGACGGTTGGCGAAAGAGAACCAAGGAAGATCGCCCCGGCTGTCAGGATGCGTTCGGAAATTTTTCGAGGATTTCGGGTCATGACTTCGCAGTGTTCCGGCGCCAGTTCGTTGGCAATCGCGACCGCATCATCCAGCGTTTTGGTTTGAATCAGCCAGCCGTTGGCATCGAGGGCCCGCTGAATAAATTCGCGCCGCGCGAGTTTTGGCAATTGTTTTTCAATTTCGCGCTCCACTGCGCGGAGAATATTCGCCGAGGGCGTTACCAGCCAAACGTGCTCGTGGCCCGAGCCGTGTTCGGCCTGCGCCAATAGGTCTGCGGCAATGAATTTCGGATTGGCCAAGTCGTCGGCCAGGACGAGCACTTCGCTGGGCCCGGGCAGCAGGTCAATCGAGACGCGGCCAAAGAGCAAGCGCTTGGCCGTGACGACGTAGGCGTTGCCCGGGCCAAAAATCTTTTGCGCCGGTCGGATCGACCGCGTCCCGAGCGCCATGGCCGCAATCGCCTGCGCGCCGCCGAGCCGATAAATCTCGGTCGCACCCGCCGCCCGCGCTGCGAAGAGCAACGCGGAATTGATGCTCCCGTCACGGCCGCACGGCGCGCAAACCACAATTTCCCGGCATCCCGCGACGCGCGCCAGCGTGACCGTCATCAACGCGGTCGAAACCAATGGCGCAGTGCCGCCCGGAATATAAATTCCGACCCTCTGAAATGGGTCGAATTTTTCGCCAACCTTTGCGCCATGCGAATTTTTGTATTGCCAATTGCGGCGCAACGACCGTTTGGCAAACGCCGCGATGTTCTTTTCCGCCGCAGCCACCGCCTGGCGAAGCGCCTCATCCGCCTTGAGCGAAGCGGTGAGCAATTCAGCCTGCGTCACCGCGAGTTGGTCGGCGGCGAGCTTTGCGCCGTCGAATCTTTCAGTGAATTCCAGGAGCGCGTCATCGCCGCGCACGGACACTTCGCGCACAATGGCGCGCGTCCGGTCCTCAATTTCCTGACTGAATAAGTCGGACGCAGAGGAGGCCTGGCGGACTCTTTCGGCAAAATCTTTATCGCTGTGGCGGACAATTTTCACGCGGGAAGGCTAAGAAAAAGGAAAATTAAAGTCAAAAGCCCCGCGATGCTCCACGAACCGTCGGAAACATCGAACATCGAACCCCGAACGCCCAACATCGAATGAAAGAACCTAACGGGTTCATGGGCGGGACAGATGATTTGGGAATCAGGGATCTCTCCATGAACAACTTTCGGAGCGCGGCTGTGTCGAAGACCAGCCGCAGCGCGTCGCAACGTTCGGGACTGCTGCGGCTGGCGCCCCGTTGCCCCGCACACAGCCGCGCTCCGTGTGCCGATCGGTTCATGGACCCAATGCGTGTGAAAAAAACGGGAGAGGAGCCCCATGAACCGAGACGCCGTAGGGACATCGCGCTGCGATGTCCCCGCCCGCGCAGAGCGGGCGGAACATGCATGGAACGAGGTTCGATTCCACTTGTTGCGCCGCTGCACGCGGCGC
>Ga0335075_10018397_pt1 | contig 10357 bp, 7 predicted proteins | sample Lox_Sample_24_FD_206723 | JGI IMG/M metagenome (GOLD analysis project Ga0335075, IMG submission 206723) | Soil microbial communities from Loxahatchee National Wildlife Refuge, Florida, United States - Lox_Sample_2.4 | ecosystem: Environmental > Terrestrial > Soil > Wetlands | place: USA: Florida... | reverse complement strand
GTCGAAGGTCTCGCTGGCGATCCAGCCGCCCTGGGTCCACGGCGAGACGATGAGGCACGGCACCCGGAACCCGGCGCCGATCGGCCAGTTGGGGTTGCCGGGAACTTCGATGAACTCGTTCGCCGTGCCGGCTGGCGGGGTGGGCGGCACGACGTGGTCGAACAGCCCGTCGTTCTCGTCGTAATTGAGGATGAACACCGTCTTGGCCCACACGTCAGGATTGGCGGCGATCGCGTCGATCTTGCTGGCGACGAAGTCGGCGCCGGCCGCCGGCGTGTAATCCGGGTGCTCGGACTGGTAGCTCGTGGGTATCAGCCAGGACACGGTGGGCAGCCGGTCGTGCATGGCGTCGTACTCGAACTGGCCAGGGGAGAACGTCCGCATCCCGCTCTGGAACAGCGTGGAGCCCACCGGTGCGCTCTGGAAGCTCTTGAACATCTCCAGCAGGTTGGTCTCGTAGTTGTCGACCTCCTGGTAGATCTGCCAGCTGACGCCGGCCGCGGTGAGCGCCTCCGGGTAGGTCTGCCACTCGTAAGGGATGGGATCGATGTTGCTGGTGATCGGGCCGCCGCCGACGCCTTGCGGGTCGATCCAGGCGCTCCAGTGGTACAGCCGGTTCGGCCAGGTCGGGCCCAGCACCGAGCAGTGGTAGTTGTCGCAGATGGTGAAGTTCTCGGCCAGCGCCCACTGGAACGGGATGTCTTCCTGGGTGTAGTAGCCCATCGTGAACGGGCCGTTGTTGCCGTTCGCCGCCAGGTGGGACGTGACGAAGCCGTCCATCGCCCCGTTGTCCCAGGACGTGTGCTGGTAGTACCACGCGTGGCTGGTGGACGGGATGGCCTGGGCGCTGGTGGTCAGCGTGTTGAGCCGGAACGGCAGCAGGTAGCCGTCCGGGTTCGTGTACTCGGTCGGGTCGGTGGCCGGCGCGGCGGTCGGGGCCGGCTGGTACCACACCGGCTTGCCGTCGGGCAGCGTGATGGCCGCGGGGTCGGAAAAGCCCCGGACGCCGGGAAGCATGCCGAAGTAGTGGTCGAACGACCGGTTCTCCTGCATGAGGATCACCACGTGCTTGATGTCGCTGAGCTGGCCCGAGCCGCGCGGCGGCCCGGAGGCGAGTGCCTTGCGGAGGTTCCGCGGCAGGAATTCGGCGGCGAACGCCGCGGTGGCAGCCGCCCCTGCGCTGGTCAGGAGGCGGCGTCTGGTGAGTTCGGGCATAGGCCTGCTCCATCCGGGAGTGCCGGTAACTGCAACCAGCACGATCCATTCGGACCAGGGCCGCCGTAGCCCCACCGTTTCGTTAATGACTGGGAATGGATTGGTGAAGGTTTACATCTGCGGCGAACCGCGCGGACCGGTGTTAAGCGGCGATTCGCCTGCCGGCCATTTCGGCCGTTCCCGGCGGCCGGCCGCGGCTGCGCAGGTCAGCCCCGCCGGCGGAGCAGCGCCAGGAAGATCGCGTCCGTGCCGTGCCGGTGCGGCCAGAACTGGGCGAACGACCCACGTGGTTCCGGGCAGCGCAGGCCGGGCACCTCGGGTAGCACCGCGGGCGCATCGAGCACGTCAACGTCGTCCCGCCCGGCCAGCACGCCGTTGACCACGTCGCTGGTCTCCGCCAGCAGCGGGGAGCAGGTGACGTAGGCCACGACGCCGCCCGGCGCGGCCGCGTCGAGCGCCGTGGCGAGCAGGGCCCGCTGCACCGGCCCCAGCGCGGCGACGTCACCAGGCGACCGGCGCCAGCGCGCCTCGGCCCGGCGGCGCAGCGCGCCGAGCCCGGAACAGGGGACGTCCGCGAGCACCCGGTCGAACGCCCCGGCCCGCCACGCCGGGGCGGTGCCGTCCGCCACCGCCACCGCGGTGCCGGGGGCCCCGGCCAGCGCCGCCTTGACCAGCCGGGCACGGTGCGGCCGCACGTCGGCGGCGAGCAGCCGCGCGCCCGCGGCGCGCGCCAGCCCGGCGAGCAGGCGGGCCTTGCCGCCCGGGCCCGCGCAGAGGTCGAGCCACCGGGCGTCCCGGCCGGCGCCGTCCTCCGTGGTGCCCGCCCTGGCCAGCGCCAGCGCCGCGAGCTGGCTGGCCTCGTCCTGGACCGCGGCCCGGCCCTCCGCCACCGCGGCCACCTGCCCGGGATCGCCCTCGTCCAGGACCGCGGCAAACGGCGACCAGCGGCCGGGCTTCGCGCCCGCGGCGGCGAGCTCGGCCGGGGTGGCGAGCCCGGGCACGGCGCACAGCGTGACCAGCGGCCGCTCGCCGTCCGCGGCCAGCAGCGCCTCGGTCTCGGCAAGCCCGGCGTCCGCGCGCTCGCCGAGAGCCTCGCTCAGCGCGGCGACGATCCACCGCGGGTGGCTGTACCGCACCGACAGGTGGCCCGCCAGGTCGCTGGCACGGCTCGGCGCGGCGATCTCGAGCCATTCCTCGAGGTTCCTGGTGGCAACCCGGCGCAGCACCGCGTTGACGAACCCGGCGGCCCGCTGGCCGGCCACGTCCTTGGCCAGGTCGACCGAGGTGGCGACCGCGGCGTGCGCGCCGATCCTGGTGGCCAGCAGCTGGTGCGCTCCCAGCCGCAGCACCTGGCGCAGCGGCGGGTCGATCCGGTCCAGGTCCCGGTCGCTGCAGACGGCGAGGATCGCGTCATAGCTGCCCTGGCCGCGCAGCGTGCCGTACGCCAGCTCGGTCGCCAGCGCCGCGTCCCGCCCGGTCAGCCCGCTGCCGGCGAGCAGCGCCGGCAGCAGCAGGTTGACGTAGGCATCCCGCTGCGCGGCGGCGGAAAGGGCCTTGAACGCTACGCCTCGCGCGGGATCGGTCCTGCTGCGCCCCGGCCTGGCCGGGTTCCTGCGTCCGCGAGGTGCCATGTCAGCCGGGCCCCTCAGCCCAGCACGGCACCGGGCGTGCCAAGCCGCAGCCCGCGCGCCCAGTCCGCGGCCGGCATCCGGCGCTTCCCCTGCGGCTGAACGTCGCCCAGCTGCACGGGCTGGGTGCCGGTACCCACCAGCACCTGTGCGCCCTGGACCTGCACCTGCCCGGGCCGCAGGGCGTCCTGCCCGCCGGTGACGATGCCTGCGAACGGCCACAGCTTGATCCTGGTCCCGGCGAGCACGGTCCAGGCGCCAGGAACCGGCGTGCAGGCGCGGACCCGGCGGCCGGCCGCGATCGCCGGGTCGACCCACCGCACCCGCGCGTCGTCCGGGGTGATCTTCGGTGCCAGGCTTACGCCCGCCGCAGGCTGCGGGCGGGCCACGAGGTCACCAGACGCGATCCCGTCCATGGTCGCGACGAGCAGCTCGGCCCCGGAAACCGCCAGCCGCTCGAGCAGCTCACCCGCGGTGTCGGACGGCCGGATCGGCTCGGTGACCACGCCGTAGACCGGCCCGGCATCCAGCTCCGCGACGATCTGGAACGTGGTGGCGCCGGTGACGTCGTCGCCGTGCAGTATCGCGTGCTGCACCGGCGCGGCGCCGCGCCAGGCCGGCAGCACCGAAAAGTGCAGGTTGACCCAGCCATGGCCGGGAATGTCCAGGGTGCGTTGCGGGATGAGCGCGCCGTACGCGGTGACCGCGCAGCAGTCGGGCGCGATCTGCCGCAGCCGGTCGAGGAAGCCAGGGTCGCCCGGCCTGGCGGGCTTGAGCACCTCGATGCCTGCCGACTCGGCACGCTGCGCCACCGGGCTGGGAGCCACCCGCAGTCCGCGGCCGGCCGGCGCATCCGGCCTGGTGACCACGACAGCGACCTCGTGAGCCGACTTGAGCAGCGCATCAAGCGAGGGCACCGCCGTCTCCGGGGTGCCCGCGAAGACGAGTCGCATCCGCTAGTAGGCCTCCCCGCGGGTCGGGTGCGGCGACGCGCGCACGACGGGGGCGGGCTCACCGAACCACTCCGCGGCCCGGATCTCCTTCATCGCCAGCTTGCGCTGCGCGGGGTCCAGGCGGTCGATGAACAGGATGCCGTCGAGATGGTCGGTCTCGTGCTGCACACAGCGGGCCAGCTGCCCGCCGCCCTCGAGCCTGACCTGCTCGCCGTGCATGTTGAAGCCGGTGGCGACGACCAAGGGGGCGCGCGGCGTCGGGTACTGCAGGCCGGGGAAGGACAGGCAGCCCTCCTCGTCGATCTCCACGCCCTCCGACAGCTGCAGCGTCGGGTTGATCAGGTGGCCAAGCTCGTCATCGACGTTGTAGGTGAAGACCCGCAGGCCCACACCGATCTGCGGCGCGGCCAGGCCCAGGCCGGGCGCCTCCAGCATGGTGTCGGTCAGGTCCTTGACCAGCCTGCGCAGCTCGGCGTCGAAATCGCGGACCGGCTCGGCCGGCGTCCGCAGCACGGGGTCGCCGAACAGCCGAATGGGCTTGACGCTCACCTGAACCTCCACGTTCCTCGAGCCGCCGGCTCGTTCAGGCCCTCAGTCTATGGAGGACGAACGGGCCTTGAACGCAGCCTTGCGCGCTGCCCTGGCCACCGCCGGGTCCGGATGGTGCTCGCTGAGCGCGGTCAGCAGGCCCGTCACTCCCGGATGATCGACCTGCCACAGGCCGGCCACGATCTCGGCCTGCGCGTCCGCGGAGACGTCGGGCAGCAGCTCGGCCACCACGTCGGCCGGTTCCGCCTCTTCGAGCAGGCCAGCGCCGAGGTCCACCAGCAGCCATGCGCGGTCCTCCGGCCGCAGTTCGGCCTGCTCACCGTGCTCATGCAGCCAGACCGAGGCGTGCGCGCGGAGCACCGGGTTGGCCAGGGCAGCGCGAACCTCACCGATCGCCGCCTCGCCGACCCGGTCCAGCACGGCGAAAGCGGCGCCGCGCAGCCCTGGCGAACCGCCGGCAGCGGCGCTGACGAGCTCGGCGGCGGCCTGGGCCGGCGTTCGCCCCGCCAGCCAGGCGCCGATCTCCGCCTCGCCATCTTCCGCGTCACAGCTGGCCAGCGTGGCCAGCAGGCCCGTTGCGCCGGTCTGGCCGCCGAGCACGGGCACATGCCAGCCCTGCGCGCGCAGCCTGCGGTGCACCCCCCAGACGCCGAGCGGCGACAGCGCGACGGTCAGCCCGCCCGCCTCCTCGGTGCCGAGCTCCACCACGGCGAGGTCGGCCAGGGTCTCCAGCACCGCCGACAGCGCGGCGGCCTGGTCGGGCGCTGCGGACCCCGGCTGGCTGCGCCTGGTCCCTGCGGCGGCCGCGTAGGCGTCGAACAGCCCTTCCATCCGGACCGGGCCGCCCACCGTGTACAGCGCTGTCGCCAGCCCGTCCAGGTCCTCGGCGGCCAGGACCGCCTCAAGCGCGGCGTCCCAGGCGGCGAGCACCTGCTCGGCGCTGCCAAACGCCAGCACATCCCCCCGGCCGGTCCCGCCGAGCATGTTCGTGACCGCCGCGACCCGCCACGCGGCGTCGGTCTCGGGGAGCGTGAGCTCCAGGTCCGCAGCGGCCGCGCGCTGCTGCGGCCCGGGAACCGCGGCCTCCGGACCCGGCGGCGTGGTGCCTTTCCGCAGCGCCCACCGGGTGATGTCGCGCGCCGCCCGGAGCAGCGGCGCCACCCGCGCGGCGGCCGCGAGCTCCTCTCTCGGGGCCAGCCGGACCGGGGGCAGCCGCGGCAGCCCGCCTTCCTTCCCGCCACGCGGGGCCGCGCTCAGGTCACCGCCTGGCTGCCCGCCTGCTGCGCTATCTGGCCTGTTCCAGGCGCCCGCCGCCGCCGCTCCGGCGTCTCCTGCCTGGCGCGGCGGGCCAGACCTCGTCCTGGGGTTCCTTCGTGAGGTGGCCACCCAAGCACCTTATGGCCTCCGGCGTCGTTGTCAGAGCAGCTCGGCCGGGTCCAGCTGGAGTCGGACCACGCCAGCGTCTTTCCGCGCGGTGCGAACGGCCTGCGCGGCGCGCAGCGCGCGGGCAAGCGCCGTGCCGTCCCGCCGGCCGACCCTGATGAGCACGCGGCAGGCCGCAGCGCCATCCGGGGGCTGTCCCGGCCGGTCACCGCCGATCCAGACCGGCCCGAGCACCTCGGCACCCGCCGGGAGGCCGGCGGCGGCGAGGACGTCCTGCACGGCGTCCGGCGGCCCGCTCATCGCGGCCACCCGGACCGTGGGCGGGAACCTCAGCTCGCGCCGCTCGGCCAGCTCGCGCTCGGCGTGCGTGACCGGATCCCAGCGCACCAGCGCCTGCACAGGGGAAAGCGCGGCGTCGGCCACGACGACCACCGCGCCCCCGTCAGCCCCCGGGCGGACCAGCGCCGCGGCGTTGAGCCAGCGCCGCAGCGCCTCCTCGGATGCGCGCAGGCTGGCCCGGTCGAGCAGGGCCCAGCCATCCAGCAGCACGGCGGCCGCGTAGCCGCCTGCCGCGCGCGGTTCGGCCCCCGGGGTGGCCACGACGACCGCTGGCTCGCTGCCCACCTCGCCGAGGACGTCGGCACCGCCGGAGGTGCGGACCGCCACCGCCGGGAACGCCCGGCCCAGCTCCTCTGCGGTGCGCGCGGCGCCGACGATCAGCGCGCGCAGGCCAGGCTGGCCGCACTGCGCGCAGCGCGGCGGGGCGGTCTTGCCGCACCAGCCGCACCGCGCGGCCATGCGGGGACCGGGCAGGGACAGCGGTCCACCGCACGCCGGGCAGCGGGCCCGGGCCCCGCACCGGTCGCACGCGACGGCGAGGACATAACCGCGCCGGGGCACCTGGAACAGCACCGGCCCGCTGGCCAGGGCCTCGCGCGCGGTGCGCAGGGCCACCCCCGGCAGCCGCGCCGAGCGCGCAGCCTCGTCCCTGGCCAGTTCCGCGTCATCGCCGGCGGCGGTGGTCCGCGGCGCGTGCTGGCGGACGGTGGCGCGGTCCGGGGCCAGGGCTGCCGCCCAGCCGCTGGCCACCAGCTGGGTCACTTCCGCCGTCCGCGCGAACCCGCCGATGAGCGCGGCCGCACCGCTGCGATGCGCCCGGAGCGCGAGCACCTCCCGGACGTGCGGGTACGGGGCGCGGGGCTCGGCATGCAGGTCGTCGCCGTCGTCCCAGATCACGACGAGGCCGAGCTCGGCAACGGGGGCGAACATCGCGGACCTCGTCCCCGCCACGACCCGGACCAGGCCGCGCGACACGGCCAGCCAGCGCCGGTACCGTTCCGCCGGGCCGAGCCCAGCAGCGAGGGACACGTGCCCGCCCGGCCCGAGCAGGCCGTCCAGGGCGGCATCGACGAGGCCGAGGTCCCTGGAGTCGGGCACGACGATCAGCGCCCCCCGGCCAGCGGCGGCGGCCGTGGCCGCCGCCCGCGCGATCTCCTCCGGCCAGTCCGGCCCGGGCAGCGCGGTCCAGGCGGCGCGCGGGGCGCGCCCGCCCGCCAGCGCGGCGAGGAACGACCGCCCGGCGGGATAGCGGGCCCAGGGGCCAGGATCGGGCAGCGGCGGGCGCGGCGGGCCGCAGCCGGCCACGGCGGACCCAGCGGCGGACCCGGCACCGGGAGGCCCGGCCGCGGCGGACCCAGCGGCGGACCCGGCACCGGGAGGCCCGGCCGCAGCGGACTCGGCGGCGGCGTGCCGCGGCGGGATCGCCAGCCGCAGCACGTCGGCCAGGGTGCCCCCGTACCGGTCCGCCACGGCCCTGGCCAGCCCGAAGATCTCCGCGGTCAGCACCGGCTCCGGCGACACCACCCGCTCGAGGAACGCGAGCCCGCCGTGGTGCTCGCTCGCGTCCGCGCGCTCCAGCAGGTACCCACCGGTCAGCCGGCCGGCGAACCGGACCCTGACCCGGCAGCCCGCCGTGGCGTCCGGCGCGAACTTCTCGGGCACGAGGTAGTCGAAAGGCCGGTCCAGGTGCGGCAGCGACACGTCCACAGCCACCCGGGCCACCGGCAGGCTCTGGGCGGCCACCTTCCCGCCGCCTCCCGCCGAACCTGCCACGGCTCCGTCCTATCAGAGGCCGGGGACACCTCCGTCCCGCTCGGGACCGAAGACCGACTCCTGGAACCACCGCCAGGTCCGGCCGATGCCCTCCTCGCGGCCGATGCTCGGGGCATAGCCCAGCATCTGCCTGGCCAGCTCGTAGGACGCGAAGTTCCGCCCCACCTCGCCGGCGCGCGCCGGCCGGTACTCGACCGGGTGACCGGGCGCTCCGGCCGCGACGCGGCACAGGTCGGCAAGCTCGCCGACCGTGGTCTCCACGCCCGACGCGATGTGCAGCACAGTGCCCGCGGGCACGTCGCGCTCCAGGGCCAGCTCGATCGCCCGGGAAATGTCGTCCACGTGCGTGTAGTCGCGCGACGCCGAGCCGTCGCCGTAGATCACGATCGGCTCCCCCTCGTGCACCGCCCGGAAGAACATCGTGATCGCCCCCTTCTTCCGCTCGCTCCACGGGCCGTAGACGTTGGCGAACCGCAGCGCCACGGTGCGCATGCCGTAGGCGGCGGCGAACGCGTGCGCGTACCCCTCGCCGGCAAGCTTGCTCGCCCCGTAGGGCGAGATCGGCTTGGGCAGCGACGCCTCGCTGACCGGCGGCGTGGCGTCGCCGATCAGCGCGCCGCCGGTGGACGCCTGCACCGTGCGCTCCACCCCGGCCCGCCGGGCGGCGTCGAGCACCCGGAACGTGCCGAGGACGTTGGCGTCGAAGTTCGCCACCGGGTCGGCGATGGACATCACGACCGACCCCGCGGCCGCGAGGTGCACGACGCCGTCCATCCCGGCGATCGTGGCGTCGAGGACGGCGGTATCACGGATGTCCCCCTCCACCAGCTCGGCGTCCACGCCGGCCAGGTGGGAGATGTCACCGGTCGAATAGTTGTCCAGCACCCGGACCCGGTGCCCGGCAGCGACCAGCCGCCGGACCAGCGTCGCGCCGACGAACCCCGCCCCGCCGGTCACCAGGATGCGGCGTGGCCGCGCCGCAGCAGGCACGCTCATCCGCGCCGACGGCTACTCAGGCCGGCGCGACGGCGCGACGTCACGGTGCAGCAGCGAGGCGGCTCGGCACGGCATTTACAGCCCCGCCGCGGCCCGGAGCGCCTCGGTCCGGTCGGTCCGCTCCCAGGAGAAGTCGGGCTCCTCGCGGCCGAAGTGCCCGTAGGCCGCGGTCTGCGAGTAGATGGGCCGGAGCAGGTCCAGGTCCCTGATGATCGCCGCCGGGCGCAGGTCGAACACCTCAAGCACCGCGTCCTGGATGCGCTCCACGGGAATCCGCTCGGTGCCGAAGCACTCCACGAACAGGCCGACCGGCTTTGCCTTGCCGATGGCGTAGGCCACCTGGGTCTCGCAGCAGTCGGCCAGCCCCGCGGCCACGACGTTCTTCGCGACCCATCGCATCGCGTACGCGGCGCTGCGGTCCACCTTGGACGGGTCCTTGCCGGAGAAGGCGCCGCCACCGTGCCTGGCCATACCGCCGTACGTGTCAATGATGATCTTGCGGCCGGTCAGCCCGGCGTCACCCATCGGGCCGCCGATCTCGAACCGCCCGGTCGGGTTGACGAGCAGCCGGTAGCCGGAGGTGTCGATGTCGACGTCGGCCAGGACCGGCTGGACCACGTGCTCGCGGATGTCCGGGGCCAGCAGCTCCTTCAGGTCGATCGCTGGCGCGTGCTGGCTGGAGACCACCACGGTGTCCAGGCGCGCGGGCTGCCCGTCCACGTACTCGATCGTCACCTGGGTCTTGCCGTCCGGCCGCAGGTAGGGCACGTCGCCGCTGCGGCGGACGCCGGTCAGGCGGCGGGCCAGGCGGTGCGCGAGCATGATCGGGAGCGGCATCAGCTCGGGCGTTTCCCGGCACGCATAGCCGAACATGAGGCCCTGGTCACCGGCGCCCTGCCGGTCGATCTCGTCGGTTCCCTCGCCCTCGCGGTGCTCGAACGCCTCCTGCACGCCCTGGGCGATGTCCGGCGACTGCGAGCCGATCGACACCGACACTCCGCAGGACCTGCCGTCGTAGCCCTTGGCCGATGAGTCGTATCCGATCTCGAGGATCTTCTCCCTGATCACTCCCGGGATGTCCACGTAGGTCTCGGTGGTCACCTCGCCGGCGACGTGCACCTGCCCCGTGGTGATCAGCGTCTCAACGGCCACATGGCTCGCCGGATCGCCTTTCAGCATCCCATCCAGGATGGCATCGCTGATCTGGTCGGCCATCTTGTCCGGATGACCTTCTGTGACCGACTCGGAGGTAAACAGACGACGGGCCACCTGAGTTCCTTTTCGGTTTAGGAGCTTTCTCTGCCTGACGAGGTCTGGCCGAAGTGTAGCCGCCAGGACCCGGCCGCCGTGCCCACAGCCGCGCATCCGGCCAGTTCCCGGACCCGGGGGGGGGGGGGGGGGGGGGGGGGGGGGGGGGGGGGGGGGGGGGGGGGGGGGGGGGGGGGGGGGGGGGGGGGGGGGGGGGGGCGGCGGGGGGCGGGGGGGCGGGGGGGGGGGGGGGGCGGCGGGGGGGGGCGGGGC
>Ga0335075_10018396_pt1 | contig 10358 bp, 8 predicted proteins | sample Lox_Sample_24_FD_206723 | JGI IMG/M metagenome (GOLD analysis project Ga0335075, IMG submission 206723) | Soil microbial communities from Loxahatchee National Wildlife Refuge, Florida, United States - Lox_Sample_2.4 | ecosystem: Environmental > Terrestrial > Soil > Wetlands | place: USA: Florida... | reverse complement strand
CAAACGGCACGGCGGGTTTTACCTCGGCTCGATCGGCGGTGCGGCGGCGCGGCTTGCGCAGGACTGCATCACCAGGGTCGAAGTCCTGGAATACCCGGAACTCGGCATGGAGGCGGTGTGGAAGATAGAGGTCCGCGACTTCCCCGCGTTCATCATCGTGGACGACAAGGGGAACGACTTCTTCGCCGAGGCGGCGGGTCCGCTGCTCTCCATCGGCAGCCACCCCTAAACGCTGGTATGGTCCGGCTATGCCCCCAATGACAGGACGGGTCATCGCCGGGCGGTACATTCTCGACCAGCCGATCGGCCGTGGCGCCATGGGCGTCGTGTGGCGTGGCCGGGACCAGCTCCTCGATCGTGAGGTGGCGGTCAAGGAGGTCGTGCTCTCCTCTTCTATCGGGGCGGACGAGCGGAAGAATGCCTACCAGCGGACGCTCCGCGAGGCGCGCACCGCCGCGCGGCTATCGCATCGCGGCGTGGTCACGGTCTTCGACGTGGCCGAAGAAGACGGGCGCCCGTGGATCGTCATGGAGCTCGTCCCGTCGCGGTCTCTCGACCAGGTGCTGGCCGTGGAGCGGCGGCTGACACCGGTGCGCGCCGGGCGGATCGGGCAGCAGCTGCTCGCCGCGCTCGCGGCCGCGCACGCCGTCGGGGTGCTGCACCGGGACGTGAAGCCGAGCAACGTGCTGATCGCCAGGGAGCGGTCCGGTAGCGAGTGGGACGAGCGGGCGGTCCTGACCGACTTCGGCATCGCGCAGTTCGCGGGTGATCCTCGGCTGACGCAGACCGGGATGGTCATGGGCTCCCCCGGGTTCACCGCGCCGGAGCGGATCCGCGGCGGCGCCGCGACGCCCGCGTCCGACCTGTGGTCGCTCGGTGCCACGATCTACGCGGCGGTCGAAGGGAGCGGGCCGTACGAACAGCGCGGCGGCGCGATCACCACGATGTCCGCCATCATCAACGAGGACGCCCCGGTCGCGTCGGGCTCAGGCCGGCTCGCCCCGCTGATCGCGGCACTGCTGCGCCGCGACCCGTCCACCAGGCCGTCCGCGGCGGCTGCCGCGCGGATGTTCAGCGACGTGCTGCCGCTGCTTTCTGGCCCGGCCGCGGAGCCCGAGCATCCCGCCACGGTGATGTCCGCGTACGTGCCGCCGCCCGCCGCGCCGGCGGCTTCCGCTGCCGCGGAGGCCGCGGCGCCAGCGGCGCCAGCGTCCGTGCCCGCCGTCGACGAGGCCGTGGAGGAGCCGCCGGCTCGCTCAGCCAAAGTAGCGCCCGCGGACGCCGGCCATGCCGGCGCTGCTGACCTGGACGTGGCGGGCGAGGAGCCTGCTGGCGGGGAGGGCACGGCTGTCGCCGCTGCCGCCCTGGCCGGCGTGGGCGCCGCCGCCGCGGCCGATGTGGGCGTGGACGAGGCGGTGACCACTCCGGTGGTCCCGGTAGCCCCGGTAGCGCCAGCCGCCGTGGCCGCCGCCGAGCCGGCATCCGATCCGGGGCCGGCCGCGGCTGAGCCCAGGGCCGCGGCGCCAGAAGTCTTCGGTCCGCCCGCGCCGGAAGCTCCCGCCGCCGCGACGTCGATCGACCCGGTGCTGCACAACCTGGCGCCGCCGAAACCCAGGCCGTCGTTTTCCGCGGCGCAGCCGGCGCGCACCGACCCGCCGACCACGCCCCAGCCGTCGCCGTCGTACGAAGAGACGCAGTACAGCGACTCCAGCGCCCAATGGCGGGCAGGATCCGGTGACCAGTGGGGCGCTAACCCGCAACGGGGATCCAACGCGCAATGGGGCTCGAACGCCCAGTACGGTTCGAGCGCCCAGCCCCCCGGTCCGAACGCCCAGTACGGTTCGAACGCCCAGCCCCCCGGTCCGAACCAGCAGTACGCCGGCCCGTCGCAGCCGTACCCGGATCTCGCCCAGGAGTACGCGCCCGGCACCAGCGGCCGCCCGCAGCGCTCCCGGCGGGGCCGTAAGATCGCGCTGATCGCCGGCGCCGTCGTGATAGCAGCCGCCGCGGGCGGCGGGGCGGCGCTCGCGCTGAGCCACTCAGGGACCACTGGATCGGGAGCGACGGCGAACACCGTGAAGCCGAGCCCTAAGACGCCGTTCGGCTCGGTCAACGCGCTCAACACCCTGTCAACGACCCTCCCGTCGGGCTGGACCACGGACGCCGTCCGGCCGTCCGACACCCACACGGCGGGCGGCTTCTCGATCGACGTGCCGCCGGGCTGGTCCGAGACTCGTTCGGGCCTGGCCACGCATTTCGATGGGCCTAACGGCATCTTCCTCGAAGTTGACCTGACGCCGCACACCTACCAGAACATGGTGACCGAGGCCCAGTACATCAAGAGGCAGTCGCTGGCCAAGGGCGCGTTCCCCGGGTACAAGCAGAACCATCTCCAGGGCGTGCCGGTCCGGGGTACCCAGGGGTCGTTCTGGCAGTTCACCTGGACGCCGGCGGGAGACGTCAAGCAGCTGACGGACGACATCTTGTTCATCATGCCGACATCGGCGGGACCGCAGTCGTACGCCATCTACTTCAGGGCGCCGAACAGCGGGTGGAACGCGACGTACCTGCCCCTCTTCGAGCAGATGCTGCACACCTTCCAGACGACCTCGTCCTGACTGCCGGCGTGTGGCCTGGCGTCAACCGGGCGTGAAAGAGCCCGGCCCGCGTAGGGGGTTCGCGGGCCGGGCTGTCTGGCTGGCTGGTGCCGCTTAGCGGGTCAGTACCAGCCGTCCGCTTCCTCGTGCGACCAGGCGGCGCACGGCGACCCGTAGGTGCCCTGGATGTAAGTCAGGCCCCAGCGGATCTGGGTGGCCGCGTCGCTCTCCCAGTCCGGCCCCGCGCTCGCCATCTTCGAGCCGGGCAGCGCCTGCGGGATGCCGTAAGCACCGGAGCCGGGGTTGCTCGCGTAGACGTTCCAGCCGCTCTCAAGCGCCCACAGCGGCTGCAGGCAGGAGAACTGGCCGCTCGACCAGCCGAACTGGCTCAGCATCTGCTCCGCGATCTGCTGCGGCGAACCCGAGGGCGCGCTGGCCGCTGGCTGCTGGGCAGCCGTTTGCTGCGCTGCCTGCTGCTGCGTGGCCTGTTGCTGTGCTGCCTGCTGTGCAGCGGCCTTCGCGGCCGCTGCCTTGGCCGCGGCGGCCTTCGCGGCGGCGGCCTTAGCCGCTGCCGCCTTCTGCGCGGCAGCCTTAGCGACCGCGGCCTTCGCGGCCGCCGACTCGTACGTTGTCTGCCGCTGGGCGAGACCGTACCGCATCGTGTCGAACGAGACCAGGCGCTGCGCCGGGCTCAACGTGTCAACGTGGACTTTCTGCGTCAGCATGTGCGCGTCCGCGGCGCCCGCCGCGGAACCGGCGGGCAACGTCGCGGCGGCCGCCGAAATGGCGGTCGCGAGGGTGAGAGTCCCCGCGGCGGCAATGATGATCAGCCTGGAACGCTTGCCGTTCATGAGCGATGGCATGGAGAGATGCCGTACCAAAATGAACCTTTAGTAATTCGCGCCTGGCGCGATCAGCGTTCACCCCTGATGGCCACGTCCGCGCAACGGCGTCGGCAGGCGAACATCAGCTCACGGACTAGGCACGGGACAGGGTGCCGGCTGCCTCAGGCAGTCATCGTCACGCGGGCGGGGTGCTGTCGGATGTCAACGATGCCATGGGACAAACGATTGCGAGACCACATTCCGGCACTCCCAGCCCTCCTGGAGGCGCCGTTGCCGCCACAGCGCACGTGAAATCCCTCGTCTACCAGGGAGTACGGTTACTCTCTGGTAGCAACTATGACACGCGTCACATTGGCCAAAAACTGCGCCTGCGCAACGAGAAAGCAGCCGATCCTGGCTATTTGCGTCGCGTATACACTCAATGTATAGTCAGCTCGTGAGCGTTCCTTTGACCCTTCTCGGCTTGCTCGAACGCGAGCCGAGCCACGGATACGACCTCAAGCGCGATTACGACGCGTTCTTCGGGCGTGGCAAGCAACTGCCGTTCGGCCAGGTCTACGCGACCCTCGGCCGGCTGGCCCGCGACGGCAAGATCGTCCCGGGGGCCGCCGAGCCGGGCGACGGCCCGGACAGACGACGCTACGCAATCACGGAGGCCGGCCGGGACGAGGTCGACACGTGGCTGGCCGAAGCGGTCGAGCCTGAGCCGCACCTCCAGACCGTGCTGTTCGCGAAGGTGACGCTCGCGCTCATGCTCGGCAAGCCGGCCGAGGCCTACCTCGACACCCAGCGCGCCGCGCACATCCGGCGCATGCAGGAACTCACCGAAATCAAGCGAACCGGGCCGCTGGTCGACGTGCTGCTCGCCGACCACGCGCTGTTCCACCTGGAAGCGGACCTCCGATGGATCGACCTGACGTCAGCGCGGCTGGCGGAACTAGCTGAGGCGGTAGGCACACGATGAGCACCCCCGTTGTCCTGCGCGGCTGCCTGCTCGAGGCGCGCGATATCGTCAAGTCTTTCGGCCAGACCCTCGCGCTGCGCGGCGCGAGCGTCGCCGTCGGCCAGGGCGAGATCCTGGCGATCATGGGCCCGAGCGGGTCGGGCAAGTCGACCCTGCTGCACTGCCTGGCCGGCATCTTCCAGCCCGACCGGGGCGAGGTGTGGTTCGACGGGCACCGCCTGGACACGCTGAGCGAGGCCGAACGCACCCGGCTGCGCCGGACCGCGTTCGGCTTCGTCTTCCAGTTCGGGCAGCTGGTGCCTGAGCTCACGGCGGCGGACAATATCGCGCTGCCGCTGCTGCTGAACCGGACCAGCAGGAAGCAGGCGTACAAGACGGCCGGGACATGGCTGGACCGGCTCGGCCTCGGTGACAAGGGCGGACGCCGGACCGGTGAGCTGTCCGGCGGCGAGGCGCAGCGCGTCGCGGTCGCCCGCGCGCTCGCGCTCGCGCCCAAGGTAGTCTTCGCCGACGAGCCGACCGGGTCGCTGGACTCGCTGGCCGGCGAGAAGGTCATGGACCTGATGACCGGGCTGGCCCGCCAGCAAGGCGCCACGGTCGTCGTGGTCACCCACGACGCGCGGGTCGCGTCGTACGCCGACCGCGTGGTCATGGTCCGTGACGGCCGCGTTTCCGCGGATCTCGGGACGGGCGGCGCCCCCCGCTCGCCGGCCGCCGCGGCGGCTTCCGCTTCGGCCTCGGCGAGGGCCGTGCGCTAATGATCCGCCTCGGCCTGCAGCTGACGCTGCACAGCGGCCGGGAAGCCTTCGTCCGGCTGCTCGTGACGGCCGCGGCCGTCGCGGTCGGCGTCGCGCTGCTGCTCGGCGTGCTCGCCGAGTTCCACGCCTTCCAGGCCAACGCCAGCCAGCCCTGCTGGTCGTGCACGCGAGGGGCGCCGGTGCCGTCCGCGCTGCCGGCCCGCGGTGAGCTGTGGAACGACAGCGTGGACTTCTACCAGGGACAGACCATCACGCGGCTGGACGTCGCCGCACTCGGCTCCGGAGCGCCGGTTCCGGCCGGCATCGCCCGCCTGCCCGCTCCCGGGGAGTACTACGCGTCACCCGCGCTGGCCGCGCTGCTCCGCGCCGTCCCCGCCGCCGAACTCGGTGACAGGTTCCCCGGCCGCCTGGCGGGCACGATCGGCCAGCCGGCCCTGAACGGCACCAATGACCTGGTGGTCTACATCGGGTACACGCCCGCCGCGCTCAAGGCGGTTCCCGGTACTTCCTTGGTCACCTCGATCGCCACCGCGCCGCCGCCGGAAGTGTTCACCTCGTTCTTCCGCTATGCGTTCCTTGTCGGCGTCCTCGCTGTGCTGTTCCCGATGCTGGTGCTGATCAGCACGGCCACCCGGCTGGCCGCCGACCGGCGCGAGGAACGGTTCGCCGCGCTGCGCCTGGTCGGCGGGACACCTGCCGACATCCGGGTGATCGCCTCGGTTGAGGCCATGGTCAGCGCTTTTCTCGGCGCCGCGGGTGGGACCGTGATCTTCCTGCTGGTGCGCCCGGCGCTCGCGGGGGCGGCGCTGATCGGCACGCCGTACTTCGAGTCCGACCTGACGCCGACGGCCTGGGGATACCTCGCCATGCTGGCCGGCGTGCCGGTCGCGGCCGCCGTCGCGGCGCTGATCTCGCTACGCAAGGTGCAGATCTCCCCGCTCGGCGCCAGCCGGCGCACCACGCCGAAGCCGCCGACGTTCTGGCGGCTGGCCCCGCTGATGCTCGGCGTGGCGCTCTTCGTGGTCGGGCTGTCGGCGACGAGCCGCGACTCCATCGGCGCGCCCGCCTACCCGGGCCTGCTGATCACCATGGCCGGCCTGGTCATCGCCGGGCCGTGGCTGACAGCACAGGCAGCCCGGCTGTTCGGCGGCGTGGCGCGGGGATCGTCGGCGCTGCTGGCGAGCCGGCGGCTGGCCGACAACCCGAAGGCGGCCTTCCGGTCAGTGACCGGCCTGGCGCCGGCCGGCACGGCGATCCCGCAACTAGGCCACGACTACTACACCCTGATGGCCATCGGCCTAGTCGCCGCCGTCGCCGTCATCACGGTCACGCTGCCCCTCCTGAACCGCATGACCGCCCCAAACACCGTCCGCTTCGAGTAACCCGCCCGCGCCCCGCCTCGCGCCCCGGCCTCCCCGCACCCCAACGTGGTCGATGTGACATCGTCTACCAAAGAGTGTGGTCGGTGGGACATCGACCACGTTCGGCCTGGCCCCAGCGGCATCGCCAGCCTGGGCTGACGGCCCGTTGGGCCTGGGCTGGCGGCATCGCCGCTCGCCGGAATGTCACACCTCGCTGACACTCTGTGCATATGCCAAACATTTGCCAGTACGATCAGGCACGCCTGTGGGCGCTGCTACCGATCCAGTACGGCGTCGTCGCACGATGGCAAGCGCTTGAGTGCGGGCTGACGCCAAGAGCGATTGACTACCGGCTCCGCCGAGGGGGACCGTGGCGGGCCATGCTTCCCGGCGTATACCTGACCATGACGGGGACGCCCACACAAGAGCAGCGGGAGATAGCGGCCCTGTTGTACGCAGGTTCGGGGAGCATGATCACCGGAGCGGTGGCCGTCCGGCGGCATCACCTGACGTGTGCAGGCCTGAACCTCATCGACGTCTTGATCCCTGCTGACGAACAGCGTGCGAGCACGGGCTTCGTGCGGATCCAGCGCACGACGAGGATGCCTGACAAGGTCCACGAGACCGGCGCGATCAGATTCGCCCCGCCCCACCGCGCTGTCGCGGACGCCGCCAGGAAGATGACATCGTTCGGCGACGTGCAGGCCGTGGTCTGTGCGGCCCTGCAGCGGAAGCGATGCGCCTTGCCGTTGCTCATCGAGGAGCTGAACGAAGGCCCCTCGGCCGGGTCGCGCTCCCTGCGAAGGGCGCTGGCCGAGGTGAGCGACGGCGTCCGGTCGACGGCCGAAGCCGACCTCAAGAAGCTGATCGACCGCTCGGACCTTGAGAAGCCGCTCTATAACGCCCGGTTGTATACCCCGGACGGGGACTTCATCGCCAAACCCGACGCCTGGTGGCAACGGGCGGGTGTCGCGGGTGAGGTTGATTCACGTGAGTACCACATGGAAGCTGCCGACTATCGGGCCACGCAAATGCGCCACAATCGCATGGAAAGCTATGGCATCAACGTTCAGCACTGGCTGCCCAGCGTTATCGCGACCGAGTCGCGGACAGTGCTTGCCGACCTCCGCAGGGCGATCGCCGCAGGACACGCGAGGCCGCTCCTGCCCGTCGTCACGATGGTCGACGGCTAATACCACCGATCATGAGCACTAGGAACGTAGCCAATGTGACACCGACCACGCTCTTTGGTGGACGATGTCACATCGACCACATTCGGTGGCCGACGGCGGGCGGCTATGCCTTGCAAGGCGGGCGACCGCATCGGGGAATTGCCTTGTCAAGGCAATTCTATTGGGTGTAAGAAAGATTTAATAATATCCGTTGGCGAGCTCGAAATTCCACGCGCCACATGGGGTGCCGTAAATGGACTGAATGTATCCGAGGCCCCATTTGATCTGCGTGGCCGGGTTAGTCTGCCAGTCCGCGCCCGCGCTGGCCATCTTCGAGCCGGGCAGCGCCTGCGGGATGCCGTACGCGCCGGAGTACGGGTTCTCCGCCTGGTAGTTCCAGCCGCTCTCCCGGTTCCAGATGTTGAGCAGGCAGCCCCACTGCGACGACTGGCTGAAGCCGAACGACGGCAGCATGTTGTACGCGATGCTCTGCGCGGTCCCCGGGTCGGGCGCCGGGGCGCTGACCGTGGTGACGCCGCCGCCTGTCGAGGTGCTCGAGGTGCCCGAGGAGGCGGTCTGCGTCGCCGCTGCCATGTCCGACGGGCTCACCGTCGCGGGCTTGGCCACCACGCTGAGCGTCCTGACGGCGCTGCCCATGTCGATCAGCGTCTGGCGCTCCTGCTCGAGCAGCGCGACCGAGTGGTTCTGCGGGAGCGCGTCGATGGCCTCGGCCAGGCTGCTCGCGCCGGTGCCCCGGGGGGTCATCACGTAAGCGGCGCCAGCCACCACGGCGACGAGCAGCACGGCCAGTCCCAGCGCCGGAAAGATGATGCCGGTCCTGCGGATCAGGCCCCGCTTGCGCCGTGACCTGCGTGACCCACCAGCTGCGACGTAGGCCCCCGTGGCAGCGGCAGGACTCCACGACTCGCGCGTCGTAACCGCCGTTCCCAACTGTGGCCTTGTCTCTTCCAGCATCGCTGTCCGGTGTCGTGACAACGCAGTCCCTTCGGTCCCTGCCGCCCACTGTTACCGCTGCCGATCAACATTGCCAGAAAGGAAGTTCACCCGCCTGCAACTTCGCCAAGAAAGGCCGGAAAAAGCCTTAGCGGGTTTACGCGCTATTCTGTGACGCTAATCACAGGCTTATAACACGGTCCGTGACAGACGCCGCCATGCTGCGAGATGATCGGCACCATGACCGACGTGCACGCACCCGACCCGTTCGCCAGGGCCGAAGCCAGCGCCGCCACCTTGAAGCGCCTGACTGGCGTGCCGGATTTCGATGCGGCCGTGGTGCTCGGCTCCGGCTGGCTGGCGGCCGCCGACGCGATCGGCGCGGCGGAACTCGAAGTGCCGCTCGCCGACCTCGGCGGGTTCGAGCGGCCGACGACCGAGGGTCACTCACCGGCCGTTCGGTACATAAAGCACGGCAACCACCGGATACTGCTGTTCCTCGGCCGCGTGCACATGTACGAGGGACACGCCCCGCCCACCGTGGTGCACGGCGTCCGCACCGCGATCGCGGCCGGCTGCCGGACGGTCGTGCTGACCAACGCGGCGGGCGGGGTCAACCCCGAGTACGCGGTCGGGCAGCCGGTGCTGATCAGCGACCACCTGAACCTCACCGGCCGTTCCCCGCTGTCCGGGCCGATCCCCGCCGGGTACCCGTCGCGGTTCACCGACCTCACTGAGGCGTACTCCAGGCGGCTGCGCGACCTGGCGCGGCGGCACGACCCGGCACTCGCCGAGGGCGTGTACGCCATGCTTCCCGGGCCGCACTACGAGACGCCCGCCGAGATCAGGATGCTGCGCACCGCGGGCGCCGATCTCGTCGGCATGTCCACCGCGCTCGAAACGATCGCCGCGCGCCACCTCGGCGCGGAGGTACTCGGGATCTCGCTGGTCACGAACCCCGCCGCCGGCCTGAGCGAGCAGCCACTCGACCACCGGGAGGTACTGGACGCCGCCCGCGCCTCGGCCGCCCGCATCGGCGAACTCCTCGCCGCGCTGCTCCCGCAGATGTAACAGGAGGGTTTGACTAGGATTTCGCCGCGCCCGCAGGGGTACCTCAACCTCCGAGAAGGCCCTAAAAAACCCGTGCGAGGTGCACATGTCATATCCCGCATCGCCCAACGGCGCGGGTGCCATCCGCGTCCGGCCTGACGCCGCTCAGTTCTGGGCCGGGGCGGCGGCGACCGCCGTCGTGGCGGCGCTGATCGCACTGGTCGGCATCCTGGTCAGCCGGTGGGCGCTGGGCATCCCCATCCTGGCGCCGACGGGCGACGGCGCCTGGGGCAACGCGCACACTGGCGAGTACGCGCTCCTCGCGGCGCTGGCCGCGCTCATCGCTGCGGGGTTGCTGTACCTGCTGGAGCTTGGCGCGCCAGCGCCCCGCGTCTTCTTCGGCTGGATCGTGGGCCTGGCGACGCTGGCGGCGGTGGTGTACCCGTTCAGCACGAGCGCGCCGCTAGAGCAGAAGACCGCGACCGCCATCGTCAACCTGATACTCGGCATCGCGATCGCGTCGCTGCTCAGCGCGGTGTCCGCCCGGGCCATCCGCATCAGCCGCACCGCCCCGCCGTCCTACGGTCAGCCTCGCCCCCAGGCCTACGGTCAGCCTCGTCCCCAGGAATACGGTCAGCCTCGGCCCCAGGAATACGG
>Ga0335075_10018395_pt1 | contig 10358 bp, 8 predicted proteins | sample Lox_Sample_24_FD_206723 | JGI IMG/M metagenome (GOLD analysis project Ga0335075, IMG submission 206723) | Soil microbial communities from Loxahatchee National Wildlife Refuge, Florida, United States - Lox_Sample_2.4 | ecosystem: Environmental > Terrestrial > Soil > Wetlands | place: USA: Florida... | reverse complement strand
AGTCCCGGTGCTGTTCCGGCAGGATCAGCGGCACTGGGACATCACGGCCGCCACTCAGATGCGCAACTCCGAGTGGTACGGCCGCCGCTTCGGCGAGCCTGAGCTGTTCATCTGGGGCTCCGAGATCGACGTGCTGAAAGGCCAGACCGGGCTGCGCATGCGCGCGGCGAACGCCCTTTCCGGCCGGCAGTACTTCAACGCCTTCTTGATGACAGAGCCCAACCTGCGTGCCCTCTTCCGCAACCTGACGACCACGCGCTGGCCGCTGATCGTCGCCTACACCCAGACGCTCTATGAGATCGCCCGACTCGCGCGACAGCGGGGCCTGAAGCTAATCCCCCCGGGCGCCATCGTCGTGACGGCGGAAACCCTGCATGAGTTCATGCGGATCGAGATAGAAGACGTCTTTGGCTCGCCCGTCTACAACCGGTACGGATCGCGCGAGGTTGGCGATATCGCCGCGGAGTGCCCGGAGGCGAGGACTCTGCACGTCTTCCCCTGGACCTGCTACGTCGAGATCGTGGACGAGGACGGTCTGCCGCTGCCCCCGGGCGAGGAGGGGGAAGTGGCGATCACCTCGCTGACCAATCGCTCGATGCCGCTGATCCGCTACCGCATCGGGGACCGCGGCGCGCTGCTGCCCGACGGCCGCTGCGGGTGCGGCCGGGCCGGCCAGCGGATGGCCGCGGTGACGGGGCGGTCCACCGACATGTTCCGCCGCCGCGACGGGGGGCTGGTGGACGGCAAGTTCTTCCTCGCGCTCTTGCACCTGAAACCGTGGATCCGCAAGTACCAGATAGTGCAGCGCGACTACGACTGGGTCGAGATCCTCGTGGTGTCCAATGGGCACCCGCGCCCGGGCGACGCGGAAGTGGCGGAGCTGCAGCGGGACGCCCGCGTCGCCATGGACCCGGACTGCCGCGTGGACCTGCGCTTCGTCGACGACCTGGCGCGGTCCGGATCGGGTAAGTGGCGCTACACCATCTCGCACGTCGCGTCGTGACTGCCCGCAACGCCGTCAGCAGACCACGGACCGGAGCGGCCGTGGCGGATCTGGGCCGCCGCATGCGGGCCGATTCCCTGGTCCGGAACTCCGTCTGCCTGATGGCGGCGACGGCGGTCACCTCACTGCTCGGCTACGTCTTCTGGGTGGCGGCGGCCCGGCTCTACGCCGCGGCACCGATCGGTGAGGCCGGATCGGCAGTCTCCGCCATGACGTTCGCCTCCCTGCTGGGTGCCCTGGGCGGTTCGTCGGCGATCATCGCGGAACTGCCCGGTAAGCGGCAGCCGCGGGACTGGTCGTCGACCGTCACCACCGCGCTGGTCTTCACCTCGGCCACGTCAGCGCTGACCGCCCTGCTGACGGTGCTGGTGCTATCGCGCGTAGGCGATAGCGCCGTGCTGTACCGGCAAGCGCCGTGGATCGCCGCCTTCGTCGTTGGCGTGGTGGCAACCACCGCCTCTCAGCTGCTGGAAAACATCTGGGTGGCGGAGCGCCAGGCGGGCTGGTTTCTGGCGGCGAGCACGGTTTTCGCGGCGGCCAAGCTGGCGGTGATCGCGGTTCCCGTCTTCGTGGTCTTCGGGGCGACGGGAATCTTGTCCGTCTGGTCCGCCGTCCTCACGGTGACCGTCGTCGGCTGCCTGCTCATGCTCGGCCGCCTGTATCAGTACCGGCCGCGCATCTCCGCGTTCCGCAGCCAGATCTGGTCCATGCGGCAGACCCTGACCGGCAACTACGTGATCACGGTTGGCGACCAGATGCCGCTGTACCTGATCCCGGTCCTCGTCGCCCTAGTGGTTTCGCCGGCCGCCGCGGGATGGTTCTACGCGGCGTACAAGATCGGCGGTTTCTACTCGGTGTTCGCCTCCGCCGTGGGCTCGACGACGTTCGCCGAGGGCACCCACCGGCCGGATCGGGCGCTGCCGGTGGCCATGGCCGGGATGAAGATCATCCTGCCGTTCATCGCGCTCGGCATGGCCGTCACCATCTTCGGCGGCCGGTTGATCCTGCTGGCGTTCGGAGGGGCCTACGCCGCCCACGCCTACACCCTGCTGGTGCTGCTTTCGGTGGCGGCCTTTCCCGACGCCATCGTCAACATCTACCGCAGCGTCCTGCGGGTCCACCGGCGCTACGCGACCGCCTCAGCCATCTGCTGGGCGATCGCGGGCCTCCGCCTGATCCTCACCTGGCGCTTCGTGCTCCAGTTCGGCATCACGGGCGCGGGCTGGGCCTGGCTCCTCACACAGGCGGCGGGAGCGGTCTGGTGCGTGCTCGATCTGACCTGGCACCGGCACCCGCCCGCCGGCATCTCGGGTGCTCTGCCCTTTGTCGAGTTAGTCCAGACGGCCAGCCCCCCGGTCAGCGAAACCAACGTAAGGAGGAAACGGCATGCGATGCCTGGTAACCGGAGGCTGCGGCTTCATAGGCGCCGCGCTTGTGCGCCGCCTGGCGGCGACGGAACAGCAGGTAACGGTGGTGGATGACCTGTCCAGGGGATCGGCCGAGAATCTCAGTGCGCCCGCGGCCGGGGTTACCGTGGTCCGGCGGGACATCACCGCCAGCATGGAGCCGGTCGTAGCGTCGGCCAGGCCGCAGGTGATCTTCCACCTGGCGGCGGTGCATTACATCCCGGACTGTGAGGCCGATCCGGCACGGTGCCTGCGGGTCAACGTAGACGGTACCCGCGCCGTGCTGGCGGCGGCCGCGGTATCCGATCCGCCCGTCCCGGTGGTCTTCGCGTCGTCGGCCGCGGTTTACGCCCCGGCCGGCGAACCGCACCAGGAAGACGATCCGCTAGCACCCGTCGACGTCTACGGGTACTCTAAACGCTGGGCCGAGGAGCTGCTGTCCAGCTTCAGCGTGCGGACCGGTGCGGGGGTGGGGATCGCCCGGCTCTTCAACGTGTTCGGCCCGGGAGAGACGAACCCGCACTTCATTCCCAGCCTGATCTGCCAGATGCAGGCCGGCCAACCGGTCCGGCTCGGAAATCTGTCAACCCGGCGCGACTACGTCTTCGTCGATGATGTCGCCGACGGCCTGGTGAGCCTGGCCGAGTACTGCCGGGCGGGCCAGTCGGTAACGGTGAACCTGGGCACCGGCCGCTCCTACTCGGGGCAGGACATCGTGCGGGCGCTGGCCCACTTCAGCACGGCGAGCGCCGCCGTGACGCCGGCCATCGACCCAGGCCGCCTCCGCCTGGTGGACCGGCCGAACCTTCAGGCAGGCAACGACCTTGCCCAGAAGGCACTGGGCTGGGTGCCGCGCACCTCGCTCCGGGACGGCCTGCGAGCGGCCTGGGCACAGCCCCTCGGCGCCGGGGTGTGCTGGTGATGCCGGATCCCCTAGCGCTGCCGGAGAATGGCCGGCGCATCCGCGTCCTTTACTGGTTCACCCAGCCGACGCCGTACGTGGTCGCCCGCTTCAACGCCGCGGCGCAGCAGCCCGAACTCGATTTCCGCGCGGTCTTTTCCGAGGTACGCCAGGCAGACCGATCGTGGGAGGTTGACCAGTCAGGGTGGAAGTTCCCGGCTGGCTACCTCGGCCAGATCAAGGTGCCGCTGACGGAACTGATCCGGCAGCGCCCCGACGTGTTCCTGCTCGAGTACGACCGCTGGAACCTGGCACTCGGCGCGGTCATCGGCCTGGGCGTCGCCCGCCGGGTGGCGTTCCGCGTACTGCCCAACTTCGACGCGTGGTCAACGCGCACCTGGTGGCGAGAGACCGGGAAGCATATCCTGTTCCGCGCCGTCGACGGCGCCAAGGTTCCTGGTCCGGACGGGGCCGCGCTGGCAGTCCGGTACGGCTTGCCGCCGGAACGGGTCGCGGTCGTGACCCAGTCTATCGAGGTAGCGCACTTCGGCCGGAGCCGTGCCATGCCCGCTGAGCAGCGCGTCGCTCGCCGGGAAGAGCTTGGCCTGGCGGGCTGCGTCTTCACCTATGTAGGGCGCGTCTGGGCAGGCAAGGGCCTGGACGAGCTGTTCGCCGCCTACCGTCAGGTCCGTGCCGCTCGCCCGGACGTCAGCCTGCTGATCATCGGCGACGGCGTCGATTACGCCCGGTACGCAAGCGCTGAATCAGCTACCCCCGGTGTCAGGTTCGCCGGGTTCGTGCAACCAGCCTCCCTTCCTGAGTGGTACGCGATAAGTGACGTGCTGGTCTTCCCGACCCACGGCGATCCCAACGGCCTGGTCGTGGAGGAGGCGCTGGCCGCGGGGGTCCCGGTGATCACCTCCGACGCGGCGGGAGACATCAGGTCTCGCGTCCCGGCCTGGGTCGGCCGCGTGTTCCCGGTCGGAGACGCCGGCGCGCTCGCACGGGCGATGGTGGAGCTCACCGACCCCGCCCTCCGGGAGGGCATGGCCGCACGCGCGCCCGGCTGGGTGGCCGGAAAAGACGACCAGCGCTACGCCGACGAGCTGGCGCGCTTTGCCCGCGCCCTGGTGATGCGGCCGCGACGGAACACCGCGGCGCGGCGCCTGGCTGGCGCGCTCGCCCGTGCGCTCGCGGTCCTGGCCGGGCTGAGGCGAGCGGCGCGTGATGACTGAGCAGAAGCGGGTCTGCGTCGTGGGACCCGGCACTCGGTTCCTCTCCGGCATCACCTACTACAGTTATTCCCTTATCGGCGCGCTGGCCGAGGAAGGCCACCGCTGCTCTGCCATATTCATCCGTAATCTCGTGCCGGCCCGGCTCTATCCGGGGCGCGCCCGAGTGGGGCAGGACCTCAGTTCGCTCCGGCTGCCGGCGAATGTCCGGCGGCTGGATGGCGTCGACTGGTACTGGGGCAGGTCGATGATCCGGGCGGTGCTGTTCCTCGCTCGGGAACGACCGCAGGTACTTGTGCTGCAATGGTGGACGGCAGCCGTACTGCACACCTATCTGCTGCTGGCAGTGGTCGCCCGCCTGCTCGGCGCCAAGGTAGTCATAGAATTCCACGAGGCACAAGATGTCGGTGAAGCGCGACTGCCATTCGCCGCTCGCTACGCCGACCTTGGCGCGCGCTACCTGCGCGACCTCTCCGCCGGCCAGCTGGTGCACTCCGAATTCGACCTCGAGCTGATTCACAGGCGTTTCGGATTGACCGGGGCCAGCCGGATTATCCCGCACGCCGGTTACGATTACCTGCCTGCCCGGCCGCCCATCCGCACGGCACCCGCCGGAGCGGTCAACCTGCTGTACTTCGGGGTAATCCGGCCATTCAAGGGCGTCGAGGACCTCGTCGCGGCGCTCGACTTCATCGATGCGCGAGACGAACCCGGTTTCTGGCTCACCATCGTGGGCGAGACCTGGGAGGGCTGGGACGCGCCCGCCCGCCTCATCGCCGCGTCGCCGCAGCGGAACCGCATAACGCTGGTGAACAAGTACGTTTCCGACGACGAGGCGGCCGGCTACTTCGCGGGCGCTGACCTCGTGGTTCTGCCGTACCACCGGTCGTCGTCCTCGGGGCCGCTGCAGATCGCCATGGCTAAAGGGCTCCCGGTCGTCGTAACAAAAGTGGGCGGCCTGGTAGAAGCAACAGCGGATTATCCCGGGTCCGTCCTGGTGCCCCCGGCGAATCCGGCGGCGCTAGCCGTGGGCATCAAGCAGGGGGCCGAGCTGGTCGGCCGTCGCTTTCACGGAGTGAGCTCGTGGCACCAGACAGCCCGGAGTTATTCGGAATTCATCGAGCAGATATGTAAGTGAGGCTACGCAGCCTGCACGGGGGGATATGTCATGAAGATAGCACTAATTTCGGCGCACTACGCTCCGTTCGTAGGCGGCGTCGAATCGCACGTCACGGAGATCGCTAAGCGCCTGGCCGCTCGCGGGAATTGCGTTGAGGTGCTGACGCACCGCGACGCGGGCGGGCTGCCGGATAACGAAGAACGGGACGGTGTGCTGATCCGCCGCCACGACGTCGCGGTGACGAGCCAGCATTTCCGGCTCTCCCCCGCCCTGTGGGCGACGCTGCGGCGAGAGCGGAAACGGTACGACGTGTTTCACGCGCACGGCTATCACGCTGCCGCTCCGCTGACGGCGGCCCTGGCGGGCGTATCGCCGCTGATATTCACCCCGCACTACCACGGGACGGGACATTCGGCGTTCCGGGCGGCGCTGCATCGCCCGTACCGGCTGGCAGGCAGGGGAATGATCGCCCGTTGCGGGCGGATCATCTGCGTCTCACAGGCCGAGGCGGACCTGTTCCTCGCTCATTTCCCGGCCGCTAAAGACCGGGTCCAGGTCATACCAAACGGCATCGACCGCGACCGGATCGGCGCCGCCGCGCCGTTCCCGGACGCCGGAAGAGTGGTCGTCACCGGCGGCCGCCTGCAGTCCTACAAGCACGTAGACCGCATCATCGAGGCCATCACGCTGACCTCCCCCGCGCTCCGGCTGGTTGTCACCGGAGACGGACCGGAGCGGCCGCGGCTTGAGGCGCTTGCCGCCGCGCGGCGAGCACTCGACCGGGTGTCCTTCGTCGGATCAGTCGACACCGGAACCCTGTACCGCTGGTACGCGACCGCGCAGGTCTTCTGCTCGATGTCGACGAACGAGGCGATGCCGGTCACCATCCTGGAAATGCTCGCGGCCGGGGCCCGGATCGTCGCTTCGGACATTCCCGCGCACCGGGATATCCGTGGCTGCACCGGCGGCCCGATCACGCTGGTGCCACCGCAGGCGAGCCCGGCGACGCTGGCAGCCGCGCTCAACGCGGCCGACCGTGGTCCGGGCGCAGCAGCCGGCATGCGGCTGCCGAGCTGGGACGAGGTAACGGCTATGACAGCCCTGCTGTACGAGGACGTCGCGGGTCGGCTGGGGGCATGACGGCCGATACGAGATCGCGCGACGCGCGGCCTATCAGCCTGGTCGCGGCGCCGAGCCGCTTCTGGCGCAGCAACGCGTGCAAGCCCCACAAGGTCTCCTGCCTGGAAAGCTGCCGCAGCAGCGCGCGTCGCTCGGCCGCGAAACACGGGTCCGCAGCCAGTTCGGCCAGCGTCCAGACCAGGCCGTCGAATATCTCATCACCGGCGCGCTGACCGCTCATCTGGTCCGCGTGCCCCCATCGGTAGAAGGACAGCGCCTCGCTCTCGAACCACAGCCAGCCAGTCCGCCGGACGGCTAGGGCCGCCATGTGCATATCCCAGGCACGCCTGGCCTTCCCGGCGACGAAGGAGCTCAGGTCAAGCGTCTCCGCGCGGACCACGGCGGAATGGCTGACCGGTATCGAGCGGGTGACCGCGGCCAGCCGACGGCCGTCCGCATGCCGTCCCGCCCGCAGCCCGGCACGGCCCCAGGCGACGTTCCCGCTCCGTGTCTCTTCCGGCAGGAAGTTCCCGCGCTCGTCCGTCACCCGATGATTCGAGAACGCGATACCGCAGTCGGGGTTGTCGTCCAAGGCAGCGACCATGCGCTTCAGGAACTGCGGGCGCCATCGGTCGTCATCATCAAGGTGCGCCAGATACCGGCCGCGCGCCTCGGTATAAAGCAACGCGTTCGTGTCGCACAATCCGCGATTACGCTCATTCCGGCGGTAAATGACCCTGCTGTCCCGCGCGGACCTGATGACCTCCTCGGCTTCCCCGAGGCGCCCGGCGTCGTCACGAACAATTACCTCGAAATCGCCAAAATCTTGCGAGAGAACGCTTTCTAGCGCCTCCGCGAGCATTCGCGGGCGGTTGTACGTTGATATCAGGACGCTGACTTCGGGCCGCATCTCCCCTCCCAAGACGGCTACTGCTTACAGTAGTCGTCTATTTACTAACTGTGTTCAGATGCGGCCGGGCCGTTGACCTGTCGATAGCGTTGACACGCGTTATACCGCGAGCTAAGGAGCCCGCCAGCTCGGGGGCCAGCACGGGGCCGGCGTTCGAGCCGACGGATCCGCACTAACCGGCCACCGATGGTCCGCTACCTGCGGTGGCGGACCATCAGTTCGGTGTCGGCCACGAAGCCCGCCCGGTGGTAGAACGGGATCGCGCGCCGCGACGGGCGCAGTACGACGCGGACGTATCCGGACTCGTCGGTGTGGCGCAGGAGCGCGCGCAGCAGCAGTGTGCCGACGCCCCGCCCCCGGTGGGCGGCGAGCACGAATGCGTTCGCCAGGTATCCCCAGGTCCCGGCTTCGCGGCCGGGCTGCGGCATCCGGTCGAAGACGGCCAGGTTCATCATGCCGACCGGCTCCCCGGATACCTCCGCCAGCCAGGAGATCCGCCGCCCCGCCTCGCGCTCGTACCAGTCGAGGAAACGGGCCTCGAACGCCTCGTCTTCGATGTCACCGTGCTGCTCCTGCGTCCACGCGCGACGCAGTGCGGCCAGCGCGGGCGCGTCCGCGGCGGCGGCGATCCGGATGACTGGGGCGGCCATGAGCGATGAGCCTATCGGCACGATCTTCAGCGCGGAGCCAGGCCGCGGACGATCGTCATCAGGAAGTCGCGGTAAGTGCGTTCCGGGTCCGGGGTCTGCACCAGGCCCCTGAGCTCGAGGGATACCGCACCGTGGACGGCGGACCAGATCTGCTGTGCCACCTCGACCGGATCGGGGGCGGCGATCACGCCGGCCGCCGCCGTCAGTTCCACCACGCGCACCAAGGCGAAGAAAGTCGCCCGGGCGTGCTCTTCCACCTCCGGGTTGTCATGCTCGCGCGGGATGGCCTTCTCGAACATGATCGCGTAGAAGTGCGGGTTGGCGAGGGCGAACGCGCGGTAGCTCAGCCCGCAGGCGTAGAACCGCCTGGCCGCGTTCGACCCCGCGGCGATTGACGCGCCGTCCGGCACGGTGTTGTCCAGCACTGGGGCCGACGCGAGGCCGGCTTCCATGACCGCGCCCAGCCGGTCGAACCCCTTGATGAGCAGGGCGTCAACAAGGCCGTCCTTGCCGCCCAGGCGGTTGTAGACGCCCATCGGCGCGATGCCCGCCTCGGCCGCCACGGCGCGGACGGTCAGACCGCCAGGTCCGTCGCGGACCAGGACGGCCTCGGCGGCGGCCACGAGTTCACGCTCGACGTCGGCGGACGGGGTACGGCCGCGCCGGGCAGCGGCGGGTTCGCTCATGTGGATCATCTTCCCCCGATCGGGCTTGTTTCGCTGCTCGCTTGACAAGCTATAGAACGTTGTTACATAGTTATAGCACGACGTTCTACTCCAGTCATCAAGGAGCCTGAGCATGGAAACCCGAAACGACAAGGCCCCCGGGGGCAGGCGCTGGTGGATTCTGGCGGTTCTCTGCCTCAGCGTCCTCCTTACCGTGGTCGACAACACGATCGTCAACGTCGCGCTGCCGACGATCAGCCGCGACCTGCACGCCTCGACGTCCTCCCTGCAGTGGGTCGTCGACGCGTACACGCTCTCCTTCGCCGGGCTGCTGCTGCTCGGCGGCAACCTCGGCGATCGGCTGGGCAGGCGGCGCTTCCTGCAGCTCGGCCTGACGCTGTTCGGCCTGTTCTCGGTCGGCGCCGCGCTGTCGCAGACGACCGGCGAACTGATCGCCGCCCGCGCCCTGATGGGCGCCGCCGCGGCGTTCGTCTACCCGGCCACCCTGGCCATCCTCAACAACGTGTTCACCGTGCCCCGCGAGCGGGCGACGGCGATCGGCATCTGGTCCGCCGTCTCCGGGCTCGCGGTAGCGATCGGGCCGGTGACCGGCGGCGCGCTGCTGCGCCACTTCTCCTGGTCCTCGGTGTTCTACGTGTCGGTTCCGGTCGCGGTGCTCGCCGTCGTCGCCGGGCAGCTGCTGCTGCCGGAGTCGCGCGACCCCAACGCGGGACGCTTCGACCCCTTCGGGGCGCTGCTGTCGGTCGCCGGGATCGCGCTGCTGACCTATTCGATCATCGAGGCGCCGTCGCACGGCTGGGGGTCGCTGGCGACCCTCGGCGGGATTGCCGGCTCACTCGTCGTCCTGGCGGTGTTCGCCTGGTGGCAGGCGCGGCGGCCGGACCCGATGCTTGACGTGCGGCTCTTCCGGAACCTGCGGTTCTCGGCGGCGAGCGGGGCGATCGCGCTGGCGTTCTTCGGCCTCTTCGGGTTCATCTTCATGATCACGCAGTACTTCCAGGTCGTCCGCGGCTACAACCCGCTGGGCGCGGGGCTGGCGACGCTGCCGTTCGCGTTCGCGGTCGCGGGGTTCTCGCCGGTGGCGATGCTGGTGATGCGGCGGATCGGGACCAAGCTGGTGGTCGCCTCCGGGCTGCTGCTGATGAGCCTCGGCTTCCTTGTCGCCACGGCCACCCCGGTCTCCGCTCCTTACTGGGGACAGATCATCATCGCGATGACCCTGATGGCGGCCGGGCTGGCCTTCACCACCGGGCCCGCCACCGACGCCATCATGGGCGTGCTGCCGCTGGCCAAGGCCGGGGCCGGGTCGGCTGTCAACGACACGACCCGCG